>Ga0210015_1001908_pt1 | contig 20163 bp, 29 predicted proteins | sample CryGeymeta201522_FD_185471 | JGI IMG/M metagenome (GOLD analysis project Ga0210015, IMG submission 185471) | Groundwater microbial communities from Crystal Geyser aquifers in Utah, USA - Crystal Geyser metaG 2015-22 (SPAdes) (version 2) | ecosystem: Environmental > Aquatic > Deep subsurface >... | reverse complement strand
ACCCCTCACTTGAAAAGTTTAAGATGCGAAGCCCCTCACTTGGAAAAGATTGGCTCTCGCCAAAACTCTATTAAGTGATTAATATAAATAATTTGTTTATTAATCCTTAATAGAAAAAATCTTTATATTTATGAAATAAATTTATCTTTTCCAAGTGAGGGGCAAAGCATCTAATAAATCCCTATTTTGTCAGACAAATTTTCCTTATAAACTATATCTCTTATTGGGAATATTAAAGATTTAATTAAGATGATTTAAAACTTTTCAAGTGAGGGGCTTGCTGTCTGATATATTTTGTGTTAAAGTATTTCATTAACTAACCATGATTCAACCAAGATCAATTATAAAAGTAGTTGACAATAGTGGCGCCAAAATTATCCGCTGTTTTCGAGTTTTAGGAGGTTCGTATAAAAAATATGCTGAGATTGGTGATTTAATTGTAGCTTCAGTTCAGGCGGCAGAACCGAGAAGAGAAATTAAGAAAAAAGCTGTGGTGAAAGCTATTATTGTGAGGCAAAGAAAGCCATATCGTCGTTCAGATGGTTCTTATATTAAATTTGATGAAAATGCTGCTGTTTTAGTTAATGATAAATTAGAGCCGCTTGGCGGAAGATTATTTGGCCCCTTTCCCCAGGAAATAAAAGAAAGAGGTTATGACAAAGTGGCAGCGTTAATTCCGGAGTTTGTTTAAAGGGCTTTGTCCGAGCACTCAAGACTTTGAGTGCTCGGTAACAAAACCTTTACCCCGTTAGAAGTTTGCCATTATTATTTGTGGCAAAAAAGTGCTAAAACACTTTTTTGCGAGAGTAAAACAGATTTAATAAAGAGTATAATGGATTATCTCTTAAAATCATCGCAAACTTCTAACGGGGTGCTCAATGTTGTGATAAAATTTTTATCACTCGGCATTGAGCCTCGTTCAAAAATTTTAACAACATTGGCATTATCATGAACATTCGTAAAGGGGATTTAGTCATTATTAAAAAAGGTAAAGACAGAGGCAAGACCGGCAAGATAATTAAAGTTTTTCCTAAAAATAACAGGTTGACGATTGAAGCTTTGAATTTAGTGAAAAAAATTAAAAGAGCCAAAAAGCAGGGGGAAAAAGGCGAAATTATTTTAGTGCCCAGACCGATTAATAGAGCCAATGTGATGTTAATGTGTCCCCATTGTAAAAAACCTACTAAAATTGCTTCCAGAGTAGAAGGAAAAAAGAAAGTAAGAATTTGTAAAAAATGTGGTTCAGTAATTTCTTAATTTATGATAAATTTATGGTAAAGACTCAAATTAAAAATTTTAAAGATTCCTACAAAAATCTTTTTGCTGTACCTAAAATTACCAAGGTGGTAATTAATGTTGGTATTGGAAGATTGGTAGCGGATTCTAAAAATAGTGAAGAAATAATTAAAAAAGTGTCCCACGATATCTCAATGATTACTGGTCAGAAACCGGCTATTCGACAAGCAAAAAAATCTATTGATAGTTTCAAAATTAGAGAAGGTATGCCGATAGGATTAATAGTAACTCTTCGAGGGAAAAGAAGAGAAGATTTTATCAAGAAGTTTGTTAATGTTGTTTTACCTCAAGCAAGAGATTTTTGGGGTATTCCTTTAAAAAGTATTGATGAAAAAGGGAATTTAAATTATGGTATAAAAGATCATTCCATTTTTCCAGAAATTAGCCGCGAACAAAATCCCTTAACTTTTGGTTTAGAAGTGACTTTTGTTCCTAATGCTAAAAATAGAGATCAGGCTATCAAATTGTATGAGTTTTTAAATTTTCCTCTTCAAATTAATAAAGATTAAAAGCAGATTAATCAAGTATTTTTATGGCAAAAAAATCAGTGATTGCAAGAGCAAAAAAGAAGCCCAAATATTCTACCAGAGAAGTGAAACGTTGTTGGCGTTGCGGAAGAAAAAAAGGATATCTAGATGATTTTGGTTTATGTCGAATTTGTTTTAGGGAATTAGCCTCTCAGGGCAAAATCCCTGGTATTAAAAAAGCAAGTTGGTAAATATTTTCAATTATGATGACGGATCCAATTAGCGATATGTTAACTAGGATTAGAAATGCTCAAGCAGTGAAGAAAACGATAGTTGATATTCCTTTTTCGAAATTAAAGTGGTCAATTTTAGAAGTACTCAAAAAGCACGGTTTTATTAAAGAGATGGAGAAAATTGGTCGAGGTAACAAAAAAATAATTGAAGTGAATTTAAAATATAGAAAAGACGGTTCTCCTAGAATTTCTCTTTTAAAACGAATTTCTAAACCTTCTCGAAGGACTTATGTTAATACCAAAGAAATCTGGTCCTTTAAGCACGGAGTTGGCATCAGAGTCATGACCACTTCTAAGGGAGTGATGGCTGATAAAGAGGCGAGAAAAGAAAAACTTGGGGGAGAGGTTCTTTTAGAAATTTATTAATTTATTCGCATGTCTCATATAGGCAAAAAATCAATTAATATTCCTGAAGGAGTGGAAGTAAAAATAGAAGGCAACGTCTTAAAAGCTAAAGGGCCAAAAGGTGAGGGGTTTTTAAATATCCCGGATAGCCTGAAAGTGGAAATCTCCAACAATAGTTTAAATGTTAGCCCCATTAGAGATGAAAAAGATACTAAAGCTCTTTGGGGAACAACAAGGGCTCATCTTAATAATTTAATTAAGGGATTAACTCAAGGATTCCAAAAAGATTTAGAGATAGAGGGAGTGGGTTATCGAGTTAATGTCGAAGGAAAGAATTTAGTCTTAAAAGTTGGTTATATTAATCCAGTTAGTTTAGAAATCCCAGATGATATAGAAGTGAACATTGAGAAAAATTCTATTTCTGTGAGCGGAAATTCTAAAGAGAAAGTGGGGCAATTTGCCGCAAACATAAAAGCCGTTAAACCAGTGGAACCTTATAAAGGGAAAGGCATTCACTATAAAGGAGAAAGAATCAGAAGAAAAGCTGGTAAAAAAATAGCCACTACAACGACGTAAAATTCTTGAGGAGACAAATATTAGAATATGATAAAAAACAATAAAACACAGCGAGAAAGAAGAAAAAAAAGAGTCAGAGCTAAAATTTATGGCACTTTAGAAAAGCCCAGACTTTCTGTTTTTCGTTCCCTGAATCATATTTATGCTCAGCTTATTAATGATAACGAAGGAAAAACTTTAATTTCTGCTTCAGATTTAGAATTGAAAAAAGATAAAAAAACGATTAAAAAGACATTAGCTCGGGAAGTCGGCAAATTAATCGCCTCAAAAGCTAAAGAGAAAAATATTAATCAAATAGTTTTTGATAGGAGCAGTTTTAAATATCACGGCCGAGTGAAAGAATTGGCTGAAGGAGCTCGGGAGGCTGGTTTAAAATTTTAGAGTATTAAACTAAAATGAATACTAGAACAAACAAAAAACTAGAAGGAGAATTTGAACAATATATTTTAGATATTGCCAGAGTGACCAGAGTAGTGGCTGGCGGCAAAAGATTGAGTTTTAGGGCGACAGTAGCTCTGGGCAGTAAAAATGGGCATCGAATAGGTGTTGGTATTGGCAAAGGCCATGATGTGAGTCAAGCTATTGAAAAAGCAGTTTATGACGCTAAAAGAAAGATGATTGACGTACCGGTTGTAAATGGCACTATTCCTTTTGAAATAAAAGCCAAATACAAAGCAGCAGAAATTATCCTTAAACCTAGCCAGAAAGGTAAAGGTATTATAGCTGGCGGAGCAGTCAGAAATTTATTAAAACTCGCCAATATTAATGATGTGACAGCTAAGATAGTAGGTAAAACCAGCAATGCTATTAATAATGCTCGAGCGACAATGGAAGCTATTAAACAATTAAGTATTAAAGAAGATTAAACTATGCAAATTCACGAACTTCAACCTTTTGATAAACCTAAAAAAAGGAAAAGAATTGGTCGGGGTGGCAAGAGAGGTAATTATTCCGGTAGAGGATCTAAAGGACAAAAATCCAGAGCAGGAGCGAAAATTAAACCTCAACTAAGAGAAATAGTGAACAAATTTCCTAAAAAAAGAGGAGAAGGCTTTAAAACTCTTAAAGAAAATATTATCATAGTTCATTTACAAGATCTGCAAAGAGTTTTTCCTCAAGGAGGGAAAATTACACCTCAAATTTTAGAAAAAGCCGGTTTGATTAAACGATTAACTAATCAAAAATTGAGAGTGAAAATTTTAGTGAAAGGGGATTTAAAAACTAAATACAATATTCAAAATTGCCTCTTGTCTAAAAAAGCAGAAGAGGCGATAATAAAGGCAGAAGGAAAAGTAAAACCCCGTTAGAAATTTGGCACTAATCTTTGGTTTCAAGATAGTCAAAGCCGTAAAGGCGGCTTCGCCTAAAAGCTTTCTTATATCAATAGTTTATCGCTGAATTTCTAACGGGGTAAAATTAAACAAGAGAAGTAAAATCTATGTTGAAAAATTTTCTGGCTTTATTTCGCAGCCCTGATTTAAGAAAAAAAATATTGATTGTTTTAGCTCTTTTGGCTGTTTTTAGAATCATGGCTGCTATTCCTTTACCAGATGTTAATCCAGAGAAGTTAAGAGCTTTTTTCCAGGCCAACCAATTTTTTGGCTTATTTAATATTTTTACCGGAGGGGCTTTTAATAATATTTCCATTGTGATGCTTGGTGTCGGTCCTTATATTACTGCTTCCATTATTATGCAGCTTTTGACCATGGTTTTTCCCAATTTGAAAGAATTTTTCTATGAAGGCACAGATAAAGAAAGAGCTTTATTTGAGCAGTATACGAGGCTTGCAACCATTCCTTTAGCCTCTCTTCAGGCTTTTGCCTTTTTGAATTTATTAAAAAGCCAGGGGATAATTTCTTTTTCTTCACCCCTTAATTTAATCAGAGATGTTATTCTGGCTACTGCTGCTTCCTTTTTCTTAATGTGGCTTGGAGAATTAATGACCGAGCAAAAAATAGGCAATGGTATTTCTTTTATTATTTTTACTGGTATAGTTATTAGTTTGCCAAAAGAAATTGCCCAGACCATTATCTCTACTGATCCAACGAGAATACCTAACATGATAGCTTTTTTTGTTGTCTCTTTATTAATTATTATTGGAGTAGTGTTTATTTCCCAGGGCCAAAGAAAAATTCCTGTGAGTTATGCTAAGCAGGTCAGAGGTACAAAAATTTATGGAGGGGCAGACACTTATCTTCCTTTAAGAGTCAACCAGGCAGGAATGATCCCTATTATTTTTGCTATTTCTATTCTGATGTTTCCTCAAATGATAGGCAATTTTCTTTCTGCGTCTCACAATGCTACTCTCTTAAGAATTGCTTTAACTCTGAAGAATTTTAACTCTACTTCCTGGCTGTATTTAATAATTTATTTCGCTTTAGTATGTTTATTTACCTTTTTCTATACTTCCATTACTTTTGAGCCGGAAAGCATTGCTGATAATCTTCAAAAAAGAGGAGGTTTTATTCCTGGCTATCGACCCGGTCAGACAACAACCAATTTTCTATCTAATACTTCAAGAAGAATTACTCTTTTTGGGGCTATTTTCTTGGGTTTGATTGCTATTTTGCCAATCATTTTGGCAAAAGCTACTGGCATTACGACCATGGCTATTAGTGGCGCCTCAATTTTAATTATGGTAACAGTAGCTATAGAGACCATAGAAGCCTTAGAAGCTCAATTAATAATGAGAGAATATGAAATCTCTTAATATTATCTTTTTAGGTCGTTCTGGATCTGGAAAGGGGACTCAGCTGGCTTTATTAAAGAAGCAGTTTTCTTTAGTGGAAATTGATACTGGTAGTTTGCTTAGAAAGCTAGCCAAGCAAAAAAGTTATCTTTCTCAAAAAACAGCAGAAGTTATTGATAAAGGAGATTTAGCGCCTGCTTGGTTAGTAGCAAATCTTTGGCTAAAGAAAATTTTAAATATCTCCTTGAGCAAAGGAGTAATTTTTGAAGGTAGCCCAAGGTGTTTAGAAGAAGCTAAAATTTTAGATGAAGCTTTAAATTGGTTAGGAAGAAAAAATATTAGAGTAATTTATTTAAACGTTTCAGAGAAAGAAGTAATAAGAAGATTATCTTTAAGGAGAGTTTGTTCTCAATGTGGCAGAGAATATTCTTTAGAATTTATTCCGGGTTTAAAAAAATGTCCCCTTTGCGGAGGTAAGTTGATTCGTCGTGCTGATGATTACCCTAAAGCCATCAAAAACCGGATGCTTTATTTTAAGAGAGATATCATTCCTGTGATTAATTATTTTCGCCAGAAAAAAATGACTTTAGAAGTAAATGGTTTAGGTACGGTAAAAGAAGTTCATCAGCGGATAATGAAAATATTAGCGTGATTCATTTAAAAAACAAACAGGATATTATTATTCTTCAAGAAGGCGGTAAACGATTGGCAAAAGTAATGAAAGTTTTAAGAAGAGAAACAAAGCCAGGTGTTTCTGCTGCCTTTCTAGATGAACTAGCTTATACCATGATAAAAAAATACGGAGGTTATCCCTCTTTTTTAAATTATCAACCAGATTTTTCTAATCGGCCTTTTCCTAATAGTTTATGCGTTTCTCTTAATGATGTTATTGTTCACGGCATTCCTAGAAAAGATATAATTTTAAAACCAGGAGATCTTGTTTCTTTAGACTTAGGCATGGAATATCAAGGATTATTTACAGATATGGCTATAACTGTTGGTTTAGGAAGAATGAAACCCGAGGAAAAAAGATTAATTGAAACAACCCAGAAGGCTTTAGCAGTAGCCATTAAAGTTGCTCGGCCTGGTAAAACTCTGGGAGATATAGGTTATGCTATAGAAAACTGCGCGACAAAAAATGGCTTTGTCGTTATTAGGGATTTAGTTGGCCATGGCGTAGGTTATGCTGTTCACGAAGACCCCCCCATATTTAATTACGGAGAAAAAGCGAAGGGGATAAAAATAGAAACTGGTTTAGTGATTGCTATTGAGCCAATGATAACCTCTGGTAATGGCAGTATTAAAGAAATGAGTGATAATAGTTTTACTACCTTAAATGGAAAAAAAGCTTGCCATTTTGAACATACCATTGCTATTTTAAAAAACAAGACTATTATTATTACTCGATAAATTTGGTTAATCGATGCCTAAAGAATTAATTACTATTCTTATTGCTCTGTCTCCCTTAGCTGAATTAAGAGGAGCTATCCCAGTGGCTATGGGAATTTTTCATTTTTCTTGGTTCAAAGCCTTTATTTTAAGTTTTCTCGGTAATATTTTATTCATCATTCCTCTTCTTTGGTTTTTGGAAAAATTTTCGAATTTTTTGATGGCAAAGTCGCAATTTTGGAGAAAATTATTTAATTGGATTTTTGAGCGCACAAGAGTGAAAATAGAAGCCAAGTACAAAAGATATAGCCATTGGGCCTTAGTGATTTTTGTTGCTATTCCTTTACCCATGACTGGTGCTTGGACTGGTTCCATTGCCGCTTATTTATTGGGCATCAATAAGAAAAAGGCCTTTCTTTTGATTAGCTTAGGGGTTTTTCTTGCTGGTTGTATTGTAACTATTTTAACTGTTCTGGGAATTAAACTGATTTAAGAGTATACTGAGAATATGAAAAAATATCTCTTGTTTAATTTTAAAACTAATCCGTCAAATGTAATTCAACTGAAACAGTTGCTCAAGGTTTTTCAAGGTTATTCACCTAAAATAACAGAAAAATTCAAAGTAGCTTTATTTCCTCCTGATATTTATTTAATAGAAAGTAAAAAAAACTTAAAGGCAAAATTTATTCTCGGAGCTCAAGACGTTTTTTGGTTTAATAAAATTCAAGCCACTGGAGAAATTACCCCTTTGATGTTAAATTCTTTAGGAGTTCAATATATAATTATTGGTCATTCAGAAAGAAGGCGTTATTTAGAAGAGACTGATGAGATGATAAATTGGAAAATAAAAGCTTGTTTGAATAACAAATTAATTCCAGTTTTATGCGTCGGAGAACAGGAAAAAGGTAAGAATGAATTAATGCCAGATTTTCGCACTAAACAAGAGATTTTTGAACAGCTCAATTATGCCTTTCGAGGAATTAAAATTAATCCGCCAGCTGGCGGAACAAATTTAATGATTGTTTATGAACCTGTTTGGGCAATAGGCAAGGGAGTTTCTCAAGATTTAAAAGCCAGCCAGGCTATTATTGCTTTAATTCGTTTTTGGCTTTCTCGGCGTTTCGGAGAGGCCATAGCCAAACATCTTCCCATTTTATACGGAGGGTCGGTGAACCACCAAAATATTAAAGAATTTCTTTCCTCGAAAGATATCAATGGTGTTTTAATTGGCAGCGCCTCTACTAATAAAATTGAGTTAAGTAAAATTTTCAAACAACTAACAACTAATAACTAATAACAATATGGATAAAAATCTTCAAAATTTGTTCTTTAAAGTTGGTATTGTGGTCTTAATTGTACTTTGTTTAGGCATTGTATCATGGTCATATTATAATTGGCGTTTAGCTCAAAATATTGTGAATCCGGAAAGAATAATTTCTTTTACTGAACAAGGCAAAGTTATTGCCAAACCAGATATTGCTAAGGTTAGTTTCTCGGTTATTACCCAAGGCATTGAGGCAGCAGCAGTGCAAACTGAAAATAATCAAAAAATGCAAAAAGTTATTGATTTTGTAAAAAAGCAGGGAGTAGCTGATAAAGATGTCCAAACTACTAATTATTCTTTAAATCCCCAATATGATTATACCTGGTGCCAAAAAAGCAAAGACGATACTCGCTATTGTTCACCCAAAATTATTGGTTATGAATTAACCCAGAGCGTGGAAGTGAAAATCAGAGACTTTGATAAAATCAATACTATTATTGGCGGTTTATCTGATGCTGGAGCGAATCAAATTTCTAATATAAGTTTTTCTCTTGACGAACCAGAAGATTATAAAAATCAAGCCAGAATTGAGGCTCTAAAGAAGATAGAAAAAAGAGCTCAGCTTTTAAGCAAGGAAACATCTTTAAAATTAGGGAAGATTGTGAGCGTTTCAGAATCTGGTATCTCACCTTCACCTATTTATCGAGATTTAAAGGCAACTGTTGGCTCAGCAGAGGCTCCTTCTGCAGCGCCAATTGAAACTGGTACCCAAGAAATCACTGTTACTCTGACTGTAAGCTACGAAATAAAGTGACAGTGTAGCTGTCATCCCCGCGAAAGCGGGGATCTCCTTTTGTCATTGCTTTGAACTTGTGGTATAATATATTAAAGTTGAAATAATAATTTAAAATTTAACCAACTAAAATTATGAAAAAAATTATTAACTTCTTAAAAACTTTTTTTGGTATAGGTTTAATTTGTTTTGTAATATTTGTCATAATAGATCTTGCTTTTTCACCTTATGGAAGAGTGAGTAGTGGCTTACCGTCAAAATCAGACATTCTAGTATATGATGGTTTAAAAGGTATTTTTGCGATAACTTCTTTAGTTTTCTTTATTTTGTCTACTATTAAAGAAAATAAAAACAAGCTTATTTTGAGAATTGTCTCGGCAGGTTTCGTCTGCCTTCTTTCGTTTTGGCTGATTGATAAGATAATTTTCTTAATAAAATAAATCTATAAAAGATAAAATTAAAAAAGCAAAAGGATTGATTCAAACTCCATTATTAATAGGGATTATAATCTCTCTTATAGTCGTAGTTGGAATTGGTTATGGAATATTTAAAAATCATATTGCCACTACTTCTAATACAGTAACAGTAGAAGAATTTATGAAAGCTCGGATAGAAAGAAATATGGAAAAAGCTTCATCTTTTCTTACTGACAATGCGAAAACGCAGTATTCCTCAGGGAAGCTAACTTTGCTTGGAACATCTAATCCTCATTTTGCCGATTTTAAAATTTTGGAAACACAAAAATTAAACGCTACTCAATTTAAATTTAAAGTAAGAATTTACGAAGAATATACCGGTCAGGGCAAGGTAGGATATTTTGATGAAACTTTAACTGTGATTAAAAAGGGAGATAGATATTTGATAGATTCAGTTGAACGAAGCGAATACACTAATCTTGTGCAAAAAGTTAATCAAGGTCCTCATCCCTATTTTAATAATATTTATGGGTTTACCTTAATGTCTGATCCTAATCAATCAAATCCTTATACAGACTATCCTGATCTATATTCTTTTCAAGTAATTCCAATAACTAAAAACTGTGGAGATATTACCTTAACTTGTCCTCCGGCAACAATTATTCCAGGTTTTAGGATAGATGTAGATAAACGACCTCCACTACCTTTAACTCAAAAAATGGTTTTCCCGAATAATCCAGTGCCTTTTTGTTTTATTAAAGGAAATCCTGAATATGCTGCGGGTTCAATATATGACAGTTATTATTATATTACTACCACAAAAGATAACAGGTGTTTTGCTATGCACTTTGTAATTCATAAAGCAAACTGCAAGATGTTTGGTATCAAAGAACAAATAGACAAGTGCGCTCAAGGTGAAGATAAAAAAGACCAAATTCCTGACGAATACGTTAAAACATTTAAATTTGTACAATAAGGGGATAAATTTTTATTTCTAATTGAACACTCATTATTGGACAATTTTTATTTAAGAAATAGCGAGTAGCAGGGTAGGGTAAATATGGTAAAATAAATCTATGAAAGAAAAAATAACTAGATTTCTACAAAAAATTAGTTTAAATTTAGAAAGAAAAAAATTATTGATTGTGATAGTCGCTATCGTAATATTAGTAATCTTAGGTTTTGCTGTATTGTATTTGAGTAAATCGAAAACACCTTCGTTTCCTACGTCTATTGAGAAAATGAACGACTATTGTGATAAGGTACAAGATCAAGACATGAAGGTTTTTTGTAACGAGGTCGGTTATAAACTCGTGACTTTACATAAACAAGATCTCTTATCTATTTGTGATACAACTCAAAATCAAGATGCGAAAAATTATTGTTATAGGAGGGCAGCTTTTGAAACACAAGATTTATCTATTTGTGATGGAATGGAGGATCAAAGCGAGAAAGAGTGGTGTTATGAAGGTGTTGCTATAGCCCAAAAAGATCTATCTATTTGTGATAAGATAAAGGGTCAGAAGATTAAAGATGTATGTTATAAATATGCACGACCCTAAACTAATGTTTTTTTAGTTTTAAGATTATTTTATTCAAGAGATTCAAGAAGAGCTAACCTCTTACAACTATATTAACACTGAAACATATTCTAATGTCGCTCAGTACACAAAATCCACATAGCTTTCAACATCGTTTCATAGGGCCAGCAAACTTAAAAACCTTTATTTCAAAGGTTTTTTTTAATTAGGGTTAAATAAAATTTGAATTTGTGGTATAATAAAAATAAGAAGAAATTATAAAATAAATTTATGAAACAAATACTTAAAATCATCTTACCTATATCTATAGCAATACTCATTATTTTAGGGTTAGCTTTCTATTGGTTTCAATGGCGACCATCTGAAATAAGAAAGAGTTGTTATTTTCAAAACATGTTCACTGGGGAGAGATTTGAAATGAATTATAATAATTGTTTGTTAAGTAACGGTTTAGAAAAATAATTTTATGAAAGCAAAAATTAAAATCCAGAAAGGCTTTGTTCAAATCCCATTACTGATGGCATTCATAGTCTCTATTGCAATAGTTGCTTCAGTAATTGGTTATAGAGCGTCTAAACCTTCAATAAAACCATCTGCTACAACTATCACTACTGTAACAACAGAATTTTCTACTACAACAATAGAAACAACGGAAGATACATTTTTAGTAACCCGTGTTATTGACGGGGATACTATTGAAATTGAGGGAGGTAAAAAAGTGCGATACATTGGCATTGATACGCCCGAAACTGTGGACCCAAGAAAACCAGTCCAATGTTTTGGCGTAGAGGCTTTTAATAAGAATAAAGAACTCGTTGAAAGGAAAAGAATAAGATTGGAAAAAGATATTTCGGAAACAGATAAATATGGGAGATTATTAAGATATGTTTATGTAGATGGTATATTTGTAAATGATTATCTAGTTAGGCAAGGTTACGCTTACGCCTATACATATCCGCCTGATGTAAAATATTCGGAACAATTTATTCAAGCCCAAAAAGAAGCAAGAGAAAATAATAGAGGTTTATGGAAAGCCTGTCCAGTTTCTACCACCATACCAACTATTACTCCTATCTCATTACCAGCACACAGTTCAAATACTAATTGCACTATTAAAGGAAACATTAGTTCATCTGGAGAAAAGATTTATCACCTTGAAGGATGTGCTTCCTATAATGTTACAAAAATCGATGAAGCAAGAGGAGAACATTGGTTTTGTACCGAAGAAGAAGCAATCACCGCTGGTTGGCGAAAAGCAAAAAACTGTCCGTAATATAGTACACGGAGCGAATTTAAAAAGCCTTTATTAATGAGGCTTTTTTAATTAGGGTTAAAGAATGTTCGAATTTGTGCTATAATAATACAAAACTAATTTAAATAAAATATACGGAAAAACATAAGAAATATAAATTTGTATTTGCAGCTGCTAAAGATTTTCTTAATAAGCTTATCGTCAAGCATCCGAATTTAAATAGCTCTATTCTCAAAAAACACCTACAGCGGGAATCAAAAGTTGATAATATTAGAGATGTTTATCGCAGGTTAGTAGCGTCCTTATCGAATAGGAATATGATGGCTTCGGCTATAGGGTTTAACAGGAGGGAAAAAGAAATAAAAGCAATTCTTTTTGATTATAATGTTCATAAAATACTCGCTACTTACAAAAATACCGACGAATTATTAAAAGAATTTAAAAGTAAGTTTAATTTACCAAATATACAAAGCAAAAGAAGTTTATGGCGTAAATTTTCAGAAGGTATTATTTCAGGTGCTAATTTTATAGCATCTTTTAAAAATAAAGATGATTTCGATACTTTTATAAAGACTTTTAATCGCAATAAATATACGAAATCTGCCCTGCCAATGCTTTTAAGCAAAGAGATTAAAGGATTTGGTTTTGCTTTAGCGTGTGATTTTTTAAAAGAATTAGGATATAGAGAATATCCAAAACCGGATGTTCATTTGATTAAAATTTTTTATGAATTAGGATTGTCTGAATCTACGGAGCAGTATGAAGTTTATAAATCCATAATTGAAATGGCAGATGCAGTTGGAGAGGATGCCTATACGGTTGATAAGATTTTTTGGCTGATCAGTTCAGGAAGATTCTATTTAGCAAACATTGAAATAGGAAGAAATAGAGATAAGTTTATTAAAAGTGTAAAAACAAAGTTAAAAAACCTTTAAGATTTGAAGTTGTGGTATAATATATTTAGGTTGAAGTAGTAATTTAAAATTTACCCAACTAAAAATTTGCAAAAATTTTAAAATAAGATAAAATTGTTGTTGAGTGAGAAAAAAGTCGCTCAATTTAGGTAAATTTTAAAAAGGTGTATAATACGAGCATGGTAAAATTCCTCAACGAGATAAAAGAACCAAAAGTTTCGGAACTTGGGGGTAAGGGATATTCATTAGCTGTACTTATCAATAATGGATTTAATGTTCCTAAAGGATTTGTTATAACTTCTGAGGTATTTTTTAAGTTTTTAAAGGATAATAACTTGGTGGAAAAAATAGAAAGTTTATGCTCTGAAATCAACGAAAATAATTTTCAAGAAAAATGCAAAGAAGTCAAAGATTTAATCTTAAGTGGGAAAATATCAGGAGGAATTAAATCAGAAGTAAAAGAGAACTTAGAGAAATTGAATGCTCAATACATATCAATAAGATCCTCAGCGGTAAGTGAAGATAGTTTGAAAGCATCTTTTGCGGGATTGCATGATACTTTTTTGAATATAAAAACAGAACTAAATTCAGTTTTAGAAAATGTAAAGAAGTGCTGGGCTTCCTTATTTAATGAAAGTGCTGTAGTTTATCGAATCAGAAAAAATATGCCTCATCTAGAGAGAATAGCTGTCATAATCCAAGAAATGATAGCTGCTGATGTAGCTGGAACAGCATTTACAGCTCATCCAGATACCAAAGATAGAAATGCAATTATAATAGAGGCTACATGGGGCTTAGGAGAATCTCTAGTTTCAGGATCAGTTACGCCCGATCTCCATATAATAGATAAAAAAAGTTTTAAAATCATAAAAAAGACCATTGGAAGAAAGAAAACAATGATTGTTCCTTCATCCAAAGGGATTGAGAAAATAAAAACCCCAGACAACAAAACTTTTGAATTTTGTTTAGATGAAGAAGCTGTCATTAGACTTGCTAAGATTTGCTTAGAGATTGAAAAAATTTTTGAATACCCTCAAGATATAGAATGGTGTATGAAAGAGGGAAAAATATTTATACTTCAATCAAGAGCAATAACAAGTTTAGGGGGTGAAGAATATGAAGATAAGTGAAGAAAAAATAAAATGGAAAAAAACCGTAACCAGGCCAACATCACCGCTAAAAGCATCGTCTTTAATGGAAGGGCTTGGAAAAGGGAATGCTGAAATTATTGGGATCTTCCTCAATAATCACTTATTAGAACCTGTGGGGGAGAAACACGCTTGGTATGTAGATGAAGAAGAATGGACGAACTTTGTTAAGAGAATATCAGAATTATGTAAAGATACAAGTTACTTGGAGAAACAAGCAGAAGACGCTTATCGTATTTGTGGTAAAATAAAGGATATTACCGCTAAGATCCGGGCAACCGATTTCCAGAATAAATCTAACGAAAGACTTAAAGATCTATTGAATGAATATCATAAGAGTCTCTACAAGTATTCATTTGTCGCATGGGGTATGCTAGTAATAGATCAACTTTTAGTTGGCAAAGTGGCGGAGAAATTACAGACGGCTCTAAAGAATAGGAACAAAGGTGAGAAGTTTAATGAATATTTTGAGACATTAACAACAAAGGTTAACTTAACAGATGCTGAAAGAGAGGAAATAGAGCTGTTAAATATAAAAGCAGAAGCACAAAAAAGAGGGGATGATATAGAGAGGTTACTTAAAGAACATGCAGATAAATATGGTTGGTTACCGATGTATGATCATGACATAGTTCCATGGGATAAAGAATATTTTAGAAATAGAATAATATCACTTTCAGAAAATCCACAAAAAGAAATAGCCCAACGAGAAGAAAAATTAAACAAAAGAAGAGGAAGAATTGAAGAGATACTACACGAACTAAATGATCCAGAACTCTCACGACTTGTCAATTTGTTACAAAAGTACATAATTCTTAGGACATATAGAACAGATATTCTTAAAATTGCATACTATAATATGAACTTGTTCTTCAAAGAGATAGAAAATAGAATGGGATTGGAAGGTAATGAAGTTGCATATACTACTATAGATGAAATTTTTAATTTCCTAACAAATGGGAAAGTCATTTCGAAAGAGATTATTAAAGAAAGAATGGAACATTTTCTGTTTCTAAAAATAGATGAAAAATTGGAAATTGTAGCCAATAAAGACAGAATTGATAATGTTTTAAAAAATCAATTGGATAGGTTAGAACTTTCTGATGTATTAAAGGGGTCTGGAGTGTATACGGGTATTAAACAAGGAGGAGTGAAAATAATTGAGAGCGTAAAAGATGAATATAAAATGCATGAGGGGGATATTTTAGTTGCAACTATGACAACACCAGAAATGCATAGTATAATTGAAAAGGCGGGAGCAATAGTGACTGATGAAGGAGGAATAACATGTCATGCAGCGGTGGTGGCAAGAGAATTTAAAATACCGTGTGTTATAGGAACCAAATATGCTACAAAGGTCCTTAAAGATGGAGATTTAGTTGAAGTCAATGCCAAAGAAGGTATTGTGAGAAGGTTAAAAATATGAGGATTGAAAAAGTAAAATTTAAATCAGTAGGTTATGAATTTGTTGGTGAAATAAATTTTCCTGATTCGTTTACTGGAAAATTCCTAACGGTGGAGAGGAGGAAAGAATTATCATCCCTGCTGAATTTCAAGATAAAGCTAATTTAAAGCTAATCTGTGATAAGATTGAAAATGACGTTAAAAATGATAGAAATGCTAATGTTTTTGGTTTTAGAGATATGGCGTCGTTCCAATTAGACAAAAGCGGTTCGCTTGAAGATAATGAGGGATTTATCCTAAACTTCGGAAAGAATGCTAACACGGGTTATCACAAATGTGCGGTGTACTATGGTGACCATACCGCCGAAACAGAAATAATAGAATATTAATCAAATCAAACCTTCAGCTCTATCTCAAACCTTATTGAGGTGGGATATTGTTCGTGGCAGGTTATTAGATGATGTTCCGATGTTATTTGCGATATTACCCTGTGAAAAAGCCTTTATTAATGAGGCTTTTTTAATTAGGGTTAAAGAATGTTCGAAGTTGTGGTATAATAGTTATAATAATTAATAAATTATAAAATAAATTATATGTCTATAGAAAATCCTTATAGCGAAGATGAAGCATTTGAAGAAGCCTCTGAAATGAAAGAAAAAATTAAACCCCAAAAAGGTTTTATTCACATTGTTTTAGCAATAGGAATTTTAATTTTTATTATAATAGTCGCTAAGTTAATTAATTATAAAAACACTACTAATTCAGAGTTGAATGTTATAACAACTACAGTTTCAACTACTATTAACTCAATGCCAATAGAATATCTCGAGAAAAAGGTAAAAGGCACTATTTCCCGTAACGATGCACCTCAAATATTTACAGAATTGCTACCAGAAGATTGTAGTAATAAAAATTTACCTCAAAACATATCAATTGATCCTGATTTATATTATTATTTTCAAGATTTAAATGGAGATGGTAGATCGGAAGTCATAATAGGTGCTCTTGGCTTTAGATTTAATGCATACCAAAAATGTATTGATTCTGGTGGAGCATGTCCTGCTTATGATTACCAAGCTACCTGTATAGTAGTAGCATTATTAGATGCAAGTGGAAATTATAAAAAAATAGGAGAACTTGAAACGAACGAAGGAGGTGCCGTGGTGTATCTCGAAATTAGAGATATTTTAGATATTAATAATGATAATCAAGAAGAAATAATAGTAGACTTTAAAGATGAATCAATGCATGGTGTTACATCGGGAATTTTTTATATAGATTTCGATAAATCCAAAATTGATTGGTTGAAAGTAAAAGAGAAAAATGGAATAATTAGGGATGCTTTCTTTCTTAGTGATATATATGCGATGGGGTCATCCTCTTGGGGTTATAAAGATTTAGATCAAAATGGAAAAAAGGAAATTTATATTATTACAGTGGGAATCGAAGAAGGATCTAAAGATGCAAAAATAGGAGAGATGAAGCAACTCGAAGATGGTACATGGGAGAAATTATATAAGCAAGTTGATATGGGTGATGATAATAAAGTAGTATATTGGTCATTTTGTGAAATAAAGGTCTATAAATGGGATGGTTCATTTTTTGCATATGACGAAAAGATTTCCCAAAAAGATTTAGACCAGGAATGCGAAGATTATTATTAATAATCCTATAAAGATATGTTTGTATTTTGTAAAAATTATGGAATATTTTGCATGATATTTTTGATATTATTCAAATTTAAAAAGTTATTAACAAGCCTCATTTAATGAGGCTTTCTTAATTTGACTTAAATTGTTTTGAATTTGTGGTATAATTATACAAAACTAATTAAAATAAAAATCCTATTGTCTGGCAAAAAATTATAATTTGGTATATAATCAAAATATGGACAAAACAAGACAGGATAAAATAAAGGAAATAGCTAAATTGAGAGGAAATTCTAAGGTGATAACTTATCTTACAAGTGATAGGGCGCCTTTGAATACGCAGATTGCTGATGATGCTGTTTCAATATTACAGCGTCATATAGCAAACGGAGAAAAGAAAGATAAGATAAGTCTTTTTCTTTACACTCGGGGCGGACAGATGATGGCTCCATTAAGGATTGTTAACCTATTAAGAAGTTATTCTACGAATTTTGAAATTCTAATACCGCAGTTCGCTCATAGTGCAGGGACACTTTTATCTTTAGGTGCTGATACTATTGTGATGACTAAATTAAGTGAACTAAGTCCCGTTGATCCAACAATGACGCATCCATTTAACCCCACTATTAATCAGCCTAATCCGTCCTTGCCTGTTCAGCCTAAACCAATAAGTGTCGAGGATGTAAATTCTTATTTTTTGTATGCTAAAGATAAGATTAAATTACGCCCAGAAGACATGGAAAGGGTTTATTCTTATTTAATAAATAATATACACAAAGATAATACGATTCATCCAATATCTTTGGGGAGTGTTTATCGTGGTTATCGCATGGCAAAAATGTTAGCAGAAAGAATGTTGAAATTTCATACAAAAGGTTTATTTGCGGGATTAAGAATTTCTAAAATAGTCAATGCATTGACTGGTAAAATACCAAATCATGACTATCCCATATATAGAGATGAGGCTAAAGGATTAGGGCTCAAGATAGAATATGCTTCGGAAACCTTAGAAGGAGAAATGCTTAATTTATTAAAGCTTTATACTGATATTTTTGGCACTGATAAACCCTTTAATCCCGTAGAAATTCTTGGTAGCAATAATGAAAAAGAATTTGAATCAAAAGGTGCTTTTATAGAAAGCGAAGGGTTAAGTGATGAATTTATTTTTAGGGGTAAGATTATAAAAGAAAACGTAACTCCTTCTAGAGTAGGGATGAATATCATATCTGCCAAATGGGAGACTTTTAATTAGAATAAATTTTATGTTATCTACTACAGACTTAATAAAAGAATCAATAAAATCAACCCCCTTGTTACCAGATACAGCAGAATTGGCTCAGTATTCTCCAAGAAAAGAAGAGATAAAAAGGGATGCCGATAGCATTACTATTACGTCGGCTTATTCTTTTAATAGCGGTGAAGTTATAGATGCGGATGTTGTTGAAAATTATTCAGGTGGAACTTTAGCTTTGGGTTACGGCATTAATCTTTATCCAGCAGGTATTTCAATAACACATGGTTTTGTTCGAGAAATGAAAATTGAAAAATATAACCTTGATGAATTTATTGGTATTCTAAGTAATAAAGAGGCAGATAATGTGAAAAAGGGCATAAAATCATTTAGAAAACAGTTCAATGACGACATTGGAGAAAGAAACAAACTACTGTTTGGAGAGTAATTTTATTATTGATTTGTTAAATGGCAAATCCAATGCTGTTCAGGTCTATAAGAAAATAAAAGGCTCTCCATTAGCCACTGCTTCAGTGGCTCTTTTTGAAATACTTAGGGGAGAAGAGAAAAATCAGAAAAAAATACAACAGTTTGAAGAATTATCTAAAAGATTGGATATTCTGCCATTTGGTGAAGTTGAAGCAAAAGAAGCAAGTAAAGTCGAAAAAACATTAAAGAATAAGGGTGTTCAGATAAAGATTCCCGACTTATTTATCGGTATTACCGCAAAAATTAATGGTGCTGTTTTAATAACTAATGACAGTGATTATAAAAATATTGATGGATTGAATTTATTGAATTACTGATTTTTACAAAGTTTTCGGCATCTTAGCGTTGAGCGGAGACCAGCGGTCGATGTTAAAGATGGCAGTTCTTATATTGTTCAAGCATCGAGGCTAACTTAAAAAGCCTTTATTTAAAAGGCTGTTTTAATTAAGGTTAAATAATGTTCAAACTTGTGGTATAATAGAATTACAAGAAATAACTATAAAAAATATGAAACCAAAGAACAAATTAGCTATTACAGGTTTTATTTTAGGAATATTTCATCTGCCCCTTCTATTGCTTTTTATTTTTATAGGGAAGAACGCCAATTTCTTTACAGTTTTTCAAATTTTTTTATTGCTTGGGATTCTGACGGTTGGTTTTTCAGGAATAGGACTATATCAAATAAAAAAGAGGGAGGAACGAGGAAAGACATTGGCTATAATTGGGTTGATTATCAGTGGATTCTTTCTATTTATGATCGGAGTTGGGTGGCAATTCAGCACATCTGATTGTATTAAAGCATGCACTTATGAACCTTACCCTAAAGCATGGCAGATTGGAAACAAATACTTTCCAACTCAAGAACAATGTATGAATTATTGTTTACGCATCCAATAAATCTTATGAAAGAAAAAATTAAAATCCAGAAAGGCTTTGTTCAAATCCCATTACTGATGGCATTCATAGTCTCTATTGCAATAGTTGCTTCAGTAATTGGTTATAGAGCG
>Ga0210015_1001907_pt1 | contig 20169 bp, 16 predicted proteins | sample CryGeymeta201522_FD_185471 | JGI IMG/M metagenome (GOLD analysis project Ga0210015, IMG submission 185471) | Groundwater microbial communities from Crystal Geyser aquifers in Utah, USA - Crystal Geyser metaG 2015-22 (SPAdes) (version 2) | ecosystem: Environmental > Aquatic > Deep subsurface >... | reverse complement strand
CTCGGCTTCGGCGCCTTTGGCGAACATCACATAGCGCGGCGTCGAGGGCGCCTGAAGCTGCTGCTGCGTCACCTGCGTGACGAAACCGATGCGCACCGCGCGGCTGGCGTCGGGCGTGGGCGCCAGCGTGCGCTCGAACATCTCGGTCGAGGTGATCGGCGGATAGTAATAGCCCTCCCGATCCTCGGCGGCGGCGCCGATGGCGGCGCAGGCGAGCATCGCGAAGGCGAGGAAGAGCGTCGCGCGCATGGGCGGTCTCCAGATGCTGTGTGCGCGCCAAATCTAGCCGCTCCGCCGCCGCGACGCGAGGGGAGCATGGACGCGCGCCGCGCGCAGGCGCTAGGCTGCGCGCATCACCTTTCGGAGAGCGACGGCCTTGCGCACCATCCATACCGAAAAGCACCTGCTGCGCGCGGCGAAAACCGAGCTTTCCGGCGGCGAGCTGGTGGCCCCGTTCGAATGCCCCGAACGGGTGGCGCATATTCTTGCGCGCATCGCGACGGCAGGTCTCGGCCCGGTCGAGCCGCCCGCCAGGCATGGGCTGGGGCCGGTGGGCCGGGTGCATCACGCCGACTATCTCGATTTTCTCGCGACGGCGTGGGAGCGCTGGCGCGCCGAGGGCAACCGGGGCGAGGCGATCCCCACCGTCTGGCCCTCGCGCCGGATGTGGCGCGGCGGGCCGCCGCAGGCCATCGACGGCGCGCTGGGCTGGTATGCGCTGGCGGGCGAGACCGCGATCTCGGGCGGCACGTGGGAAGCCGCGCAGGCGGCGGCCGACGTGGCGGTCAGCGCGGCGGACATCGTGGCTGAAGGCGCGCGCGCCGCCTTCGCGCTCTGCCGCCCGCCCGGCCATCACGCAGCGCAAGACATGTATGGCGGCTATTGCTTTCTCAACAACGCCGCCATCGCCGCGCAGCGTTTCCTCGACGGCGGCGCGGCGCGGGTGGCGGTGCTGGACGTGGACTTTCACCACGGCAACGGCACGCAGGCGATCTTCTACGACCGCGCGGACGTGTTCTTCGCCTCGCTGCACGGCGACCCGGCGTTCGAGTTTCCGCACTTTCTGGGCGGCGCCGACGAGACCGGGGCGGGCGCGGGCGCGGGCTTCAACGCCAATTATCCGCTGCCGCCGGGAACCGATTTCGCCGCATGGTCGGCGGCGCTGGAGCACGCCTGCGCCCGTATCGCCGCCTTTGCGCCCGACGCGCTGGTGGTGTCGCTGGGGGTGGACACGTTCAAGGGCGACCCGATCAGCAGCTTCCGGCTGGAGAGCGCCGACTTCCTGAGCTACGGCGCGCGGCTGGGCCGGCTGGGCCTGCCGACGCTGTTCGTGATGGAGGGCGGCTATGCGGTGGCGGAGATCGGGCTGAACGCGGTCAACGTGCTGCAAGGCTTCGAGGGCGACTGAACAGGGGGGATCGCGGCCATGGCGCGCATCGCGACATTCGCGCAGCAAAAGGGCGGCGCGGGCAAGACCACGCTGCTGACGCAGGTGGCGGCGGCCTTCATCGGCCAGGGGCGGCGCGTGGCGCTGATCGACCTCGACCCCCAGCGCAGCTTGGCAGGCTGGGCCGACGCCCGCGCCCGCGCCCATGGCGGCGCGCTCGACTTCGCCTTCTTCGAGAGCAGCGAGTGGCGCGCGGGCTCCGACATCCGCCGCGCGGGGGCGGAGGCGGAGGTGGTGCTGGTGGATTGCCCCGGCAACGCCGACGTGCTGCTGCGCAGCGCGATGCGCGAGGCCGATCTGGTGGTGATCCCGGCGCAGCCCTCCGCCCCCGACGCCTGGGCCACCCGCGCCACGCTGAAGATGGCGGCGCGCGAGGGCGCCAACGCGCAGGTGGTGATGAACCGGGTGCCGCCGCGCGGCGGCCCCGGCGAGGCGGTGGAGGCGATGCTGCGCGACGACGGCGCCGAGATCATGGCCGCCCGCATCGGCGCCCGCATCGCCTTCGCCACCGCGTTCATGGCCGGGCGCGGCGTCACCGAAAGCGAGCGTGGCGGCAAGGCGGCGGCGGAGATCGACGCGCTGGCGGCGGAGATCGCGGCGGCGCTGGGCTGACGGCCGCGCATCGGCGGCGCTCCCCCTTTCCAGCCGCGCCCCCTTTCCCGCCGCGCCCCCCTTTCCCGCTGCGCCCTGGCGCCGTATTGACGCGCCATGAGCAACACCGCGTCAGACGCCGCCTCCCCCGTCACCCTGATCACCGGCGCCGCGCGCGGGCTTGGCCATGCGCTGGCCTTGGCCGAAGCCGCGCGCGGGGCGCATGTGGTGGCGCTGGCGCGCACCGTGGGCGCGCTGGAGGAGCTTGACGACGCGATCAGGGCGGCGGGCGGCGCCGCGACGCTGGTGCCGCTCGACATCACCGACGACGCGGGGCTTTCGCGGCTGGGCGCGGCGCTGCATGCGCGCTGGGGCAGGCTGGATCGCTGGCTGCACTGCGCCGCCCACGCCGCCCCCTGCGCCCCCGCCAGCCACGCCGACGAGAAGGACGTGGACCGCAGCTTCGCGGTGAACGCCCGCGCCACGCAGCGGCTGATCCGCGTGCTCGACCCGCTGCTGCGCGCCAGCCCCGCCTCGCAGGCGGTTCTGATGGATGATGACCGCGCTGGCGAGGCGTATTTCGGCGCCTACGCCGCCAGCAAGGCCGCCGCGCGCGCGTGGTGGCTGGCCTGGGCGCAGGAGACGCCGCGCACCCCGGTCACGGTGCTGCGCGCCCTGCCGCCGCCGATGCCGACCGCGCTGCGCGCGCGGTTCTATCCCGGTGAGGACCGCGCCGCGCTCACCCCCTGCGCCAGGGTCGCCGCCGCCCTGCTGGCCGCGCTCGACGCCAAGCCGGTGCGCGGCGCCGCGCTGAAGCTGTAGCGGCCCGGCGCCGCGCTCAGCCGGTCAGCCTGAAGCGCGCCGCCGGCCCCGGCGGCCCCTCGGCCTGCACCCGTCCGCCCGCCTCCAGCGCCAGCAGATGCGCCAGCACGCTGCGCGCGGCGGCGGGCCACAGGCGCGGATCGACATCGGCGTAGAGCGCGCGGGTCAGCGCGTGGGGGTCGGCGGAGCCTTGCGCCAGCGCGTCGAGGATCTGCCCCTCGCGCGCGCGGCGGTGCGCCATCTGCCACGCGACCATGGCGGCGGGGTCGCGCACCGGGCGCCCGTGGCCGGGCAGATACAGCCGGTCGTCGCGGCGCGCCAGTTTCTCCAGCGACGCCATGAACGCCGCCATGTCGCCGTCGGGCGGCGAGACCATCGACGTCGCCCAGCCCATCACATGATCGCCGGTGAACAGCACGCCCGCGCCCTCCAGCGCAAAGCACAGGTGGTTGGACAGATGCCCCGGCGTGTGGAGCGCGCCAAGGCGCCATTCGTCGCTTTCGACCGTGCCGCCGTCGCCCAGCCAGTGGGTCGGCGCAAAGCCGCGATCGGCGCCCTCGCCGCCGCCCAGCGCGCCGCCCGCCGCCGCGTCGGCCGCGCTCAGCGCCTGCATCCTGGGCGCGATCCCGGCGCCATGCGGGCCGAAGGCGTAGCTCGGCGCGCCGGTCGCCGCGCTCAGCGCCGCCGCGCCCGCGCTGTGGTCGAGGTGGGTGTGCGTCACCAGGATCGCGACCACCCGCCCCACGCCTGCGGCCACGCGCAGGGCGGCGATGTGGCGCGGATCGTCCGGGCCGGGGTCGATCACCGCGATCCGCTCCCGCCCGACCAGATAGCTTGCGGTGCCGGTGAAGGTCATCGGCGAGGGATTGGGCGCCACCACCCGGCGCACGCCGGGCGCCACGTCCTCGGCCACCCCGTGCAGGACGGCGGGATCGCGGTCGAACGGATCGTCAGCCATGGCGCCCCTTGCTTGCCGCGCGCGCCGCGCGTCCCTACCCTTCGGCACTGTTGCGGAGAGCGCCATGATCTTCAAGAGATACCTGCCGAAAAGCCTGTTCGGGCGCACGCTGCTGATCCTCGCGGCGCCGGTGGTGCTGGTGCAGGCGATCGTCGCGGTGGGCGTGATCCAGCGCCATTACAGCGGCGTCACCCAGCAGATGACCAGCGCCATCGCCAATGAGATCAACTATGTGGTCGCCGTGGTCGAGGAGGCGCCGGACGCCGTGGCCGCGCAGGAGGCGCTTGCGCGTCTGGCCGGGCCGCTCGACATCCGGCTGACGCTGGCGCCGGGCGCCGCAGTCGGGCCCGAAGTGCTGCGCGTGTTCTATGACGTGACCGGCGGCGCGGTGGAGGAGACGCTGAAGGCGCATGTCCGCCGCCCGCTGGCGCTGGATCTGGTCAGCGACAGCCGCGTGATCGCCGCGCAGGTGCAGACCGACAAGGGCGTGCTGCGCGCCACGGTTGACCGGCGGCGGCTGACCACCGCCAATCCGCACCAGATCTTTGTCTGGATGGCGGCCTCGACGGTGCTGCTGGTGTCGATCGCCGCCGTTTTCCTGCGCAATCAGGTGCGCCCGATCCGGCAGCTTGCGGCGGCGGCGGACGGTTTCGGCAAGGGGCGCAGCGTGGCGTTCCACCCCAGCGGCGCCGATGAGGTCCGCCGCGCGGGCGCCGCGTTTCTGGCGATGCGCGCCCGCATCGAACGCCAGATCGAAAGCCGCACCCAGATGCTTTCGGGCGTGAGCCATGACCTGCGCAGCCCGCTGACACGGATGAAGCTGGCGCTGGCGATGATGGAGGACGCGCCGGAAGTCGCAGAATTGCAGCGCGACGTGGCCGAGATGGAGACGATGCTGGAGGGGTTTCTCGCCTTCGCGCGCGGCGAGGCGGGCGAGGAAGCCGCGCCGCTCGACCCCGTGGCGCTGGCCGAGGATGTCGCCGCGAGCGCGCGCAGACGGGGCGCAAGGATTGCGGTGTCGGGCGTGATCGAGACGCCGGAGGCGCCGCTGGCCACCCTGCGCGCGGGCGCCGTGCGGCGCGCGCTGCAGAACCTGCTCGACAACGCCCTGACCTACGGCGACGAGACGCGCCTGAGCGTGCGCCTTGGGGCGCGCATGGTCGAGTTCACCGTCGAGGACGACGGCCCCGGCATCCCGCCCGAGGCGCGCGAGGCGGCGCTGCGCCCGTTCACCCGGCTGGACGCCGCGCGCAATCAGGATCGCGGCGGCGGCGTGGGGCTGGGCCTGTCGATCGCCGCGGAGGTCGCGCGCAGCCACGGCGGCGCGCTTGCCTTGGGCGAAAGCGCCACGCTGGGCGGCCTCAGCGCGCGGCTGCGCCTGCCGCGCTAGCGCGCGCCAGCCTCCGTTACGCCTTGGGCGCCAGGCAGTCGGCCATCGCCCCGGCCAGCCCGCGCAGCAGATCGGCATAGAGCGCAGGCCCCGGCGGCAGCGCGGCGCCCAGCGGGTCGAGCACGCCGACGCGGGCGCCGGTCCCCTCGGCGATCACGTCCACCACGCCGGTCGAGAACTGCGGCTCGGCGAACACGCAGGCGGCGCCAAGCCGCTCCATAACCGCGCGGATTTCGGCCACCCGCGCCGCGCTGGGCGCCGTGGCGTCGCTCAGCGTCACCGCGCCGGCCGCCGGAACGCCGAACCGCGCCTCGAAATACTGGTAGGCGTCGTGAAACACCACGAACGGGCGCCCCTGAACCGGCGCCAGCGTCGCGGCGATCTCGGCGGACAGCGCGTCAAGCTCCGCCCGCCCCGCGCTGGCGTTGGCGGCATAGATCGCCGCGTTGGCGGGGTCGGCGGCCGAAAGCGCTTCGGCCATCACGTTCAGCCACGCCTTCGCGTTCTCGGGGTCGAGCCAGAGATGTTCGTCATACCCGGCGTGGTCGTGGGCGTGGTCGCCGCCGTGCGCCGCCGCCTCCGCCGCGTGCTCGTGGCCGTGCTCGACCGCCGCCGCTTCCGCCGCTTGGTCGTGATCGTCCTCGCCGCCGTGCTCATGCGGGGCGAAGGTCGCGCCCTCGCGCAGCGGCAGCAGCGCGACGCCGGGCGCGTCGCGCAATTCGACCGCCGCAGCGTCGCCCGCGAGCGCGTCGATGGCGCCTTCCAGCCACGGCGTCAGCGCCGCGCCGACCCAGAACACCACATCCGCCCGCTCAAGCGCCGCCGCCTCGGAGGGGCGCAGCGCATAGCCGTGCGGCGAGGCGCCGGGCGGCACGATCAGCGACGGCGCGCCGACGCCCGCCATCACCCGCGCCGCCAGCGCGTGAACCGGCGCGATGTCGGTCGCCACCTGCGGCGCCGCCATCGCCGTTCCTGAAAGCGCAAGCATCATCGCCGCCGCCGGGGTCAGTCGTCTCATGGGGTGTCTCCGGTCTGTCATGAAGCGCGCCTTGCAGGCCCTGCGCGCCGGGTGTATCGCTCGGGGATGGAGACTAGATATGTTATCTTATAACAGCAAGAGGCGATGACCGGAAATCCGCCGCCAGACGACGCGCCGACCGATAGCGCGCCACATTCCGATGCGCCGCAGCCCGACGCGGTCGCCTTCGCGCGCCACGATCACGCGCAATGCCGCGCGCAGGCGCTGGCGGCGGCTGAAGACGCCTGCGCGGCGAAAGGGTTGCGGCTGACGCCGCTGCGGGCGCGGGTGCTGGAGATCTTGCTGGAGGCGCACGCGGCGCTGGGCGCCTATGACGTGCTCAAGCGGCTGGCGGCGGAGGGGCTGGCGGCGCCGCAGCCGCCCGTCGCCTATCGCGCGCTGGATTTTCTGGTGGCGCATGGCTTTGCGCATCGCATCGAAAAGCTGAACGCCTATGTCGCCTGCGCCATGCCCGGCGGCCCGCACGCCGCCGCCTTCATGATCTGCCGCGACTGCGGCGCGGTGGCCGAGATCGCGGGCGAGGCCGCCGCGCAGGGCCTCGGCGCCTCGGCGCGCAGGCTTGGCTTCGCCATCGAGAGCGCGGTGGTCGAGGCCGAGGGCCATTGCCGCCGCTGCAAGGAGAAGATCGGGTGAACCAGCCGCTGCTTGCCGCGCAAGGCGTCGGCGTCACGCTGGGCGGGGCGGTTGTGCTGCGCGACGTGCGCTTCACCGTCGCGCGCGGCGAGATCGTGACCGTGGTCGGGCCGAACGGCTCGGGCAAGACCACGCTGTTGCGGGTGCTGATCGGCGCGCTGGCGCCTGACCGGGGCACGGTGACGCGGGTGCGCGGCCTGCGCGTCGGCTATGTGCCGCAGCGGCTGGCGATGGACCGCGCGATGCCGATGACGGTGGATCGCTTCCTGCGGCTGGCGGGCGGCGACCGCGCGGCGCGCGCGCAGGCGCTGGCGCGCGTGGGGATCGAGGCCCTCGGCGGGCGGCAGATGGCGGCGCTGTCGGGCGGGCAGTTCCAGCGCGCGATGCTGGCCCATGCCCTGCTGCGCAAGCCCGACCTGCTGGCGCTGGACGAGCCGACCCAAGGGCTGGACCAGCCCGGCGTCGCGGCGTTCTACAAGCTGATCGAGGCGGTGCGGCGCGAGGACGGCTGCGCGGTGGTGATGGTCAGCCACGACCTGCACGTGGTGATGAGCGCGTCCGACCGGGTGGTGTGCCTCAACGGCCATGTCTGCTGCGAGGGCGCGCCCACGGTCGTCTCCGCCGCCCCGGCCTATCGCGCGCTGTTCGGGCTGGGCGCCGAGGGGACGCTGGCGCTCTATCGCCACGTCCACGACCATGACCACGGCGACGACCATGACCACGCCGCGCCCGCCATGGAGCATACGCCTTGACGCTGCTGGGCGACTTTCTGGTGCGCGCCGGGCTGGCGGGCGTCGGCGCGGCGGCGGCGGCGGGGCCGCTGGGCTGTTTCGTGGTCTGGCGGCGGATGGCCTATTTCGGCGACGCCACCGCGCACGCCGCGATCCTGGGCGTGGCGCTGGCGCTGGCGACGGAGGCCCCGGTGTTCGGCGGCGTGCTGGCCGCCGCGCTGGCGATGGCGGCGCTGATCTCGTTCGCCTCGGGCAGGGCCTACGCCGCCGACACGCTGCTGGGGGTGGCGGCGCATTCGGCGCTGGCGCTGGGGCTGGTGGCGGCGTCGTTCCTGCAGGGCGTGCGCATCGACCTGATGAGCTATCTGTTCGGCGACATCCTCGCCGTCACCCGCGCCGATCTGGCGGTGATCTGGGGCGGCGCGGCGCTGGTGATCGCGCTGCTGGCCTGGCGCTGGGACCGTCTGCTGACCGCGACGCTGAACGCCGATCTGGCGGCGGCGGAGGGCGCCGACCCGCGCGTGGAGCGCCTTGCGCTGATGCTGGCGCTGGCGGTGCTGGTGGCGGTGGCGATCAAGGTGGTCGGCGCGCTGCTGATCACCGCGCTCTTGATCATTCCGGCGGCGGCGGCGCGCGCCTTCGCCCGCACGCCCGAGGCGATGGCGGCCTTCGCCGCGCTGATCGGCGCGGCGGCGGCGCTGGCGGGGCTGGCGGCGTCGTGGCGCCTCGACACCCCCGCCGGGCCGTCGATCGTGGCGGCGGCGGCGGCGGCGTTCGCGCTGAGCAACCTGCTGGCGCCGCTGGCGCGCAAGGCCGGGTGACGGCGGCGGCGCGGGGCGCTAGGCTGGTTCTGCGCGAACCGGAGGCCCAGCATGTCCCACGTCTTTCCCCGCCACTGCCGCACGCAGCCGCCCACGGCGGTCGGCGGCGAGGGCTGCTATCTGATCGACTCCGACGGCAAGCGCTATCTCGACGGCTCCGGCGGCGCCGCCGTCTCGTGCCTCGGCCACGGCGATGCGGCGGTGACGGCGGCGATCAAGGCGCAACTCGACCGGCTGGCCTTCGCGCACACCGGCTTTTTCACCTCGGAGCCTGCCGAAGCGCTGGCCGACCTGCTGATCGCCCACGCGCCGCCGGGTCTGGAGCGGGTCTATTTCGTCTCCGGCGGCTCGGAGGCGACGGAGGCGGCGATCAAGCTGGCGCGGCAGTATTTCATCGAGAAGGGAGAGCCGCAGCGGTCGCGCCTGATCGCGCGGCGGCAAAGCTATCACGGCAACACGCTGGGCGCGCTGGCGGCGGGCGGCAACGCGTGGCGGCGGGCGCAGTTCGCGCCGCTGCTGATCGACGTCAGCCACATCGCGCCCTGCTACGCCTATCGCGAACAGCGCGCGGATGAGAGCCTTGAGGCCTACGGCCTGCGCGCGGCCGACGAGTTGGAGGCCGAGATCCTGCGTCTTGGCCCCGAGACGGTGATGGCGTTCATGGCCGAGCCGGTGGTCGGCGCCACCATGGGCGCCGTGCCGCCCGCGCCGGGCTATTTCCGGCGCATCCGCGAGATCTGCGACCGTCACGGCGTGCTGCTGATCCTCGACGAAGTGATGTGCGGCATGGGGCGCACCGGCAGCCTGTTCGCCTGCGAGCAGGACGGCGTGACGGCGGATATCCTGTGCATCGCCAAGGGTCTGGGCGCGGGCTATCAGCCGATCGGCGCCATGCTGGTCTCGGGCGCGATCTATGACGCGGTGGCCGAAGGCTCGGGCTTTTTCCAGCACGGCCACACCTACATCGGCCACCCGGTCGCCACGGCGGCGGGGCTGGCGGTGGTGCGCGCGATCCTTGAGCGCGGGCTGGTGGAGCGGGTGCGCACGCAGGGCGCGACGCTGTCGGCCGCCTTGCACGACCGCTTTGGCCAGCACCCGCATGTGGGCGACATCCGCGGGCGCGGGCTGTTCATGGGGCTGGAGCTGGTCGAGGACCGCGAGACCAAGGCGCCGCTCGACCCCGCGCGCGGGACGGCGGCGAAGATCAAGAAGGCCGCGTTCGAAGCGGGGCTGATCTGCTATCCGATGGCCGGGACCATCGACGGCAAGCGCGGCGACCACATCCTGCTGGCGCCGCCGTTCATCATCGAGGACGCGCAGATCGGGGAGTTGGCCGACAAGCTGGCGGGGGCGGTGGCGGCGGTAGTCTGATGGCGCCCCTCTCCCCGAGAGGGAGAGGGCGTGAAATCGGCGGGGTTTGCGCTGGGCCTCCAGGATGGCGGCGCCAGGCGGCGGCGCCCCTTACCCCGACCCTCTCCCCCCGTGGGGAGAGGGGGCGAAATCGGTGAGGCTTGCGCTGCATCTACGGGCCCAGGCGCTGTCGGCGCGGTTCGCGCTCCCTCTCCCCCCTTGGGGGGAGAGGGTCGGGGTGAGGGGGCGTGGCGCCCCGGCCGGCTTACTGAACCGCCTGCGCCGCGATGGCGGCGAAGATCGCGTCGAGCTCCGACGCCACCGCCGCCAGCGCCGCGCCGCCCTCGTCCGCATAGGGGGCGAACACGAAACCGGGGGTCTTGTAGGACAGCGTCGCGGTCCCGTCCGGGTTCTCGGTGACGTAGAAGCGGATCGGCGCCTCGATCATCCCGGCGCGGGTGGCCTCAAGCGCGCGCACCGCGAAGTCGTTGCGATAGACGCCCAGCACGCGGTTGCCGGGGATCTCGACGCCGCGCTTGCGCGCCGCCTCGGTCGGCCCGGCCTCGGTGACCAGCCCCATCTTGTTGTCCCTGATCGCCGCGCGCAGATCCTCCAGCAGGGTCGCGTAGGGCTTGGCCGTGTCCTTCACCACCCAGCCCTCGCGCGGGGCGATGTCGCCCGCAAAGCCGCTGAGCGGCGCGCCCAGCAGCGGCGCCGCAAGCAGCGCCGCCATCAAGAATCTTTTCATCGCCTGTGGCCTTTCTGGCTTGGGATCGGTCAGTGCGGCAGCCGCACTTCCTCGATCGGGAAACCGAGGCTGTCACGATAGCCGAAATTGCCCATGTGGCATTCCGCGCAGGCCGTGACGACGTTCACCGCCTGCGGAACCCCGTTTGGCGCCACCATATAGTAATACCAGTCGGCTGTCTCCGGCGACACGCCCGCCGCGACCTTCTCCATGAAGAACAGCGGGCCGGGCGTCGCCTTGCCGTCCTTGTTCACCGCAAAGGATTCCTTGGCGATGATGCTGCCGGCCGGCATCTTGGCGTTTTCTTCGTCATAGCGCAGATATTCGGCGGCGCCGACCGGGTTCACCCAGGTCGAAAGATAGCGGTTGTCGTGAAAGCCGGGGTTGGCCGGGCGGCTGTTGGCGGAGGTCCAGCCGCGATAATCCTCGACCCGATCCGCCGGGATCCACATTTTCGGCCCATTCTTGTAGCCCGCCAGCATCTCGGGCGCGAGGCAGTCATACAGCGCCTGGGCGTCGTCAAGCGTCAGGTCCGCCGCAGGCTTGCCCGCTTCGCAAGCGGCGCTGGCGGCGGTGGCGGCGGTCGCGGCGAAGATCGTGGCGATCAGGCGGCGCGCAAGTTTCATGGATGGCTCCCTCGTTTCAACAGCGGTGACGGTTCGGCCCATATGCGCGGTTTCGGGGGCGCGCAGTCAAATCACCGTTGAACACACTGCGCGAGATTGTCGATCACGCGGACTCACAGCTTCGTGAGCCGCACGCTTGCGGCATATCGCCGTTTGCGCAGCGCGCGAAGACAGGTTGCGCCGCGGGCGCGGGCGGGGAAGTATGCGCGCAAGAAACCAGGGAGGACGCATGAAACCGCTGTTTTTCGCCGCCGCGCTGCTGGCGGCGGCGCCGATGCTGGCGCAGGCCCACGGCCCGACGCGCCAGAAGGTGACCGAGACCGTCGAGATCGCCGCGCCGCCCGCGCAGGTCTGGGCGCGGATCGGCACGTTTCACGACATGAGCTGGCATCCGGCGGTGGCGGCCACCGAGGGCGACGGCGGCGACGCCATCGACGCGGTGCGGGTGCTGCGGCTGGGCGCGCCGGACGGGCCGACGATCACCGAACAGCTCTACAAGTACGACGCCGCCAAGCGCACCTATTCCTACCGCATCACCGAGGTCGATGTCGCGGTGCTGCCGGTCACCAACTACTCGTCGCACCTGACGGTGAAGGACGGCGCGAACGGCGGCGCGCTGGTGGAATGGCGCGGCGCCTTCTATCGCGGCTATCCCAACAACGACCCGCCGCCCGAGCTGAACGACGAGGCGGCGGTCGCGGCGGTGACCGGCGTCTATCGCGGCGGGCTCGACGCGCTGAAGGCGGAGCTGGAAAAGACCCAGTGAGGCTTGGCTGGCTGATCGTCGCCGCGCTGGCGCAGGGCGCGGCGGCGGCGGAGGCGTTCGTCACCAATCAGGGAAGCGACGATCTGTCGGTCGTCGATCTCGCGACCGGCGCCGTGACCGCGACCGTGCCCATCGGCGGCAAGCCTGCGGGCGTGGCGGTGGCGCCCGATGGCCGCGTCTGGATCACCAGCCCCGACAGCGCGACGCTGAGCGTCTATGACCCGGAGACCGGCGCGCTCACGCGGATCGCGCTGGCGGGCGGGCCGCTGGGCGTCGCGGTCAACCCGCTCAGCGGCGCGGTCTATGTCGCCGACTGGTATGGCGACCGGCTGTTCGTGGTCGAGGACGGCGCGCTGACCGGTGAGATCGCCACCGGGCGCAGCCCCTCGGGCGTCGCGGTCACGCCCGACGGCGCGCGCATCCTCTCCGCCGACCGCGACAGCGATCAGGTGTCGGTGTTCGACGCCGCCACCCGCGCGCGCCGCGCCGTGATCGCGGTCGGCGCGCGGCCGTTCGGCGTGACCATCGACGCCGCGGGGCGCTTCGCCTACGCCGCCAACGTCGGCGACGACAGCGTGAGCGTGATCGACCTCGCCGCGCTGGCGGCGGTCGCCACGATCCCCACCGGCGCGCGGCCTTATGCGGTGGCGCTGGCGGGCGGGCGCGGCTTCGTCACCAATTCCTACGGCGACAGCGTGACGGTGTTCGACGTGGCGAGCCGCGCGGTGCTGGCCACGCTGGCGGTGGGCGAATACCCCGAAGGCGTCGCCGCCAGCCGCGACGGCGCGCGTGTCTATGTCGCCAACTGGTTCTCCAACACGCTGAGCGTGATCGACGCGGCGGCGCTGACCGTCACGGCCGAGATCGCGGTGGGCGACGGGCCGCGCGCTTTCGGCGCCTTCCTGCGCGACTGATCGACAAGAACGCGCCTCACGGAAATATTACGACGCTGGCGCCGGATTTTTCGCCGCGCTAGTGATGGCGCTCGTCTTGTCCGAGAGGGTCGCCGCCGTGCTTCTGACCATCGACGCGCACTCCGCGCTCTATCATCTCCACACCCCGCCCAGCCGGGCGGGCGCGGCGACCTTCGTGTTCGTCAACGCGCTGACCGGCTCGACCGACGCCTGGGAGGCCGCGGTCGCCCCGGCGCTGCGGGCGGAGGGATTCGGCACGCTGAGCTGGAACTTCCGCGGCCAGACCGGTTCACCCTTCGCGCCCGACGCGCAGCTGACCGACGCGCTGATCGCCGCCGATCTGCGCCGCCTGCTCGACGCCGCGCAGCCGGAGCGCGCGATCCTCGTCGGCCTGTCGATCGGCGGCGTCTATGCGGCGCGCGCGGTGCTGGACGGCGCGCAGGCGGCGGGTCTCGTGCTGCTCAACACGCTGCGCGAGATCGGGCCGCGCATCGCCTGGATCAACGACGCGATGCCCGCGCTGGTGGGCCATGGCGGCGTCGGGCTGTTTCTGGACGCGCTGTTTCCGCTGCTGGTCAACGCTGAGTTCGCCGCGCAGGCGCGGGGCAATTTCCTCAAGGGCGGCTATGCGCCGCTGCCGCCCGAGCATGGCCACATGAACCTGATGCGCCACGCCGCCGCCACCGATTGGGACATCCCCTATGAGCGGCTGAGCCTGCCGACGCTGGTGGTGACCGGCTTGCAGGACCGGGTGTTTCTCGACCGCGACGTGGTGGACCGGCTCTACGCCCGCCTGCCCGACGCGCGGCGCGAGGAATGGGCCGACGCGGGCCACCTGCTGCCGCAGGAGCGGCCCGAAAAACTCGCCGAGAGCCTCGCGCGCTTCGCCCGGGAGAGCGCGGCGTGAAAATCCCCGTCCCCCTCGCCTACCCCGCCGTGCTGATCGGCGTGAGCGGCCATGCGTCCTCGGAGTTCTTCGCCAAGCTGTCGGGGATCGGCGGCCCGGAGCTGTCGGTCTGGCGTTATCTGCTGGGCGGCTTCGGGCTGATCGTGCTGGCCTTGTGCTTTCGCGAGAGCCGCAACCTGTTGGCGCCGCTGCGCGCGGAGGGGCTGCGGATCGTGCTGCTGTCGTTCTTCGGCGTCACGCTCACCTATCTGGCGTTCCACTGGGCGCTGGATTTCGCCACCGTGATTCAGGTGGCGACCGTGGTCACGACGATCCCGATCTTTGTGGCGCTGGCCAACTGGACGCTGAACGGCGTGCCGCCCGGCGCGGTCAAGCTCGCCACCGGAACGCTGGCGGCGCTGGGCGTGGCGCTGTTGCTGACCGACGGCGCGCTGGAGGCGCTGGCGGGGGACGCCGGGGCGCTGTGGGGCGTGCTGCTGGCGATGATCTGCGCGGCGCTTGGCTCTTTCTACGCCGTGCTGGTCAAGCCGGTGATGGGCCGGCACGGCGCGTTGCGCATCATCGCGCTGACGATGATGATCGGCGGCCTGGGGCTGTGGCTGCTGGTCGGCGCCGCCTGGGGGATCTGGGTGGATCCGCTGACGCTGGGCGCGCGGCCTGCGGTGGCGCTGGGGTCGCTGCTGATGCTGGCTATATGGTGCACCACGGTCGCGCAGTTCATGTGGATCGGCGGGCTGGCGGCGGCGCCCGACATCACCCGCGCCTCCTACATCTTCTTTCTCAAGCCGGTGATCGCGGCGGCGCTGGCGATCCTTGTCCTCGGCGACTGGCCCTCGGCGCTGCAAGTCGCGGCGATCGCGGTGGTGACGGGCTGCGTGGTGGTCGAGATGTCGTGGGGGCGGCTGCGCGGGGTGTTCGGCCGCTGACGCCTTTCCCGACGCGGGATTGCGCGCGATGACGCCTTCCGGGAAACTTTCACAAAGGGAGGCCGCCCATGTGCCGCATCTTCGCGGGGCAGGCCCCCGAGAGCTGCGCCAGCGAGACCCGCTCGCTGCGCCTGCGCGGCTACGGCACCCCGATCCGGCTGGAGCGCGCGGTCTGGGCGACGCTTGACGAGATCGCGGCGGGCGACGGGCTCAGCGCGCCGCAGTTCATCACCCGGCCGCATGACGAGGTGCTGGAGATGAACGGGGCCGCGCCCAACTTCACCCCCCTGCCGCGCTGCGGCTGTCTCGCGCGCCTGTCGCGGCGCATCGCCGTTTCGCGCAGGGTCACGCCCCCGCGCTTGCGCGACACGCCTCGGACGCATACACGCTCAGCGGGTTTGGCGGCGCGGAACCATCTTTTTCAGGCGGCGGACGGCGCCGCTCAGGGCGGACGCGCCTGCGGTTGCGCCTGACGCGCCGGGTCGCGGCGCGAATTCGACGGGGGCGTGAGCACAAGTGTCATCGCGTGAATATTGCTGCGACGCGGCGCAAAAGCGGTTACTGAAAAGCAAAGGATACAGGAGCCTTGCCCGTGCTTGACCGCGTAGCGACGTCCGGGATCGCGATTCTCGGCTATGGATGCCGCTGTCCTGGCGCTCACGACGTGGAGTCGTTCTGGTCGCTGCTGGCGGAAGGGCGCTGCGCGGTCGGCGAGATCGGGCCCGACCGCTGGTCGAAGGCGGCGTTCCTCAACCCCAACCGCGGCGCGCCGGGCACGACCTACACTGCGGCTGCGGGCGTTCTGGACGATATTTTCGGCTTCGATCCGGGGTTTTTCGGTATTTCCCCGCGCGAGGCGGCGCAGATCGACCCGCAGCAGCGGCTGCTGATGATGGTCGCGTGGGAGGCGATCGAGCGCGCGGGCCTGACGCCCGCGCGGCTGTCGGGCGCGCGCACCGGGGTTTACGTCGGCTGTTCGGGCCTCGACTACGGCAATGCGCTGCACAGCGACCCGGCGGCGGGCGACGCGCAGTTCATGACCGGCAACACGCTGAGCATCGTCGCCAACCGGCTGGCGTATTTCCTCGACGCGCAAGGCCCCAGCTACACCATCGATACGGCGTGTTCGTCGTCGCTGTTCGCGTTCCATGCCGCCTGCGAGGCGATCCGCGGCGGCGTGATCGACCTTGCGGTGGTCGGCGGCGTGAACCTGCTGTTGTCGCCGATGCCGTTTCTCGGGTTCTCCCGCGCCGGGATGCTGTCGCCGCAGGGCCTGTGCCGCGCGTTCGACGCCTCCGCCGACGGCTATGTGCGCGCCGAGGGCGCGGTCGCCTTCGTGATCGGCGCGCTCGACATCGCGCAGGCGCAGGGCGACCGCGTGCGCGGCGTGGTGGTCGGCTCGGCGGTCAACAGCGACGGGCGCGCGGGCGGTTTGTCGGTGCCCAACGGCGCGCGGCAGGCGGCGCTGATGCGGCGGGTCTATGGCGCGGCGGGCGTCGGCCCCGACGATCTGGCGTTCATCGAGGCGCATGGCACCGGCACGGCGGTCGGCGACCCCATCGAAGCCAGGGCGATCGGCGAGGCGCTGGGCGCCGGGCGGGCGACGCCGCTGCCGGTCGGCTCGGTGAAGTCCAACCTCGGCCACATGGAGCCGGCGTCGGGGCTGGCGGGGCTGCTGAAGGCGCAGCTGGCGCTGGAGCATGGCGTGCTGCCCGCGACGCTGCATGTCGATGCGCCCAACCCGGCGATCCCGTTCGCGACGCTCAACCTGCACATCGCGCGCGAGGCCGAGCCGCTTGCGGCGCGCGCCGCGCCGTGGGTGGCGGGCGTCAACTCGTTCGGCTTCGGCGGCGCCAACGCCCATGTGGCGATCCGCCAGCCCTCCAGGGCGGAGCGCGCGGCGCGCGGCGGCGGCCCGCGCGACGCGACGCCGGGCGCGCCGCTGATCCTTTCCGCCGCCTCGGAAGAGGCGCTGCGCGCGCTGGCGGCGCGCTGGCGCGCGCGGCTCGACGGCGCCGACGCGGCGGCGGCGGCGCGGCTGACCGCCACCGCCGCGCACCGCCGCGCGCGGCTGCCGCGCAGGCTGGTGATCGCGGAGCCGACCCCCGCCGCGCAGGTCGCCGCGCTCGACGCCTGGCTCGACGGGCGCGACGAGGGGCGCTGGGCGGCGGAGCGCGCGGCGGCCGGCGACGCGGCGCCGGTGGCGTTCGTGTTCTCGGGCAACGGCTCGCAATGGGCGGGGATGGGGCTGGCGGCCTATCGCGGCGACGCGGCGTTTCGCGACAGCTTCGACGCGACTGCGGCGCTGGTGGCGGCGGAGGGCGGCGCCAGCCTCGAGGCGGAGCTGCGCGCGCCCGATCTGGCGGAGCGGCTGTCGCGCGCGATGGTGGCGCAGCCGCTGCTGATGGCGCTGCAGATTGCCAGCGTCGATGCGCTGGCCGCGCGCGGCGTGCGCCCGGTCGCGGTGGCGGGGCACAGCGTGGGCGAGGTGGCCGCCGCCTGGGCCTCCGGCGCGCTGTCGCGCCAGCAGGCGGCGCGGCTGGCGGTGCGGCGCGCGCGGCGGCAGGCGCCGCTCTATGGCGCAGGCGGCATGGCGGCGGTGATGTCGGCGGCTGCGGACGCCCGCGCGCTGATCGCGGCCAGCGGCATCGACGGTCTCGACATCGCCGCCGACAACAGCCCGCGCGGCGCCACCATTTCGGGCGAGCCCGAGGCGATCGAGGCGCTGGCGGCCTACGCGCGGGCCAATCGCGTGGCGCTCAAGCGGCTTCGGGTGGACTATCCGTTCCACGGGCCGCTGATGGAGCGGATCCGCGACGAGCTGACCGCCGATCTGGCCGACATGGCGCCGCAGGCGTCGTCCATCGCCTTCGTCTCCACCACCGAAGGCGCGCTGACGCCCGGCGAGGCGCTGGACGGCGGCTACTGGTGGCGCAACGCGCGCCAGCCGGTGCTGTTCCGGCAGGCGGCGCTGGCGCTGGCCGAACTCGGCTGCGGCGTGTTCGTCGAGATCGGGCCGCAGCCGACGTTGCTGAACTATGTCTCCGACACGCTGGGGCCGACCGGGCGTCCCTTCGTGGCGCTGCCGGGGATGCGGCGCCAGGGGCGCGGCGCCGAGGATTTCGACATGATCGCGGCGCGCGTGGCGGCGGCGGGCGGCGCCATCGACGACGAGACGTTCTTCGGCGCGCGCAGCCCCTATCTGGCGGAGGGGCCGGAATACCCATGGCGGCTGACGCCGTATCGCTTTGCGCGCACCTCCGACGCGCTGAACGTGCACCGCACGCCTGCGGCGCGCGGCCTGCTGGGCTGGCGGCCCCGCGCGGGCGAAGGCCCGTGGATCGCGACGCTCGACCTGGGCTGCCAGCCGTGGCTTGCCGATCACGCGGTGGACGGCGTCGCCACCCTGCCCGCCGCCGCCTTCGCCGAGATCGCGCTGGCGGCCGGGGCAGAGGCGCTGGGCGACGGGCCGCTCGATCTGGTCGATTTCGACATCATGCGCCCGGTCACGCTGGAGGGCGCGGCGCGGGTCGATCTGCGCACCAGCCTCGACGCCGCCACCGGCGCGCTGACCATCGAGAGCCGCGCGCATCTGGGCGAAGGCGACTGGACGCCGCACGCCGCCGGAACGTTGCGGCGCGGACGCGCGGCGCCGGACGACGCGGTGGGCGATACTGCTGGCGATGTGGCGGCTGGCGATGTGGCGGCTGGCGATGACGCGGCGCCGGACGCGGCGCTCTATGACATGCTCGCCGGGCTTGGCCTCAGCTATGGCGCGGCGTTCCGGCGCGCGGGCGCGGCGCGGCTGGACGGCGATTGCGGCGCGGCGGCGCTGACGCCGTCGCTGCTGGGCGCGGCGGGGCCGTGGCTGCTCGACCCCACCGACCTCGACGCCGCGTTCCATGTCGCGGCGCCGCTGTTTCAGGCCGCGCGCGCGGCCCCGGCGGAGGACGGCGTGTGCCTGCTGCCGGTGCGCATCGGGCGGCTGTCGCTGCTGCGCCCCGGCGCGGCGGCGCGCTGGGCGCAGGCGCGGCTCGTCAGGGTCGGCGCGCGCGGCGTGCGCGCGGATTTCACACTGCGCGACGCCGAAGGCGCGGTCACCGCGCGGATCGAAGGCGTGCGCTTCGCCGCCGTGCGGCTGCGGCGGCGGCGCGACGCGGGCGCGCTGTTCTGGCGCCAGACGTTGCGCCCGGTGCGCGCGGCGGCCGACGCCCCCAGCCCGGCGCCGGTCGAATGGGCCGACGCCGCGATGCGGCTTCAGGCGCTGGGCGTGACGGCGGCGGCGACGCCGGAGCCTGACGCCGGGGCGCTGATCCTCGACGCCATGTGCCGCCGGATGGCGTGGGACGCCGCCCGCGCGCTAGCCCCCGACGGCGGCGTGACGCAGGCGGCGCGCAAGCTGTTGCAGCCGGGGCCGCGTCAGGCGCTGGCCTGCGGTCTTGACGCGCTGATCGAGGACGACGCCTTCGATCCCGACGCCGACCGGGCGGCGCCCGAGCCGCCCTGCCCCGCCCTGCCCGACCTCGTGGCGGCGATGACCCGCGCCGCGCCCGAGCGCGCGCCCGAGATGACCGACGCGCTGCAGCTTTCGACGCTGCTGACGCCGGGCGACGCGCCCGCCGCCGCTTCCCCGGCGCGGGCGGAGGCGGCGCGGCGCGCGGCGCTGTGGCGCGTGCTGGCGGTCGTGGCGGCGGACATTGCGGCGACGTGGCCGCAGGGCGCGCCGCTCGCGGCGCTGGTGATCGGCGCGCCGCCGCCAGGCTTTATCGCCGCGTTCGGAGACCGGGCGTCGCGGCTGGTGACGGCTTCGCCGTCGGGCAACCGGCGGGACGGCGACGACGCGGCGGAAGGCGGGCTGAGCGCCGCGCTTGGCGAGGGGCCGTTCGACGCGGTGTTCGCCGCCGACGCCCTGCACCGGCTGGACGCGCCGACCTTGCGCCGCCTTGTCGCCGCGATGGCGCCGTCCGCCGCGCTGATCGCCGCCGGGCAGGAGCCTGACCTGCTGCGCGCCATGCAAGCCGCCGCCGCCGGAGAGCGCGCGGCGCCCGCCGAGACGCTGGAGACGCGGCTGGCGGCGGCGGGGCTTGAGCGGCTGACCGTCGGCGCGCTGGCGTCCGCCGCGTTTCCCGGGCGGCTGCTGACCGCGCGCAAACCCGCCGCAGTCGTCGCATCGGCGGAACCCGCGCCGCCGCGCGTGCGCATCGCGGGCGGCGGGAAACTGGGCCTCGCGGCGGCGCTGAAAGCCGCGCTGAAGCGCGCGGGCGTCGCCGCGACCGCCGCGACCGCCGGGACGGCGGCGGACGGCGCGCCGCTGGTGATCTTTCACGACGCGCTGCTTGTCGGCGGCGCGCCCGACGATCCCGCCGCCGTCGCGCGCGGCGTGCTGCGACTGCGCGACATGGCGCTGGCGGCGGACGGCGCGCCGGTGTGGCTGGTGCTGCGCCACGGTCTCGACGGACTGTCGCCGGGCGCAACGGCGCTGGCGCGCGCGCGCCGCACG
>Ga0210015_1001902_pt1 | contig 20220 bp, 18 predicted proteins | sample CryGeymeta201522_FD_185471 | JGI IMG/M metagenome (GOLD analysis project Ga0210015, IMG submission 185471) | Groundwater microbial communities from Crystal Geyser aquifers in Utah, USA - Crystal Geyser metaG 2015-22 (SPAdes) (version 2) | ecosystem: Environmental > Aquatic > Deep subsurface >... | reverse complement strand
CGCAGGGCGAAGGTCTCCCGAGCACGCAGGGCGAAGGTCTCCCGACCGAGCCCGCACGCAGGGCGAAGGTCTCCCGAGCACGCTGGGCGAAGGTCTCCCGAGCACGCTGGGCGAAGGTCTCCTGACCGAGCCCTGAGCCTGACCGCAGGTCTCCCAGACGCGCACGAATCCGCAGGATTCGAGGAGACCTCCGGTCGCGGGCCGCCCTTCGGGCCGGCGCGCCGTGCGCACTTCAGGTTCCGCCACCCCAAAGGGTACCTCGTCCCCCACCAATCGCCAATCCGCAATCTGCAATCTGAAATCTGAAATCCCTCCGGGGGTGTGTAACCACAAGGCAACGTCTCTTGGCCCGAAACTGAGCGTCCGCCGACCAAAGGGTGGGGTGGGGGTGCCCCCGCACCACGCGCCCAACGATCCGCGCCCCTGGCACCTGGTACTTGGCACACGCTCCGTCACCGTCGCGGCTCGGAAGACGGCCACCTGGCACTTGACACCCTCCGCCCCTCGGCTATAATCCTGTCACCGAAGCCTCGCAGTCCGAACAGTCTCCGTATCGAGGCGTGCTCGCGAATTGCGAGATAGGCTGCGAGGCTGCCTCTCACTTCTCCGCGGGTCGCCCGAACTCCCAGACGTCCTCCAGGCGTGGCGTCAGTAGGTCCCGGTAGGCGTGTCGGTCCGGCTTCCCCTCCAGGTACGACCGTGCGATTGCCCCGGTTGCCATGTCCGCAAGCTGCAGGAGCGCGTTGTTCTCCCGCTTCGGCACGAACTTGACCTCCCGAATGACGCGCCGCCCCGGTGTGTTCAGTTCGCGCCGCAAGTAGGTCCCCAGCTCTTGCCGCAACAGCCGCCCCGCCTCACCGTCAATGAACACCTTCGCCTCCACCACTCTCCCGAAGGTGTGCTTCAAGAGCAGCTTCACCGTGAAGTTGTAGAAGTGCTTGGGCGACTGCCGCAGGTGCGTGCCCTCCCAGATCCGCTCCTTCCGCATCACCACCGCCCGCACTCGAAACGGGCAGGAACGAACTGCCCGCAGGAAGCCCACCCGGAACTCCCGGTTCAGGTTGGAGAAGTGAAACTGGAAGCCCCCGCTCTTGTGCAGCACGTTCGCTCGATGCTCGTCGATGCACCTCGCGGTCAGTTCTGCGTCCAGCGGTCTGTCGAAGAGGACGCCTGCCACCACCAGAATCGGCGACGAACCAGCGCCCACCTGAAAGCCCGTGTCCCCCGATTCGTCGAGATAGACCAAGTGTGTCGGCTTGCCGTCGCGGTTCGTCACAAGCCCGAGTGTACACCCGCCCGGCGAGACGAGCAACGAGCGGCCAGGGCTCTGAGACGCTTGGCTAAGGCGCTTTCCACAGCAGGTCGCCGTCTCTGCTGAACAGGCCCGAGTTCCACTCCTGCCGCTGCGCTGCCGACTTTCTGCGCTTGTACTGAAGGCTGCTGCAGCCGAGGACCGCGCTCCTTCCCGGCCTTGTCGTTCAGCCATAGGCTGGGCTATGCTACGGGAATCGCCCTGCAAAGGAAGGCAAGAAGATGCGTAGCTTCTCACGGGTCCTGCTGATAGTGGTGTTGTTCTCCGGCGTCGCGCGGGCGGATCAGGCTTCCGATGAAGGATACCGCGCGCTCGGCGCGTTGCTCGGCAGGTTGATCTATGGAAAAAGATCAACCGGGCGGCAACAGGACCTACAGAGACAAGCGCAAGAGCAGGAGTTGGCCCGGACCAACGCGGAGATAGCCCGGCTCAAGGCGGAGTTGGCGAGGCTCAACGCGAGTCCTACAATTGGCACCACTCAAGGCTTCGGGATGAATCCGCGGCCACTGCCAGTCCCTCCAGTTCCCACGTCAGCGCCGCTACTTCTACAGCCGAAGCCGAACTACCTTGGCACCTTGTATCCGAACGGGACGGCAGGGCAATACTCGCCAAATTCAGTGACGAATCCCTTCGGGACGTATGGCAGCCCCTACGCCGCGGACTCGCTCGCCAATCCCTACGGCAAGTACGGTTCGCCTTACTCGTCCTACTCGTGGCGGAACCCGTACACGGCGCAGGCTCCTATGCTGATCGGCGAAGACGGCGCCTACTTGGGCAGACTGTCCACGAACCCTTACGCCGCTGACAGCACCGCCAATCCCTACGGCAAGTATGGGAACCCGTTTGGCAACACGATCACCAATCCGTACAGCACCTACGGCAACCCCTACAGCTCGAAAAAGGTCTTCATCTTCGGCGACAAGTAGGCTCTTTCTCGGGCCCTACTATCACAGGCCGCCTGGTCACTGACTGGGCGGCTTTCGTGTGCGTGACACGCTCTGGCTTCGCCTCACAACGCCTTCGGCGTGGTCGCCTGGCCGCCGAACGCTCTCGCTTCCCTGACCCCGGTTCTCGTTTGGCACGCCAGGATGCCCCAGGACGAATCGGCAGGCACAGAACCTTGCCCGGTTCCTGCGTTGCGTGGTAGTGCTACTGTGCCGGCGTCGGTCGCGTTCCTGGTGTGGCGGCATCGACCTTGCGCATGACATCAAACCGGTCGGCTATCACGGCGTTGCCTGTCACCGTCTCGATCAGCCGCACGTTGATGGAGAACGAGTTCCCCTGGTCCAGGATGCTGCCCACCAGTACCAGATCGACGCCTGCGAGCTTCCCGACCTGCTTCGCCTTCTCCGCGTCCATCTCGCCCTCAGTGAGCTTGAGTTCGCCGAGGAGACGGTCTAACGCGCTGGGCTCCACAACCTGTACCTTCGCCTTGATGAAGCACGTCACCAAGTTCTCAGCGATGGCGTCCGCTACCGCTCCAGGGGCGATGTTCACCAGCCGGAACTTCGTGACGCCCGTCTTCCCGGTTTTGAACCGCTCCGCGACGGCCGGGTCCGCTTCTGCTGCCTTGATTATTGACGCTGCCATCTTTTCGATATCGGCAGAGTCGAACAGGACGGGGTTCCCAGTGGCTGCGTTCCCGCCGGCGCCGCCTGTTGCGCCAGGCGCCCTCTTCGTGGGGTCTACCGTCGCGTCGCCCTCCACATAGGCGGGGAACTCCGTCCCTTCCGGGACAACGACATCCCGCCCGTGGATGAAGACCGCCAGCACCGTCAGCACCAAGGCACTTGCAATCACTGTGGCGGTGTTCGATTTCCCACCTGCCTTCTCAACAGCTCGAAGTGCAACCTCAGTTCCGTCCACGGCGGTCACCGTGTCAACAGTGAACTCCAGTTTCCCCGCCTTCCCGAACATCCCGCGCTTCTTAGAGCGAGTGACCTTCCCTGCGCCTCTCGCTCCCTTTGCGATCAACACCACGCCATTCGGGCCAACAACGTCGGTCAGAACTGAGTACGGAACCAACTCGCCCGTCTGACTGGCCCCGGAACGCAGCTCCTTGAGCACTTTGAGCTTCACTATGGTCCCGTCCGCCACCTTTACCGGCTCGCCGTTTGCCGGCGTTGTCAACCTGCCGATCACCAGCAATGCAATGGGTACCGCGCCAGTCAATCGCCACATGAGTAGCCCTCCACCGCCACCACAACCTGCCAGACAGAGCAACAACGGTAGAACACCAACTGTCCTTCTCATGACGAATCCTCCATTGGGCTTGGTCGGCGTCCGACACGCTGTTGCCCACGGCCTTGCCTTTGGCCGTGGGCCAGCTTGCCACCAAGCCCCCGTTTCGCCGCTGCCCGCGTCCTTCCTTCCCGGTGGAAAATACCCGGCTCGGCGAGGGTCTGGGGTGCCCGCCGGGCCACCCCGTCGCACTGGTGACCGATAGGTCTCCAGCAGCTTGAGACCTCCGGTCAGGTGTTCCGGGGCGCGCAAACGCGCAGCGTTTGAGGAGACCTGCCCCGAGCGAAGTCCCGCAGCAGTGTTAGGAACCTTCCATGAACTCCGAACGAAGACTCGCGACCCGCGTAGACGTTGACTGGCCCGCCGTTGTCACCCCAGTGTTCATCTCAGTGGCACATCACTTCCCGGTCACCAGGAAGAACGGCACCGGGGGCTTCACCATAGAGTGGCACGATCTCCAGGCAATGCCCGAGTGCTTGGGAGTCGAGCAGTTCGGTTTCTCGCGCGATGATCGATCGCTGGACATCCAAGTCCCAATCGTCGGTGAGGACGCGAACCTGTAGCGCCTCCGCCTCCTTCCAGGATGCCACTTTCACCACTCCTGCGTAGTGCAGCACGACGTTGGCGAACGCCTCGACGCATGCCCGCTCAACGTCGGTCACCGTTCCGGTACCCCGCAACTCGGCGAACTCTGATCGCAGCATGGCGTTCTCTTCTCTCAACGCCCTCACTTGGCTGTGCAGCCCCGTTGTCGGCGTCCGACACGTTGTCGGCGTCCGACACGTTGTCGGCGTCCGACACGGCGTTCCGCCCGCAAACGACGCGCCAGGATGCCCCAGGACGCGACGAAACGCAGCCGGCAAGATCCGGTCAACCAGGGAGCCAATGTACTTTGCGACCCTCCCCGGTGGAGTTTGGGGAAACCGCAGGCGCGGCGTAGCCGCAGCGGCTTCCTGCTTGACGGCAATGCTCGGCGCCGGTAGAATCCGGTTGGTAAGCAACCGAGGAGGCGCCATCAGCCCGTTGAGGAATTCGATTCGCGCCGCTTTCCCGGCGGGAAAGCGCGTGTACGTGGCTGCAGCGAAGGCCCGGTGAGCGCGAATCGAATTCCTCAACGGGCTGCTATGGCAGTGCCTTGTCGGTTCTCGGAAGGTGGTGAGGACTGCGTTGAGACTCCATGAGATTGTCGAGGACATTCACGGGCTGGAGGCGGAACTCGCAGTGTTGGAAGACCGGTATGGGCTTCTGTCGCCGGACTTCTACCACCTCTACAAAACCGGCGAGTTGGACCAGACCAAGGACTTCATCCAGTGGGTGGGCTACTACGAGGCGAAACTGGCGCGGCAGAGCCTGTACCGTGAGGTCCTGTACGAGCATCTGCGCAGACTCCGGCAAGCGGAAGGACGATCGTCGCTGCGGCTTCTTCCCGAGGCCGTTCCCGCTGGAGGTGCGTAGTGTCGATGCCGGATTTCCGGGGCTACGGTGAGTTGGTCTACTCGCTGCCCGTCCGGTTTCCCCAGATCCTGCACTCCAACCTGGTCCTCGCTTCCATCGGCCGAACGCTCGCGAAGGTGGAGGGGCAAGTCACCTTTCGACAGGACGTGGTCTTGGACGTGTGGGAACTCGTTGACTTTGAGGCCGGGAGGCTCCTCAACTACAGCTACGAGGTCCACGTCGGTGGCGAGAAGGTACGGTGGTATGACCCTTTTGAGCATCCGGAAGCCGAAGAACTCGCCGGAACCTTCCCCCACCACATGCACCTTCCGCCAGACATCAAGCGCAACAGGGCGCCCGCGCCGGGAATCGGCTTCGAGGAACCCAACCTCCCCGGCTTGATCGAGCGGATTCGTCAGGAGTTCCTGCAGACCGAGAGCGCCTGACAACGGAGGCGGCTGGAACTCGGCCGCCTGCTTCCGGCCGCGCGTGACCGGGCCACGGTTGCACCCCGCACCGCCGTGCGCTCTCATCCGGCCTCACTCCCACGGATAGAGCACGACCTTGCCGCAGTCGCCGGTCAGTTGCAACTCAAACGCCTCCCGGACGCTGCTCATCGGGCAGGTGTGGGTGATCTGCTTGTCCAGCAGATCGCCGCAGCCGCGGATCACCTGCATGATTCGGGAGGCGTCGCCGAGGTTGTAGTGCCACGCGCCGTGGAGGGTCAGCCCCTTGCGGATCAGGTCCTGGCTCACGTTGAGGGTCAGCTCGCCTGCTTCGCCGACGAAGGCGATGTGCCCCTTGCGTCGCGCCGCGTCAATACACAGGCGCTGCGCCTGGGGGCTCCGCAGCAGTCGATGGCTTTGTCGATGCCGAGGCCGTCAGTCAGCTCCATGAGCTGCTCCAGCGCGCCCTCCTCCGCCGGGTCGATCACGGTCTCGGCGCCAAGCTCCTGCGCCAGGTTCGCCCGGAAGGGCTGCCCCTCGACGCCGATCACCCGGGCGGCGCGGTACACCGCATTCACCACGGCGCCCAGTCCGACGGGGCCCAGTCCGGTCACGAGCACGGTGTCGAACGCGTCCACCTGCATGAGCTGCATCGCTCCGAACGTCGGTCCCAGTCCGCAGCAGGCCATGCCGGCGTGCTCGTACGACATGCCGTCGGGGAGGGGGAGCAGGAGCCAGTCCTGCTTGAGCACATACTGGGCGTAGGTGCCGTTGCCGCCCTCGTAGCCGGTCGCCTCCGTCAGGTTCTCGAGGTACTGGCAGTGGATGTACTCGCCCTTCAGGCACAACGCGCATCTGCCGCACGGCAGTTGCGGCATGACCGCCACGCGGTCACCCACCTTTACCTTGCCCGGCTGCGCGACCTCCACCACTTCGCCTGCGGCTTCGTGCCCGATTCCCTGCCACAGGTGTCCCGCTCTGTACGCCTTGTATTCCGTGCACATGGGCGTCGCGTGGATCTTGACGACCATGTATTCCCCCTTCGCCTCTAGGTCGGGGAGGTCGATCAGTTCAGCCTGTCGTTCGCCTGAGATTCGGACGGCCTTCATTGTTGGGTTCACCTTTGGGTCGGGCGCACTTGCGTCTCGATTCAGGCACCACGGGTTCGCGGTCCGCACCGCCCACACCTGCACGTTCCTTAGAAGGGCACGCGAGCGGCGGTCTCGCGGTGCACGGATCCTCGCTCCGCGCCCGCCATGACCGCGACCGGAGGAAGTCGCCGCCACCGGCCGTCGAGTTCGCGCCGCAGGTCGTCGCAGAGGAGGACCGGGGCACGTACGTCACGCGGAAGGTCGTGCTCAACCTCACCGGCGACAGCCGCGTGCTGGCCTACATAACCGTGCCCAAAGGCGCTGATCCGTTCCCGGCGGTGCTGTGCCTGCACGATCACGGAGCGCGGTTCGACATCGGCAAGGAGAAGAGGATCCGGCCGTTCGCCGACATCGCTGAGCGAATGGCGTCTGCGCACGAATGGGTGGGGAAGTACTACGGCGGCCGCTGGCTGGGCGACGAGTTGGGGAAGCGCGGCTACGTGTGCTTCAGCCACGACGCCCTGAACTGGTCGGACCGGGGCGGCGCCGGGTACGAAGGTCAGCAGGCGCTGGCCGGCAACCTGCTCCACCTCGGCACGTCGCTCGCGGGCACTATCGCCCATGAAGACCTGCGGGCAGCCGAGTTCCGGCGACGCGCCCGGAGGTGGACCCGGGGCGCGTGGCGGCGCTGGGACTCTCGAGGGGCTGCTTCCGCACGTGGCAAGTAGCCGCTCTATCGGACCACATCCGCGCCGGCGTGGCGATCTGCTGGATGGCAACCGTGAAGGGTCTGATGACGCCCGGCAACAACCAGACCCGCGGGCAGTCGTGCTTCACCATGGTGCATCCAGGTCTCTCCAACCACCTCGACTACCCGGACGTGGCCAGCCTGGCGTGCCCGAAGCCGATGCTGTTCTACAACGACTTGCAGGACGCGCTCTTCCCGGTGCCATCGGTGAAGGAGGCATACGCGAAGATGGGAGCGGTGTGGGAGTCGCAAGGCGCCGGCGACCGGCTGGAAACGCGGCTGCGGGACGTGCCGCACGAGTTCAACGCGGAGATGCAGGAGGCAGCCTTCGAGTGGTTGGCGCAGCAGATGAGGGAGCCGCTTGCTGCCCGGCCGTGAGGGCACTACAATGCGGCGCGCCGCACCGCCACCGGGCTGGCCCCCCAATCCCAAATCTGAAATCCAAAACCCATTGGGAGTCCTCGTCATGCCAAGCCGCCCGCCCAACATCTTCGTGTTCATGTCTGACCAGGAGCAGGCGCAGGTCGTCAATCCGGAACATCCGTGCCTGACGCCGGTTGCCGACAAGCTTGCCCGGGAAGGGCTGCTGTTCCGTCGCTGCTACACCACCTCGGCGCACAGTTGCCCGGCGCGAGCGACCTACTTCACCGGGTTCTACCCGTCCGTGGCCAAGGTCTACAACAACGTCTGCAACGCGCAGAAGATCAGTGGCACCTACGACCCGGCGTTGACCCACTTCAGTCAGTGTCTGCGGGAAGCCGATTGGAACCTGGGCATTACAGGCAAGTGGCACTGCTCGGACACTGAAGACCCCGGTGAGCGCGGCTGGGACGAGGTCTACCCCACCGCCACCAAGGCCGCGCACATGGGCGTCCATTGGGAGCAGTGGACGGCCCTGGCCGAGAAGGGCTTCGATTTCGACACCCCCCGCAGTCCCGGCGAGATCGTCAACCCCGGCTACGGCCGCCACCTGGCCTACGGCGTCCGCCCCGGCGGCATTGAGGACACCGACGACTACAAGGTGGTCACCAGAGCCATCGAGGCGATGGAGCGGTACGCAAGAGAAGACAAACCGTTCCTTATCCACTGCGGCCCGACCAATCCGCACGATCCGTACGTCGTCCCGCAGAACTACGTCGACCGGTACAACCTGGCCGACGTGCCGCTCCCGCCCAACTACCGCGACAACCTGCGCGACAAGCCGCGCCTCTACCAGCGCCAGGCACAGCTCTGGGCGCAGCTCAGCGAAGACGAAGTGCGCGACTCCGTCCGGCACTACTGGGCAGACTGCTCGCTGGTGGATGAATTGCGCGGCATGGTGTACGACGCCGTCGATGCCTTGGGCCTCCGCGACAACACCGTTCTGATCTTCACCTCCGACCACGGCGATTACGTCGGCGCCCACGGGCTGTACTGCAAAGGCGTGCCCGCCTTCGACGAGGCCATGCGCCTGCCGCTGATCGTCCGGTGGCCGGAAGGCATCGCCGACCCCGGCCGCGAAGTCGATGAGTTCGTCACGCTGGCCGACTTCCACGCCACCTTTCTGGAACTGGCCGGGCTGGACCCGCTCCCCACCCACGGCCAGTCGTTCGCGCCGTTCTTCAGGTCGGGCGAAGTCGAGGGCTGGCCGCAGGAGTACTACAACCAGATGGGCAGCGTCGAGCTGTGGTACACACAGCGCTTCGTGCAGACGAAGTATGCGAAGTACGTCTTCAACGGTTTCGACTTCGACGAGCTGTATGACCTGGACGCCGACCCGCTGGAGATGGTGAACCGAATCGACGACCCGGCGTACGAATGCCTGAAGAACGACATGCTCAAACGCCTCTGGAAGCAGGCGCGCCGGACGGAAGACCTGATCGGCATTCGGTATCACACCTGCGCGCTGGCGCCGTTTGGGCCGGTGATTGGGCTGGCGGAGTGAGCGAGGCGACCAGCCTTCCATCGCAGAGACGCGAAGGCGCCAAGTCGCAGAGAATGGAGTTGAAGAGCTGAAGAGTCCCGTGTGCCTTGTCCTGATCCTCGCAGTTGTTCCCCTTCGTGGCGCCGAGCAGCCCGACGCGCCCGGCGTCAACTGGCCGGGTTTCCGCGGCTGGCGGGCGGGCGGCGTCTCCGAGGGGTATGCGACACCCGTATCCTGGAGCGTACCCGAGTCCCGCAACCTCAAGTGGAAGACGCCGCTCCCCGGATTGGCACACTCCAGCCCGGTCGTCTGGGGTGACCGAGTGTTCGTGACGACGGCGGTCAGCAACAGAGACGAGCCGACGCTGAAGGTGGGGATGTACGGCGACGTGGAGCCGGTCGACGAACCGGAGGCGTTCGCCTGGAAGGTGTACTGCCTCGACACGCTGTCCGGCGCGATCGTGTGGGAACAGACCGCCAACACCGGCGTGCCAAAGATCAAGCGCCACCCCAAGTCCTCCCACGCCAACTCGACACCGGCGACTGACGGCGAGCACGTCGTGGCGTTCTTCGGCTCCGAAGGGCTCTCCTGCTACGACATCACGGGCAAGTTGCTCTGGCAGAAGGACCTGGGTCTCCTCGATTCGGGCTTCTTCCGGATGCCTTCGGCACAGTGGGGCTTCGGGAGTTCGCCGATCATCCACGCCGGCCGCGTGATCGTGCAGTGCGATGTCCAGAAGGGTTCCTTCCTCGCCGCGCTCGACGTCGCCACCGGACACGAGATCTGGCGCACGCTTCGCGACGACGTGCCGACGTGGAGCACTCCCACGGTTGCCGTGCGCGAGGGCAAGGCGCAGGTCGTCGTGAACGGCTTCCGGCACGCCGGCGGCTACGACTTCGAGACCGGCAACGAAGTGTGGCGGCTGACGGGCGGTGGCGACATCCCCGTGCCCACCCCCCTCGTCGCCCACGACCTCTTCTTCCTCACCAGCGCCCACGGGGGGCTGTCCCCGCTGTACGCCATCAAGGCCGAGGCACGGGGCGACGTCTCACTTGCGGACGGAGCGGCAGCCAACGACGGGGTCGGCTGGAGTTACCCGCGCCAGGGCTGCTACATGCCCACGCCCCTGGTGTACGGTGACTATCTGTACTGCTGCCGAGACAACGGAACGCTCGTCTGCTACCGCGCGAAGACCGGGGAGCAGGTGTACGCGGAGCGGCTGAAAGGTGGCTTCTCCGCTTCGCCCGTGGCTGCAGACGGTAAGCTCTACTTCACGAGTGAGAGCGGCGACGTGCACGTCGCGAAGGCTGACCCCGAGTTCGCGCTTCTCGGCACCAACTCGATGGGTGAGACATGTATGGCGACACCGGCAATCTCCCGAGGGACGCTGTTCTTCCGAACGAGGCGGAACGTTGTGGCCGTTGCCGGTGACTGAAGGGGCACCCGTTGGAACTTGCAAAAGGAGACCCTCCATGCAACAGGCACTACTGATCCTGACCGTACTGCTCGCCGTGTTCTCGATTGGCTTCGCGGAACAGCCGGCTGCCGGCGCTGACTTCTACGTTGCCACCAGCGGCAACGACGGAAGCGCCGGCACGAAGGAGAAGCCGTTTGCCACGCTGACCCGCGCCCAAGAGGCTGTTCGCCAACGGGTGGTCGCGGGCCTGGGCGCCGACGTGACGGTACTCATTCGCGGAGGCACGTATGCGCTCGCGGAGCCGCTGACGTACGGACCGGACGACTCGGGGACAGCGGCCCACTCGATCACCTACGCGGCCTATCCGAAGGAGACAGTGATCGTCAGTGGCGGCGCCAAGATCGCGGGCTGGAAGAAGGGCGAGGGCGAGGTGTGGACAGCCCGCATGCCGGGAGTGGCGGAGGGCACGTGGTACTTCCGGCAGCTCTACGTCAACGGGCAGCGCGCTAGTCGGGCCCGGACGCCAAACGGCGACGCGGATCAGCCGTGTTGGCAACTGAAGGGCGCCAGCCTGAGCGACGACCTGAAGACGCACACGTACCAGTTCGAACCGGCGCAGGTGAAGCAATGGCGGAATCTGACCGATGTCGAGTGCGTTGTCTTCGGCAACTGGGCCACCACGCGCAAGCGGTTCGAGACTATCGACCCGGCAACCGGCACCGCCGAGATGGCTGGGCCACACGCCAAGCCGCACGACGCCATGGCACCAGCCGCGGGCCGGTGGTTCTACATTGAGAACGCCTTCGAAGAGCTGGATCAGCCCGGGGAGTGGTACCTCGACCGGCAGACCGGCACGCTCAGCTACTGGCCGCGAACCGGCGAGGACTTGACGACTGCGGAAGTGGTCGCGCCGCGCCTGACTCGGTTACTCGAAGTCACCGGAACTGCGGAGCGCCCCGTGCGCAACCTGCACTTCCGCGGGTTGCGCTTCGAGCATGCCGACTGGACGCCGCCGCAAGGTGGCTACCTGGGCATCCAGGCGTGTCACTTCGCGACGGGCACGGCTTGGAGCGGCAACCCGTGGGGGCGGATTGACGCAGCAATCTCGTGGAACTGGGCCGACTCATGCAGCTTCGAGGACGGCGCGGTCGCCCACCTCGGCGGCTGCGGGATCGAGCTTGTGGCGGGCTGTAGCAATGACACAGTCGAGGGCAATGAGGTCTTCGACATCAGCGGCAACGGCACGATGTTGGGCGGCCCCAGCGACGAGGCCGAAGTCCCCAAGCACTGCCGCCTCGCCAACAACCACGTGCACGCGTGCGGGCTCGACTACCACGGTGCCGTCGGCATGTGGACCGGCTTCGCCCAGCAAGCCGTGATCGCCCACAACCTGGTGCACGATCTGCCCTACAGCGGCATTTCGCTGGGCTGGCAGTGGAACCCCGAACCGACAGCCGCCAGGGAGAACACGGTTGAGTACAACCACATTTCTGACGTGATGAAGCGCCTGGGCGATGGCGGTGGCATCTACACCCTCGGCTTCCAGCCGGGCACCGTCCTCCGCGGCAACCACATCCACGATGTCGCCCGCAGCGGCTACGCGCAGGCGGCGCCCAACAACGGGATGTTCATCGACGAAGGCAGCAGAGGCTTCCTGTTTGAGGGAAACGTCATCTACCGCACCAGCGCCGAGCCGGTTCGCTTCAACCAGTGCGGCCGCGACTGGCACGAATGGAAAGACAACCACTTCGGCGGCGTCTTCCCCGCACCGGGCAGGCTCGGCTCCGGGCTGGCGTGCGACGGATCGAGCGCGCACCTCGAGGTGCCCAACGCACCGGAGCTCGAGCCGGAACAGCTCACCGTGGAGGCGTGGATCCAGCTCCCCGAGTTCCCCGCCGGAGGCGACGCCAGGAAGTGGATCGTCAACAAGAACCGGAACGAGTGGGAGCAGGGCCACTACGGCCTGGTGCTCGACGAGGACCGGGCGGGCGCTTACCTCAACATCGGCGGCGGGCAGGATAACAGCTACTCCGCGTGGGGCCCGGAGGGGCAACTCACGCCCAACGACTGGCACCACTTGGCGATGACTTACGACGGGGCAACGCTCCGGGTCTACCTCGACGGCAGCGAAGTCGGCTCGGAAGCAATCAACAAGCCGCGCGTCCCCGGCAGCACGCCGCTGGACATCGGTCGGCGCCAGGACGGCTACACCTACTTCAAGGGAGTCATCGACGAGGTACGCCTGTACAGCCGCGCTCTCTCCACCGACGACCTGAAAGCACACTTCGCCCAGCCGGTCACGCTCACTGACCCCAAAGCGGAGAGCGGCCTTTCCGGGTACTGGAACTTCGACGACCTGAGCGACGAGACGAAGGCGCTGCAGGAGCTTGCCGCGAAGGCAGGGCTGGAGCCGAAGTACCGAGGCAGACTCCACGACGAAGCGCTGAGGGGGTGAGAGAGGACCCGCGCCCTACTCGAACAGCCGGTACCCAATCTCCTTATCCGTCAGGAAGTAGACGTTGGCCCCGTTCCGCGGGGCGATCTCGCGCCGGAACGCCATGAGCTTCTTTCCGGCGTCGGTCGCCATGATCTTCCCCGCCTTGAGCGCCTCGACCATCAGCTCGGCGTGGGTCAGCCCCAGTTCCACGTTGCGGAAGCGCTCGCGCTCCTCGGTTGACGCTGTTGCCAACACCGGGTCTGCCTCCGCCAACAGGGCATGGGCTTTGCTGAACGCCTCTTCCGTGTAGAGGGCGGGGTACGCTGCCTTCCGCTCGTTCCGCTTGTGGTCGGCGAACAGGGGGGCGCCGTTGAGGCGGGCGGTGAAGTCTTCCCAGTAGTCGTAGTAGGCTCTCACCGTTTCGCCCAACGGGCCGAACGCGGAGTAGAACTCGTTGAGCAAGTCCTCGGTCGTCGCGTCGGTCTCCCACAGGAGACGTCCCAGCACATAGTCCGTCGGTCCCATTACCGCCCAGTACCCCTGGAGACAGTCGTAGTCCGTTGCCCGCATCCCGTTGCGGATCTGCCAGCGGGTGTCTTCCGCCAGCGCGTGTGCGATCACGTAGGGCACGGACGGCCAGCTCGTTGTACCAACGGGCGTAACGGTCAGAGAGGCAGTCGGGCAGCGGCGAAGGCTCCAAGTCCTTGGAGTCGACGTCCACGTCGAAGCCGTCTTCCTGCTTGAGCGGCGTCGTCCCGCCCCCCTCCGGCGTTCGGGTCCGCATCCCACGCCCGGCACCGAGGACACACGCAGAACCCGCCGCTGCCATCGTTCTCGCAGGCGTTCAGGAACAGCTTCTCGGGGTTCTTCCGCAGTCCGCTACGCAACTCGGCAAGCTGGACCGCCCACAACTGCGGGTTCGACACGGACATCTTCACGAAGTCCGGCCGCCTGCTGTCGCGCGGGCCTCGCCGACCGTCTTGCGTTTGGGCACCACCCGGCCGAGGTCGCCCGGCCAGATCCAGCGACAGCCAAGCTGGTCCTGAAGGAAGTCGTACACCGCCCACAACGCCAGCCCGATGGCGCCGCCAAACTCGGGACCCAACGACCGCGAGATCAGGTATACTCGCGAAGGTTAGGAATACACCGAAGCTATTGCACAAGTTCGACGCCTCTGCGTGCACAGCAGTGTGTTGGGTGCTCACCACACGCCCACGGGTGAAGTTCTGCGAACTTCCACTTCGGTGTATTCCTAACCTTCGCGAGTATAGTACGGCCCGCCGCCCTGCACTTCCGTATTGGTCGAGATGGCGGCGATGGAGAGCCCCGTGAGGAAGGTGATCGCCTTGGCGATCAGGAGAATCACCAGCGCCTGCCGGATGCCTACCTGCCGGACGACGTGCTGCTGGCCGTCGCCGACGCTGTGCGCAAGTGGGGCGAGTATCCACTCAACTGGGTGAAAGACTATGACGGCGCCTCGTAGGCTGGGGATCCTGGCGTGCGAGAACCTCCGGCGCGAAGTGGAGGCCGTGCTGGCACTGGAGGCGATTGGCGACGTCTCCCTGCTGACGTTCCCTGCCCATTGCGGTCGCCCCGCGACTGGTGCTGCTGGACACCGAGGTCGATGAGGCGGCCGGCGACAACCTGCAGAAGTTCGCCGAGTTCGTCGGGCTGCCGTCCGAGCGCGTTCCCGTTGGGCTTGAGGGGCTCCGTCAGCGAGTCCTTCGTGCGGTCGCTGAGTGGAACCTGGACCAGGCGAAGACAGAGGCTGACGCGGCCCTGTCCGACGCTCGTCGGCAGTTGGCTGAGTACGCCATGGTCTACGACGTCATCGGCAGACTGACGGCGGGATTGACCGAGGAGCAGGTCATCGAGGACATCCTTGAGTTGTTCGGTCTCCTCTGTGCGCCGCAGAGCCTGGTGTACCTCCCACTCGTTGATGGCAGCCCGGGGCGAGTGACCACCGTTTCAGACAGTGCCGCTGACGGTGCGCGCCAACGGTTGGCAGCGCTGACGACCGACCACCTGCGCGACAGCCTGGGCGACACGGCGGCGGTTCTCGCGTTCAGAGCACACGAGAAGGGGTTGGAGCTGGTCTGCCACCTCTCGCCCGAGGTGCCCGACCGGTTGCGCCAGGTCGTCGCCAACCTGGTCGGCAACGCGATCATGTTCACGGAGCGCGGCGAAGTGGTCATACGTGTTGCCACCGAGTCGGAGACGGCCAATGGCGTCTGTCTGCACTTCGCGGTCACCGACACGGGGATCGGTGTCCCGCCGGCCAAGCAGGCGGTGATATTCGGCGCCTTTGACCAGGCGGACAGCTCCACTACCCGCAAGTATGGCGGGACGGGGCTGGGTCTGGCGATCTCCTCCCAGTTGGTGGAATTGATGGGCGGCCGGATCTGGGTGGAAAGCCCGGCACGGCCAGCCGCAGCTCCGGCGGCCGCTGGCGGAACCGACACCGACTCGCCCGGGAGCACCTTCCACTTCACCGCGAACTTCGGCGTGGAAGTAGGAACGACAGCGCAACCCGCCGCCGTCACCAGGTCGGAACTGGCCGGTCTCCCCGTGCTGATCGTGGAGGACAACGCAGCCAACCGGCGCCTTCTCGAGGAGGTGCTGGCAACCTGGCGGATGAAGCCCACTGCAGTCGACAGCGGCGCTGCAGCGCTGCTTGCCCTCGAGGAGGCGCGCGCCAACGGAACCCCCTTCCCGCTGGTGCTCCTCGACGCCATGATGCCGGAGATGGATGGATTCGAGCTGGCGGCGCGGATCACAGCGGACCCGGCCCTCGCCGGCACGACGACGCGGATGAGGTTGTCTTCCGCCGAGGGGCTTAGCGGAACCCGCGTGCGGGAGCACGACCTCTCCGCCTACCTGCTGAAGCCTCTCAAGCAGTCGCAACTGCTGGACAGCCTCTTGACCGTGCTGCGCGCATCCGCCCCGCCGGAAACGGGAGGCACTGCCCCTCCGCCATCGCGCCCCGCACGGAGTTCGGCAAGCCTTCGGCTCCTGCTGGCCGAAGACAACGCGGCCAACCAAGTGCTGGCCCGCGGACTGCTGGAGAAGCGCGGACACAGCGTACTGGCCGTCGGCAACGGCCGCGAGGTATTGGAGCAGTTGGCCGCGCAGTCCTTCGACCTGGTACTGATGGACGTGCAGATGCCCGAACTGAACGGGTTTGAGACCACCGCTGCCATCCGCGCCCGGGAACAGGAGACCGGCGAGCACCTCCCCATCGTCGCGATGACTGCGCACGCGCTTGCGGGCGACCGGGAGCGCTGCCTGGCGGCGGGGATGGACGGCTACGTCTCGAAGCCGCTGCAGCCGCAGGTCCTATTCGAGGCGGTCGAGAGCCCGGTCCCCGTCGCCCCACCGGCGCCCGAAGTCGTGCCCGATGCCGCTCATGACGAGGTCCTTGACGCGGAGGCGGTCATGGGCCGCTTTGGCGGAGACCTGGCGTTTCTGGCGGAGGTCGAAGATCTGTTCCTCCAGGACGACTGGCCGCGAATCCGGGCAGCGATCCGGGCGGCGCTGGCAGCCGGCGACCACGAGGCGTTGACTCGCTCAGCCCACTCGCTGAAGGGACTACTCGGCAACCTCGGCAGCAAGGCAGCCTTGGAGGCGGCGCTCGAGCTGGAGCGAATCGACCGGCACCGGGAGGGGGCTCAGGGCGCGGCCGCCTGCCGTCGGCTGGAGACGGAGGTCGAACGCCTCGGAATGGCGTTGACCGAGTTGCGGAGAGGGGACACCGGATGAGAGTCTTGATTGCCGATGATGATGCCGCCAACCGCAGACTGCTGGAGGGCGCGCTGCAGAAGTGGGGATACGAAATCGTCACCGCCCGCGATGGCCTGGAGGCGTGGGAGGCGCTGCGAGCGCCGGCGGCGCCTCGCCTGGCGATCCTGGACTGGATGATGCCCGAACTGGACGGCGTGGACGTGTGCCGGAAGGTGCGCCAGGAGCACACGGAGAAGCTCGTCTACCTCATTCTCCTCACCGTCAAGGGGCAGAAGGAAGACATCGTCGTCGGGTTGCGGGCCGGGGCCGACGATTACCTGACCAAGCCCTTCGACCGGGAGGAGTTGCAGGCCCGCCTGGAGGTCGGCGAGCGCATGCTCCGGCTGCAGGCAGCCCTGGCTGAGCGCGAACGGGAACTGACGGTGGCGCGTGCCCGAGGCCTGGAACGGGAGCGCCTCGAGGCGGCGGTGTCTGCCATGGGCGACGGCATCGTTATCACCGACGGTGAGTGGCGGGTCACTACCGTCAACCGCGCTGCCCGCCTGCTGCTCAACGTGCCTGACGACAGTGGCGCGGGCATTCTGCTCAGCGACGTGCTGCGACCATTCACGCTGTCACTGCCGCTCGAGGTCGTCCAGAAGGGGGAGGAGCGGGCCACTACGCTGGAGATCGCCCGCACCGACACCGCGCCGCCGCTCTTCGTAGAGGGGCGCCTCACCCAGGTGTTCGACGTAGACGGCAGGTTGGAGAGCGCGGTGTTGACAGCGCGCGACGTGACTGCCGAACGACACGCCCAGCATGTACAGGCGAACTTCTTCACCATGCTCTCGCACAAGCTCCGCACACCTAGGACGGTTATCGGCGGGTACCTCGACCTGTGTCACCGCTTGCCCTTGGCGCGGCTGCGCAGCCAGGACGACGACCTCCTGGCGAGCTGCCTCGAAGAGTGGCGCCGCCTGGAGGCGATCGTGGAGAGTCTCCTGGAATTCGGGGCCGCCAGTCCCCGTCCGTTGGCGCCGGAGCCGCAACAGGCGGAGATTGCGGAGATTGCTGGCTCCGTCGCCGAGGCAGTCCGGCAGGCCCACCCGGGCAAGGCGCTGGAGATGACCCTCGAGGTAGCCCCCGAGGCCGGTGCTGCCAGCGTCCGCCCCGAGCACCTCGCCTCGATCCTGCGAAGACTGATTGACAACGCGGAGGTGCTCAATGCCCACATCCTGGTACGACACATCGTTCCGCAAGCTCTTCTTCGACTTCCACAGCGCTGGTGCCGCTGTTGGGTTGGCTGCCAGATTTGACGCTGAGCGGTGGGCGGAGCGCGTTCAGGAAGCCAACGCGCAGGCCGTATCCGTCTTCACCAAGTGCGGCTTCGGCTACTCGTTCTACCAGAAGGGGACCGTTCGCTACCAGCACCCCCACCTGCCGGCTGGGTTGGACATGCTGGAAGCGCAGATCACCGCGCTGCACAAGCGGGGGCTGCGGGCGCTGGGGTACTACCACACGTTCAACAGCGAACCGATCGCCCGCGACCACCCCAATTGGATTGAACGAGACGCCGACGGCAAACCGCGCGGCCTCAGCATCTGCCTGCTGAGCCCATTGCTTGTTGAGTGGATGCTGCCGCACGTCGAGGAGATCGTCACCAACTACGCCGTGGACGCGCTGTTCTTCGACGGCACGTATGCGCACAGCCCGTGCCACTGCGCCGCGTGCCAGACACGATTCGCCGAGGCCAGCGGCGGCCTGGCGGTGCCCAAGGACAAGCAGGATCCGGCGTGGCCGCGGTTCGTCGCCTGGAAGCTGGCGGCGCTCCAAGAGGTTCGTCAGTCGGTCTGCGACACCATCCATCGGCACCGGCCGGAAGTGGTGGTGGCCGTCAACTGGGCCTACACGCCGCGGATGCCGGAGGTGGTGCCGGCAGGCCTCGGCGCGCTTGTGGCCGACATCCACCCGGACGACCAAGTCTTCGAGGGCAGCTATCTGTCGTCGTACTGGGCGCTGCTGGAGCGGCCGTTCGATGTGATGAACGCAGCCTTTCTGCAATGGTGGGGCGACTGGGGCTGCAAGCCCGCGCTGGCCATGCAGCAGGAAGTGGCGCCGGTCCTCGCGCACGGCGGGCTGACGTGGGTCGGCTATCAGATGACCCACGAGTTCGACGTTGCTCCAGCGGTGATGGGGGAACTAGGGAAGACGCTGGCATTCGTGCGGGAGCGCGAGCCACTCCTCGTGGGCGCCGAATCCGTTCCGCATGTGGCAGTGCTGCACTCGACCGAGGCAAACCACCCGCAGGAGGAGGTTGCGTTCTTCGTCAACGAAGGCAGTGCCCGCGGCGCGCACCGACTGCTCACCGAGAGCATGATTCCGCACCACCTCGTGCACGAGCAGACGCTGCGGGAGCGGCTGCCCGAGTTCGGCGCCGTCTTTCTTCCCGACCAGCGCTACCTACAACCGGAGCTGGTGCCGGCTCTCGCCGAGTGGGTGGAGGCGGGCGGGGTCCTCGTTGCGACGGCGCTGACAGGGACGCTCGACGACGATCACCGCGACACCGGCCGCTTCGCGCTGGAGGGGTTGCTCGGCATCCGCTACGAAGGCGTCTACGACCAATCGCACGCCTACTTCGAGGTGACTGACACGCGTCTGACCCCGGGCACGCTGGACATGCCCCACCTGGCCGAGGCCAAGTTCGCCTTCGCTCGCCCGGTGGCCGAGGACGTGGAATGCCTCGCGAGGCTGCGCAAAGCGTACCTGCGCAGCGACGGTCAGTCCCTGCTGCGCTGGTCGCCGGTCGGCGAAGACAGCGGCTACCCGGCAATCACGCTCCGCCCTGTCGGCAAGGGGTGGGCGGCGTACTTCGCGGGCGATCCGTTCCGCGCCTACCAGGCGAAGAACCAGTGGAACCTGAAGCACGTCGTCGCCAACCTGCTGCGGCTGACGCTGCCCGACCCGCCCGTCGAGGTCGAGGCGCCGGCGTGGCTGGAGGTCGTGGTCAGGCGCCAGTCAGCCGCTTCCGCTCCCGACGGCGGCGAGCGCCTGCTCGTCCACCTCGTCAACCAGCACGGCGACCGGCCCGTTGACGGCAACTACCGTTGCACAGAGCAGATCGTGCCGGTGCAAGGCGTGGTTGTCCGTTTGCGCAGTGAAGCGCGGCCGTCGCGAGTGACCCTCGAGCCGGCCGGCGCAGTGCCGGAGTGGGAGCACGAGCGTGGCGTGACCACAGTGCACGTACCAGCGGTGGACATCCACACCGTCGTTGCCGTTGCCGCTTGACGGTTGCCTGCCGGCAGCGCCCAACAAGGTGAGTGCGGGGGCGATGTCAAACCATTGGTTCGCGCGCCCTCGAACAGGGGCGAAAGGAAGGTATACTCGCGAAGGTTAGGAATACACCGAAGCTATTGCACAAGTTCGACGCCTCTGCGTGCACAGCAGTGTGTTGGGTGCTCACCACACGCCCCC
>Ga0210015_1001896_pt1 | contig 20268 bp, 19 predicted proteins | sample CryGeymeta201522_FD_185471 | JGI IMG/M metagenome (GOLD analysis project Ga0210015, IMG submission 185471) | Groundwater microbial communities from Crystal Geyser aquifers in Utah, USA - Crystal Geyser metaG 2015-22 (SPAdes) (version 2) | ecosystem: Environmental > Aquatic > Deep subsurface >... | reverse complement strand
ATCTGCGCGACGCACTCGATCTGGTGTCGAAACGCCAGCCTCATCTGATCCGGAAATTCGGCGGGCATGCGATGGCGGCCGGCTTGAGCATCGCTGAAGCGGATCTCGCCGATTTTCGCCAGGCATTCGAAGCGGTCGCCCGTGAACTGCTTGACGCCGACGCGTTGGTGAAAACGATCTCCACCGACGGCGCGCTCGACGCGCATGAATTCACGCTCGACATCGCGCGTGCCTTGCAAAATCAGGTGTGGGGACAAGGATTCCCGGAGCCGCTGTTTGAAGGGGATTTCCATGTGCAGTCGCAGCGAGTGGTCGGCGAGAAACATCTCAAGCTCAAATTATCATCGCCGGCAGGCAACTTCGACGCCATCCGCTTTTTTTCAGCCGAGCCGGCGGCGGAGACCATCCGTGCAGTGTTCAGCCTGAATATCAATGAATTCAATGGCCGCGAAAGTTTGCAACTCATCGTGCGCCAGTGGCAACAGGCGTGAGTCGATAGTGTGTTCGCGCGTGTATAATCGCCGCCTATTTCAACGCACAACCCCCACCAAAAATGGAAGCCGAACAACTCAACGCCCTGACTGCCAAACTGCAAGACCTGAGTGCCCGCAACCTCGAACTACGGAGGTATCTTTGACTACGACGGCAAGCAGGAACGCCTCGCCGAAGTCGTCGTCTTAGCCGAAGACCCCGCCGTCTGGCAGGACAACAAACGCTCACAGGAACTGGGACGCGAACGCAAGATGCTGGAAGGCATCGTGCTCAATCTGCAACAAGTCGAACAGTCCCTCAACGACAACAGCGAACTGATGGAGATGGCACTGGCGGAGAATGACGATGCCAGCCTGATGAGCATCGCCGCCGATATCGAGCAGACCGAAAAACTGGTCGCCGACATGGAATTCCGCCGCATGTTCTCCGGCGAACTGGATGCCAGCAATTGTTTTCTCGATATCCAGGCCGGCTCCGGCGGCACCGAGGCGCAGGACTGGGCCTCCATGTTGTTGCGCATGTATCTGCGCTATGCCGAGCGCAAAGGATTTCAGGTCGAAGTATTGGAGCAGTCCGACGGCGAAGTCGCCGGCATCAAGGGCGCCTCGATCAAGATCAGCGGCGAATACGCCTACGGCCATCTGCGCACCGAAACCGGCGTGCATCGCCTGGTGCGCAAATCGCCGTTCGACTCCGGCAACCGCCGCCACACCTCGTTCTCCAGCGTGTTCGTCTATCCCGAAGTGGATGACTCGATCGAGGTTGATATCAACCCCGCCGACCTGCGCGTCGACACCTATCGCGCCTCCGGCGCGGGCGGCCAGCACATCAACAAGACCGACTCGGCGGTGCGTATCACCCACATCCCGACCAATATCGTGGTGCAATGCCAGAGCGACCGTTCGCAGCACAAGAACCGCGCGGAGGCGATGTCGATGCTGAAATCGCGCATGTACGAGGAAGAACTGCGCAAGCGCAACGCCGAGAAACAGGCGCTGGAAGACACCAAGTCCGACATTGGCTGGGGACACCAGATCCGCAGCTACGTGCTCGACCAGTCGCGCATCAAGGACCTGCGCACCAACCACGAAGTCGGCAACACCCAGGCCGTGCTCGACGGCGACCTCGACGATTTCATCGCGGCCAGTTTGAAACAAGGCGTTTAATTCAGGAACTCATCATGAACACCGAACAGAATATTCCGCAACAAGACAGCAACCAGATCATCGCCGAGCGCCGCGCCAAGCTGCGCGCGATCCGCGAAAAAGGCATCGCCTTCCCCAACGACTTCGAGCGCAAGCATCTCGCCGGCGATCTGCATGGCGAATTCGACGCCAGGACGCATGATGAACTGGAAGCGGCGCAAGTCCAGGTTGCCGTTGCCGGACGCATGATGCTCAAGCGCGTGATGGGCAAGGCCAGCTTCGCCACAATCCAGGACATGAGCGGGCGCATCCAGCTGTTCATCAGCAACGACCATACCGGCGAGGCAGCGCACGCCGGGTTCAAGCATGACGACCTCGGCGATATTCTCGGTGCGGTCGGCGTGCTGTTCAAGACCAAGACCGGCGAACTGTCGGTGCGTGTATCGCAGGTGCGCTTGCTGACCAAGGCGCTGCGCCCGTTGCCGGAAAAATTCCACGGCCTGAGCGACCAGGAGCAGAAATATCGCCAGCGTTACCTTGACCTCATCACCAACGAAGAAACCCGCAACGTCTTCATGACGCGCACCCGGATCGTTCAGGCGATCCGCGATTTCTTTGTGCGCGACGGCTATATGGAAGTCGAAACGCCGATGATGCACCCCATTCCCGGCGGCGCATCGGCCAAGCCGTTCGAGACACATCACAACGCGCTGGACATGAACATGTATCTGCGCATCGCCCCCGAGTTGTATCTCAAGCGGCTGGTGGTCGGCGGTTTCGAAAAGGTATTCGAGATCAACCGTAATTTCCGCAACGAAGGACTATCGACGCGCCACAATCCCGAGTTCACCATGATCGAGTTCTACGAGGCGTACCGCGATTACAAGTACCTGATGGACTTTACCGAGCGCCTGTTTGCCGAGGTCGCGCAAAAGGTGCTGGGCACGACGGTCATCAGCTATCAGGGCAAGGAACTGGATTTGGGCAAACCCTTTCACCGTCTGACCATGGTGCAGGCGATCCGCAAATATCACCCGCAGTTTACCGAAGACCAACTCAACAACCGCGAGTTCATCGTCAGCGAACTGCAGGATTTAAAAGCCAAATACAAACCGGAAGACGGCATCGGCGGCCTGCAGCTTTCGCTGTTCGAGGAACTGGCCGAAGCGCATCTGTTCGAGCCGACCTTCATCGTCGATTATCCGGTGGAGACTTCGCCGCTGGCGCGCGCATCGGATGCCAGACCGGACATCACCGAGCGCTTTGAACTGTTTATCGTCGGACGCGAAATCGCCAACGGTTTTTCCGAGCTGAATGATCCGGAAGACCAGGAGGCGCGCTTCGACTCACAGGTCGCCGCCAAGGAAGCGGGCGACGAGGAAGCAATGTACAAGGATGCCGACTACATCCGCGCGCTGGAATACGGCCTGCCGCCGACAGCGGGTGAAGGCATCGGCATCGACCGGCTGGTGATGCTGCTGACCGACAGCGCCAGCATCCGCGATGTAATTCTGTTCCCGCACATGCGGCCTGAATAGCCATGCCCGGAAGCGACATTCACACCCGATTGTTGCAACATTATCCAATGCTGGCCGACTTACCGGCGAGGGAAATGAAAAACCTGTTGGACGGCGCGGCATTTCTCACCATTCCGTCGGGTGCGACAGTGTTTGACGAAGACCAACAATGCCGGGGATTTCCGCTGTTGCTGGGAGGCAGCCTGCGCGTGATCAAGGCCTCGGCCAACGGGCGCGAATTACAGCTCTACCGGGTGTTGCCGGGGGAAAGTTGCATCCTCACCAGCAGTTGTCTGCTCGGCCACACCCGTTATCAGGCACGCGGCCTGTGCGAGCAGGAGATCAGGATGGTGATGTTGCCGGCTGCGATGTTCCATGATTTGTTCAACCGCCACGAGGGTTTTCGCAACTATGTGTTCCAACTATTCACCGAGCGCCTGACCGACCTGATGGAACTGGTGACGGCGGTGGCTTTCCAGAAACTGGACCAGCGTCTGGCCGCCCTTCTGGTCGCCCGGACCAGCCCCATCCATGCCACCCATCAGGCGCTGGCCGACGAATTGGGCAGCGCGCGCGAGATGGTCAGCCGCCTGCTCAAGGGGTTCGCCGATCAGGGCTGGGTGCGCCTGGGGCGCGAGCAGATCGAGGTGCTCGATCCGGCGGGACTGGCTCAACTGGCCTCATCCTGATTCTGCCGCAACAGGGCATTCATCATCGAGCGCAACTTGGCCGGGCGCACCGGTTTGTGCAAAAAGTGCAACTTGTGCGCCGCCACTTGCTGCAGTATCCCGGGTGATGTATCGCCGCTGATCAGAATGAAGGCAGGCTTGGCCGTGCAGTGTGTCCAAATGTAATCAAACAGCATCAGACCGTCGCCATCCGGCAGGCGATAATCGCAAATCACCAGAGCGAACGATTCTCCTTTTTTCTGCATCACTTCGGCCAGAGTTGCCGCCGCAACAACCTCGCATCCCCAGGACGCGACCAGCCCGCCGGTTCCTCTGCGCACAAGTTCGTCATCGTCCACCACCAGCACCTTGATGCCGCCAAATCCGCCGGGATCTTGCAACGGGGAGGATAGCACCCGGGACGGTTGCGCCAGAAGTTCTCGCAGGCCCTGCACCAGCGGTACTTCGATCCGGAAAGTTGTGCCCACCCCGGGCGCCGAACGCAAAGAGAGCGGATGCTGCAACAGCCGGCACAAACGCTGGACGATGGGCAAACCGAGTCCCAAGCCCTTGCTGCGGTCGCGTGCGGCATTTTCCAGTTGCACGAACTCCTGGAAGATTTTTTTCTGATCCTCCGGCGCGATTCCGCCCCCGTTATCACGAATTTCAATGCACAAATGATCTCCCTGCCTGCGACAGGCAAGCATCACCGTACCATGCTGAGGAGTGTAACGAATTGCATTGCCGAGCAAATTAAGCAGGATGCGCTCCAGCAGGATCGGGTCGCTGACCACCCGCGCGCTGCTGCAACGAACACGCAGGGTGATGAACTTTTGTGCCGCCTGCTCCCCGAACACCGAAAGCAAGCGGTTCGCCAGCACAGTCATATCGATTTCCTGTAATTGCGGAACGATCACTCCGGCATCCAGTTTGGAAATATCCAGCAAAGATTCAAGCAAACCGGACATCGCACTGACCGCCTCCTCCGCTTTATCCACGATCTGACGCTGTTCCGGAGTGTTGATGCGCTGGCGCAGTTCTCCCATAAACAACCCCAGCGCATGCATCGGCTGGCGCAGGTCGTGGCTGGCTGCGGCAAGGAAACGGGTTTTGTCAAAATTTGCCTTCTCCGCCTCTTCCTTCTTTTCGCGCAAGGCGTGGGTCGCCTGTTCGATCCGCTGTTGCAAGTGTTCCTGCTGTTGCTGAAGCCTGGAGGCCATCTGGTTGATCCCCTGGCCAAGGTCATTCAATTCGCTCACCTGCATCTCGCCCACCCGGGTGTCCAGTCTGCCGTCTCCCAGATCACGCAGCGCTGCGCGCATGCCAAAAATGGGCAAAGTGATCCGGCGCGCCACCCGCATCGCGGCCAGCACGGACACCAACAGCACCAGTGCTGTCAGCAACAAACTGAACACAACCAGTTCGAACTTGGATAGGCTCAGGCGTCGCTTGCTCATCACCAGTTCCACCCCGCCCATGCTGCTGGCGGCACTATCCGTTGCCGGTGCTGCACTGTCATCCAGCACCAAACGGGTGGAGACGATAGGCCGAATCACGCGCAGGGATTGCTCGTCCTGCCAGATACCGCCCTCACCCGCTTGTCTTGAAGGGGCATTGTTCCAATGCGCACCCCCTGCCACGGAGAGCGTTTTGCCGTCAGTGTCATACAGGCGCACCCCGATCACATCTTTTTGCCACAACACGCCTTCCGTCAGTTGTTGCAGCACGCTGCGGTTGGCCGAAAACACGGCAAACTCGGAGGAAGAAGCCAGTTGTTGCGCAATCAGTTCGGCGCGATCCTGCAGTATCTGTTCCTGTTCGTCGAGGCGAAAATACAGGAAGGCACTTTCCAGCAGCACCGCCAGAATCAGCACCGGGATCAGCGCCACCGCCAGTGCCTGCCGTTCTATGCCAAAGCGTTTCATTTTTGCCTCCCGATGAATGCGCGCAGTTGTTCTGCGTCTTGAATGTTCAAACCGAGTGAACGCGCCACCTGGGTGTTGACTGCCACTTCAAAATAGTCGGGATAGCTGCTCGCGGGCAAGCGGCCGCTTGCGGCATATTGTCCGATTGCACGAGCCGCCTGCTGCGCGATTTGGCGCGGCGACGTGTACACCGCACACAAAGCTCCCGCGCGCACATATTGGGAGGAAAGTCCGATCATCGGAACCCGCTGACGATACGTCTGCAAAAGAATGTTACGCAGGGTATCCGGGCGATAGATCTCAGAATCAGCCAGTACCAGCAAAACATCGGATTTGTTCAGCACTTCCGCCAAATCCGGCGAGATATCCGACCGCCGAACGACTTCCCGGCTATTCACGGTCAGTCCCGCCGCGGATGCAGCCCTTTGCAACATCGGCAACTCCACCGGTGGTGACGAATACAATACAGCCACGGAGCGCGCCTGCGGCAGCACGGCGGTAATCAGCGCCAAGCGGCGGGAAACGGGTTGATCGATGTAGATGGCGGCAAAAGAGGAAGGGACATTTAGCGCATCAACCGCGCTACGCGGGGTGAACACACTCAACAGCGGTCGCGTCGTATTGGCAAGGACGGCGGTCGCTTTCATGCCGACCGCCACGTAAAGATCGGCATGGTCTGGCACCGCCGCTTCGGTGCCTACCGACAGGCTAAATTGCGCCGGGTCCAGTTGCGCGCCCAGAGCGCTTGCAAACTCGCGATAGAATGCCCGCTCCCCGCTCAGAACAACCGCGACACGCATGGGTGCGGCAAAAGTTGGCGGCAGAAAAAGAAGAACCAGCGCCAGCACAAGCTGCGCACGGTGGCAGAATCGGCTCACGGCATGCCACACAAAAAAAATTGGGTATTAAAAATCATGGCTGGCGGCGTGCGCCACAGAGGCGCTCCCCTTTTCAAGACACGTCTGCATGGTTTTATTTTGGGGGGCATCTGGCGCAGCGCAAAGAATACTTCGCATCCTGCGCTTGGGAGATTTACCAGTCAATTTTTTGCGTCCAACAAAAAATCCGGCGGAACCGGATTCGTGTGATGTTTGACGATCTGGTCGGGGCGAGAGGATTCGAACCTCCGACCACTTCACCCCCAGCGAAGTGCGCTACCAGGCTGCGCTACGCCCCGAGGGCGCGGATTATAGCAGAGCGAAAAAATGATGAAATCATTTTTGCTCTTATGCGCGCAGCAAATCCAGCACTTCCCCCAATTCGCGGCGCAATTGCGCCGGATCGAAGCGTGCCGCAACAGGAGAAGACTGAAGCGGCACTATGCCGTCAACATCGGATTGGTCGAGACGGCTGCGCGCGCCGCTGATGGTAAAACCTTCCTCGTACAGCAAGTGGCGGATGCGCCGGATCAGCAAAACTTCATGGTGCTGGTAATAGCGACGGTTGCCGCCGCGTTTGAGCGGCTTCAACTGGCTGAATTCCTGCTCCCAGTAGCGCAACACGTGCGCCTTGACGCCGCACAGTACGCTGACTTCACCGATGGTGAAATAGCGTTTGGCCGGAATCACCGGCAAATCCGTATCAGTTTTCCGCGCTTCCATGATAGTTATTCTCTACCATGAGTTTCAGTTTCTGGCTGGGATGAAACGTTACCACGCGGCGCGCGGTGATTGGAATTTCTTCGCCCGTCTTCGGATTGCGGCCCGGCCGCTGCGGCTTGTCGCGCAGTTGAAAATTGCCAAACCCGGAGAGTTTGACACTGTCGCCTTCGGCGAGTTTGGCGCGAACTTCCTCAAAGAATGCTTCCACCATATCCTTTGCCTCGCGTTTGTTTAATCCCACTTTTTCAAACAGCAAGTCCGCCAATTCCGCTTTGGTTAGCGTTGTTGTCATGCCTCTCCCCTTATTTGTGCCCCATTTTTCTGCACTGCTGCAACCAGTCGCGCCATGCTCGGCTCGATTTCAAAATCCGTCAGCGTTTTTTGAGTATCTTGTAATAACACACGGAATGCAAGGCTTTTTCTCCCCCCGCCGACGCCGGGGCCGCGATACAGATCAAACAGATCAACGGCCATTACATGGGGCGCTTGGCACGCGCGCATGGCTTGCAGCAAAGCGTGCGCGCTGACCGCTTCATCCACCACGACGGCGATATCGCGCCGCACCAGCGGAAAGCGCGAGACAGGCGCCAATTTTGGCAAGCTCCCCTGCCTCAGGGGGGACAATTCGACTTCAAACCACTGCACCGGTTGCGGCAAATCATTTTGCTGCTGCCATTGCGGGTGCAACTCGCCGATCCAGCCGACGGGCCTGTCCTCCAGCAGAATTCGCGCCGAACGTCCGGGATGCGAAGCCGGGTGTGGCGCCGCCTGCAAAGTCAAACGCCGCGGTGCGAACAAGGCTTCGACATCGCCTTTTATATCGAAGAAATCGACGTTGCGCGCGGGCACGCCCCACTGCTCCGCAACCGCCCCGCCATAGGCCAATCCGGCCAAGCGGTCCTGCTGCACATAAGTTCCGGCCTCGGCGCGGAAACAGCCGCCGACCTCGAACAGGCGGACACGCGGTTGCTTGCGCGCAAGATTCGCGCGCAAGGCGGCCAGCAATCCGCCCAGCAGACTGCTGCGCATCACGCTCATCTGGCTGGCGATGGGATTCTTCAGCGCGACGGGCGCGGCATTGCCGCACAGGTCGCGCTCCCAACCGGCTTCGACGAAAGCATAGTTGATGGTTTCCTGATAATCGCGCAACACCATGATCCGGCGCGGACTTGCCTGCGGGCGCTCCGCCTCGGGCAGCGGCAACATGGTCATGCGCGCCTGGATAGACGCGGGCTGGATGTTTTCATAGCCATGCACACGCGCGACTTCCTCAATCAGGTCTTCCTCGATGGCGATGTCAAAACGGTAGCTTGGCGGCGTGACGATGAACTCGCCGTCGTGTTGCTGGAAAACCATGCCGAGCCGCGTCAGGATCCGCGCGATCTCGTCTGCTTTCAGTGCCACACCCAGCACGCGCAACACGCGCGTGGTGCGCAGCTTCACTGGCTGGCGCGCAGGCAGTTCGCCTTGTTCTTCCGTCACCGACCCCGCCTGTCCGCCGCAAATGTCGAGGATCAATTGCGTGGCGCGATCCAGCGCGACCCGGGTTACGGCAAAATCCACGCCGCGCTCGAAGCGGTAGGAAGAATCGGAACTGAAACCGAGACGGCGCGATTTGCCAATGATGACTCCGGGCGCAAAGAATGCGCTTTCAAGAAAGATGTCGGTGGTCGCCTCGTCCACCGCGCTGTCGGCCCCGCCCATCACGCCGGCCAGCGCGACCGGACCCTTGCCGTCGGCGATCACCAGCATGTCGTCCTGCAGCTCAACGGTCTGCTCGTTCAGCAGTTTCAGGCTCTCGCCCTTGCCGGCAAAACGCACGTCAATATTGCCGTTCAGCCTGTTCAGATCGAAAGCATGCAGCGGTTGTCCCAGCTCCAGCAACACGTAGTTGGTCACATCGACCAGCGCGCTGATGCTGCGCAATCCGCAGCGCTGCAGGCGTTGCACCATCCAGGCCGGGGTGACTGCCTTGGCGTTCACGCCGGAGATCACCCGCCCGCTGTAACGCGGGCAGGCAGCGGACGCTGTTATCTTGACCTTGCGGTTCAGGCTGCCGGTTTGTTTGAAGGAGGCTGGCGGAACGGCTTGCAGCGGTGCGCCGGTCAAGGCCGCCACTTCGCGCGCGATGCCGTTCAGCGACAGGCAGTCGCTGCGGTTCGGCGTAAGCTTGAGGGTGATCAGATGATCGTCCAGCGCCAGATGTTCGCGGATGTTCTGCCCGACGACAGCATCGTCATTCAGCACCATCAGCCCGGCACTTTCTTCCGCCAGCCCGAGCTCCTTTTCCGAGCACATCATGCCGAAGGAGGCGATGCCGCGCACCTTGGCCTGCTTGATCTCGATGCCGGGCAGCCTGGCGCCGACCAGCGCGCACGGCGCTTTCATGCCCACGGTCACGTTGCCCGCGCCGCACACGATGGTCAGCGGTTCGGCCGCGCCAACTTTCACGGTCAACACATTCAGGCGGTCCGCGTCGGGATGTTTGTCTTTGCCCAGCACTTCTCCCACGACGACCTTGTCAAAAGCCGGCGCGACAGGTTTCATCTCCTCCACTTCCAGCCCGGCCATGGTCAACAGATGCGACAAATCCCCGCTCGACAGCGAAGGATTGACGAAGGTGCGCAACCAGGATTCTGAGAATTGCATATCAGTTGAATTGTTTCAGGAATTGCAGGTCGCTCTCGAAGAACAGCCTGAGGTCATTCACGCCGTAGCGCAGCATGGCCAGACGCTCGACCCCCATACCGAAGGCAAAGCCGATGTATTTTTCGTTGTCGATGCCGACGTGCTTGAGCACGTTCGGGTGCACCATGCCGCACCCGCCGATCTCCAGCCAGCCGTCTTTCCAGCTCATGTCCATCTCGGCCGAGGGCTCGGTGAACGGAAAAAACGAGGGGCGGAAGCGCACCTGGATGCCGTCGCTCTCGAAATAGTTTTGCAGGAAATCGGCGATCACGCCTTTGAGATCGGCGAAGCTCACCCGTTCGCCAATCCACAATCCTTCCACCTGATGGAACATGGGCGAATGGGTGGCATCGGAATCCACGCGATAGACCCGGCCGGGCGCGATGATGCGGATATCAGGCATCGTCTCCAGATGCCTGTATTTCTCGATATGCGACTGCATATAGCGGATCTGGATCGGCGAGGTGTGGGTGCGCAACACGTGCTGTTCGTCGATATAGAAAGTGTCGTGCATGGCGCGTGCCGGATGATCCGCCGGAATATTCAGTGCGGTAAAATTGTAGAAATCGTTTTCGATCTCCGGACCCTCCGCCACATCGTAGCCGATCGAATGGAACAGCGTTTCGATCCGCTCCAGCGTGCGCGTAACCGGATGCAGTCCGCCCACGCCGGGGCCGCGACCCGGCAGCGTTACATCCAGCGACTCCGCCGCCAGCCTTGCCTGCAGCGCCTGCTGCTGGATGGCGTCGCGCCGTGCCTGCAACGCCGCTTCGATTTGTTGCTTGACCTGGTTGATGCGCGCGCCTGCGGCTGGACGGTCTGCGGCAGAGAGTTTGCCCAAACCCTTCAACAGTCCTGTCAGACTGCCATCCTTGCCGAGATAACGTGCTTTGACGTTCTCCAGCTCTGCTGCATCGACTGTTGCAGCAAAACTTTTCAGTGCGTCATCGAGAATTATTTGAAGTTCTTGCATTGTGTAATGATGCGATCGTGAAACAAAAAAGGAGGCATGAAGCCTCCTTTTTTATATTGCGCCGGGATTACGCGCCGAGGCTGGCTTTGGCTTGTCCGACGATCTGCGTGAACGCAGCCTTGTCGAACACGGCCAAGTCGGCCAGCACCTTGCGATCAATCTCGATCGCCGCCTTCTTCAGGCCGTTCATGAACACGCTGTAGCTCAAGCCCTGTTCACGGGCAGCCGCGTTGATCCGCGCGATCCACAGGGTGCGGAACTGGCGTTTCTTCTGGCGGCGGTCGCGGTAGGCATATTGCCCCGCCTTCATCACCGCTTCCTTGGCGATGCGATAGACACTGTTGCGGCGGCCGCGGTAACCCTTGGCCTTGTCCAGAATTTTCTTGTGGCGCGCGCGCGCCGTTACTCCACGTTTAACTCTTGCCATGTCAATAACTCCTTATGCGTAGGGCATCATGGCGCGAACGGACGCCGTGTTGGTTGCGTGAACTTCGGTCGAACCACGCAACTGGCGCTTGCACTTGGTGGTTTTCTTGGTAAGGATGTGGCGCTTGAACGCTTGCGCGCGTTTGATGCTGCCACCCGCGCGAACGACGAAACGCTTTTTCGCGCCGCTTTTGGTTTTCATCTTTGGCATAACAACTCCGTTTATTGGATGACGCCGGGAGGTCTCTGGCAGAAACACTTAAAACCCGAAATCACTTGTCTGGGGCATTTATCACTACCACCGCAACGGCAGCCCCTTGCTCCGTTGCGATGCAAACTTATTTGCGTTTCGGCCCGATCACCATCACCATCTGACGGCCTTCCATTTTCGGGAATTGCTCGACCGCGCCGTGTTCGGTGAGGTCTGCGCGAATCCGCTCGATCAGGCGCATGCCGATTTCCTGATGCGCCATTTCGCGCCCGCGAAAGCGCAATGTCACCTTGGTCTTGTCGCCGTCTGCCAGGAAACGGATCAGGTTGCGCAACTTGATGTTGTAGTCCCCCTCGTCCGTGCCCGGGCGGAATTTAACTTCCTTGACCTGAACCTGTTTTTGCTTGAGCTTGGCTTCGTGCTGTTTTTTGCTTTCGGCATATTTGAATTTGCCAAAATCCATGACCCGGCAAACCGGCGGTTCCGCCATCGGGGCGATTTCCACCAGATCCAGTTCCGCTTCGTCCGCCATGCGCAGGGCTTCCGCCACTGCCACGATACCAAGCTGCTCTCCCTCCGCGCCTACGAGCCGCACCTGCGGTGCCGTTATCTGCTCATTCAGTCGCTGCGACTTATCCTGTGCTATTGCAATTTCTCCATTAAAAAATTAAACCGCGCTTCCCGCATGCAGCTCGGCATTCAAGCGCTGTATCAGCGCTTCGACCGACATCTGCCCGAGGTCTTCACCTTGGCGGGTTCGCACGGCAACGACGCCAGCAGCCATTTCCTTGTCGCCCACAATCAGCTGGTAAGGCAATTTCTGCAAGCTATGTTCTCGGATTTTATAGGTAATCTTCTCGTTGCGCAAATCCGATTGCGCGCGGAAACCGGCGGCGCGCAACGTGTCCGCCACTTTTCCGGCATATTCTTCCTGCGCCTGCGAGATATTTATCACTGCCATCTGCACCGGCGCCAGCCACAAAGGCAAGGCGCCCGCGTGGTTTTCCACCAGAATGCCGATGAAGCGCTCGAGCGAGCCCAATATCGCCCGGTGCAGCATCACCGGCGTCTTGCGCGTGTTGTCCTCATCGACGAACTCGGCGCCAAGGCGGCCCGGCATGGAGAAATCGACCTGGATGGTGCCGCACTGCCAGGAACGGCCGATCGCGTCCTTGATGTGGAATTCGATCTTGGGACCGTAAAAAGCGCCCTCCCCGGGCAACTCGATCCATTCCATGCCGGATGCACGCAATGCAGCGCGCAAGGCTTCTTCCGATTTATCCCAGATTTCGTCTGATCCAACCCGGCTTTCGGGGCGCAGCGCCAGCTTCACGACCACATCATTAAATCCAAAATCTTTATAAACTTTCAGCACCAGCGCGTTGAAGGCGGTCACTTCGGATTCGATCTGCGCTTCGGTACAAAAGATGTGGCCATCGTCCTGCACGAAACCGCGCACCCGCAGCAGGCCGTGCAGGCCGCCGGACGGCTCATTGCGATGGCAGGAACCGAATTCGCCATAGCGCAACGGCAGTTCGCGGTAGGAACGCAGATCGGCGTTGAACACCTGCACGTGGCCGGGACAGTTCATCGGTTTGATCGCGTAGTCGTGTTTTTCCGACTCGGTGGTGAACATGTTGGCCTTGTAGTGTTCCCAATGGCCGGACTTTTCCCACAACACGCGATCAATGATCTGCGGGCAGCGCACTTCCTGATAGCCGTTGTCGAGGTAAACGCGGCGCATGTACTGTTCGATCACCTGCCACATCGCCCAGCCCTTGGGATGCCAGAACACCATGCCCGGCGCTTCATCCTGCATGTGGAAAAGGTCGAGCTGCTTGCCCAGTTTGCGATGGTCGCGCTTCTCCGCCTCTTCCAGACGGTGCAGATAGGCGTCAAGGTCTTCCTTCTTTGCCCAGGCCGTACCGTAGATGCGTTGCAGCATTTCGTTCTTCGAGTCGCCGCGCCAGTAGGCGCCCGCCACCTTCATCAGCTTAAAAGCCTTGAGCTTGCCGGTTGACGGCACATGCGGGCCGCGGCACAGGTCGGTGAATTCACCCTCGCTGTATAACGATACTTCCTGATCGGGCGGAATCGACGCAATGATCTCGGCCTTGTATTTCTCGCCGATGGAGCTGAAATAGGCCACCGCTTCGTCGCGCGGCAACACGCGCCGCGTAACCGGTACATCCAGTTTGGCCAGTTCCGCCATGCGCTTCTCGATGGCGGTCAGGTCTTCCGGCGTGAACGGGCGCGAATAGGCAAAGTCGTAGAAGAAACCGTCCTCGATCACCGGGCCGATGGTCACCTGCGCCTCGGGGAACAGTTCTTTCACCGCATAAGCGAGCAGGTGCGCGGTGGAATGGCGGATCAGGTCAACGCCGTCGGCATCCTTGTCGGTGATGATCGCCAGCCCGGTATCGGCGGAAATCAGGTGCGAAGTATCCACCAGCTTCCCGTCCACCCTGCCCGCCAGGGCGGCACGCGCCAGACCGGCGCCGATGCTTTGCGCGACTTCCGCCACGGTCACGGGGTTGGGGAAACTGCGTTGCGAACCATCAGGCAAGGTAATGACAGGCATCTTTTCCACTCGGCTAAAAACAAATGCGGCGATCGCCGCACTTTAAAATAAACATCCGCCTGCGCGCCTTGCGCAAGCGGCGCGCAGTATAGCGCAAGTCACCCGGCCATGCCGAGCCAGGCGATCAGCGCGTCCAGCACAAACACCAGCATCAGGCTTTGCAGCACGGCTTTGATCGCGGCCTTGGGCACTTCAGTCACCGACGATTGCGCCTGCATTCCGTTGTAGCAGGAGATGGCCGAGATGGCGAGACCAAACAGGCAACCTTTCACCCCGACCACGACAAACTCGGACAGTTTGACGGTTTGCAGAAAACGCCCCACCTGGTCGAGATAAGCAACGTTCTGAAACATCGCGCTGATCGCCAGACCGCCGCCAATCGCAACCACCTGAAAGTAAATGGTCAGGGCGATAACTGCAAGGGTCACGCCGGCAATGCGCGGCACCAGCAGATAATCCTGCGGCGGGATACCCATGCGCAGCAGGCTGGTCATTTCGTTGCGCGTCCTCATCAGCGCCAGCTCGGAAGCGATCGCGCCACTGCTGCGGGCGATGATAATAATGGCGGCAAACAGCGGGCCGACCTCGCGCACCACGGTCCAGATCAGAATCTTCACCGTCAGCTCGCTGTCACCGCCAACCAGCGAGGTAATCTGGGTAATCACCAGCGCGCCGCTCAACAAACCGAACAGCGCAACGATGCGCACCGCCTCGACCCCGGTAAAAAACAATTGGCGCTGGAATACCGTGTTGACCGGCGCGATGCGCAGCACGCGCAAGTGGGTAAAGGCATACCACAATAATTTCAGGCTCCCGGCGACAGTGCGGCGCAAACGCTCCATCTTGAGCCAGGCGATGAATTTTGCCCACAGCACAGGCATCATGGCTGTGCCAGCAAGGGCGGGTTCCAGCCAAACACGGCAAGCCGCCTGCCCATGACGGACTGCTCGCCGCAGTCATGCATGCCACCGCTGTTTTCCACGGCCCGCGCCACCTCCGCCGTGCACACCAGCGGGTAGCCCAGGCTCCCGCCCAGGGGTTCCAGTTGGACGGCCAACTCCGCAGCTTCGCCGATAATCGTGTAGTCGCGCCGCGTGGCGGAACCGACATGGCCGATGATCACTTCGCCCGCATGCAGCGCGATGCCGATCTCGATCGGCTCGATGCTCTGCTCGCGCAAACCCGCATTGATCTGGCGCAAACGCAACAGCATTTCCTGCGCCGCTTCCAGCGCGTTTTTTTCCGGGCATTCCAGCGCTTGCGGCGCACCAAAGAATGCCGTCAACCCTTCGCCGGAAAACTTGTCCGGCCTTCCCCCGCACTGATAAATCGCCACTGCCATGGCGGAAAAATAATCGTTGAGGATGGCAACCACCTGTTGAGGCGATTGCTTTTCACTGCGCTGTGTAAAACCATGGATGCGCGCGGAAAGAATGACCAGCCTGCTGCGCGCGCCTTCCATGCCCGAGTCGAGATGGCCCGCGGCGATGTCGCGCAACATCCCGCGCCCGGCATCCTCGCCAAAGATGCCGCGCAGCCGGTTGCGTTGGCGCATTTGCATGGCCGCCTCGAACAGCAGACGTGCGAGAAAGGCAAACACGGCGGAAATCAAAATTCCCGCGACCGGCAGATACCAACCCCGCCCCAGTTGCCAGGTTGAAACCAGTAACAACAGAAAAAGAATCATGGCCAGCACAACAAATTTGATCCAGCCGGAACGCCCGAACCAGAACAGCGCCGCGAACAGGATCAGCAACAGCACCGCAGGCGCGGAGGCAATCCGGATCAAACCGCCATTGAGCAGTGAACGCAAAATCTGCGCTTGCACCACCACTTCCGGCAGGCGCCGACTGGATGGCATCCAAGCAGCCAGCGCAAGCGGCACCCGCACCCGCTCGCCCGACGGGGCCACCACGCCCAGCAGTACCGCTTTGCCGCCGAAGGTCTGTGCCAGTTGCGCCTCATCGCCGCGCGCCTGCCACGCCAGCACGCGCATAAAAGGCACGTAATCAAACGGCCGACCGAGGGCGAAATTCACCAGGCCGGTAGCGTGATTTTTTTTATCCAGATGCGCCGCCATTTTTTCCGCCAAGGTCAAGCCTTGCGCGTTCACCGTGCACAGATTCGGGTCGAAGCGGCGCACCACGCCGTCGGCGTCGCCGCACAGCGTGGCAGATGCCTGTGCCCCCTCTCCGGCAAGCGCGGCATAGGGCGGATGGAGCGGACGGAAAGCACCGCGCTCATCCGGCCGTTGCGCCAGCACCAGCGGGGTGTTCCCCTGCAATGTCCGCAAGCCTTGCAACAGCGTCAGATCGTAACCCGGGACGAGAAATTGATAGGAACGTTCGGGCATGGAAATATCCAGTCCGAGCACAGCCGGACGAGCCGCGGCCATGGCGCGCAAAAAATTCCCCAGATGCGGATGCCAGAGTTGAAACGGCTCCGGCAAACTTTCAAAAGCCGCCGCATCAATGCCAACCACCACCGCATCGTGTTGCGGCACAGGGGCCGCAAAATCCTGCAACAGCACGAACTGCCGGTCCAGTATGCGCAAATCCAGACGCTCGCCCAGGTGGGAGTAATGCACCGCAAGGGCGAACAGCAGACAAACCCCCAGCCCCTGCAGCAGGCCGCCTTGGTGATCAAACAGTCGGTGCAACCCCTTCATCGCCGTTTCACTTTAGCGCCGTGGCGGCAATGCGCGCCGCCCGCTCGCGCATTTGGGCCGCTTGCCCGGCTTGCCCCAGTTGCGCGTGTGCCTGCGCCAGCAGTAGCAAATCCTGGCGGATTTTTTGCGGCAAGCCCAGCGCCTTGTCGATCTGCAAAGCTTCGTTTGCCCTGCGTAACGCCTGTTCGGGCTGGGCCTGCAACAGCAGGGCCGATGCCTGCACGCGCAACGCATTCGCGTGTTCGAGGGGGACACCACGATTTGCGTTCACCGCGCGCGTGCTCCACTCCAGCGCCGGCGCCGCATCGGCGCGCTGCAACGCAATCATCGCCCGCACGTTCGCCACCACGCCGTAGTCGGCACACCCGTTACCGCAAAAGGCTGCCGCTTTGTCCACCCAGACAGCGGCTTGCGCCGCATCATCCTGTTCCAGACGCAACATGGATTGTTGCAGCGCCGCCCGGGCCAGATAAACCGGCGGGTATTGCAACGCCGTGTCATTTAGCAGTCCGTCGAGCAGTTGTCCCGCCCGCACCGGGTTGCCCGACACCTGCATCACCCTGGCCAGATTCAGCGTGTCAATGGCGATTCCTTCGACCTGTTCGAGCGCAATATCGATGCGCAGCGCCCGTTCATAAAGTTTGGCCGCAAGGCGATATTCGGCAAGCCGGAAGGCCTCCCCGGCCCGCTGGTTGAGTTCGGCGGCCTGCAACAGGCGCGCGTTGCGCAGCGGCTCCACCTGGCCGCAACCCGCCAGCAGAACAAGACCAACCAGAACAAGAGATGAACCAAACCTGCGCATCACGGCTGCTCCGGCGAGATCACAAAGCCGTCAGCCGGCAGCATCCGCGGCTCCGTTTTCGGCATCATCCGGTTCAACGGCCACGACTGCTGCATCCCGTCCAACGTGCGCTGTCCATCCTGCACCAGCCCGTGCGTGTCATGCACCAGCAAGGGAATTTCCCCGGCGGAATCCTGCACCGCCTGCCGGATGAGGTTCGACGCATCGTGCACATTGGCCAGGGTCGCATCCGCCTTTTGCACCAGTTGCGGAATGGCTTTGTCCAGCTCTCCCAGACTCGAATTGGCCCGATCCAGCGCCTGGTCCAGCTTCAGAAAAGTACCCTCCAGTTTTTGGTTGCCGCTCGCGCCCAAACGGGTGAACTGGTCCACCATCCCGCGCATCGCCCCGGTCGCCTGGTTCAGGTTTTTGAGTGTGCGCTGCACGTCGCCGTCCGGTTGGTTGAGGGTGGCGGTGAACTGGTGAATATCCTGCAAAATCGGCTGCAACTGCGCAGCCAAACTTTCCATCACGGTTCCCGCATCCTGCCCGCGCTCGAATTCCAGCACGCTACCCTCGGTCACTTGGCGCACCTGGGCCGAACCCGGAATAATCTCGACCACGCTCTCGCCCACCAGCGCCTCCTTGATGAGTCGCGCCCTGGCATCCTGTCCGATCAGATGTACATATTCATTGTTTAGCGACAGCCTGACCCGCACCGTCGCATTCGGCTCCATGGCGATATCCTGCACACTGCCCACCTTGAATCCGACAAACTTGACCGCCATTCCAGGGTTCAAACCCTGCGCATTGGAAGCAATGAAATAGATCGATGTGCTGCGGCTGAAATAATTCTGGCTAAACGCGATCAGAATCAGCACCGCCGCCATCAATGCCAGCGCGCCCAGCATGAAACGCCGGGTGCGCTGTTCAATATTTGAAAGTTTATGTTGGTAGGGGAGCTTCATGTCGTGTTCAGAGCTGGATCACAAGATACTTTGGATTATCCTTGTCGCGATACTCGTCAAAACTCACCAATGCCGAGGTTCTGAACGGAAAGTATAAACGGAATACCCGGTCGAATCTGGCCATCCGCAACAATTCCTTGTGCGACAAACTTTCGTTCAGTGCATCGTAAATGATCAATTCCGGGCGCATCAGCATCGCGCGCACAAAGCCCACCGTGCGTTTTTCCAGCAGACTGAGATTATCGGGACGTTTGAACAACAGTCCGGATACCGCCGCCTCGTCCGCCAAACCGCACTGGAGAAGCAGATGCAGAACTGCATCCTGCGGCGTCCCCGCCACTTCGATCGCGTGATACTGCAACGGCAGCATGATGTTTTCCCACACTGACAGATTGCTGATCAAGCCGCCGTTGTGCGGCACGATGACCACACCGGACTGTGCGCCGAGATTTTCCAGCAGGACCGCGCGCTGGGATTCGGAACGTACGACAAGGCAATAGGAATGGCCCGACTGCAACAGGGGCTGGGTGCCTTCTTCTCCATGCAAGCTCAAAGTGAACATGGCATTTCTGGGTAGAACAAGGGAAGATAGAGGAATTGGTAGCGCGATTACTACCGAATAGGTCGCGAAGAGTGGCGTGGATACTGATTATCGCCAGTCTGCAACACTTGAGCCACCTCCAAACTTACCCCCAGCCCCCTATCGTTGCCCATCATAACGACCTGAATGTGTACTGTTATAGTTGCTTGCATGGGGTGAATCCTTCGGCTCAGATGGTCGGATTATGCCGCACTGGTGAAGAATGCGTAAATATTCCACCAATTCACACCAAGGTCAGCACAAACCATCTACAGTTGGGAAGCGGGAAAGTCGAGTCCGCGACCTGTGCAAATGGAAAGGATCGTGACCTTGAGGGGGTTGGGCAAGCGAGCGGCCGCTGAACTGCTCAACCGTTGAGACTGCTTTAGGGTTTCGCACTCAACTTAACAGGGGGCTCTATGAAAGGGACGCCCCCAAAGGGGATCCTCTTTAGCAAACAACGCCCTTCCGAAAAATCGATACAACGTTTGACTTCGACTTTCTCCCAGACATTTATCCGGGGAGAAAGTCAAAAAGACCAAGCGCACATTCGGCAGAGGTTTCAAGTCGGCGGCGCGTTGCTGCCCGCTTGGCCGGGATTGGTCGCAGCGTCGGACTTACGGATGCCGAAGCCGAGCACATTAACCAGACCCGAGACAAGACCCCGGCCGAACCGATGAGGTTTGAATGATCGTTCTCGATACCAATGTTGTTTCCGAAGCGATGAAACCATCAGCGCATCCGGCCGTTCTGGACTGGCTGAATCGACAGGCGGCTGAAACGCTTTTCTTGCCCAGCGTGACGCTGGCCGAACTGCTGTTTGGCGTCAATGCGATGCCGACTGGCCGGCGAAAAGATGCATTGGCCGACACGTTAGATAGGTTGCTGGTGGAACTCTACGGTGACCGCATCTTGCCGTTGAACTAAACCGCTACGCGGTGGCGCTCCGATCCCGCCGCATTCTGCTTCAGCCCACCACTTCAGCTTGCTGCACGTAACGTAGAAATCTCCGATCCTTGATCGCGGGGGATGTCCCCAATCAGA
>Ga0210015_1001885_pt1 | contig 20338 bp, 20 predicted proteins | sample CryGeymeta201522_FD_185471 | JGI IMG/M metagenome (GOLD analysis project Ga0210015, IMG submission 185471) | Groundwater microbial communities from Crystal Geyser aquifers in Utah, USA - Crystal Geyser metaG 2015-22 (SPAdes) (version 2) | ecosystem: Environmental > Aquatic > Deep subsurface >... | reverse complement strand
CAATACACTGTATTTCCATTGCTTCGCATCCGAAAATATATCGCGAAAAAATATATAAAAAAATGAAAAAGGCAAAGTTGATGGTAATTGCTTGTCCTAATGCTTGGATAGACAGTCACCGATCTGAAAATAAAGCGCCCTTTCATAACTCACTCACACCAATTGATGAAATGATTCCCTATGGAATTCCCGTTGCGCTTGGTACGGATAATATTGCCGATTATATGGTACCGTTTTGTGATGGAGATATGTGGTCAGAGTTGAAGCTTTTGGCAACAGGAAATCGTTATACTAATTTTTCCGAACTTGTTAAAATCGCCACAATTAACGGCTTAAAAGTTCTAGATTTATTATGAACCTAAAAATAAAACTATTTAAATCAATATTAACAAATCCTTTATTCCTTCCTTCCGGAATTATCACTGACATACCGTCACATAAAAAGGCAGTTGATGCTGGCGTTGGTTTGGTTGTATTGAAATCAATCACAGTTGAAAAAAGAGACGGCTATCCAATTCCTCGTGTTATCAACTATCCACACGGCACTTTAAATGCTGTTGGTTTAAGAAACCCCGGAATTAAAATTGCAAAAAAAGAAGTTAAAGATTTTTTAATATCGACAAACACTCCGGTGGTTGTAAGTCTATTTGCCAATAATGCAATAAATTTTGAAACTTTAGTTTCTGAAATTGCGCCTCTAAAACCTACAGCAATTGAGTTAAATTTATCCTGTCCCCATGTACAAAATGAGTTTGGAAAAATGGTCAGTAGTGATACTCAAACTGCTGGTCTATTTACAAAAAAAACTAAAAAAATTGCATTAAAAATTCCCATTATCTGTAAACTATCGCCAAACACCAGTAATATTGCTGACGTTGCAAAAGCATGTGAAACAGCTGGAGCTGATGCAATTGCTGCCATCAATACTGTGGGTCCGGGAATGGTGATTGATATTAAAAAAAGAAAACCAATCTTGGGAAATTTAAAAGGGGGTGTGTCTGGGGCTGGAATAAAACCAATCGCTATTGCAAAAATCTATGATGTTTACGAAGCGGTAAAAATTCCTATTCTTGGAATGGGCGGTGTTTCTTCTTATGAAGATGTAATCGAAATGATGCTTGCTGGAGCAACTATTGTTGGAATTGGATCAGCTATTTATATACATGGCTATTCGATTTATCAAAAAATAATTAAAGAGCTTGAAAACTATTTAGTAACCAACAACATTAAAAATATCAAAAGTTTGATTGGAGCTGCACATTAATATAAAAAAATATGAATAATAAAAAAGAGATTGCAATCAAAACTGCTCTTTTGTTAATAAAAATAAATGCTGTTAGTTTTCGCTATAATCCTCCTTTTGTCTTTACAACAGGTATAAAAAGTCCAATATATTTGGATAATCGAATTGTTATGTCGCATCCAAAAGAAAGAAAAAAGATTGTCAACTACTACATTAAAATTTTGAAAGAAAATGTCGGACTTGAAAATATCGATTGCATTTCCGCCACAGCAAGCGCAGCCATTCCTCATGGAGCTTGGATTGCCGGAAAACTTAATCTTCCAATGATTTACGTTCGACCAACAACAAAAACCTATGGAAAGGGAAATAAAATCGAGGGTGTTTTCGCTAAAAAAAGTAGGGTCGTCATAATCGAAGATCATATTTCAACCGCAACCAGTATTGCTGGCAACGCTCAATCTATTCGAGAACTTGGTGGCTTAGTTAAGTACTGTGTTGCAACCACAACTTACGAAACAGAAATATCTAAGAAAATATTACTGGAAAATAAAATACAATTATTTGCACTTACAACTGGACAGACAATTGTAAAAGAGGCCTACAAAATGAAAATTATTAGTGAAAATGAAAAAAAAGGAGTAGACAAATGGTTTCAAAATCCACAAAAATGGAGCCCATAAAATATATGGATACTAAATATAAAATAGGAATATTTGGTTCAGGAATAGATAATAATGATAAAACTGTAATAAAAAAGGCCCAACAATTAGGTGAGGCACTAAGTAAATATAGTGTAATTGTTATAAACGGCGCATGTAAGGGACTGCCCTATGAAGCATCTTTTTACGCTTCAAAAAACGGTTTAGATGTTTGGGGATTTTCTCCAGAAATTGATTTTGAAAATCAAAAAAAATTCACTCCAAATCATAATCTGTCAATTTATACAAAATTATTTTATATTTTAAAAGGGTTTGAATTTATTAAACATGAAATGGCTCGAAAAAAATACCGAAACGTTTCTTCAACCGCAAACTGTGATGCTGGAATAATTATTTCCGGTCGATGGGGAACAATGAATGAGTTTACTAACTTATATGATATGGGGAAAGTAATTGGCATATTAACAGAAACGAGTGGAGTTGCAGATGAAATAAAAAATCTATCTAAAAAGATAAATAAGGAAACCTGAGCTACTTTAATATTTGATAATAATCCGGAAAAATTAGTTAAAAAAATTATTAGTATTTTGAAGCAGTTATAAATTTATTATTCAAATATGATATTTCAAGAAAAGTTAGATAAAATCGTTGAAAAAAATAATTCGTTAGTTTGTGTTGGTCTAGATAGTGACCTTAATAAAATACCAAAACATTTAATAAACAAAGAGTATCCTCAGTTCGAGTTTAACAAGACGATTATTAGTGCAACTCATGATCTTGTTTGTGCATATAAACCAAATTCGGCTTTTTACGAAGCAAGAGGTGAGCAAGGAATAAAAGAATTAAAAATGACAGTTGACTTTATTAACAAAAAATACCCTAGAATCATCACTATTCTTGACGCGAAGCGAGCAGATATTGGAAGCACAAATAAAGGATATGTCGAGTCCATATTCGACTATCTAGGTTTTGACTCCGTAACGTTGCATCCTTATCTTGGATATGAAGCAATTCAACCCTTTCTTGATAGAAAAGATAAGGGAGCAATCATACTATGTCGCACATCAAATCCTGGCGCTGGTGAGTTTCAAAATTTAACTGTTGATAAGCAACCACTATATCAGATCATTGCAAAGCATGTTATAAACAATTGGAATACAAATAATAACTGCCTTTTGGTTGTAGGAGCAACCTATCCAAAAGAATTAGCAGAAATTCGAAAAATAGCAAAAGATATGACGTTTCTAGTTCCTGGAATTGGAGCACAAGGAGGAAATGTTGAAAAAACAGTCAAGGCTGGTTTAAACTCAAAAAAAGTAGGTATGATTATTAATTCTTCTCGACAAATTATTTTCTCTACAAATCCGCGTAAAGAAACTGTAAAATTACGAGATGAGATTAATCGATTCCGAAATTAAACAAATCCTTCTCGCCACAACGAACAAAGCCAAGTTGGAGGAACTAAGGATAGGCGTAAAACTGTTAATAAATTTAGGAATAAAAATTGTCACTCTCAAAGATTTAAAAATTTCTCAAGAACCAGAAGAAACCGGTGCAACTTTTGAAGAAAATTCAAAGTTAAAAGCGCAGTTTTACGGAAATTTAACCGGTCTTCCAACCATTGCCGACGATGGGGGACTACTAATCCCCTATTTAAACAACGAACCTGGGGTGAAATCAAGCCGTTGGCTTGGACGCGAAGCAACTGATCAAGAATTGATTGACTATACCCTACTTCGCCTCCAAAAGACAAAAAATACTGACAGAATAGCATACTTACAAACTTGTTTATGTTTTTTTAGTCCGAAAGATGAACAACTTATATTTGAAACGGAAAAAATTAAAGGCCAGATTGCACAAAAATCAAGCGATCGTCCAACTCACGGTTATCCCTATCGTGCACTTTTTATTGTTGAACAGTATCAAAAATATTATGATGAATTAACTGAGAAAGAACACCAACAGATTAATCACCGAATAAAAGCGTTAAACCGATTGATACAAAAAATAACTTATACTTTGATAAAATAAAGATAATTCCACTGTCATTGCGAACCCGAGAGTATTCGAGGGTGAAGTTATAATCCCGAGATGAGTCGAGGGGCAATCCCGTTAATCTAGGACGTCTTATTGGTAACGAGATTGCTTCGTCGCTTTGCTCCTCGCAATGACATTGTTTATATAGATTTGCTAAAATAATTATAACTTGATGAACTTTATTAACTTTAAAAACTTTATAACTTGATTATGTTATTCATCGATTTTATCCGTGCTAATAAAGAAAAGGTTACTACAGCAGCAAAAAATAAAAATCGTGTAATTGAACTTGATAAAATAATTGTTCTTGATGATAAACGCCGTGAATTAATTGCACAAATTCAAACACTTCGAGAAGAAAGAAACAAAATTTCCAAAGAAAAATTTACAGAACAAATCCGTGAACGCGGAAGAGAAATAAAAATTCAATTAAAAACATCTGAGGAATTACTGGGAAAAACTGAGGTTGAATTAAATAAATTATTATCATATGTCCCAAATATTCCCCTTGATGAAGTTCCAATTGGTAAAGATGAAAAATCAAATCAACAAATAAAAACATGGGGAAATCCGACTAAGTTTAACTTCACTCCCCTATCTCATATCGAACTTGGAAATAAACTAAACTTAATTGATCTTGATCGCGGAACGAAAACTTCAGGATTTCGCGGATATTTCTTAAAAAACCAAGCGGCTCAACTACATTTGGCAGTTTTATTTTATACATTTAATAAGTTGATACAAAAAGGATATACTCCTTTAGTTGCACCAGCCATTGCCAAAGGTTTTGCTTTTTTTGGAAGCGCTCATTTTCCTTGGGGAGAACCTGAAGTATATAAATTAAATGATGAGGACGCATTTTTATCTGGAACAGCCGAAGTGGCAGTTACTGCGCTTTACGCAAATGAAATTCTTAATGAAAAAGAGCTCCCGAAAAAAATGGTGGCATTTTCTCCTTGTTTTCGTCGGGAAGTCGGATCGTATGGTAAGGATACCCAAGGTTTATATCGCGTTCATGAATTCATGAAAGTAGAACAAGTAATTATTACTAATAATATTTTAGAACAAGCAATAAGCTTGCATGAAGAACTACAAAACAATACCGAAGAAATTCTTCGAGAACTTGAGTTACCATATAGGATAATGCTCATGTGCACAGGCGAAACGGGAGAACCTCAGATAAAAAAATATGACACAGAAGTATGGATGCCTTCTCGAGAAAGTTATGGAGAAGTTGCGTCAAATTCAATTCTCGGAGATTTTCAAACGCGAAGGTTAAAAATAAAATATCGAAAAAAGGATGGCTCAACTGAATATTGTTATTCTCTAAACAATACTGCGATTGCCTCACCGCGAATTTTGATTCCACTACTGGAAAACCACCAACAAAAAGACGGATCTATCCATATTCCAAAAGCACTACAACCACTAGTAGGTTTTACAACTATTTCAAGATAGTGATTTCAAAAATCAGAGATTAAAGCGCAAAACCAAGATCAAAGTTTAGAGTTAATAATTAAAGGATTTAAACTTTTATTTACGCTTTGATTTTTGATATTTGATCTTTGATTTTATTTTATGGGGTAGGCGAAGGAGTTGCTCCGAACAAATTATCCCTACAAGAAGCTTTAATCTCCGTACCTTTTACAAAGTATTCCATTTTACCAAAATAACAAATTTTTTCAACTATATTCTCTGGTTCTATAAATTGCGATTTTATACCATAGTTTTTTAGTAAAAAACTCATCATTCTGTTCCAAATCGGAGCAGCACCAGTAATTCCTGAGGCCAAGTATGGATTCATTGGTTGATTGTTATTATTTCCTACCCAAACTGCCACTATGTAATCTGGTGTATATCCAATGGTCCAGTTATCTTTTTTTTCATCTGTTGTTCCGGTTTTCACTGCTACTTTAAATCCATTAATTTCTAAGGCTGAATTGCTTCCAAACGCCCAACGACGCGCAAAGTTATCAGATAAAATATCGTTAATAATAAATGCATTACCTGCATCAATTACTTTTACACTCATTGGACTATATTGATAAAATAAATTGTCTGAAGAGGTCACAATTCTATTAAAGCTCGTTAAGTTAACTCTGTTTCCCTCATTTGCAAAAACACCAAATGCTTTAGCCATGTCAATCATCGTCACCTCTCCCCCACCCAGTGTTAAAGATAGTCCAAATCGATTCGAATCTGTCCAAGTACTAATTCCCATTTTCTTTGCATGATTAATAAAATTATTAACCCCTATTGTGTTTAATACACGAACCGCTGAAATATTAAAGGAGTTAGCTAAAGCATATCTTAACGGAACATTACCATGAGTTTTACCATCATAGTTAACCGGACGATAAGGAGTTGATCCTGGAATATTAAAAATAATTGCTGTATCATTAATTATCGAAGCTGCGGTATATTCTTTTTCTAGGGCGAGAGAGTACATAATCGGCTTAATCGATGATCCTGGTTGACGCAGAGCTGTGGTAACATTAAAAGCTCCAGAGGGAGATGCAAAATAGTCTACTGATCCGACCATGGCCAGGATCTCCCCAGTTGAAGGGCGAGTAACTAAGATTGCTCCATTGGAAACATTTAATTCTTTAACCTTTTCCAATTCTTCTTTAAGGATCTTTTCTGCTTCTTCTTGAATATCAAGATCAAGTGTGGTGATGACATTTAATCCTCCTTCTTCCACCTGTCTGATTCCATACTTTTCCTCAAGTTGGGATTTGACATAAAAAACAAAGTGGGGGGCTTTGATGTTGGTTCTTGGAGGAACTACTTCAAGTTTTGTACTTTGTAATTTATTACTCACTGTCTGACTAATAAATCCTTGACTTTGCATGCTACGTAGGACTTCGTTTCTTCGTTTTTGAGCAAGAGCGGGATTGACATATGGCGAATATAACGATGGAGCCTGTGGTAAACCAGCAAGTAATGCCGCCTGTTCAAGTGTTAAATCTCGCGCATGAACACCAAAATATACTTTTGCCGCTTCTTCAATCCCATGCGCAGCTCCACCATATGGAACTTGGTTTAAATACATTTCCAATATTCGATTTTTACTATATATTTTTTCTGCCCAAAGAGCCAAAATTATTTCTTTTATTTTTCTTTTAATGGTACGTTCAGGAGATAATAATGCAGTTTTCACCAACTGCTGCGTAATGGTTGACCCTCCCTGTAAACTATTATTAAAAATAATTTCTTTAGCAGCACGTAATATTCCACCCGAAACAGCAACTCCCTTGTGAAGATAAAAATCTTTGTCCTCAATGGCAATCGTTGCTTGAGTGATAAATACCGGTAGTTGATCTAATTTTACCGGTGTCCGATTTTGCTCGCGATATATTTCATACAGTAATTTTCCTTTACGGTCAAATAAATGAGTTGATAATGAATAGTTTGACTTTCCAATCTCACGAGGCGAGGGTAATTCTTTAACAAAAATATATGCTTGATTTATTATTATCACGATCAAACATATACTAAATCCAAAAATAAAATATCGGATTTTTAATGATATATGATGAACAATAAATTTAGGAATACTAACAAAAATAAATTTTAAAAGTCTATAAAATAAATATAAAACTTGAACTAAAAAATTAAGAAAAAATTTAAATACATATATTATCGATTGAAAAAATATATATAATATGTTTAATGACTTCTCTTTTACTCGCCATTTATATATATTTGATTTATATTCAAAGCTTTTTTCTATCTTTATTTTTGAGAAAAACTTAAATAAAAGGTTAAGTAAAAGAACTAAGGGAGATATTGAAAAATCAATAACTTTTCGAACGACTTCTCCAATCTTTATTATCGAAGTAATTAGCCATAAAAGTAAGCGATAGAATAAGCTTAATTTTCGTAGTTTTCCCATGGCGGAATTTTAGCAGATATTATAGGGTTATTCAACCAAAGATATTGGCAGTTTTATCAGTTTTGCTCTTACCACTAAGCGTTTAAAATATGTTCCTGGAGGAACACAAGTTATTAAGGTTAAATAAGAAGCATCATATTTTTGGTCTAGTACCGAAATTTCTTCAGGGTCCACTACGAACATTTCAATGACTTCATATTGATAGTTTAAATCGCCTACTTTTAACTCTATTAAATCGTGATTTTGAGGGTCAAGAGAAGGTAAAAAAGTAAAAATAGTTTTATAATCCTTAACATTATATAACTGTGATAAAGTAGAGTGACCAAAAATCACTACATTGCCATATTCTCCAGGTAATGACGTAGGTAAATAATGCACCAAACTCTTTGTTAAATCATCACCGCCAACCGTAACAATCGCCTGATTAATATTTAATTTCGGAATAGATAACAAATACTTATTAATTTTGATTTTATTAGTGTCTAGGTTTTGTTGAGGCTTATCCGGAAACCAACGACTTACTTGAGTAAAATCACGTAAATTACTTGATAGATTAATCCAACTCCCCAAAACCGAATTCGCCGTTTTAATTGAACTTGCCGTTAAAGATGTGGGAACTGGAGAAACTATCTGTTTTTGTATAAATAACCGTGCAAATATTTCAAAAGAGATAATCGGGTAAAAAGACCAAAACAACAGTAAAGAACCCGCCGTTAATAAAAGTAGTGAAAAACGGGATACAACTTTACGTTTAATAGAATTATCTTGCTTCAAATACCGATGCATGACCATAAGAATTAGTTATATTTAACTTCAATCAAAATATTATTTAAATACCAAGGTATCCTATCTTTTATGAAGATAAAATTTGGCTCAATCTGTAGATTATAACCGATCGCATGTAAATTATTATTAATAATTTGCTTAGTTTCATTGATATTTTTTCCAGCAAGCTGTCTTTTTATTTTACTTTTATCAATAACAACGATCGCCTTTCCTTTAACTAATAAATCAATATTCGTCGCTCCTTCACTTACTTCGGATTGAACAACCCGTAAAATCGTTTTATTCGTTTCAAGTTCAAGGCCTGATTTTATTTTATCCTTTAAAGCCACAACCGCAAGATTATTTAAATCATTTTTTTTATAAACATAAAAGGATAAAATAATAGTTGATTTAATGTTAACATCACTTGCTTCTTCTCCAACTTCTTTTGAAAATGTTGAATCGGTTAATTGATAATCAATTAGATTATCTAAATAACCGTAACCTTGTTTAATAGATTTATTAATACGATCGTTTCCTTCGACCTTAGCTTTTTCTAATATGGTGTTTTCAAGTTCATCTAAATCCTTTTTAGCAACTGTTCGCACCTCTTTTTTTGAACCGCCACTTAAATTACTTTCGTTTATTGCAAAAAATAAAGTAACCGGAAAATCTTTAAACGTAAAACGTTGCCCTTTACTTAAGTTCCCTTCATTTCCAATATCAACCGCGGTAACCCCCATCTTTGCTTTCCCAGGTATTTTCGCTGATCCATCAGCTACTAAACTTGCAGACTTAACTGTAATCTCTTCATCTATTGTGTATTGTTTTCCGCTTCCTACAATAATTGTTCCTTTTAAAAATTTTTTATCTGTGTCATCAAAGTTGTGAATCGTTACTTCTCCTTTTGCTTTCTCTCCGATCGCTTTTTTACCATTTGTTGGTTTTGTTTGCGATATTTCATATTTGATCTGCTGTTTTTGGAAGTTCGGATCCTTTGAACCAATCTTGTACTTCATTGTTTGTTCAATATTCTGTGCTGGAAGAGTAATTGTGAGGTCTGCTTGATGTAAAACTAATTCAATTGATACCAAGGCAGCAATACTTAAAATAATTCCAGCAATAATTGTCCAGTTGAATTTTAAAAACTTAAATTTCATAAGCAGATTTATAAAATTCATCTTCTTAGTTCTCATTCTCCTATCAGATTCACTTTGTTGTATTGTCTCACCACCAATCACAAAACCCATTTTTGTATTGTTCCTCATCTCTTTGTCGGAGTTTTGTTTGATATTAACCATTATTTGTGAAGAAAATAAACTCGTCAATGCATGCATCATATCCTCTTCTTTAAATAAATCTATTCGGGGCAGTTGGACGAAAAGGTCCCTATCCCAACGATAGCTCATTAAAATATTAATATCTTTAGTTAGGTTATAGAAATTATAAAGAATAAAACGTGAAGGAAGAATAATTGAACCAGCTTTTTCTTGGATAGCGTTATTAATATCAGAAGCTATATTATCAGTACGCGCTGTTGTTTGAATATTAATCTTTTTAGAACCGCGAATAATGAATATGCTTATATTACTACGATCGATTTCAACAATAACTGAATTAATAGATGACTCTTCTTTATTTTCTAACCAAGCAATTACTGCATCCACAACCTCAATATAACCAAGTGGTTTTAAGTCAAGATTCTTTGTCAAGTCTTTTATGGTCCTTAAATAAATCGACTTTACTTCTTTTGTTTTACTATTAATTGCATGAGAGTATAAAAAGAAAATAGTTTGTGTTAAAGTTATACCTAAATTTGACTCAAACTGCATTAATAAATTATCAACGTCTTGCGAGAGATTCTCCCAACCATTACTATATTTAAACCATCGCCAATTTACTAATTCCAACCCATTTGTTTTTTTTGTCATAACAAGACCAATTCCTTCGGTTTCTTTTAAGAAAAGACCAAGATAATAATTGTTTTTTTCTAAACTGTTTTTTTTACCAAACATTTTAAAAATATTTAAAGTCACCATATTTCATTGTATTTTGTAACGTAAAAACAATTGATCTACACCTTTTTTTGCATTAATTAAAGCCTCCGTATAAGCTACACCTTGAATTGTGGCGTTGATAGCATCTTTTAAATAGGCAATTATCCCGTCGTTCAAGCCATTGTCCTGGGTCTTGCTAATTATTGGTAAAGAAATAAAATTATTCGCTTGAGTAATCACTGCTCCTAAATATTCATGTTGTGCTAATGTTGCTCCAAGATCAATTCGCGAATAAGGCTCACCAAAAAGTCGAGTTTTTGCCTGCATTTCGTAAAGCTTGGTCATTTGTTCTTTTTCTGTTAAAAATTTTAGAAACTTCCATGCCTCAATTTGATTCTTACTATACTTTGATACACCTTCAACCCAATAATTGGCAATTGATATTTGTTTTCCTTGAGGTCCTTTTGGAACCGGAACTACTTTTATTTTTATATCTGGATTAATTGCTTTAATAGTCAAAATCTGCCAAGAAGGAACAATTATCATAGCAACTTTTTCTTGAATAAAAGCAGTAGTTGAATTCGGCATACCCTCATCCCAATAATTTGTTGGGGGTTCAGCAAACTTACGGTATACTTCGAGAACCTGCGCAGCTTCAGGACTATCTAGTTTTGACAAATTACCCCCATTTTGTACTAATAATAAACCAAATATATCGCTAAAATGGTCAATATTCTCTGTTGTTCCAAGTGCTATACCTGCAGTTATTAATTGTTTATTTTCGTCTCTTACCGACAACTTATTAACAACTTCAATCAAATCTTCTGTCCAGCTTGTGGGAGGAGATGTAATTCCTGCTTTTTTAAATAGACCATCATTAATTACCAAAACTAAACCGTCTATCTCTAATGCTAAACCATAATATCGACCGTTAATCTTTAAATCTTTTACGATTACCGGGTAAAATGTTTTTTCATATTCTTCATTTGACATTATGTTTTCCGGTAATGCTGATAAAATACTTTCATCATTGACCTTTAATTGGGGTACCCATGTGTTATGAAAACGAAAAATATCCGGTCCCTGTCCGTTTTGACTCCGCGCAATCAGTTTTTCTCTATACTCTGTTATTGTTTTTTTTTGATAATCAATTTTCACGTTTGGGTTCTTTGTTTGATAGGCACTAATCAATGGAGCGAATATTTCTTTATCCTCCCACAATCCCCAATATGTTAAATTGACTGTTTTTTGTTGAGAGGCTGGTATTTTTGGTCTAAAAAAAATAAACAAAACAAAAAAAACAAGAATTAAAAAAAATACAACTCCACCAATCAGAAAATACTTATTTTTGTTCTCTTCATAGACTACTGGCTCTCCATTATTACTTAAAAAAGGTTCTGAAATTGCAGGGGTTGATATGTCTGGAGAAACAACGTCAGGAGCAACTTCTTCAGGTTGCAGATTTATTGTTCCACTACTGTTTTGATTTACTTGATCGTCAACTGTAACAGTTTCATATGCAGGTGGTTGTTCTGTTTGATTTTTATCATTATTTGTTTTATCATCCATATTAATATGATATCAAAATCACAGAAAAAACATAGTTATAAATTAAATACAAAATTACTGTTATTAATTTGTCTGTTTTTTTTTATAACTATTTTTTTTTATCTAAACAAAATAAACTTTCGTGATCGAATTTACCCAAATATTTATATTGATGGTGAACCGATTGGTGGTTTATTTCAATCCTTATCTTATCAACAACTTATAAAAAAAGAGCGTTATTTGTCTAAGACAACAATTACATTTATTTATCAAAATGCTCCAATGGCTACATTATCAGGTCAGCAGATTAACATTCATCGCAATATAAAAAATCTCATATCAGAATCATACAAAATCGGGCGACATCCAAACTTATTTATTAGGATATATCAACAGTTAATAACATTAATGAAACTTAAAAAATATTCTTTTATTTCGAAAATAGAATATAATGTAAAGCCCTTACAAGAATTAATAGACATAGCCCAACAACGCTATGAATATCCATCAATAAACGCATTATTTAAATTTAAAGATGGTCGTGTTATCAATTTTAGTCCAGAAAAAAATGGTCTACAAATCGATAAGATACGTTTTTGGAGAGAAATAGAAAAAATCATCTCTAATTTAAAACAAGATGAGTTGAATCAAGTTGTTGTACTCCATACGATTGTTATTCAACCAGAAATTACTTTAAAGCAAATAAATAAATTTGGCATTCGTGAATTAATTGCTGAAGGTAAGTCAAATTATACTCATTCAATCCCTGAAAGAATTTACAACTTAAGTTTAGCTGCATATAAGTTTGATGGGGTGCTAATCCCTACTAATAAAATATTCTCATTTAACGACACTGTTGGAGATATTTCTTCGCTTACAGGATATAAACCTGCATATATTATTAAGCAAGGAAAAACTGTTCTTGGAGATGGTGGTGGTGTCTGTCAAGTGTCAACAACACTATTTCGCGCTGCTCTGAATGCAGGGCTACCAATTAACGAGCGACATGCACATGCTTACAGAGTTTCATATTACGAAAACGATGGGCAACCAGGTTTTGATGCAACCGTTTTTGCACCAACTGTTGATTTAAAATTTACTAACAATACCCCAGCCTATATATTAATCCAAGTAGAGAATGATAAAGATAACAACTTATTAACATTTAAGTTTTATGGTCAAAAGGACGATCGCCATGTCATCATTTCCCCAGTTTCAATTTATAATATCCAACCCCCACTTCCCTCAGAAAATCAAAACGATCCAATTTTAAAGAAAGGGATTGTAAAACAGATTGATTTTCCCGCGTGGGGAGCAAAAACTGTTTTTAACTATCAGGTCGTTGCCAAAAAAGACATTTCTCAAAATGTTAAATTTTATTCAAACTATCAACCATGGCGAGCAGTTTTTCTTGTAGGTCAAGCAGATTAATTTATGTTTTATATGAGAAAACAAATTATAATTTTTGATTTTGACGGAACAATTGCCAACACTCTCCCTGTCATAAAACAAATAATAATACGTTTGGCATATAGTTTTGGATTTAAAACACCAACCGAAGATCAAATGGACCAGTATCGTTCAAAACAATATAAAAAAATTATTAAAGAACTTCAAATTCCCTTATATAAAATTCCCTTTTTATTGCAAGCTGGAAGAAATGAGATGTCTAATTCAATTCATCATACCAATATTTTCCCAGGTATAAAAGAATGTATCCAACGATTAATAAACAATAAACTAACCGTTGGAATTCTTACTTCAAATTCAAAAATCAACGTAGAAATATTCCTAAAAAAACATCATATTCCAATTAAAATTATTCATAACGAATTAAATCTATTTGGTAAAGATAAAGCTTTAGATCGACTAATTAAACAATATAAATGGGATAAAAATCAAGTAATTTATATCGGAGATGAGGTGCGTGACATTGAAGCTTGCCATACGGTAGGAATTGACGTCATTGCTGTTTCTTGGGGATTTAATCAAAAAGAATTATTAGAAAAATTTAATCCAACAGTGATAGTTAAGCATCCGAATGATATCTATAAATACTTATCGAAACCATCTTGCTCTACCTAAGCGGTAATGTAAATCTTTTATTTGCCTTTCTCCAATTACGCGAGCTGGAACTCCAGCAACAATTGTAAATGGAGGAACTAATTTAGTAACAACTGCGCCGGCAGCAATTATTGCTCCTTGTCCAATCGTTACACCCGGTAAAATAATTGCACGTGGTCCAATAAAAACATAATCTTCTATTTCAACTGGGGCGTTTATAGCAGAAAATGCAGGAGAATTTATATCATGCTCTGAATTATAGATCATGACTTCAGATGAAATAGCAACATGGTTTCCTATTTTTAATCTACTTCTACCATCTAATATCGAATTTTCCCCAATAATTGAGTCATTACCAATTGTTATTCCGCTTGGATCATATAAAGTTAATCCTGTGTGAATAGTCGTGCCTTTACCAATTTTCATCCCAGCCATTCGATAAAAGTATCGACGAATCAGATGTGAGGGAAAATTCCCTAAACAGTGAAGTATAAAAACGCCAAATTCTAATAAAACGTTTTCTATACGAATAAATACTTTTTTAATGATGATTTCTAAAGACAATTTATTTTTATTCACTACTAGATTGAAAATTAATATTTTTAAATACAAAAACCATCCAAACGACAAAGCTAGTAAACAAACCGATTCCCAAATCAATTTTAAGTAAACTCGCTAACGTCCCAACTAAAATAATGATAGTAATTCCATGCATTCCTAACCGAAAAAGCTGATAATAAGTAACGGACTTTTTTTTAATCTTGAAAAAAACCCAAAATAAACATGTTGTCCAAAGAAGATAAAAAAGATTACCGATTGTAAGAAATAACGCACCAAACCATGGCATTAAAATAATAAAAATAATTAATCCTAAAAAAATAATTTGTGGTAATAAATTGATATAAGGCAGCGTTTTTAGATAAAATTTATTGTATTTAGCATAATCAAGATTAAAGTTGAAGTTATTTGAAAACTGTGAAACTCGAAATGTTTTCATGTTTTTTTGACGGTCAGGAACAACGATTGAATCTTTTGTTATTAAAAACAAAGTGCGATATTCCCTAAATTTTTCAACATTTGCCTTAGTATCAATGGTAATGAAATTTGAATATAAAATATTATCAGAGGTGTTTTTTTGGAGTAATTTGATAATTTCAGGTGGATTGAAAAAGTAAGGTTCTTTAACATTGGTTGACAGTTGTCCTTTATTAATCGACATAACTAATTCGCGCGGATAAAAATCTTTTGATTGTTTAATAATTTCGTTCTTAATTAACTCTGTTTTTTTATTTATCGTAGGCAATATCGTTATAGTCAAAATCATAGACTCAATTAGCATTAATACTAAATTCAGTATTAATAAATATTTTAAGGAGAACCAGAATGAAGTTTTTAGAATATCTTGATAATACTTAGGCTCAGTCAAACTCTTTTTTAAAACGTGAACAAAGGTTTTTATGAATTTCATAATTATATGATATCAAAAAAACAATTAATTTTCTGCCTCTGATAGAAAACGGGATTTTATTGATTCAATTCTATTGCCAAAAATAAATCGACGTTGTGCCCATGTTAAATATAATCTTTCCTTAGCCCTTGTAATTCCAACATAGAACAGACGACGCTCTTCTTCCAATTGAAATTGATCATCTATTGAGCGTACATGCGGAAGAATTCCTTCTTCTAAACCAGAAATAAATACAACCTCAAACTCTAAACCTTTTGCCTGATGCAGAGTCATTAAACGTACGCCTTGAAGCCTATCCTTTTGTTTTTCTTTTTCAAAATATTCTGACTCGACTAAAACAACCTGCTCTAAAAACTGTGTCAAATCAGGAAAGTTCAGGGCTACTGACTTCAATTCTTTAATATTCTCTAATCGACTATAGTCTTCTTCGTTATTTGTATCATAATTTTCCAAATATCCCGTTGCATCAAAAATTTTATCCATTAGTTCCTCAGTTTTATATATATATTTTTGATCTTCGATTTTTTGGTAAAACATTTTATATTTATCATATCGTCTTTTTCCCAATTTTTTTATTCTTTCAAGTGCAACTGTGTCTAGTGGGTTAACTAATAACCTTAAATATGATAATATATCTTTGATTTCTCGTCTTTCGTAAAAACGTGTGCCACCGATTAATAGATAGGGTATGTCAAACTTAATAAACATTTCTTCAATTAAGCGGGATTGTGCATTGGTACGATATAAAACCGCCATCTGTTGATATGGATAATCTATATTCAGTCGTTGAATTTCTTCTGCGATTAATAATGACTCACCTTCTTCGTTTCCGGTATTTTGAATAACAATATCTCTCCCTTTATTTTTTTTTGTATATAACTGTAAAATCGGATGCGATTGATTTTTTGAAATTACACTATAAGCATAATCTAATATATTTTGTGAAGATCGATAATTTTCTTCTAAAAAATAAGTAGTTGTTCTGGGAAAATCAGTTTTAAATTTTTCTAAATTTTGAATATCTGCCCCTCTCCATGAATAGATACTCTGAGAAAAGTCGCCAACAACTGTAATATTGTTATTTTTCTTAGCTAAATATTTTGTCAAAACATATTGAGCGTGATTTGTATCCTGAAATTCATCAATCAAAATATACTGATATTTATCTTGATAAAACTGTAAAACTTGTGTGTCTTTTCTTAATAACTGTATTGCTTTCATAATCAGATCGTCAAAATCAACTGCTGCATTTTTTTTAAGTTCTTTTTGGTATTCTTTATAAACAAATGCAACATCAGCCGCGTTATAATCCGCAAAAATACTTAAATATTCTTCAGAAGTAACTAATATAGATTTAGCTGCGGAAATTCTATTGATAAAATATGCCGGTGAAAATTTAATTTGTTCTAATCTTTTTAAAATATTTTTAATAATACTTTTTTGGTCTCCTTCGTCGTAAATTACAAAATTATGGTTTATCCCAATTTTTGGTCCAAAACGACGCAAAATTTGACAACAAAATGCATGGAATGTCCCAGTAAAACCCAAAGGTTGATTGATTCGCTTTTTCATTTCTCCAGCAGCTTTATTAGTGAATGTAATCATCAAAACTGAAGAAGGAGAAACTTTATGATTACTAATTAGGTTTAATACCTTGTATACCAATACACGCGTTTTGCCTGATCCTGCTCCAGCTAAAATGACAGAAGGTCCATTAACTTTTTGTACTGCCTTAAGTTGTTGAGAATTAAGCTCTTTAAATATTTCCTCGTCCATAAGTTATAATGATGTTAAGTAATATTATTACTTTTATATTATGCATTATTTTATTGCTAACTGGAAAGCAGAAAAAAATCTTAATGACTGTTATGAATGGGTAAAAACGTTCTCTGTCCAAGCAATGAAATATAATAATTCAAATATTCAAATAATTATTTGCCCACCAATCGCATTTCTAACATCAATTAAATCTTATTTATTATCTTCAATCCCATCGATTAAATTCGGCGCGCAAGATCTCTCCAAATTTGATAATGGTAAATATACTGGAGAAACAACCGCTCAAATGCTTAAAGATCTGGTCGATTATGTAATCATCGGGCATAGCGAACGCAGAACAAATCACAATGAAACTGATAATCACGTTAAATTAAAGGTTGAACAAGCCTATCAACATGGAATCAAGTCAATTGTATGTATCAGTGAAACAACTCAAATAATTCCAAGTAAGACAAATATGATTGCTTTCGAACCTCTATCAGCGATAGCTTCAGGGAATAATTATCCTGTTGATTCTATAATAGAGTTTAAAAAGGGATTAAATTTACCAAGTACAATTAACTTTCTTTATGGAGGAAGCGTAAACAAAAAAAATATTGACTCTTACCTGCAGAACCAGGAAATCGATGGTTTTCTCATTGGCACCGCCTCTCTTGACCCACATGATTTTTTCAGCCTACTACCTTGATGAACCATTTCGAAGCAGAGTTGTGAAGTATCTCTATGTGTCATTCCCGCCCCGTAATAAATACGGGGTAAACTCCGGCGGGCTACAGTCCCCTTTAGGGGAAATCCAGACATAATATACCTTTTATAATATCTCTTGATATAAATCTTTCCACTCTGGATTTTTTTCTTCTATTATTCTAATTTTCCATAAACGATTCCATTTCTTTATCTGTTTTTCTCTTGTTATTGCAGATTCAGGATTTTCATGTATTTCGTAATAAACTAAATGATGAACCTCATATTTCTTTGTAAAACCATCAGCCTTTTGATTTTTATGTTCCCATACTCTTCTTGCAAGATTATTTGTTATTCCAATATAAAGGGTTCCGTTTCGTTGAGAAGCAAGAATATAAACACAATAAGAATTTTTATTCATTGTTGTTTGTCATTCCCTCGAAGGAGGGAATCCAGACATAATATACATTATATAAGGTAATTATAGACTGGATCCCCATCTTCATGGGGATAACATTTCGTTTTACGGTTACTATACCTCTACTTAGAGAATTTAAAGAAGAAGGTTCTAATTCTTAATCATTTCTTCAACTAATTTAACTACTTTTTTAGCAAATTCATCATAATTTCGAATATCTTTTAGGACAACCTTTGTATAGTTGACGCAAAACGAAATGTCCGTTTTTGTCATTCCCTCGTAGGAGGGAATGGATATGAACCCCAAAATCTGTACCACCACATAGTCTAGATTCTTCAACAACTTTCATACGATTTTCGCTAAACTAAAAAGATATGGATAATAATAAAATTCAGAAAAGAAAGGTTTACTCTTCACGTATTAAGTTCCAAGCAGTCTTGGAGGTTATTAAAGGAAAGGCTGTTGGTGAGGTTGCCAGATTATACGGCTTTCATCCAACCATATTTCCTAAGTGGAGACGACAGTTTGAAGAAAAGGGATGTCAAATCTTTGAAGGAGAAAGGACGAGTGAACAGGAAAGAAAAACTGATGAGCTAACACGAATAATTGGAAAGAAGGAAATCGAAATTGAACTTTTAAAAAAATTCTTAGGCAGTTACGGGTAAATATTGAGGATAAGTTTGACTTTATCAGTCAATGGAAAAACAAATATGGATTAAATAACTGCTGCCGGATATTTGAAATTTCAAAAAGCAGTTTTTACTACCATACGCATATTCGCTCTTTAACAATTAGTAAGCAACAGGAGGAAGAAAAAAAATTGAAAGAAAAGGTAATTAAAGTAATTGAAGAAAATGGTGCCTATGGTTACAGGAGATTAATTCCTGAACTTAAAAAGAAGGGAGTAATCGTAAACCATAAAAAACTATTACCACTACTTAAGAAGTGGTATCTGGGGATCAGACGAAAAATCATCAAGAAAACCCGTTCGGGAATTGAAAGTACGTTAACACTTATGGGTTCAAGAGTAAATATGGTTAAGTGTCTAAAGGAAAAAGAGTTCAACACCTTGGGTAAAGTTATCTATACTGACTTTACTGAAATTGTTTACAAATATGGGAAAGCAAAAGTTTATCTTATTCCATATTTGGAACATGTAAGTAAAAAGGTGATTGGCTATGCCGTTTCAAAGGAAGCAACAACAACGACCGTGATGATTGCATTAACACAGGCTACTAAAACATTGCTTTCTTGGAAAGTTGATGTATCTAAAAGCTATTTCCATCAAGATCAAGGATCGGTGTTTAAAGCTTATGAATATGTAGGAAAGATTGTCATTGACCTTAAAGCTCGTATCTCTTATTCGCGAGTTGGTACTCCGGGAGATAATCCGGAAATGGAATCATTCTTTGGGAGATTTAAAGTTGAATGGAGACAGGTATTTAATGAGGCAGAGTCAGAGGATGAAATTAAGGTCTTGATTTCCAAAGCCATTAAGTATTACAATTTGAAAAGAATTCATTCCGCACATGAAAACATGTCACCGGACGAGTTTTTGAAGAGTGTCTTGAAACATTAAAAATTAAGCAATTTCGTTTAAAGAAAAGAAGAATAATTAGACTACTAACTGGTACAGAAACAGGGGTTCAGTTCCGAATCCAGACACAATATACATTATAAATAAGGTAATTATAGACTAGATCCCCGTCTTTACGGGGATGACATTTTGTTTTGCGGTTACTATAACTCCTCTTTTTCGAGCTTCTTGATTATAATCTGGA
>Ga0210015_1001875_pt1 | contig 20384 bp, 17 predicted proteins | sample CryGeymeta201522_FD_185471 | JGI IMG/M metagenome (GOLD analysis project Ga0210015, IMG submission 185471) | Groundwater microbial communities from Crystal Geyser aquifers in Utah, USA - Crystal Geyser metaG 2015-22 (SPAdes) (version 2) | ecosystem: Environmental > Aquatic > Deep subsurface >... | reverse complement strand
CGATGCGCTGCGCCGCGTCGGTCAGCATCACCGATTCCGTCACATGACGCGCCACAAGCCGTTCGGTGTCGTGGAGCGACAAGCCCTCTGATCCCGGCGCCGACACGTGCGCGTCTGCCGCCGCGATCTCCCGCACCATCCAGTAGCGATCGTCGGCCTCGTCGAGCGGCAGCGGATCGATGCGCAGGATCGTCCCGGCCGGACCGGCGCCAGCGTCCGCGCCGAGGCCATCGGCGTCCGGCGCCAGACCCAGATCAAAGGTTGCGCCACTCGCAAGGCCGACGGTCAGCGCATCGGCGTCCGCGATCTCCCAGATCGCCTCAAGGGCCGCGCCGATCTCGACCGAGCGCCCCTGCGCTCTGTGCATCTGCATGAGGGCGTTCGCCCAGACGACGACTGGCGTGTCCCCGCGCACGCCGCAATCGACGATTGCGGCGGCTTCGGCGAGGGTCTCCCCGATGGCTTCCATCGTCTCTTGAAGCGTCATCGCATGCCTCCAGTGGTGCAGGTCACAACAGATCAGTTCGATCAGCGGGAGCGGCGCCGACAGGGACGGCGCGGGTTCACAAAAGCGACGAATTGATTGACAGGTGCTGAACGACGCGCGCGGCGGACCTGCCGCCCCGGCGAGCCGGGGTCGCCGCCGGGTTCCTTCGATCCGCCCGCGCGGACACCCTGCATATTCGGGCCGCAGCGTGAAATCCCTCCGCCGAAGTGGCGGGATGCGCCTGCTGCGAAAGGCGCAGTCGTCGCCCAGATTGATCTTCCCGAAGACGGTGAGGGGGATTGCCACCATGGCGATGAGCGGTCGGGGCATCAGGATCAGTCTGTCATCGGGGACAAAAAGGAACCCACACTCATCGAGCTGGCTTCGCGCTGGCGGTGGCCTCTCGGCGACAGCATGAAGCCTTCGTCAAGACGTTCGGAGGCCGAACGCCCGCATGCAAGCGCGCGAACCCGCCCGGGGATCGACGTTGCAGAAATACCCCGGCCGGAAATACCCCGGCCGGAAATACACCGGCCGGAAATACCCCGGCCAGAAATACCCCGGCCAGAAATACCCCGGCCAGAAATACCCCGGAAATCCATCAACAGCCCCCAAGGGGCGTTTTCCCGGGCGCGGTTCAGCTTTTCGGGTGTCGCCACAGCCTCCGCGATCGGGCGGAAGGGTGTCGTCCAGATCCACCGTCCAGGCCTCGAGATCGCCCCCTGCGCGCACGAAGAGCCGCGCGGTTTCGATCCGGCTGGCCTCGTGCGGGGTCACGTCCAGTTCCCGCGCCAACCAGTCCTTCAGCATCACAAGGTCTTGCAGCGTCAGGGGGCCGTCCACCGCCATCTCCTCGGCCATGGGGCGCGGTTCCATCTGGAACGGCGCGTAGCGGTCATCGTGGCTGACGCCGGACGCCTCGCGCAGGCGGCGGAGGTCGGCGGGTGTCGCGGCGCAACCGCACGCGGGGTCGCGGTGCTGGCGAAAACGGCGGCGCCTTCCATGCTCTATGGCCCTTTCGGCAAGGAATAGCGCTCCAGACCGTCTCAAGAAGACGTGCCGCACCCCAATTGGATCACCGTCCGCTCACGGCGCAGCGGCGTCGCTTGCGCCGGGCGCGACAACGCCCTGAGTCGCGCTCCCGGCTTGACGCATCCGCGCGCCGCCCGCATGTCAGACCCGGCGGAGGAGTGCGGCGCGATGGCGGGTAAACGATGACGCTGGGCGAACAGTTGCGGTGGTGGGGGCTGGCGATGCTGGCGCTCCTGCTGTTCGTCTGGGCGTTCGCGGGCGCGGTGACGCCGTTTCTGGCGGGCATGGCGCTGGCCTATTTCCTCGATCCGCTGGCCGACCGGCTGGAGGCGCGCGGCCTCAGCCGACTGGCCGCGACCTGCGTGATCACGGCGTTGGCGCTGGCGGCTGCGGTGGCGGCGGCGCTGGTGCTGATCCCGCTGTTGCTGGACCAGCTCAATCAGGTGATCAGCGCTGCGCCGCAATACATCGCCGCGCTGCAGACCTTCATCGAGCGCCAGGGCGCCGCCTACGCGCCCGAGGCGTTTGGCGACGGCGGCGTGCTGACCAAGGGGCTGGCGCAGTTCGAGGCGCAGGCCAAGGAGTGGAGCCTGAAGATCATCGGCGCCACCTGGAGCGGCGGCCTCGCGCTGATCGACTTTCTGGCGCTGATGATCATCACGCCGGTGGTGGCGTTCTACATGCTGCTCGACTGGGACCGGATGATCGACGAGATCGACCACTGGCTGCCGCGCCGCCACGCGCCCGCGATCCGGCGAATCGCCGCCGACGTGGACCGGGTGCTGGCGGGCTTCGTGCGCGGTCAGTTCAGCGTGTGCCTGATTCTCGGCGCGTTCTACGCGCTGGCGCTGCTGGCGGTGGGGCTGAATTTCGGGCTGGTGGTGGGGGTGTTCGCCGGACTTATCAGCTTCATTCCCTTCGTCGGCTCGCTGGTGGGCGGCGCGCTGTCGATCGGGATCGCGGCGTTCCAGTTCTGGGGCGATCCGGTATGGATCGCCGTCGTGGCGGGCGTGTTCATGCTGGGGCAGGCGGTGGAGGGCAATTACCTGACGCCGCGTCTGGTCGGCGGCTCGGTCGGGCTGCACCCCGTGTGGCTGATGTTCGCGCTGTCGGCGTTCGGCGCCGCGCTGGGCTTCACCGGGCTGCTGATCGCGGTGCCTGCGGCGGCGGTGATCGGGGTGCTGCTGCGCTTCGGGCTGGAGCAATACCGGCTGGGGCGGCTCTATCAGGGCGGCGAGCCGCTGATGCCCGACGATCCCGAACACGCGCGCGACGAGGCGCGCGACCGGCTGGAGGAGCTTCGGCGCAAGAAGGCGCGCACGGCGGCGGCGCAAGACGGGGCGCAAGACGGGGCGCAAGACGGCTGATGCGCGGCGCGCAGGTTCCGCTGGCGCTGACCTTCCCGCGCCGCCGCGCCATGGGGCGGGCGGATTTCATCGAGACCCCGGCCAACGCCGAGGCCGCCGCGCTGGTCGCCGCCTGGCGCGACTGGCCGGAGAAGCGGCTGGCGCTGTGCGGGCCGGAAGGCGCCGGCAAGACCCATCTGGCGCATGTGTTCGTGGCCGAGAGCGGCGCCGCGCTGGTCGCCGCGCGCGACCTGACGGCGGCGGACGCGCCCGGCCTCGTCCAGCGCGGCGCGGCGGTGGTGGAGGACGCCGACCGCATCGCCGATGCGCCGCCCGAGGCGCCGCCCGACGCGGCCGCGCGTGCGGAGGCGGGGCTGTTTCACCTGATGAACCTCGCCGGCGCCGAGGGCTGCGCGCTGCTCCTGACCGGGCGCGCCGCGCCCGCGCGCTGGCCGGTCGCGCTGCCCGATCTGGCGTCGCGGCTGGCGGCGCTGACGCCGGCCCGGCTGGGCGCGCCCGACGACGCGCTGCTGGCCGCCGTGATCGCCAAGGCGCTCGACGACCGGGGCCTGCGTTTCGAAGCGGGGCTGCCCGCGTTTCTCGCCGCCCGCATCGAGCGCACTTTCGCCGCCGCCGAGGCCATGGTCGCGCTGCTCGACGCCGCCTCGCTGGCGCAGGGGCGCGCGATCACCCGCAAGCTGGCGGGCGAGACCATCGCCGCGCAGGACGGCGGCCGATAAATTCTCTCGCGGAATTGTCGTGAACCCGTCACGATGGGCGGCTAGAACAGCGCTTCGAAAAACAGAGGGGTGCCGTCATGCGCGCCGATTTCCTGAACGTGCCCGTCGATCCCGCCGCCGCCGTCGCGCCGACGTTCGACCTCGCCGCGCCGGAACGGTTCTTCAACCGCGAGGTGTCGTGGCTCGCGTTCAACTGGCGGGTGATGGAGGAGGCGGAGAACGCGGCCCATCCGCTGCTGGAGCGGGTGCGCTTTCTGTCGATCTCGGGCAACAACCTCGACGAGTTCTATGCGGTGCGCGTGGCCGGGCTGCGCGCGCAGGTGCGCGCCGGGGTCGAGCGGCCCTCCGACGACGGCCTGACGCCCGCGCAACAGCTCGCGCGCATCGACGCGGGCGCGCGCGACCTGATGGCCGCGCAGCAGAAGGTATGGGGCGCGCTGCGCGCCGAGATGGCCGCCGAGGGCATCCATGTCCTCAAGCCCGAGGCGATCGACGCCGCCGACCGCACGTTTCTGGACGCGTATTTCGTCGATCAGGTGTTCCCGGTGGTGACGCCGCTGGCGATCGACCCCGCGCACCCGTTCCCGTTCATCGCCAACGGCGGCTTCGCGCTGGCGCTGTCGCTGGCGCGGATCCGCGACGGCGCCGGGCTGGACGCGCTGCTGCCGGTGCCGCCGCAGGTGGCGCGCTTCATCCGCCTGCCTGACCGCGACGGCGCCATCCGCTATATCCGGCTGGAGCATCTGCTGGCGCTGTTTCTAGACCAGCTTTTCCCCGGCTATCGCGTCACCGGGCGCGCGGTGTTTCGCGTGCTGCGCGACAGCGACATGATGGTGGAGGAGGAATCGGAGGATCTGGTGCGCGGCTTCGAGACCGCGCTCAAGCGCCGCCGCAAGGGATCGGTGATCCGGCTGACGATCTCCGCCGACGCGCCCGCCGCGCTCAAGGCCAGAATCGCCGCCGAGATGGGCGTGGCGCGCGACGAGGTGATCGAGCTTGAGGGCGTGATCGGCGTCAAGGCGCTGGATGAGCTGGTCAGCTCCGACCGCCCCGACCTGCGCTGGAAACATTACACGCCGCGCCTGCCGGAACGGGTGAAAGACCACGACGGAGACATCTTCGCCGCCATCCGGCAAAAGGACATGCTGCTGCACCACCCCTACGAGAGCTTCGACATCGTGGTGAAGTTTCTCGACCAGGCGGCGCACGACCCCGACGTAGTGGCGATCAAGCAGACGCTGTATCGCACCTCGCGGAACTCGCCCATCGTCACGGCGCTGTGCGAGGCGGCGGAGGACGGCAAGTCGGTCACCGCGCTGATCGAGCTGAAGGCGCGCTTCGACGAGGCCGCCAACATCCGCCAGAGCCGGGCGCTGGAGCGCGCGGGCGCGCAGGTGGTCTATGGCTTCATCGACCTCAAGACCCACGCCAAGGTTTCGACCGTGGTGCGGCGCGAGGCCGGGCGGCTGGTGACCTACACCCATTTCGGCACCGGCAACTATCACCCGATCACGGCCAACATCTACACCGACCTGTCGCTGTTCACCTGCGACGCGGCGCTCGGGCGCGACGCGGCCAAGCTGTTCAACTTCGTCACCGGCTATGCCGAGCCGACCGGGCTGGACAGTCTCTCGGTGGCGCCGCTGACGCTGAAGAAGACGCTGCTTGAGCGGCTGGCGCGCGAGGCGGAGCACGCCCGCGCTGGCCGCCCGGCGCAGGTCTGGGTCAAGGTCAACTCGGTCACCGACCCCGAGATCATCGACGCGCTCTACGCCGCGTCGCAGGCGGGCGTGCGCATCGACATGGTGGTGCGCGGCATCTGCGGCGTGCGCCCGGGCGTGCAGGGCCTGTCGGACAACATCCGCGTGAAATCGGTGGTCGGGCGGTTCCTGGAGCATTCGCGCATCGTGTGCTTCAGCGACGGCCACGGCCTGCCGCACGCCAAGGCCAAGGTCTATATCTCATCCGCCGACTGGATGGACCGCAACCTCAACCGCCGCGTCGAGACGCTGGTGGAGATCCGCAACCCCACGGTCCATGCGCAGATCGTCGATCAGGTGATGGCGGCCAACCTGCGCGACGAGGCGCAGAGCTGGGTGCTGCAACCCGACGGCGCCTATGCGCGCGCCGAAGTTCCGTCGGGCGAGACGGCGTTCAACTGCCACGCCTTCTTTATGGAGCATCCCTCGCTGTCGGGCAGGGGCCGGGCCGGCGCCGAGGACGCGCCCCGGCTGACCGAGGCGCTGGCGGCCGAATAGGCGTCGCAGCCCCGGCGTTCTCGCCGGGGCTGGCGCGAGGGCGGCGCGGCGCCATCCGAGGCGCGCGCGCCTGGCTGACGGGCCCTACTGGCCGCCGCCCAGCGAGTGGACGTAGATCGCCAGCTCCTTGACCGCCGTCTCGCCAAGCCGGTCGAGCCAGGGCGGCATCACGCCGTGGCGCGGATTGTGGACCTGCGCGACGATGTTCTCCGCCTGATCGCCGTAAAGCCAGATCGCGTCGGCCAGATTCGGCGCGCCCAGCTCCTGCACGCCGAGACCTTCCTCGCCGTGACAGGCGGCGCAGTTCCCCTCGAACACCGCCGCGCCGCGCTCCGCCGCCGCCGCGTCTTCGGCCCGACCGCTCAGCGACAGGACATGCTGCGCCACATCCTTGATCTCGGCGGGCTCCAGCAGCTCCTCGGCGCCGAAGGCCGGCATCATCGACAGCCGCGCGTCCTCGTCGGCTTCGTTGCGTATGCCATGCGAGATGGTGGTGTAGATCGCGTCGAGGTCGCCGCCCCAGATCCAGTCGTCGTCGTTCAGGTTGGGAAAGCCGCCGGTGTTGCCCGCGGCGCCGGCGCCGTGGCATTGCGAGCAGTTGAGCGCGAACGCGGCGGCGCCGGACGCCATCGCGAACGACAACAGGTCTGGGTCGCTGCGGATGTCGGCCAGTTCGGTCTCGGCGATACGGTCGCGCCAGACCGCCTGTCCCTCGGCGTGGGCCGCGATCGTCTCGGCCACCTCGGCGCGGTCGCTGAAGCCGAGCACGCCGCGCGTGTTCTCGGTGATCAGCGGCCACGCCGGGTAGAAGATGGTGTAGGCCAGCGCCCAGACCACGCAGGCGTAGAAGATCGTCAGCCACCACTGCGGCAGCGGATTGTTCAGCTCGGTGATGCCGTCATAAACGTGCCCCGTGTCCTCGACGCCGGTGAGTTCGTCAATTTTCTTCTGGGCCATGCTCAGGCGTCCTCGTCAGGATAGGTCTTGAAGGGGATCTGCGCGGCGTCGTTCGCGTCGCGGCGGGCGCGGGCGCTGAACAGCCGCAGCACGACGGCGGCGAAGAACAGCAGCATCGCCACCAGCCCCCAGCTGTCGGCGAAATGGCGCATCGCGTCATAGGTCTCCATGGCTGGGTCCCTCCTCAGCGCAGGTTTTCTTGCGCCATGGGATCGTAGGTGGAAAAGTCCACCAGCGTCCCCAGCATCTGGAGATAGGCCACCAGCGCGTCCATCTCGGTGATGGTGGCGGGGTCGCCGTCGAACGCCTCGGCGCGCACCGCCTCGCCATAGCGTTCGCGCAAGGCGTCCACGTCGGCGATGTCGGCCTCCGGGCGGGCCTGGCTGAGCACATCGACCCGCGCATTGGCGATCATCGCCTCGTCATAGGGCACGCCCACCGTGACGTTGGTCGCCAGATGGTCGGCGATGTAGCGGTAATCCAGCGGCGTGCGCGCGAGGAAGCTGTAGCGCGGCATCACCGACTCGGGCACCAGCGACTGCGGATGGATCAGGTGCTGGACATGCCATTCGTTGGAGTATTTGCCGCCCACCCGCGCCAGATCGGGGCCGGTGCGCTTGCTGCCCCACTGGAACGGATGGTCATACATGCTCTCGGCGGCGAGGCTGAAGTGGCCGTAGCGCTCCACCTCGTCGCGCATCGGGCGGATCATCTGGGAGTGGCACAGATAGCAGCCCTCGCGGATGTAGATGTTGCGCCCCGCCAGCTCCAGCGGCGTGTAGGGGCGCATCCCGTCCACCTTCTCGATGGTGTTCTGCAGGTAGAACAGCGGCGCGATCTCGACCACGCCGCCGATGCTGACCACGATCAGCGACAGCGCCAGCAGCAGCGTGGCGTTGCGCTCGATCTTGTCGTGCTGTGACCAGAAGGACATCTCTGTACGCTCCCCTTACTCGGCCGCGACGGTGAGCGCGCCGGCGGCTTCGCCCGCCTCTTCGCGCAGATCGCCCTTGATGGTCTTATAGACGTTCCAGGCCATGACCAGCCCGCCCAGCAGATAGAGCACGCCGCCCAGCATCCGGATCACGTAGAACGGGTGCATCGCCTCGACGGTCTCGGCGAAGCTGTAGACGAGGAAGCCCAGTTCGTTGGTCTCCCGCCACATCAGCCCCTGCATGATGCCCGAGACCCACATCGCCGAGGCGTAGAGCACGATGCCGCCGGTCGCGAGCCAGAAGTGCCAGCTCACCATCGCGATGGAATACAGCCTCTGGCGGCCCCACAGCCGCGGCGTGAGGTAATAGACCGCGCCGAACGAGATCATCCCCACCCAGCCCAGCGCGCCGGAATGCACATGGCCGATGGTCCAGTCGGTGTAGTGGCTGAGCGAGTTCACCGCCCGGATCGCCATCAGCGGCCCTTCGAAGGTGCTCATGCCGTAGAAGGCGACTGCGGCGACCATCATGCGGATGATCGGATCGGTGCGCAGCTTGTCCCACGCGCCCGACAGCGTCATCAGCCCGTTGATCATCCCGCCCCAGGACGGCATCCACAGCATGATCGAGAACACCATGCCCAGCGTCTGCGCCCAGTTCGGCAGCGCGGTGTAGTGCAGGTGGTGCGGCCCGGCCCAGATATACAGGAAGATCAGCGACCAGAAGTGCACGATCGACAGACGGTAGGAATAGACCGGGCGCTCGGCCTGCTTGGGCACGAAATAGTACATCATGCCAAGAAAGCCTGCGGTCAGGAAAAAGCCCACCGCGTTATGGCCATACCACCACTGGGTCAGCGCATCCTGCACGCCGGAGAACGCCGAGTAGGACTTGGAGCCGAGGAAGCTGACCGGCACCGCGAGGTTGTTGACCACATGCAGCATCGCGATGGTCACGATGAACGCGAGGTAGAACCAGTTGGCGACGTAGATATGCGGTTCCTTGCGCTTCATGATCGTGCCGAGGAACAGCACCAGATAGGCGACCCAGACGATGGTCAGCCACAGGTCGATATACCATTCCGGTTCGGCGTATTCGCGGCTCTGGCTGCCGCCCAGCACATAGGACGTCGCCGCCAGCAGGATGAAGAACTGATAGCCCAGCATCACGAACCAGCCCAGCCGCCGCGAGATCAGCGGCGCGCCGCAGGTGCGCTGCACCACATACAGCGAGGTGGTGATCAGCGCGGTGCCGCCGAAGGCGAAGATCACCGCGGAGGTGTGCACCGGGCGCAGGCGGCCGAAGGTGAACCACGGCAGGTCGGGGTTCAGCCACGGCCAGGCGAGCTGCGAGGCGACGAGCACCCCCATCAGGAAGCCGACCACGCCCCAGACCACCACCATGATCACACCGAAGCGGACGATGGTGATCTCGTAGCGCTCCTCCGAGGCGAAGCCCGGCCCGGCGCCCAGCGGCGCGAGTTCGCGCACTCTAAAGCTGCGGAAGAACAGGATCGCCGCCGCGATGGCGAACATGCTCATGTGAATTGCGAACAGCTGGTCATGCGCGCGTCCGGCGGCCGCCGCCGCGATCACCATCACCAGACCGAACAAGGACAGCTGCGCCGCCTGTAATTTTCCCATCGTCGCCTCTCGCGCTTGCGTAACAGGCCCGCGACCAACTGAGGGCGGGCACGTCCCTTTATGATAGCGCAATAGGCCCGGCGTTGACGCAGGTCAAAGCGCGCGATGGCGTCGCAGGTCACTCTGACGGCGGAAACTGCCAGTCGAGGCGATGGAGAGACGAAATGTCGCTCGGTGAGAAGCGTGCGAAACTGTGTCGTCGCCCTTGGTCGCCGGAGGCGATCCGGGCCGATCCGCTGGGATTCATGGCGGAGGACCGCGCCGCGCAGCGGGCGCTCGCCGATCTGCTGGAGGAGATCGCCGACGCGCTGCCGACGGTGACGAACCGCTCGGCGGCGGCGCTGGCGGCGGCGCGGCTGCGCAGACTGGCGGCGCAGCCGCCGGCGCCGGAGGAGGCCGCGCTGTTCGCGCTGATCGAGGCGCACGCCCCCGCCGAGGCCGGCGCGCGCCATGTGGTCGCCATCGCCCGGCGCGAAGGCGCGCTGCTGGGGGGGGTGAAGATCGAGCTGGCCGAGGCGCTCGACGCGCTGGCGCGCGACGGGCGCGCCGCCGAGGCCGAGGCGCTGGGCTACATGCTGCGCGCCTGTTTCGACGGCATCCGGCGGCGGCTCGACTGGATGGAGGCGGTGATCCTGCCGCAGGCGCGCGCGCTCCTCACGCCGCTGGAGACGCGCGACCTCGGCGACTGCCTCGCCGCCATCGCCGCACGCCAGCCGCTGCGCACGCGCGCCGGCCTTGCGGTGATCGACGGCGAGCGCGCGGCGCGCTGAAAGCGGCGGACAGGCGACCGCTCAGTAGCTGTATTCGGCGTAGATCCGGCTGAGATCGCCGCCCCAGTCGCCGCGATACTTGCGCAACAATTCGTCGGCCAGCGTCTCGCCACGCTCCACCGTGTCGCGCAGCGCGTTGAGGAAATGCGATTCGTCGCTGTCGAAGCCGCCCGCCGCCGCGCGCGCCTTCAGCCCGCCCTCCGCGATCTTCAGCAGTTCCGCCGCGATGTCGCGCACGCTGCGCCCGCCGATCTGCGCGCGCAGGCCGTGGATCGAGGCGTCCAGCCGCAGCGCCTCGCGCTGTTCTGCGCTCCAGCCCTTCGCCACGTCCCACGCCGCATCCAGCGCGGTCTGGTCGTAGATCAGCCCCACCCAGAACGCGGGCAGCGCGCACAGCCGCCGCCACGGGCCGCCGTCGGCGCCGCGCATCTCGATGAACTTCTTCAGCCGCGCCTCGGGAAAGATGGTGGTGAGGTGGTCGGCGAAATCCGACAGCGTCGGCTTTTCGCCCGGCAGCGCGGGCAGGCGGCCGTGCAGGAAATCGCGGAACGACTGGCCCAGCGCGTCGATGTATTTTCCGTCGCGATAGACAAAATACATCGGCACATCAAGCGCATAGTCCACATACCGCTCAAACCCGAAGCCGTCCTCGAACACGAATGGCAGCATGCCCGTGCGGGCGGGATCGAGGTCGCGCCAGATCCGCGCGCGCCAGCTGAGGTGGCCGTTGGGCTTGCCCTCGAAGAATGGCGAGGAGGCGAACAGCGCGGTGGCGACCGGTTGCAGCGCCAGCGCCACGCGCATCTTTTGCGCCATGTCCGCCTCGTCGGCGAAGTCGAGGTTCACCTGCACGGTGCAGGTGCGATACATCATCTCCAGCCCGTGCGTTCCCACCGTGGGCATGTAGGCGGTCATCAGCTTGTAGCGGCCCTTGGGCATCATCTCCATGTCCTCGTGGCGCCATTCCGGCGCCGCGCCGAGGCCGATGAAGCCTGCGCCGATCTCCTGCGCGACCGAGCGCACCTCCGCCAGATGCTGGTTCACCTCCGAACAGGTCTCGTGGATGTTTCGCAGGGGCGCGCCCGACAGCTCAAGCTGGCCGCCCGGCTCCAGGCTGACGTTGGCGCCGCTCTTGGTCAGCCCGATGATGTGAGGCCCCTCCATCACCGGCGCCCAGCCGAAGCGGTCGCGCAGGCCCTCCAGCATCGCGCGCACGCCGCAGGCGCCCTGATAGGGCAGCGGCTTGTGGTCGGACAGGCGATAGCCGAATTTTTCGTGCTCGGTGCCGATGCGCCAGTCGGCCTTCGGCTTGCCGCCGGAGGCGAGATAGGCGGCGAGCTGGGCCGTATCCTCGATCGGGCCGCCGCCCTGCTGTGGTATCGACATCGGCCTGTCCCTCGCCTGTTCGGCGCGCAGGATTAAGGGCGCGCGCCGGGGGAGGCAAGCGCGCGCGCCGCCGGGCCGCCGCCGCGCCGCCACACGATCACGTCAGCGCCGACGGCGGCGTCAAGCGCGCGGGCGACGCGGGCGGCGTCGAAGCCCGGCAGCGCGGCGAAGGCGTCGAGCAGCGCGCCCGCGCCCTCGGCCCCCGCCGGGATCGCCAGCGCCGGTTCCCCCGGCGCGCGCAACAGCCACACCGCGCCGCCCGCGCGCACCGACAGCACGACGCTCTCCAGCGCGTCGAGATCGACCGCGCCGCCGGTGATCGGTCCGAAATAGGCGATCTCGCCCTCGCGCACCGACGCAACCCCCGGCGCCGCGCCTGCGCCGGTCGGCGCGCCGCCCAGCCGCGCGCGCAGCCAGCCATCGCGCGCCAGCCAGACGCCCAGAGTCAGCGAGACCGCCAGCAGAACCAGCGGAACCGGCGCGCCCGACAGCGCCGCGCGCCCGAACAGCGCAAGGCCCCCGGCGACCAGCCCGGCGCCGATCAGCGCGTCGCGCCAGCGCGTCAGCCAGCCGCGCGCCGCCGCGCGGATCATCGCCAGTCGCCCAAGGCGGCCTGCCACAGCGCCAGCGCCGCCACCGCCGCCGTGTCGGCGCGCAGGATGCGCGGCCCCAGCGAGACCGGATGCGCGAACGGCGCCGCACGCAGCCGCGCGACCTCCCCCGGCGCGAAGCCGCCCTCCGGGCCGATCAGAATCGCCCAGGGGCCGGGGTCGCCGCCCCCCCGCAGCGCCGTCAGCGCCGCGCTGGCGGGCGGGCCGTCGCGGCGCTCGTCGCAGAACATCAGCCGCCGCGCGGCGTCCCAGCCGTCTAGAACCGCGTCCAGCGGCTCAGGCGCGCAGACCTCGGGCACGGTCAGGATGCCGCATTGCTCCGCCGCCTCTACGCCATGCGCGCGCAGCCGCGCGACGTTCACCCGCTCGGCGTTGGTGAAGCGGGTCAGCACCGGGCGCAGGCGGCGCGCGCCCATCTCGGTCGCCTTCTCGGCGATGAAATCGGTGCGCGCCTTTTTCAGCGGCGCGAACAGCAGGTCCAGATCGGGCGCGACGTCTTGCGCGCGCAGCCGCTCTGCGCATGTCAGCGCCCCGCCGCGCCGCCCGGCCTGCGTCACCACGCCGCGCCACTCGCCGTCGCGGCCGTTGAACAGCGCGACCCCGGCGCCCTCGCCCAGCCGCATGACGGTGAACAGGTAGTGCGCCTGCTCCCGCGACGGCGCGACCTCGGCGCCCGCGCCCAGATCGGCGGCGACGAAGAGCCTGACTTTCGGCGGCGTTTGCGGCATGACTGGCCTCCATGAAACACGCCACCGATACCGCCCCGCGCCCCGATCAGGGAAGGGTCGCCGACTCCACTGCGCAGAACTGGGTGGACCGCTTCGCGCCGCCGTGGGCGCGGCCCTGGCTGCGGCTGTCGCGCGCCGACCGGCCTGCGGGCGCATGGCTCTTGCTGCTGCCGTGCTGGCAGAGCCTGACGCTGGCGGCGGCGTCTGACCGCTGGACATGGGGCGACGTCTGGCTCTTGGTCGCCTTCGCCCTCGGCGCCTTCGTGATGCGCGGCGCGGGCTGCACCTGGAACGACGTGACCGACTGGCGCTTCGACGCCGCCGTGACGCGCACCCGATCCCGCCCGATCCCGTCGGGGCAGGTCAGCGTGCGCGGGGCGCTGGCCTGGGGTGTGGCGCAGGCGCTGCTGGGGTTTGTCGTGCTGCTGACCTTCAACACTTTCGCGATCTGGGTCGGCGTGGCGTCGCTGGCGTTCGTCGCGATCTATCCGTTCATGAAGCGGTTCACCTGGTGGCCGCAGATCTTTCTCGGTCTCGCCTTCAACTGGGGCGCCTGGATGGGCTGGGCGGGGCATTTCGGCGCGCTCGGCGCGGCGCCCGCGCTGCTCTATCTCGGCGGGATCGCATGGACGCTGCATTACGACACGATCTATGCGCATCAGGACCGCGAGGACGACGCCACCATCGGCGTCAAGTCCACCGCGCGGCTGTTCGAGGACCGCACCCATCGCTGGCTGGCGGGCTTCGCGGCGCTGTCCGCGCTCAGCTTCGGCGCGGCGGCGGCGCTGGCGCTGTCGGGCTGGGCGCTGGCGGTCGCGCTGGCGGGGGTGGCGCTGTTCGGCGCCGACATGGCGCGGCACCTGCGCGCGCTCGACATCGACGATCCGGAGGGTTGTTTGCGGCTGTTCCGCGCCAATCGCGACACCGGGCTGATCCTGGTTGCGGCCTTCGCGCTTGCAGCACTGTTCTGAACGACGGAAAGTGGCGATGTGAGATTTTGTTCACATTGCGCGCGTATCGGGCGGGAGACTGACAGGAGAGTGCCGCAATGGCCGAGGGCGAGGCCCGCACGCACTGTGAAGTGCTGACCGCCGCGGCGACCTCCGCCGCGCGCTCCGCGCTCGCCGATCTGGTGGAGGCGGCGGGCATCGGCGTCTGGGAGTATTTCCCCGACGCGGATCGCCTGCTCTGGTCGCCCGCCACCCACACGATATTCGGTCTGCCGCCGAAGGACTTCACCGGCGACTACGGCGCCTTCACCGGCGCGCTGGCGCCGGAAGACCGCGATGTGGCGGTGCGCGAGTTCGAGAACCTCGCGCGTGACGGCGTCAACGCGCACGAGATGCGCATCCTGCGCCCGGACGGCTCGGCGCGCTGGGTGCGCACCTTCAGCCGGGTTCTGGCGCGCGACGCGACCGGGCGGCCGACGCGCATCGTCGGCACCAATCAGGACGTCACCGACCTGCGCGAGGCGGTGGGCCGCGCCGAGGCCGCCGAAGAGCGGCTGATGCAGGCGGTGCGCGCGCTGCCGTTCGGCTTTGTGCTGCACGACGCCGATCAGCGGCTGGTGCTGTGCAACAAGCCCTACCTCGACATGAACCCGCTGAGCGCAGAAATCATGCGTCCCGGCGTGACGGTGGAGACGGTGATGCGCCACGGGCTGGCGGCGGGCGAATACCCCGAAGCCGAGGGCCGCGAGGCGGCGTGGCTGGCCGAGCGGCTGGCGCTGCACGCCGCCGGCGACAACGATTTCGAGCAGCGGCGCGAGGGCGGGCGCTGGCTGCGCAGCATCACCCGCCGCGCGCCGGGCGGCGACACGGTGGGTCTGCGCATCGACATCACCGAACAGAAACAGCTCACCCGCTCGCTGGAGGAGAGCCGCCGCGCCGCCGAGGCCGCCAGCGAGGCCAAGTCGCGCTTTCTCGCCACCATGAGCCACGAGATCCGCACGCCGCTGAACGGCGTGCTGGGCATGGCGGACCTGTTGTCGCGCAAGCTCAGCGACCCGGAGCATCTGGCGATGCTGGCGGTGATCCGCGACAGCGGGCGGCTGCTGGTGTCGGTGATCAACGACGTGCTGGATTTCTCGCGGCTGGAGGCGGGCAAGGTGACGCTCGAGGAGGCGGCGTTCTCGCCCGCCGATCTGGCGCGGCAGGTCGGCGCGGTCCATGCGGTCGCGGCGTCGGAGAAGGGGCTGACGCTGACCATCGCGCCCGATCCCGCGGCGCAGGCGGCGCGGATGGGCGACGCGATGCGCATCGCGCAGGTGCTGCACAACCTGCTGGGCAACGCCATCAAGTTCACCGAAGCCGGCGCGGTGGCGCTCGACGTGGCGGCGGATGCGGCGGGCGTGACCTTCGTCGTGCGCGATCAGGGGATCGGCATGGCGCCCGAACAGGCGGCGGTGGTGTTCGACGCCTTCGCGCAGGCCGACAACTCGATCACCCGCCGTTTCGGCGGCGCCGGGCTGGGGCTGGCGATCGTCAAGCAGCTGGTGGACGCCATGGGCGGGACCATCGCGCTCGACACCGCGCCGGGGCGCGGCGCCGCGTTCACCGTGACGCTGCCGCTGGCGCACGCGGCGGCGTGAGGCGGGTCACCGCTCGCGCTTGTCGATGTCGTGGCGCAGGCGGCGCACAAAGGCCCAGACCGCCGCGATCACCGGCAGCGCCACCACCGCGATCAGCGTGGTCTTGCTGCGCCCGGTCGCCTCGGCCAGCGGCGCCAGCAGATAGCCCGCGAGGCTGACGGCGTAATAGCTGATCGCCACCACCGACAGCCCCTCGACGGTGCGCTGAAGGTGGAGCTGAAGCTCGGCGCGGCGGTTCATCGAGGTCAGCAGCGCCTGATTCTGCGTCTCCACCGCCACGTTGACCCGCGTGCTGAGCAGGGTGGCGGCGCGGGCCGCGCGGCCCGCAAGATCGAGCAGGCGGCGCTCGGCGGCGGCGCAGGTGCGCATCGCGGGCTTGTAGCGGCGGGCCATGAACTCGGCCATCAGCTGGCGGTCGGCGGCGCGCCGCTCGCGCAGCACCTCGATGCGCTGATCCACCAGCGCCGCATAGGCGCGGCTGGCGGCGAAGCGATAGGCGGTCTCGGCCTCCAGCGCCTCGATCCGCGCCGACAGCCGGGTGAGCTCGCCCAGCGTCTCGGGGTCGTCCTTCGCGCCCGTCGCGATGCCGTCGATCAGCGCCGACAACGCCGCCTCCACGCCGTTCAACTCGCCCGAGACGCGCCGCGCCATCGGCAGCGCCAGCATCGACAGCATGCGGTAGGTCTCGATCTCCATCAGCCGCTGCACCACGCGGCCGAGACGGCGCGGCCCGGCGGTCGGCCCGGCCAGCACCGCGAATCGGGTGAAGCCGTCCTCATGGATGCGGAAGTCGCCGAAAACGCTGGCCTGATCGCCGCCGACATGGGCGCCGGTGAGGCTTTCGACGACAAAATGACGCTGGAGCCGGTCGAGCAGCGCGGCCTCCGCCGCCTCCAGGTCGGCGACCGGCTCGACATGCACCCGGATCGCCGACATCAGCCTGCCGGGCGCGGCGGCCAGCCAGTCGGCGGGCGCGATGCGGTCCACCGGCAGGCTGAACGGCGTCTGCGGGGCGCCGTCCTCGAACAGGGTGTAGGTGACGAATTCGGTGTGCCGCTCCCACTTCACCCGCAGCCGTCCGACGTCGCCGTAATAGTGATCGGCCCCCGGCGCCGGGCGCGGCGCGCCGAACCGCTCCAGCAGCGCGTCGAGATGCGCCCGCTGCGCCTCGGGCGACGCGGGCGCGTCCTCGTCGGGCCGGAAGGCGAGGTGGACCGCCTGACACGGCGCCACCACCTCCGCGAACGGGCGGGCGTGCAGTTCGTTGGTCATCGGATAGCGCAGCGGATGGTCGGGCGGCAGGACGCGGTTCATCGCGGTCTCCAGGGGCGGCGGTTCGGGCGCATCATGGCGCGGCGCAGGCGGCGACGCACGGTAAAAATGACGCAGCGCAGCAAGGGCTGCCTGACCCGGGCGCCTCAGCGCGGCGCGGCGCTGGCCAGCCGCAAGAGCGCGCGCTCCAGCAGCGCGGCGGGCGGCGCGTTCGAGCCGCCGCGCAGGGCGGCGTCGGTCTCCAGCAGCGTCTGAAGCGCGCGCTCCAGCCGCGCCGCGCCCCAGCGCCGCGCCTGCGCCGCCGCCCGGTCGCGCCGCGACGGCGGCTGGATGCGCATCAGCGCGCCCGATCCCGCGCCGCCCGCCGCGACGGCGTGCAGAGCGCGAAAATGGCGCGCCGCCGCCATCGTCAGCGTCACGCCGCCGCCGCCCTGCGCCGCCAGCCGCGCAAGCTGGGCGCGCAGCGCGTCGGGCTTGCCGTCCAGCACCGCGTCGATCGCGTCGTCCGCCGCCGCCTGACCCTGCGGCGGCGCGCAGGCGGCCACGTCCGTCGCGTCGAGCCGCCCGCCGGTCTCGCGGGCGTAGAGCGCCAGCACTTCGACCAGCCGCGCCAGCGCGCCGCGCTCCATGCCCGCCGCCAGCGACACCAGCAGCGTCAGCGCCTCCGGCGTCGCCTCGGCGGCGCCCTGCGCCGTCAGCATCGACGCCAGCGCGCGCGCGTCCGGCGCCTCGGCGTAGCACGGCGCCGCCACCGCCGCCCTGGCGCCCTCGAACAGCGCGCGCAGCGCCGATTTCGCCGACAGGGCGTCCGCCGTGACCAGCAGAAACGCCTCCGGCGCCGCCGCGTCCGCCAGCGCCGCGCCGATCACCTGCGCCAGCCCGTCGGCGGCTTGCGTCACCAGCACTGCGCGCGGACCGGGAAAAAAGCCCTGCGCGCGCAGCGCGGCGTCGAGCGCGGCGGGGTCGGCGCGCAACTCGGCGCCGGTGAGGCGCGCCAGCCGCATCTCCGCCTCCGCGTCCGGCCCCAGCAGCTTCGCCAGAAGCTGATCGCGCCGCTCGGCGACCTGACCGGCGTCGGCGCCGTGGATCAGCGCGCCCGCGACGCCCGCCTTGGGCGCGGCGCAGAACCGCGCCGCCTCGGCCGCCGAGAGCTTCACGCCGCAGGCGGGGTTTTCGCCGGCGCCTCCGGCAGCGTCGCCAGCCGGGCGAACACCCGCTCGGCCAGATCCTCGGCCACCCGCCGCTCGGCGTCGCGCCGCGCGATTCGCGTGGCGTAGGGCGAGGCGAGCGTGCTGTATCCCGAGGAGGAGGCGACGGCGCCCGCCGCGATCTCCGCCCCGTCGCGCCCGCGCGCCAGCCGCCAGCGCGCCTCGCCGAACAGGCTGATGCGGGTCACGTCGTCCTGTTGGGTGATCGCCAGCCCCTCGTCGCGCAGCGACAGCGCCACCTCCAGCGTGAAGGCCGCGTCGGGCCGCGGGTCGTCGAGCCGCCGCCGCAGCCGGTCGCGGAACCGATAGCCCAGCCGCCCGTCGGCGCCGCTGACCGCCACCTCGCCGCGCAGGGCGGCGGCCGCGCCGTCCTGCTCGCCGTAGAGCGGCCGAAAACCGCAGCCGCTCAGCGCCCCGGCGGCCATCGCGCCCGCCAGCAGCCGCAGCGCGCGGCGCCGTGCGGCGCGCGGGTCAGGCGACGACATTGACGATCCGTCCCGGCACCACGATCACCTTGCGCGGCGCGGCGCCGCCAAGGATGCGCGCCACGTCGGGGTCGGCCAGCGCCAGCGCCTCGACAGCCGCCGCGTCGGCGTCCGCCGCCACCTCGATCTCGGCGCGGCGCTTGCCGTTGACCTGCACGGCCAGACGGATGGTGTCGTCGCGGGTCAGCGCCGGATCGGCGACGGGCCAGCGCGCCTCGGCCGCAAGGCCGGGGCAGCCCAGCGCCGCCCACATCTCCTCCGCCAGATGCGGCGTCATCGGCGCGGTCAGCAGCGCAAGCGCCTCGAACGCCTCGCGCCGCGCGCCGCCGGCAGCCTCCGTGGCGCGCGCCAGCGCGTTGACGAACTCGTAGAGCCGCGCCACCGCCTTGTTGAAGGCGAATCCCTCGATGTCGGCGGTCACCCCCGCGATGGTCTTGTGGGTGGCGCGGCGCAGCGCCAGCGCCTCGGCGCCGTCCTCGGGCGCGGCCCCGTGCGGCGGCAGGGCGGGCAGAGCGGCGTGCAGCATTCGCCAGACCCGCTGGACATGGCGGCTGGCGCCCTCGACGCCTGCGGCGGTCCATTCCACGTCGCGCTCGGGCGGGCTGTCGGACAGCATGAACCAGCGCGCCACGTCGGCGCCGTAGTCGGTGATGATCCGCTCGGGATCGACCACGTTCTTCTTTGATTTCGACATCTTGACCGACGGGCCGACCGTCGCCGGCGCCCCGGTGGCGCGCTCGATCATCCCTGCGGGCCCGACCTCGACCTCCTCGGGCGCCAGCCACCGCCCGTCGCTGCTGCGATAGGTCTCGTGGCAGACCATGCCCTGCGTGAACAGCGCGTCGAACGGCTCGGCGCATTTCGCGGGCAGATGGCCGGTGATGTGCATCGCGCGGGCGAAGAAGCGCGCATAGAGCAGGTGCAGGATCGCGTGCTCCACCCCGCCGATATACTGATCGACGTTCATCCAGTAGCCGGCTTCCGCCGCATCGGTCGGCGTTTCGGCGTCCGGCGCGGTGAATCGGGCGAAGTACCACGACGAATCGACGAAGGTGTCCATCGTGTCGGTCTCGCGCCGCGCCTGCGCCCCGCACTTGGGGCAGGCGACGTCGGCCCATGTGGGATGGCGCGCCAGCGGATTGCCCGGCGCGTCGAAGGTCACGTCCTGCGGCAGCGTGACCGGCAACTGATCCTTCGGCACGGGCACGGGGCCGCAGGCGGCGCAATGGATGATCGGGATCGGACAGCCCCAGTAGCGTTGCCGCGACACGCCCCAGTCGCGCAGGCGGAAGTTGACGCGCGCGGCGCCCTGACCGGCGGCCTCGATGCGCCCGATCACCTCGGCCTTGGCCTGCTCCACGGTCATGCCGTCGAGAAAGCGCGAGTTGATCAGGCGGCCCGGCCCGACATAAGCCTCTGTATCAACGGCGAAATCCTCGCCCGCGTCGGAGGGCGCCACCACGGCGGGCGCGGGCAGGCCATACTTGCGCGCAAAATCGAGGTCGCGCTGGTCGTGCGCCGCGCAGCCGAAGATCGCGCCGGCGCCGTAGTCCATCAGGATGAAGTTCGCGATCCACACCGGCAGTTCGGTCTCGGGGTCGAACGGGTGGCGCACGCGCAGGCCGGTGTCGATCCCCTTCTTCTCCGCCGTCTCAAGCTCGGCCTCCGAGGTGCCCATGCGGCGGCACTCGGCGCAAAACGCCGCAATTTCCGGGTCTTGCGCCTCCAGCGCCTTCGCCAGCGGATGGTCGGGCGACACGCCCATGAACCCGGCGCCGAAGATCGTGTCGGGCCGGGTGGAATAGACCTCCAGATCGCGCCACTCCGGCAGGCGCGGGTCGGGCACGGCGGCGAATCGGAACGTCAGCCCCTCCGACCGGCCGATCCAGTTGCGCTGCATGGCGCGCACCTTCTCGGGCCAGTTGGGCAGATGGTC
>Ga0210015_1001868_pt1 | contig 20415 bp, 15 predicted proteins | sample CryGeymeta201522_FD_185471 | JGI IMG/M metagenome (GOLD analysis project Ga0210015, IMG submission 185471) | Groundwater microbial communities from Crystal Geyser aquifers in Utah, USA - Crystal Geyser metaG 2015-22 (SPAdes) (version 2) | ecosystem: Environmental > Aquatic > Deep subsurface >... | reverse complement strand
GCTTTTCGGGCATGGCCACCTCGATACGACACTCTCCGTTGATGGTTTTCTTGCCCTTGCGCAGGGCCGCCTCAATGGCATTGCTGAGGTCGCAGTTGACACACTCACTGCCGAAATTACATCCGGCTGCGCTTTGGTGGCGTTGCCGACATTGCAGAATATCCCCGCAGCGTTGACCGATAATCGCTTCGTCGGGGCCAAAAAATTGGCGAAACGCCAGGTTGCAGCGCATCGCGGACATATCCGAACCAATAAGCACCATGCCCACGGGTGCGGCCTCGAAAAGAACCTTCAGGTTGTGGCGTTCCTCGTCAAGCTGACGGGCAAAATACTGAATTCGACGCCCACCGAGCACCACGCCCGCCACTCCGGCCAGCCACAAGAACCCAAGAATTTGCAGATGAGAGCCAAAGGCTTTTTCACTGCTGTCGTTCAGGGAAGACAGGGCAACCTGGGTACTGATACCACCCCGCAGGTCTCCCAGCCGATAGCCCTGATCGGCGTGGCATTTCAGACAGCTTTCTTCAATTTTGAGGGGCCGCATCAGCCGGTACACCCGGCCCGATTCCTGTTTTATGAGTTCCTTATATTCCGTTGCGCCATTCTGCAAGGCCCTCAAAGCCTCGACTTCCCAGGCGTCGGCGGCGTTAGCGGGATTCACCGGATCCAGGCTGGTGAGACGACTGACGGCAACCGCATGAGGGTCGGCCTTTTCGTAAAGTTGACGGGTCATGTAGGCGGTGTTCATCAGAGTTAATTTTTTGCCCGCCGGGGTCGTAATATCCTGTTCAGGGACTTTCAGGTAAGGGTTGGCCGGGGTGTCTTCGCTGAGGGGCACATAAACGCCGCCATGCATGGCCCCCCAACGGCGGAAAGCGACGTCTTTTTCAAAACTGGTGGTGGCAATGGCGTGAGCATTGGAGCGCAGCAGATCGTTTTTCGCCTTGAAAACCGCAAAGACGGCCAAGGCAATGACCAGTGTCCATAGAACAATAAACAAAACCGGCGAAAAGGGCAGGCGAGGGGTTGCTTTAGCGTCGGACGTCATCGGCGCTTCGTCTCCATGGGTGAACCTCGGGAAAATAAGGTTACGGACACGAGTAAAAAGGGCGTTTTATGCATCCGGACAAAAAGCCTAGCATGAAACTCCATGAAATCCAGACAATCAGCGGAATTTTAATATTAAAATTCCGCTGATTGTCGCGCTAATTTTTCTTGCAATTTTCCGGACGAGTCCAAGGATCAAGGGCCGGGAGATGTCTGGCGTCAGCGCTTGTCCAGCAGCCGCAACAAGGCATCCAGCGCCGTATAGGGGTGGGGTGGGCAGCCGGGGATGTAGAGATCAATGGGCAAAAGATCGCCTATGCCTTGATGCGCTTCGCTACTGTGGCAAAAGGGCCCGCCGTTGATGGCGCAGGCCCCCGAGGCGATGACGATTTTGGGTGCGGGAATGGCGGCGTAGGTGTCGAGAAGCGCGCTTTGCATATTTTTGGTCACTGGCCCGGTGACCAGAATGCCGTCGGCATGGCGGGGTGAGGCGACAAACTGAATGCCGAAACGCCCCAGATCGTAGACCAGGGTTCCGAGGACGTTGAGGTCGGCTTCGCAGGCGTTGCAGCCCCCAGCCGAGACCTGGCGCAATTTCAGCGAGCGGCCAAAGAGTTTGAGCATGCGCTGGTTAAGGCTTTCGGCCAGGCGGTATTCGGCATCGCTGTAGCATAAATCTTCGCGGCGGCTGGCGGCGAGGCGATAATCCTGACTGAAGGTCAAGGCGCCACTTTGCTGGGCCGGGCAATCGGCACAGAACAGACAGCGCCCCAAATCGACGTGTAAGCCCTGGGGGTGATCCATCAGGGCAGCGTAGGGACAACTGGCGGCGGCCATCTGGCGCTGGTCCGGGCTCAGGTCTTGGCTGAGGACTGGCAGGCCACGAAAACGGGCGGGCAGCTGGGGTTCGATCTGGGGGAATTTGCCGGTGCGATGCCCCTGGCGCAACCGTTCACGAATAATGGATAGCATCTTCTAGCTCCTGAATCTCGATGGCACCGCGGCTGATAGGTTTTTGCGCTGCCATTAAAGGTCAAACCCGCAATAAGAGAGATTAAAACTTTTATTGCACAAGGGGAAATCGGAAATCTGCTGACCGCGCAGTACCAGGGCCAGGCCGCTCCAGTTATGGAACGAAGGGTCAACGATCTTGTAGCGTGCCAGCCGGCCTTGAGCATCGGTGATGGCGGCGTGGACGACTTCGCCACGCCAGCCTTCACACAAAGAGACCGCCAAACAGTGAGGCGCCAAAGGGCCCACAGGTTGATGGACGGGGCCTTCGGGCAGGCGTTTAAGGATTTGATTGACCAGGGCTAAAGAGGCGTAAATTTCCCGCCGGCGCACATGGCCACGGGCGGCGACATCGCCATCGACTTCGATCACCGGGGTATCGAAGCCGCCCTGCCAGGCACCGAAGGGATGATGCAAACGGGCATCACGCACCAAACCGCAGGCGCGCGCAGCAACCCCAACCAGCCCCAGGGTTTCAGCATCGTCAGCGCTGATTTTGCCGGTGCCTTCAAAGCGCGCCAACACCGAGGGGGCATCGAAACACAGTTCGATGGCACCGCGGGTTTCGTTTTCGAACTTGGGCAGACGGGCGGCGAAGGTTGCCAGTAGTTCAGGGTTAAAATCAAAGCCGACCCCGCCAGGGCGCACCAGCCCGCGACCGAAGCGGCTACCGCAGAGTTCGGCGGTGAGGTTGAGATAGTCACCACGCAGGCGGCCGCAGAAGGAAGCGGTGGGCAAAAATCCGACGTCGGTGGCCAGACCACCGATATCGCCGACGTGATTGGCAAGACGTTCGAGTTCCAAAGCCAGGGCGCGGATGGCCAGGGCACGAGGCGGAGCCTCAATGCCTGCCAGATTTTCGAGCACCTGGGCGTAGGCACTGACGTGCCCAACGCTGGTATCACCGGCGGCGGTTTCGATTTGGTGCAGGCTGGTTGGGTGCGGGCCGCCGACCAGCATCTGCTCCAGGCCGCGGTGCTGAAATCCCAGAGAAATTTCCAGGTGCATGACCTCTTCACCGTGGCACTGAAAGCGAAAATGTCCCGGTTCAATAATTCCGGCGTGTACCGGCCCAACCGCGACTTCGTGCACTTCTTCACCTTCTACCCGGTAAAATTCCATGTCACCCGCGCGCGGATGCTCGCCCTTGGGGCGGCCCCAAACGTCGGCGGCGTCAATCCAGGGCTGGTGAAAACGCACCGGCTTGAGCCAGGGATGACCTTCAGGGCGTAGCCCAAACTCTTCGGCGAGTTCGCGTTCAAACAGGTGCAATTGTGGAAACTGGGGGGTTAAAGAAGCAAAGCTGTCTTTGACCCGGGTGCGCAGCAGGGCCAGCTCGCCATCCCAGTCGTGGGCTAAAATCGCGTAAATTTCGACGCCCTCGGTGACAGGCATGCCAAAATAGCTGGCCACCCGCGCATTCTGGGCCATTTCCGCGGCCAGCGATTTCTGAAAACTGGCGTAGTTGAGTAGCGGTAGTCCGGCGAGGGGGAGACTGAAACCCTGGCGAAAGCGCATCACTTTGGAAGCTTTCATGGCTTAACCTCCAGCAGGGCGGCGGCATCCTTAAGTGCGGTTTGCAAAGGTGCGGGCAGATAGACGCCGAGGAGCAGCACCAAGAGCAAAAAAAACAGCGGCGCGGCTACCAACAAAAAGTTGTCTTTGAACTTGGTGTCGAGCTTGACCGCCTCGCCCTGAGTCGCGCCGAGGGCGGTGGCGCCCATGCCGATGAAGACCATCGCCAATAGCAGCAGCATCACCAGGCCAATGAGGGTGTGACCGCTGCCGAAGGCCCCCCGTAAAATTGTGAATTCACTCATAAAGGGCCCAAAGGGCGGCGAGCCGGTAATCGCCAGAAACCCGCCCAGAAACAAACTGCCGGACAAGGGCAGGGTCGCCATGGCCCCATGAACTTCTGAAAGTTTTTTGCTGGCGTAGGCGCGCTGGATATTCCCCGCCGACAGAAACAGGCAGCCTTTGGTCAGGGCGTTATTGACCAGATGCAGCATGGCACCAAAGGTGGCGACGCCGCCGAGACCAACGCCGATGGCGAGAATGCCCATGTGCTCCACCGAAGAGTAGGCAAGCAGCCGTTTGATGTCAGGTTGACGCACCATAAAAATTGCGGCGAGCAGCAGGGACAAGAGCCCCATGCCCAGGAGGGCCTGCCGCGCCATGGCTCCGTCGCCGGCGGCGTTCATCAACTGCACCGCCCGCAGAATCGCCAAAAAGGCAACACTGGTCAGGCCACCGGCGAGCAGAGCACCAACCATGCCGGGTGCTTCACCATAGGCATCGGGCTTCCAGGTATGCAGGGGCGCCAGGCCCATTTTGGTGCCGAAACCAACCAGTAAAAACACGAAACCGGCGTGCAGCCAGGGGCGCGATAATCCCGCGGCACCGGCGAGCAGGGTATCGAATTGCAGGCTAACCGGAGTGCTTCCACCCACCAGGGCAGCATAGGCAACAAAGAGCATACCGAGCATGGCCAGGCCGATCCCGACCGAGCACAAGAGCAGGTATTTCCAGGTGGCTTCAATCGACAAGCGGTTGCGGTTGTAATAAATCAGCGGCGCGCTGGCGATGGTGGTTGCCTCAACCGCCATCCACAACAGCCCCAGGTGGCGCGCCGAAATTGCCAGGGTCATCGCCGCCAGAAACACCAGCAGGCAGGGGATAATCACTCGATTCCCCCGATCGCGGCGCAAATTAAGATAACCGACGGCATAAAGGGCGCAACCGCTGTACAACAGGCTGGTCACCACCAGCACCAGGCGCGACAGGGCATCGAGTCCCAGCCAGGGGCCGAGGGGCACAGGTGATGGAATAACAAGCCACAGGCTCAAGAGTAAATGCACAGCACCACTGACCGCCAGCACCCAGGAACGCCCTTGGTACCAGGGCAAGGCATAACTGAGGGCCGCCGCCAGCAAAGGAAAAAGTATGAGCACAATCAACATGAAATTTATTCCTTTAAAGCCGTCAGGCGTTCGGTGTTGAGGGTTGCAAATTCGCGGCTGATCTGATTAAGGACGATACCCATGACGAAAACGCCCACCAGAAGGTCAAGCAGAATCCCGGCTTCGACCATCAGGGGGATGGCCGCCGATAAGAGTATCGCGAAAATGAAGATACCGTTTTCCAGCATCAAATAGCCCAGAACCTGGGTAATCGCTTTGCGCCGCGTCATCAGCAGCAGAAAACCCCCGGCCATGGTCGACAGCGCGGCCGGAACGTAAAGTCCTGCGTGATGTTCCGCCGCCAGGGGCAGAAAATCGGCGAAGACAAAGGCCCCCGCGGTGACCAGAGCGCCGAGAAACAGGGTTGGGACAAAACCGATATAGGGTTCGACCTCGCGGCGGATGCGCACTTCACGAATCGCCCGCAGCAGCAACCAGGGGATGAAAATCCCCTTAAACAGCAGGGCCCCGACGCCCAGAATTAAGGCGTGGCCGGAAGGGCCATGGGCCACCAGGGGCAACAGAGAGAGCAGTGCGCCCTGCAGGGCAACAGCACGGATGCAGGCCACCAGCCGCGCACTGCCGAGGACGTAAAAATTGATCAGAATAACTATCAGTAACAAGAGCGTGGACATGACATCTCCTAACGCAGAGCCAGCACCAGAGCAAAAACCGACAGCAGGCTGGTACCGACCAGCACCTGCGGTACCCGTGGCAGCCGCAGACGCGCCATGGTCGATTCAACCACGCCGATAACCACTGCCAACAGCAGTATCCCCACCAGAAAAACCAATAAATCGCCGATCAGCCAACCGGTCTGAAGGGGCAGGGCCAAGCGAACCACCAGAGCGCCCAGCACCACCAACTTCATCGCCGCACCATAGAGAATCATGCCCAGGGCGGGGCCGCTGTGATCCAAGACCATGACCTCGTGAATCATGGTCAGCTCCAAGTGAGTGTTGGGGTCGTCAAAGGGAATGCGCGAATTTTCCACCAACAGCACCACAAACAGGCACACCAGCACAATTCCCAGAGAGGCGGCGTGGGGACTGTGCCAGAAACTGGTGAGCTGGGGGCCGAGCAACCCCCCCAGGGTCAGGCTATCAGCACCATGAGCCAGCACCAGCAAGCAAAACAGCACAATCGGTTCGGCCAGGCAGGAAAAAGTCACCTCACGAACCGCACCCATGCCTTCGAAACTCGATCCGGTGTCCAGGGCAGCGGCGGCGGTAAAGAAACGCGATAAGCCGAACAAGTAGACAAACAGAATTAAATCGCCATGAAAGGATATTGGTGCCGGCAATCCCCCAAAGGGCAAGAGCAGACAGGCCAGCACCGGCACCACCAGCCCAACCACCGGCCCGGCCAGAAACACCCAGGTAGTGGTGCGACTGAAGACAAAACCCTTGCGCCACAGGCGCGCCAGATCGTAATAGGGCTGCAACAGAGGGGGGCCGATCCGACCGGCAAACAAAGCTTTGGTCTTGTTGATGACACCCAGCGGCAGGGGCGCGAACATCAAGAGAATTAAGAGTTGCAACACAATCCGGCCGATCATGGTTTACATCCTTTCAACGGGTCAGCAGAGCGAGCAGAACCAGGAGCGTCAGGGCACTGTAGAGCAGATAAATTGCTGCCACCCCGTTTTGAATCAGGCGTCGTACGCCGTGCATCAACCAGGCCGCGCCTTGAAAAGCGGGGCTGAATAAGCGATCGAGAAACAAATCCGGGGTATGGCTTTCAAAGGAGCTGGTGGCGGGAAACAATCCATCTGGCCGCCCGCCGTGACGTTTGGACCAGAGGCCGAAATTGAACAGCCGCACCAGACTGTCGCCAAAGGAGCTGGCAGTGTACTGCATTTTGGGTGAAGGAAACGGGTAGCCACAGCCCCAGGTGCCAAGATCGCGGCGCGCGCCCTGGCTGCAACGCCGCAGCCGCCAAAAAACCAGCGCCAGCAGCACGACCAGGATCCAGCCCGCCAGACTGATCGCCGCTAAAGGGGCCAGGGGCCCGCCCAAACTCAGGGGCAGGGGGTGATCCTGGCCTTGCCACTGCGCGGCGGCGCGATTCAGCAGAGGGGCAAGTTGGCTCGGCAGCAGGCCGATAAAGGCGCAGGCCAGGAGAAAAATCCCCATGGGCCAGAGCATGGTCGCCGGGGCTTCATGGGCGCTAGCCGCCGCCGCTGTCCGCGGTTCACCGCCGAAACTGATGCCGAAAACTTTCACGAAGCAGGCCAGGGCCAGGCCGCCAATCAGGGCCAGGGCTGGAGCGGTGAGCAGGCTGAGACTCAGCACGCCGGATGGTGAATTTAAAACCTTGAAACTTGCCAGATAAATGAGCCATTCGCTGATAAAACCGTTAAAGGGTGGCAGCCCACAGATGGCGACGGCGCCGCCGAGAAAGAAGAGCCCGGTCAGGGGCTGGCGTTTCAGCAGCCCACCATACTGATCAATTTCGCGGGTGCCAACGCCGTGGATTATCGACCCGGCACTCAAAAACAACAGAGATTTAAACAGACCATGATTGGCAACATGGAGCAGACAGCCTGCCAGGCCCAGCACCACCAGGGTGGGTTGGTTGTAGCTGCGCCCGAGGAGAGCCAGCCCCAGTCCCAAGGCGATGATGCCGATATTTTCGACACTGTGATAGGCCAAAAGGCGCTTGATGTCGTGCTGAGCAATGGCCAGGGCGACACCGAAAATTCCAGATACCACGCCGAGCAGCAAGAGCGTCCAGCCCCACCAGGCCGGGATCTCGGCAAAAAAAGAGGTCAGTCGCACCAGCCCGTAAATCCCGGTCTTAATCATGACCCCCGACAGCAGAGCCGAAGCGTGGCTGGGCGCGGCCGCATGGGCGCCGGGCAGCCAGATATGCAGGGGCATAAGCCCGGCCTTCATGCCAAAACCGAACAGGGCCAAAATAAAAATCAACCCGGCCTGGGGGCTGGAAAAGCTCGCCGCCGCGGGCCAGCTTAAGGCCCCAGGCTGCCCCGTACCCAGCAGCGCAAAGGCACCGAACAGCGCCAGGGTTCCGCTGTGCGTGGCGATAAGGTAGATAAAACCGGCACGGCAGACCTCGGGCTTATGGTCTTCGGTCGTAATCAGAAAATAGCCGGCCAGGGCCATCACTTCCCAGGCCATCAGAAACAGCAGGCTGTTGCGCGCCAGCAGCAGGACAATCATTGCCGCGCTGATCAGGCCATAAAATATCTGTAATTTTGTGGCATTGGCCGGGTGTTCACGGTGGCGCCAGTAACCCAGGCCATAAATTGCACCCAGGGCCACCACCAGCAACAACGGCAGGATAAAGGCTGCCGAAATCGCGTCAAGCTCAAGCAGAAACTGACCACCGGGTACGGCCCAGCGCCAATTGATAACGGTTGCCGTCGGAGCAAGAACCTTGAGCAGAGCGGGAAGACACAGGGTGACGCCGACCAGGATCAGGGCGCAGGCGAGTTTTTGTCCACCGTCCCTGGCGCGAGATCCGATGAGCCCCGCCAGCCCTGAAACCCCCATAAGTACGATGCCGCACAGCAGCCAAATCATGTCATCCTCCTTGTCCCGCCCATAGACTCCACATGAGCAACAGGGTACTGATGGCAAACATATAAAGCAAATAAATCGGCAGCTGGCCCTGCTGCAACCAGCGTAGACGCTGACTGCGTTCGGCTACCCAGAAAAAAAGCGGCTGCCAGTGGCGGGTCAGCACCGGATCCAGGGATGTCTGGCTGAGGTTGCCGGTCACCGGGAAGAGACCTTCAACCTGCCCGCCTTCAACCTTGGGTCGAAAATAGCTCGGCAGCACCCGACGAAAAATGAGTTCGGAAAAGCCTTCTGCCGTATAGGCCATGCGTGGACGGATAAAACCATAGCCGCAGCCCCAGGTACCAGTTTCGGCCAGGGGACGAGTCAGGCGCAGATGCCGCAACCATAGGCCCAAAACCAGGAGCAGCGCGAGCAGAAGCAGATTCCAGTGGCCAAAGCTCGTGAGGGGCACCCGCAGGGGCGCAGGTGGCGACTGGTGGAGCAGCGCCGCCAGGGGGCCGTGTAAAAGTTCGACCACCTGGGCCGGAAACAAGCCAATCAGCAGACAGCCCGCCAGCAACAGACCCATAGGAGCGAGCATAAGGGAATTCGCTTCGTGAGCATGCTCAGCCTGAGGCGAGCGCGGTTCACCCAGCAGGCTGATGCCGATCAGACGCACAAAGGTCAAGAGCGCCAGGGCCCCAACCAAACCCAGCAGGCCAACCAGCAGCAAAGGTGCCAGGGCGGCGAATCCCGGTGTCTGGAGGCCAGCCTGGATGAGGCTCAGATAGATGAGCCATTCGCTCACCAAACCGTTAAAGGGTGGCAGGGCACTGATGGCCAGGCTGCCGCCAATCCACAGCAAGCCCGTAACGGGCAGACGCTTGAGCAGCCCGCCCATCAGATTCATATCGCGGGTGCCGGTAGCGTGGAGCAAGCTGCCGGCCCCCAGGAACATCAGCCCCTTGAACAGGGCGTGATTCCATAAATGCAACAGGCTGCCGGTGCCCGCCAAAAGCGCCAGACCGGTTTGCCCCTGAGCCGCGGCGACCAGCGCCAGGCCCAGACCTAAAAAGATGATGCCGACATTTTCAATTGTCGAATAGGCCAGACAGCGTTTGATGTCGCGTTGCAGGCTGGCCATGGCAATGCCGTAGAGGGCACCGACAATCCCCAGCACGGCCATCAGCCACCCCCACCAGACCGGAGCCGGCGGCAGCCAGGTCAGTACGCGTACAATGCCGTAAATACCGGTTTTGATCAGCACGCCCGACATTAAGGCCGAAACGTGGCTGGGCGCTGCCGGGTGAGCGTCGGGTAACCAGATATGCACCGGAAACAGCCCGGCCTTGACCCCAAAGCCGAAGAGCACGAGCAAGAAAAATAAGGTTGCCAGCGATGGTGACAACTGGGCCAAAGGGGCAAAATCGGCAAAATTAAAACTGCCGCACTGCTGAGCTGCCTGGACAAAAAAGGCCAGCAGCAACATCAGGCCGCAATGGGCGGCAAGCAGATAGAGCCAGGCGGCCCGCCGCACTTCGGCGAGATGATGATCCCAGGCAACCAGAAAAAATGACGCAATGGTCATGATCTCCCAGGCGCACAAAAACAGCACGGCGTTGGCGGCGGTCACCACCAGCAGCATGGCAGCAACCATTAAATTAAAGAAAAACCAGTGGGGTGCCAGGCTGCGGTGAGCACCTTCGTGGTGCAGGTAGCCGGCACCATAGATGGCGCAAACTACGGACAGCAGGGCAATCGGCAGCACAAAGGCCGCCGCCAGAGGATCAAGATGCAGGGCAAATTCGCCCACCGGCACCGACCAGGGCAAGCGCAAAAGCGTATCGGTGCCGTACCATAAACAGCTGCCGGCGGCCACCAGCACCAGCAGGCCGGCAACCACCACCGTCCCTGCCCCACTCCACGAGGCCAGGGTCGCCCGGCGCCCACAGAAGGCACTGAGCAGAGCCCCCAGAGGCAGCAACAGCAGGGCAGCGAAAAGCAGATTCATCGTTTATTTGCTCCGAGAGTTTCCGGCGGGAAATAACCCCAGCGATCCATGGACAGGTCATTCTGGTGCCGCAAGCGCCATTGGTCATAGATTGTCCCGGCGACAAAGCAACCCAGAGCTATTGGCAAAATCGCCAGGGGGAAGAGCGCAGAGGCGTAACCACCCGGAAAGAAACCTGCCAGCAATGAGCCGTAAAGAAAAACCCAGGGGCGTTCCCGAAACAGGGTCGATTTGCGTTTATCCAGAGTGTAGGGCATAGAAAGTTAAACTGTCTTCCGGGGTAAAGGGGCTTCCGCCGCGCGATCCAGGGCTCTAAAAATCTGCCGCGGTAAAACGGCCTGGAGGGTGACAGCGAAAGGAAATCTTTAGAGTCCATGACCCTGTGTTTGTTAAAAGTCGCAACCATTGGACATCTGTGGACACTATTAGCTGTTTATTCTCATGTCAAGACAAATTTTCCCAATAAAAAATTTGATGTATTTAGCCTAAGTATCTGTTTTTATATTTTTTTATAAAAAAAACGCCTCGAAACGTCTGCTTGACAGCAAGGGGAATCGCTTGCTAATGTCCCCTCGTTCCTGGGCGCTGTCGGCCGACCGGGGGCATAACCGCTCATTTTACCGGATCAAGCTTTCTTGCGGGGATAAACCATGAATGCAACGGTTAAAGACGCCGCCAGCCTGCTGAGCGTGTCGGAAAAAACCATCTACCGCTGGATCAAGCAGGAGCTGGTGCCATTTTATCGCATCAACGAACAGTACCGTTTCAACCGCGCCGAACTCCTCGAATGGGCGACCTCGCGGCGCATGGGCATAGCACCCGATGCCTTTCACGAAGAAGTCCCCGGTGATTCCCCCCTGCCTGAATTGACCACCGCTCTGGAAGCCGGTGGCATCGTTTATCGCCTTGGCGGCAGTAATCGTGAAGAAGCCCTCAGTCGCCTGGTCGCCGAGCTGCGTCTGCCCGAAGAGGTCGACCGCGATTACCTGCTCAAGGTGCTCAATGCCCGCGAAGAACTGGCCTCAACCGGCCTGGGCGATGGTATTGCCCTTCCCCACCCGCGCAACCCGGTATTGCTCCACGTGACCAAACCCAGCATCACCCTGGCCTTTCTGGAAAAGCCCATCAATTTTCATGCTTTGGATGGCAAACCGGTTCACACCCTGTTTTGCCTGATTTCCCCCAGCCTGCGCGCGCACCTGCATTTGTTATCCCTGCTCAGCTTCGTGCTGCGTGATCGCAAATTTCGCGCCTTGATCGACAGCCAGGGCAGCCGTGAGCAGATTCTGGCTCAACTTTATCGCAGCGTAAAAAAAACCTGCATCCTGCCCCATCGCACGGGTTCAGAATGACGGCATAAAAGCCCCGTGACTGACCGACCTCAGCGCCGTTGCAGCAGCTGGAGCAATCCGTTCAGTAGTTGCAGCGGGCTAGGTGGGCAACCGGGGATCACCGCGTCGACCGGAATCACCGCAGATACCGGGCCACAGCTGGCATAAGAGACGCCAAACTCGCCGCCGCAGGCCGCACAGTCGCCCATGGCCACCACCAGTTTTGGCGCCGGGGTCGCGACCCAGGTGCGGCGCAGGGCCTCTTCCATATGGCGTGAGACCACCCCAGTGACCAGCAGCAGATCGGCATGGCGCGGCGAAGCGACAAAGTGCAGGCCGAAACGTTCGATATCGTAATAGCTGTTATTGACCGCGTGCATCTCCAGTTCGCAGCCATTACAGGAACCGGCATCAACCATGCGAATCGCCAAAGAGCGCTGAAAACGACGGGCAATTTCCCGCTGACACGCAACCCCCAGTTGAGCAAACTCGCGCTCCGTAGGCGGCAGCGGTTCAGTCAGGTGCCCGGTACGTCTAATCCGTTGAAAAATCCTCAGCATGGCTACTCCCGGTGAAACAGGGGATAAATGATAAAAATAAGCCAGTTACAAAATAACCGCATCTCTTCAGCTCCGTAGAAGCCTTGCTGTATGGCCCCGCACGTGACCCTTAGAGATCCTGGCCGGCGTAGGAAGCGTTGACCGATTTATTGCACACGGGGAAATCGGGCACTATGACGCCGTCGAGCAAAATTTCGAGCGCCGGCCAGCTCAGCCAGCTGGGGTCGCGGGGGAAGTAGCGCTCCACCCGTCCGGTGGCGTCGAGGCGCACATACGCCAGGGTTTCACCGCGCCAGCCTTCAACCAGGCCCAGACCTTCGACCGCGCGGCCGCGGGTATTGCAGGGAGTAGCCAGCGGGCCTTGCGGCAGGCGTTCGAGGAGCTGATCGATGAGGGTCAGAGACACCAGAATTTCTTCGCCGCGCACCCGCACCCGTTTGGCGACATCGCCTTCGGCGTAGGCGGGCACTTCTATGGTTAAATTTTCATAGGGCGCATAAGGTGCATCGCGGCGCAGGTCATCCTGCAAATTACTTGCGCGACCAACATAGCCGACCACCCCATAGCGACGCGCTTGATCCGGGCGCAAAATGCCGGTGTCGCGCAGACGATCCTGCAAACTTGGATATTCGAGCAGCAGCGGCAGCAGGTCTGCAACCTCCGTGCGTAGCGCGTCACCATCACGGCGCAGCGCGGCAATCAGCTCGGCGTCGGGCTCACGCGCCACGCCGCCGGGCACCAGGGTATCCATCAGCAGGCGATGACCGAAGGCGGCGAAATTACGGCGTTGCCACAGTTCGCGCTGGCGGCTGAGTTGCACCTGGGCAAAGGCGAAGCCAACGTCGTTACAGATGGCGCCGATGTCGCCCAGGTGATTGGCGATGCGCTCGCGCTCGGCCAAAATGGCCCGCCAATGCAGGGCCCGCCTCGGCACTTCCACCGCCAGGGCCCGCTCCAAAGCCTGAGCCGCCGCCCAACTGTGAGCAATACTGCTATCGCCTGAAACCCGGGCCGCCAGGCGCAACAGGCCCGCAGCATCACGACCAACAGCAATTTTCTCGACCCCGCGATGCACATAACCCAGGTGTTCTTCCAGGCGCAGAATCTCTTCACCCAGGGCCTGAAAACGAAAATGCCCCGGCTCGATGATGCCGGCATGCACCGGCCCGACGGGAATTTCATAAACGCCCGCGCCGGCCACCGGCACAAAGGGATAATCACAATCGCCGGGAGTTGGACCGGGCGGCAGGGTCTGGCAATCAAACTCCCGGCGCAGGGGCCAGACGTCGGCGGGCCAGGCCTGGTGGCGCGTCCAGCGGCGCGCGTCGGGATGCCCCCTCCAGCGCAGCCCGAGCATATCACTGAGGTGGCGTTCGGGCCGGTTGGCGGCGGGATAAGCCGGGGTTTGCGAGGGCAACTCGGGCTGCTGATCGCTCACATGGGTTTGCAGCAACAGATGTCCGTCGCACCCGAACAGCAGGGCAAAAATCTGAATCGCGGGTGGGCGATGATCGCCCCAGACCGCCGCCCAGCGCAGACCGCTACGCACGGCGTTTTCCGCCGCCACGCCCCAATTGTCGCTCGGCAGCTGCACCTGGGCTTGCAGCCCCGGCCAGGGCGGCAGCGCCTCGGCCTGGCCGGTCTGGATCAGATCCCGGCTAAGGTCGCTGACGCGACCACTACTGACGTTTTTGGTCTGGATACGGCTCATAACACCCCCTGCCCGACAACCAGAATCGTCGCCTGATCAAGCCAGCGCGCCAGCACATCGGGAATCGCAATCCCCAGCCACAACACCAGCAGCAGATGAAAAATCACCGGCAGCATATTGGCCGACACCGGCTTTTGCCCCGGCGGGGGCTCGCCGAAAACCATCGGTGCCACCTGGCGAAACATCCCGGCAAAGGCGATGGACAAACCTATCAGCAACGGAATCACCAGCAGAGGCCAGCTTTTCATAGTCGCAGTAAACAACAAAAATTCGCTGGTAAAAACCCCGAAGGGCGGAAATCCGGCAATGGCCGCCGTCCCAATGACAAAGCACCAGCCAATACGGGGTTGAGTTTGAATCAGTCCGCGAATATTGGCGATTTTCTGGCTGCCGGCCAATTGCGCGGCATGGCCAACCGTGACGAAAATTGCGGATTTGGTCAAAGAATGCACAATCATGTGCAGCAGGCCGCCAAAGGTCGCCAAGGGCCCGCCGATGCCAAAAGCAAAGGTCATCAAGCCCATGTGTTCGATGGACGAATAGGAAAACAGGCGTTTAATATCTCTTTGGCGGTGAATCAACAGCCCGGCGACACAAAAAGACAGCAGACCAAAGCCCATCATCAAGTAGCCCGGCAGATGATTGCCGAGGGCCGGTTCAATCAACATTTTGTAGCGCACCACCGCATAGAGGGCGATATTGAGCAGCAGGCCCGACAAAATCGCCGACATGGGTGTCGGCCCTTCGGAATGGGCATCGGGCAGCCAGTTGTGCAGGGGCACCAGACCGATTTTGGTGCCGTAACCCACCAGCAGAAACACAAAGGCCAGGATCAGCACCGTCGGTTCCAAAGCGTCGGCGTGCTCTTTCAGTACTGTCCACAGCAGGGCATCATCGCGCCCCGGCAGGGCGCGTTCGGCGGCAAAATAAATCAGTACCGTGCCAAACAGCGCCTGGGCAATGCCGACCCCGCAGAGGATAAAATATTTCCAGCCGGCCTCAATCGATTCGGGGGTGCGGTAGAGGGACACCAGCAACACCGTCGCCAGGGTTGCCCCTTCGACCGCGACCCACAGAATCCCGAGATTATTGGTGGTCAGGGCGACGAGCATGGTGAGCAGAAAGCCCTGGTACATGGCATGATACAGACGCATCCGCGGGGCATCCACCCGGCCAATGGCGAGTTCGTGGGCCATGTAGGGGCGCGAGAAAATTGCGGTGGTAAAACCAACCAGGGTATTGACCAGCACCAGGTACACGTTGAAGGCATCGAGGTAAAACATCTGGTCGGGCGAGATCATGCTGCCTTGGTGAAAAACTTCGAGGGCACAGAAGGCGGCACTGATGAAGGTGGCCAGGGCAAACAGAATATTGAGGCTGCCGGCCAGGGGTCTATGGCCGACGACCGCCAGGATCAAAGTGGCGGTCAAGGGCAGCAGCAGGGTGAGATAGAGGGCGGTCATTGATCCTTCTCGTGCAGACGGTTGAGGTGATCCACATCCAGCGAGCCAATCCCGGCGCGCAGCTGAAAGAAAAATATCCCGAACAGAATCGCCGCCACCAGCACATCGAAGGCGACGCCAAGCTCAACCACCATGGGCATGCCGTAGGTGGCAACGACGGCGGCAAAAAACAGGCCGTTTTCCATGGACATAAAACCGATCACCTGGGCGACGGCCTTGCGCCGGCTGATAATCATCAGCATGCCGATGAGAATCACCGCTAAAGATACGGCAATAGTATTGCGCGCCGCCAACAGGGACAGTTCGCGAATCGGCAGCACGACATAATAACTGAACAGCACCAGGGCTCCGCCGGCAAGCATAATCAGCGAAGGGTTGCCGATGGTTTCAACCTCGCGGCGAATATCCAGCCGCAGAACCAGCCGCCGCAACTGCCAGGGAATAAAAAATACCTTAAGCGCCAGGGTCAACAAGGCCGAGATCAACAGATGATAGCGCCCAGAGTTAATTGCCATCAGGCAGGTGGCAGCGCACAGCAGCCCGCCTTGCCAGGCAAAGGTGTGAATTAAGCTGACAATCCGGCCCTGGGCCAGCAGCAAAAAAGAGGTAAACAGCACCAACGCCGCCAGGCACAGCACCAGCTGTTCGATCAAAGGCAAATGCAAGCCGGCCATTTAGTTCATCTCCAGCACCACATGACTGAGCATGCCGAGCAGACAGAGGATAAACGCCAGGCCCAGATATTGAGGAACCCGGAACAGCCGCATCTTGGCGAGGCCGGTTTCGGCCAGGGCCAGGGCGATGCCCAACACCAGGAGCTTGGCCATCACACTGACCAGGCCCAGGGCCAAGGGTGCAAGCCTCAAGTCTTGCGCCAAACCCCAGGGACAAAACAAATTCGTCAGCAGCACCATATAAATCAGCAATTTGAGCATCGCCGCCCATTCCATCAACGCCAGATGCCGACCGGTGTATTCAAGAATCATTGCCTCGTGAATCATGGTCAGCTCTAAATGGGTTGCGGGATTATCCACCGGAATCCGTCCGGTTTCAGCCACCGCTACCAGCACCAACCCCATGGCGGCAAACACGAATGAGGGGTAAATCTGAAACTCACTCACCAAAAGAAAACTTACCATGGTCGAGAGGTTGGTGCTGCGCACGGTCATGGCCAGGGTAAACACGCCCAGCAGCATCGCCGGTTCGGCTAAAGAAGCAATGGTCATTTCGCGCGAAGAGCCCATGCCGCCGAAGGCGGTGCCGACATCCATCCCCGCCAGGGCGAGAAAAAAGCGCCCCAGGGCAAAAAAGCCGACCAGCACAATAGCATCGGCCAGGGCCGAGGTCGGCAAGCCCACCGCCAGCATTGGAATCACCGAGCCAGCCAGGGCGGTAACGCTGAAGACCACGTAGGGGGCGAGGCGAAAAATCGGGCTGGCGCTTTCTGCCAGCAGCACCTGTTTGCCAAACAGGCGCATGAGGTCGCGATACGGCTGCCAAAGGGGCGGGCCGCTGCGCGACTGCAAACGGCACTTGAGCCATTTGATCCAGCCTGCAAGTAGCGGGGCCAAAGCGGCCATGAAAAGGGTCTGGGCAATCGCCAGCAGCCAGCCATTCATAGAGACACCACCAGCAAGAGCACGATCAGTGTGAAAAAGGAATAGGCCAGATAAGCGCGGATGTTGCCGCCCTGAATAATCGCCAGCCGCCGCGCCATGGCGGAAATCAGCCGGCCTAAGGGTTGATAAAATTTGCTCCAGGCCCAGTCGCCGATGTGCAGTTGATAACGGCCACCGGGATCAGCCGCGCTGGGCGGCTGGTAGCCGCCATGCATGGGCCAGACCGGCGCAAAAATTCGCCGGATGGGCATGGCAAAGGCGCTGGCGGTGTACTGCATGCGCGCATTCAGCGGGCCAAAGCCACAATCCCAGGGGGAAACCAGGCTAACGGGTTGGCGGCGGCGGCGCGGGTGCAACCACAGCCACACCAGCAGCCAGGCCAGGGCCAGACCGAACAGCACCAGCGGTGCGCTGTAAGAGGCGATTTCAGGGCTGATGGGGGTTAGCCACAGCCAGCCCTGTGCGGTGAGCTGGGGCATGGCATCGGGGAAAAACTGCCCGGCAATTTTGGCCAACTGCGCCACTGTCGCCGTGGGGAAAATCCCAAACAGCAGACACAGCAGCGCCAGAAATATTTGCCCGAGCTGCGGCCCGGTCGACGTTTCCACCGCCTTCGCCGCCTGGGTGCTGCGCGGCAAACCCAGGAAAATCACCCCGTAAACTTTCACAAAACAGGCCGCCGCCAAGGCACCGGTTAAGGCCAAGACCGCCGCCGCCACCGGAATCAGGGCACCAAGGATATTGTTGCGCAGCACCGGCCCCTGCAGGGCGGTCTGAAAGGTCAGCCATTCAGAAACAAAGCCATTAAATGGCGGCAGGGCCGAAATACTGATGCAACCGACCAGAAAGCAAGTGGCGGTCACCGGCATGCGCCGAATCAGACCACCCATTTTCTCAAGATCATGGGCCTGGGTCTGCTGCAGCACCACGCCGGCACCGAAAAACAACAGGCTTTTGAACAGGGCATGGTTGAGACAATGATAGAGGGCGGCAATCAGCCCCAGGGAGGCCAGGGCCGGGTGGCCGGTACCGGCGAAGACCAGGGATAAGCCCAGACCAATAAAAATGATGCCGATATTTTCCACACTATGGTAGGCGAGCAGACGTTTGAGATCGTGCTGCATCAGAGCATAAAGCACCCCCAGCAGTGCCGACAGACAGCCAAAAAACAGCGTCAGCGCGCCCCACTGCCAGGAAATTGTGCCGAGCAGATCGTAGCTGAAACGGATAAAACCGTAAACCGCGACCTTGAGCATTACCCCCGACATCAGCGCCGAAATGTAGGAGGGCGCCGCCGGATGAGCCTGGGGCAGCCAGACATGCAAAGGTACCAGCCCGGCCTTGATGCCAAAACCGAAAAACACCAGCACAAAGGTCAACGAGGCCCAGGCCGGGCTGAGCTGAGCGGCACGCATACCGGCGAAATCAAACCCGCCACCAAAGGCCGCCAGCACCCCGCAAGCCAGCAGAATGAACACCCCGCATACCTGAGACATGAGCAGGTAGACATAGGCGGCATCCCGGTTGGCGGTGTGTTGATGTTGATAGGCGACCAGAAAATAACCCGCCAGGGTCATAGTTTCCCAGCCGACCAGAAAGGTGAAGGCATCGGCCGCCAGGAGCACCAGGGCCATGCCGGCAATAAAGGGGCCGGTAAACAGGGTCAGGGGTAAGAGCGGCTGGGGCCCGGCGGCATATTCACGGACATAAGCCGGCGCATAAACCGCGGCTACCAGAGTCACCAGCCCGACCACCAGTAGAAAAAAACCCGCGAGGGCATCGAGATGCACCAGGCTGTGCAGCCAGGGCAGACCAAAGGGGAGTTGCAGATCGCCGCTCTGCCCGCCCAACAGAGCCAGTGCACCGCTGGCGATACCGGCCAGACCCGCCAACCCGAGCAGCGGAAAAGCCAGAGCCTTGATCCAGACCGGACGCCGCGGACACACCAGCGCCGGAACAAAGCCCGAAGCCAGGGCGGCAACAATCATCACTAACGCCAGCTGCAATGCCACCATCACGCAAAACCTTCGAAAAACCGTAACTATTCAGCTCCGTAGTCACAGGGCTCGAGACCCCCATTCCACGGGCCGCATGAATCCATCCCTGGAGCTTAGCTGTCGCCATCCGGGCGACAGATACCCGTTCCATGGCGGCCTCGGGCTCTGCATGGTGAATAGTTGCGAAAAACCTAATCCCTCCAGAGCCAGGGTTGATTCTAAAACAACCACAGGTTTCGATCGCCAGTCCGAGGCCGCCATCTAACGATAGATTTCTGCGGCCCCTAGAGTGGCGATCGGGAATCGCTACAACGACAACGCTCAAGAGCTACAAAATAACAAGGTTTTATGAATACCGGACAATTCCTCCAAGAACAAGGAAAAAACACGCCTGGCCTTCAGGTTCCTGAATCCGCACACGAATATCCCCTTAAGAAAAAATTTTACCCGACATTGAAACCCGCGGTTTTCCTGTTAAAATTTTTCGACTTCAAATACCGCGCTGGTTCGGCCACAAAAAATTATCGCACTGCACAGGAGATCATGCCATGTTCCCCTTGCAAACCCTCCGTATCGGCCTCGGCTCGATCCTGGTTCTGCTGTTGCTCGCCACCACCGCCCTTGGCGAGAATAAGCGGATTCTTTATGTCGATTCTTATCACGAGTCTTACCCCTGGAGCGCCGGCATTACCGCCGGTATTCGCTCGATTCTCGACGCGCAACCCAAAATCGCGCTCGAAATTTTTACCATGGACAGCAAGCGTCAGCCCGAAGAAGCAGCCATAATTGCCGCCGCCCGACAAGCCAAGGAATTGATTGACAGCTGGCACCCCGATCTGGTGATCACCTCGGATGACAATGCCGCCCAGTACCTGATTGTGCCTTATCTTTTGGGCAGCGATCTACCGGTGGTTTTTTGTGGGATCAACGGGAATGCCGACAGTTACGAATTTCCCCCCGCTCAGGTGACCGGCATGCTCGAAATTCAGCTCATCGACCAGATACTCGCGACCCTGAAACCTTTTGTCAAAGGTTCACACATTGCCTTTCTCAAAGGCGATGATCCCTCGGCACGCAAGGAAGCTGATTTTTTTGATCAGCGCTTCAACCTGCAACTCGACAGACGTCTGGTGAAAAATTTCACGGAATGGCAGCAGGAATATCGCCGCCTGCAACAAGAG
>Ga0210015_1001852_pt1 | contig 20504 bp, 28 predicted proteins | sample CryGeymeta201522_FD_185471 | JGI IMG/M metagenome (GOLD analysis project Ga0210015, IMG submission 185471) | Groundwater microbial communities from Crystal Geyser aquifers in Utah, USA - Crystal Geyser metaG 2015-22 (SPAdes) (version 2) | ecosystem: Environmental > Aquatic > Deep subsurface >... | reverse complement strand
AAGAAACAATTCAGCGCGCCATTACCGGCCTTATTATCGTTATAGCCGCTTACGCGATTAGCATATTCGTTATGAGCCGGTTAGAAGCCGGGACTTTAAAGCCGAGTAGCGGAGCCGGCTCATCAGTTCCGGCAGTTCCGGCAGCCCCCCCAGCTGATAACGGAGCAGAATATTACAAAACTGATGGGTACGCTGGTTAATATGTTTTTTAAAAAATTATTTAAACAATGAAAAAATATTTTAAAAAAATTATAATTTTGTTTAGCCTGGCGACTATTTTAGCTTTGCCTTATATTGTTTTAGCCGAAAGCCAGTCTACCGTAAATTTAAAACAAGTTGGAGAAAAAGGAGACACCCCGCCCTGGTCTGGCGCTACCGACACCTCTTTGGCCGGCATTGTAAGTATTGTTATTCAAGCATTTTTGGGACTCTTGGGCGTATTGTTTTTAACTTACCTTTTATACGCCGGCTATCATTGGATGACGGCGCAGGGCGATGAAAAAAAAGTAGATAAAGCCAAAGACACGATTACGCGCGCGGTTATCGGTATAATCATTACCATCGGCGCTTACGCCATTAGTTATTATGTTTTAGAAAAATTGGTTTTTAAAGGCGGTATATTAAAATAAAATATGTTTAAAAAATATTTAAAAAAAACAGTTGGCATCGCCTTGTTTTTGTTGTTAATTAGTTTTTATTTTACTGCTGTGGCCAGCGCTGGCCCGGCCGCTGATTTGCAAACCCAGTTGCAAAACGCAGGTAAACTATCTTGGGGCGGAGAAGCGCTCTCTGGCAATACCAGCATGACCGGTATTGTCGCTACAGTAGTAGAGGCATTTTTGGGCCTATTGGGTGTAATCTTTTTAGTCTTAATTATTTACGCTGGTTTTGAATGGATGACCGCGCAGGGGGATGAAAAAAAAGTAGATACAGCCAAAGATACTTTAACGCGCGCCGTCATTGGTTTGATTATTATTATCGCGGCCTACTCAATAACTTATTTTGTATTTAGCAGTTTACCGGGGGATGGGGCTGGAGCAACCCCGGATACCTCCAGAGGATATCAAATTGATTAATAATATTTGTTAATATTAAAGTTAATTTGTAAAAAAATAACGGGAGAGTGGTCTCCCGTTTTTGTTTAGGTTTATAATATGAAGGGACTGATTACTCAATACCCGAATAGTCTGAACCTGCCGTGATATTGTTCCCCCGTGCGGTCATCGTAAAGTTTTGGGTTTAAAGTAACAGTCAATCTTTCTCCACTACCTGGCCTATAAATATTGTTGTCATATTCTGTGGTCCAAGCGATAGCATAAACGCCGGGGAGAAGTTTATATTTTTTTTGGCCTCCTTGCTTAATCATATCAAAACTGAATTTATACCCGGCCAGCAATCCGCCCTCCTTTGTGAGTAACAGCGTTTTGTTTCTTTGTGAGTCGTTGACGAATTGGCATGGAAGGCCACCTACGACGCCATCTGGGCCGATGGTATAGTTTTTGGATGCCTGTTCGTCTTCGGGCTTTACTGTTTCTGGGTTAAGCTTTGCCCGGAGCTCTTTTTTTGCTATCTCATTCCACAACACGGCAGTTTCCTGAGACAGTTTTTGCCCTTGCTCATCAGAAGCAAATTTCGCTTTCACGGCTTCATTGCGTTTAACTTCGGCGTTGATGTCACTTCCGATTACGCTTGGGCTCAGGTCAGTAATGATAGACCTAACTACGCAAGCGTTTGCCAAAAGTGATAAGCCAACTATTGCCATAACTGCAAAAAATCTAGTTTTCATAACATTATCCTCCTTTAGGTTTGTTTTTTTGTACTTCTCAAAATTACCCCGAACAAAAGGCTATGAATGATGGCAATTAATTCGTGAGATTGCTTCGCTCCCTCCGGTCGCTCGCAATGACAGTGCAAGATAAATAACCCTCTCTTTGGGATGATTTTGAAAAGCTTTTTAAGGTGCTGAATATTGTAGAATAACATAGTTTCAAGAGGATGTCAAGCATTTAAAAAAAGTTATTAACAAGCAGGTTGGTTGAATCGCTTTTTATGGTAAATATCTCTAAAACATTAAGAAAAACCCCTCTTGACAAACTAAAATAGGGGGTATACAATATAATCAACAATAGGAGGAATCTGAATTCTAATGGGTGGTGACCCATGAAAAATAGTACACATCGAGAGAAGTCTAAAAACTTCTCTCTTCTTTTTTTATTTCATTTTTTAAAAATTGCCGAAGCCGTTGTTCATGTTTTCTTGGGTTCGCGAGGGCGGGATTGACTTTAGTCCACAATAGCTTAGACTAAAGGTTGACTTTGAGCCATATCTATGATAACATTATAATAGAAGACAAGAAAATCCCTATCTAAAAACTCCAAAGAGGAATGGATAGGGATTTTTATTTATAAAATATTTAATTTTAGCCAAAATGGAAGCATTAAAGAAAAACCACAGAAAATTTTTTAGCCTAAAACAAGCCAAAAAGGTGGTTATTATTTTAGTTGTGTCGTTATGCTTTGAATTTATCTTATTTCCCATGCCAGCATTGGCCGCCATTGAGGTTGAATTATTTGAAGTTAGCCAAAATCAAGGCATAATTGCCGACGGGGCCAGCGAAATAAACGAAAATATTACCATTAACGTGGAATTAAACGGAAAACTGCCGCAAAGCCAGGATGATATTAAATGGTCCAGGTATTTGGTGGTTACGGCCTATAATTCCGAGCTTGGCCAGACCGATGACAGCCCCTGCATTACGGCCAATAATTTTAATGTTTGTGATTATGGAGTGGAGGATACTATCGCGGCTAATTTTTTGCCTTTTGGCGCCAAAGTTAAAATACCCGAACTATTCGGCGAGCGTGTTTTCACGGTCCGCGATCGCATGAACAGGCGATTTTCCAATCGGGTTGATGTTTGGATGCAGAAAAAGCCTGATGCCGTAAATTTCGGCGTTAAAATAGCCAAAATAGTGGTTTTAAATTAAACTATCCGGCCAATAACCTGAAATACACCCAACCAAAGGGTGTATTTATTTACCCTGTGAAATCCCGACTGAAAGTCGGGGCGCAAAGCGCATTTCACGGGGTGAACTTGTTTTAAGCGGTTATATTTGATATATTTAATAATAGTTTTATTGTGGTCCGGTAGCCAAGTGGTAAGGCGACAGTCTGCAAAACTGTTATTCGAGGGTTCGATTCCCTCCCGGACCTCATGACTTTAGTCTACGTTAATGTGGACTTAAACTTAATTAGAATGTGGATAAGTAGTGAATTATGTGCATAAATAATGGACTTTAGTCTACATAATTGTGGACTAAAGTCTTTAGAAAAAAAATCAAAAATAATAAATTGGCTAAAGTTGGTTAATTGTTATTAAGGCTCGCACCATTGACTTTTTTTATTTTTAGTGGTATATTGATAATAGGACATTTTATTGTATTTATAGAAAAGTCTTCCTAAAAGCGATTTTGGGGGAATTTTTCTTTTTTGCTAGCTTATCTGCCAGAGTTCACATGGCATTTGTAAAAAACAAAAACAAAATAACGGTCGGTCTTCATAAATAAAAAATTAATGGAGATTTACCAAAAGCCAGCAAAAAACGCTTTTTTCAAGTGAACAACTAAAGCTCACAACCTCGAAGATTAGGGATTTTCTTGACTTATTTTCGAATGGGTCAGAAATATGTCTTTGGGGATGGGGCTCAGTTACGGCCTATATAATCAATTTATATATTAAAAGGGGCCCGTTCTGGGCCCCTTTTAAATTCGGCAAAGTTTCCGCTTGCCAAAAACGGCCGCTTAAGCTATATTAAAGGTAACGATTCATTCCTTATCCAGGAATTTATTTTGTTTTTAAGCCAATCATTATGGATAAGAAAATATTGGAAAAAATTAAAAAGGATCTCTTGGCCAGAAAGAAACGGGTGGAAGAAGACTTAAAAAGTTTTGCTAAAAAAGACGACCATGAAAAAGACGAGCATCGCACCAAGTTTCCCAATTACGGCGACAAAAGCGATGAAAACGTTCAGGAGATAGACGACTATACCACCAACTTAGCCACGGAGAGGGTGCTGGAAAGCACTTTGCGCGATATTAATAATGCCATAGACCGCATTAAAAAGGGGACTTACGGCATTTGCAAATATTGCAAAAAAGAAATCGGCGGGAAGCGCCTGCTGGCGCGGCCGGTGGCCAATACCTGTATTACCTGCAAAACCAGATTGCAAAAAATGTCTTAAAGACTATGTTTTTTACTACAAAAAAAATGACGGCAATATTCTCGGCGGTCATTTTTTTTGTGGCGTTGGACCGGCTGTTAAAAGTTTTGGCCGAACAAGGCTTTAAGCTTAATCTGGTTGGTGAGATTTTAAAGTTTAATTTTAAAGCCAATTATTTTATCGCTTTTTCTTTGCCCTTGGCCGGCGCCTGGCTGAACGCGGCGATTACGGCCGTAATTTTGCTGTTGGTTTATTATTTAATTGCGAGCGGGCGGCGGGGCGAGCGGGCGGCCGCCCTAAGCTTATCGGCTGTCATTCTGGGCGCGGCCGGTAACTTGTTTGACCGGCTGAAATACGGCTACGTTGTTGACTATCTGGATTTAAAATATTTTACCGCGTTTAATTTGGCGGACGTGATGATTGTGGCCGGAGTTATATATTTAATATACGTACTAATTAAAATAAAACAATATGCCTAGAAGTTTTAATCCTGAAAATTTCGGTAGAAATAATAACGAAGGGCAGCCCTGGCCAGGAGAACAAAAAAAATTGTTTGAAGCGGCATCCCCAAGGGCAGGAGAATTGTTAGCCAAAGAAAGAATTAGCCCGGACGATTTTAAAAATTTTTATAGCACTAGAGTGATAGAAGGAGATGAAGCCGAAGTTAAAAAGAGACAAAAAAACATAGAGAAATTAGTACTCCGGAGCAGGAAGAAATGCGCCAATGTGCCATGGTTTTTGAAGCTATTATTCACGACATGATTGACATGAATGGCTGGCTGGGTGATAATGCTACTGCCAAAAAGGCTTCATTGTATGATGATTTGGTAAACGGTATTGATGAAATCGTTGAATTTATGGAGCCTGACACTTCAGCCACTACGCATTTAGCTTTAGGCGTTGATATTACTTTCGGCACCGACGTGATTAACAAATTGGACAAAATAAAAGATCAAATAGAAAAAGGTGATTTAGGAGTTATAAAGTACCTATTAACCGACACTTATCGCGGCGAAATGAAGAATGTGCCCAAGGCGGTAATTGGTTGCGATATGAAGAATTTGAATGAGATAACTAAATTTTGGCTGGAGGGCAAAAAAAAGGTGTTGGCCCAGCATCGGGCAAAATTTATGATTCTTGACCAGATTATGATGCAATTAAATAACTTCGCGCAGTATGCGGAGAAAGTTAGCCAACCAGTAATTGCCGGAGGCTTTAATAGGGTTCTGAAAATTGTGGAAAAAATTTGGGACGAAGAGTTAGTAAAATTACCCGGCGGGGAAAAAGATTTGAGTTTCAGCGGCGACCGGGTTTACAATACCATCAGAGAATATTGCGAAGAGCTAAATAAAGAAAATTTGCAGACGCCAGTTAAAAAATAATTTGTCTCAAATTGTTTTGTTGGTAGATTATTTTGACGAATTTTGCCGTTTTCGGCAAGATTTTTTTAATTTTGTCGGCCCATTCTATCGCCGTGATAGTATCTGGTCGGCCGAAATATTCATCCGCCCCAATGGCGGTTAAGTCTCGCGCCGATTTAACGCGATAGGCGTCAATATGGACCAATTGCTTAATTCGCCGCGACTTAACTGGATAGACGCGCATTAAGACGAACGTCGGGCTGGTGATATTTTTTATAATGCCTAAGCCGGCGGCTAAGCCTTTGGTAAAGATAGTTTTGCCCGCGCCAAGATTGCCGATTAGGCCAATCACTTCGCCGCCTTTTAATCTTTTGGAAAAGTTTTTCGCGAAATTAAAAGTTTGTTTTTCGGAACGAGAAATCAAGCGCATAATTCGCAATTCGAAAATTTTAAATCGAAATTTTTTTTGGTGGACAGTGCAGGGCTCGGACCTGCAACCCCTGCGACTTGCCCCGTCACTTATTGGTGGGCGTTCAAGGGATTGAACCTTGGGCCTTCTCGATGTAAGCGAGACGCTCTACCACTGAGCTAAACGCCCATAAAGTGACGGGGTGAATAAACGCAGTGCTCTACCATTGAGCTAACTGTCCCGCTTTTGGTGCCCAGGGCGGGACTTGAACCCGCACGGGACGAACCCCTACGCACCTCAAGCGTAGATGTCTACCGATTCCATCACCTGGGCAGATTATTATGTTTATTTTCGGTTTTAAAAATTTTATTAGCTTTTAGAAATTTTCTTTTTAAACACGGAAGGCCTTTCGCATAAAACATTTTTTGAAATATAAGCAGGCTGTCATTTTTCGCGAATCTTAATTGCCAAACCCCCGAGCCCCTTGTAATTTTACCTTTAATACCGAGTGAATGTTTAATTATTTTTTTTAGCCAATTGATGAAGTCAAGACTGGCCGAGCAAAATTGCGTATAAAACATATAGCTACTGCGCCATCTCGGATCCCAGTAAGCATAGATGCATCCGTCGCCATCAAAACAGCCGCGCAGAAAATCAAAAAAGTATTTTTCAGGTATTTTTAAGCCTTTTAATACTTTCGATTTATTGGGCATCAAGCCTATATCCAGGCACCATTTATAAAAAATAATATCTCCGAACTGAATGTTAAAACAATCCTTCCGCCCCGTAAAGCCGCTGGTCTTTTCCCCTATTTTATTGCTTAAGCCTAAACAATCGGCAAAAATTTTAACTAGATCTTTATCTTTCGAAGTAAAATTCAAATGACGGCCATCTTTGGACAAATTGCCGTCGGTTACCAGCAAGCCTACGGCATAGGCCAAATCATAACTCCATTTAGTATCGGTAAGCTTTTTGGGTTTCATCCCTCTATTATATTGCGTCTACCAATTATTTTCAACCGAAGACACATTTTTTAAGTAAAAAAATAGTTAGTCCAGCTTAACTTCTTTAACCTTTTTACTATAATTGCGCAGATAGTAAAGCTTGGCGCGCCTGACTTTAGCCTGCTTTTTAATTTCAACTTTGGTAATGGCAGGCAAATTCAGGGGAAAGATTTTTTCCACGCCGATGCCGTCGGAAATTTTTCTTACCGTAATGGTGCCGCCGGCTTCACTGCCGTGTTTTTTGGCGATAATCAGGCCTTCATAATACTGGACCCTTTCTTTTTCTTCGCCCTTGGCGTTAAGCTCTTTAATTTTTTGATAAACCCGGACGGTCATGCCGGGCTTTAAGTCTTCGGCGTTAATTTTTTTGCCAGCCGCTTCTTTGGCCATATTTTTGGTATTTAAAAATAGAACATTAATGGTTCTATTTTAAATAGGCTAAATATTTAATGATGAGGTAATATTATAATAATTATCTGGTTTTGTCAACCCCGTTAAATCCGCTTTGCGGAAATTTGCCGGCAAATTTATTTAACGGGGTTAACCAGTTTAAGCCGATCTTTAAGGTAGCGGTAAACGCCGTTAAAAACTTGTTTTTCGTTTAAAGCCGAAGTGTCCAAAATGAAGTCGTAATTATTTTTGTTAAACAGGTTGAAGCCATAGTACTTTTTATAGCGTTTCTGGTCGCTTTTTTTTCTTTCCAGATGACTTTTTAATACGGCTTGTTTTGTGCGAAGTTCGCTGCCCTCATTTCTTCGCGTGCTTTTTTGTAATTCTTTAAAGACTCTCTCGGCGCCGATTTTCTTATCAACCGTAGTGTAAATTTTTATTGATTTGGGCAGGAAGTGCCAGGCAGTCCGGCTGTCAATGATGAAATTTTTGTATTTTTTTTCAAGCCGCTTAACGTATCGGTCGAGTTCATAATCAGTGCTTGGATCAATTTCTCCTAATTTATTATAGTTTGTCAAGGTCATCCCCAGGGCCTTGGCTTTCAACCTCCTAATTTTGCCCATATTAATTAATGGCCAGTTCAATTTTTTGGCGATTTTTTTGGCTACCGTTGATTTACCCGCCCCCGGGTCGCCGCTGATGGTTATTATCATAGTTATTTTATTTGTTTTAAGATATTTTTTAAATCTTGGCTTAAATTTATTTTATAGCTTTTTGGTTCACCCGCCAAATCGGTAAAAGCCAGCCGGTCGGCGATTAAAAAAATCCGGTTTAAGCCCAGTTTTTTATTTGCCGCCCTGGTTTTGGCCGTGCCATAGATATTGTCGCCCACCAGCGGATGGTCGTAGGCGGCCAGATGCACCCTGATTTGATGGGTGCGGCCGGTGATGATTTTTATTTTTAACAAAGTATAATTGATAAATTTTTTCATTACCCAAAAGCGCGTTTCCGCCGGCCGGCCCCGGTCGCTTAGTTGTCCTTTAACGGTCAAGGGCAGAGCGGCCATTTTATAGCCATCTTTAGCGCGGGCAACGGGAAAATTAATTACGCCGGAGTCTTTTTGAATTTTACCGTAAGCCAGCGCGGCGTATTGTTTGTCGATTGTCCGGTCCTGAAATTGCTTTTTTAAATTATTGAAAGAATCTTGGGTTTTGGCGATAACCATCAAGCCGCTCGTGTCTTTGTCCAGGCGGTGGACCAGGCCCGGCCGTTCCGGGTCGTCGCCCACCTTTTTGATTTTTGGATATTTTTCTTTAAGCCAGTCGGCCAAAGTGTCGCCCGAAGCGCCGTGAACCACCAGGCCGGCCGGCTTGTTAATAACTAAAAATTCAGCGGTTTGGTCTATGATTGATATATTATAATTTTCCCTAGTCTCTTTTGGGCTGGCCGGTGCGGTGGTTTCAGCGGTCTGCTCGATTAGATTAATTGCCTCGCCGGCTTTTAAATTATAGTGGGGAGAAACCGCCAAACCGCCGACCCTAACCAGCTTTTGTTTAATCAGTTTTTGAATTTGATTGCGGGTCATGCCGGGCAACGCGCCCGATTTTACTAAAAATTTATCCAGCCGCTGGCCCGAGTTTTCTTGGGTTATTTTGGTGTTCATAAAAGTATTTGTTCCAGCCGGCTGACCAGTTTATCCAAAGTAAACAGCTGGTCAACCCGCTCGCGGCCGTTTTTGCCTAAGTGCAAGCGCAGCCTTTTGTCTTGGTGCAATTTAATGATTTGCCGAGCCAGCATTTCGTTATTATTCATTTCAACCAGCGTGCCGGTTTTATTTTCCATGACAAAATCCTCGGCGCCGACGTTGCGCGGCGCCAAAACCGGCAGGCCAGCGGCCATGGCTTCCAGCAGATTGCCGTAATCATCAAGCTTAAGGTTCTCGCCCGCGGCCAAAAAAATGTCAAAACTATCCAGCCATTTTTTCAGCTGTTCTTGTTCGCCCACCAGCCAAACCAGGTTTTCAATCCCCATTTTTTTGGCCAGCCACAAAAGATTTTTTCTTTCCCGGCCTTCGCCGACGATAATCAGCTGGAGATTGGGAATAACCGGCAGGCAGGTTTTGACGGCCTGAAAGACGGTTTCAATTTTTTGTCTTTGGTTCAACTCGGTAACGACGCCGACGGTAAAATATTTGCGGCGGAACCTGGCCTGGCCCGATGACGCCAATTTATTGAAAATATTTTCCTGATAAGGCGTCGGCTTGACGCCCGGCGGCAGCAAGATAATATTATTTTCCGGAAAGCCAAGATTAATCAGCTGGAGTTTGCCGTAGCCGGTAAAAACCGCCAACTTAGCCAAGCGGGCGTTTATTTTATATAGGGCCAATAAAATTTTATTGATTTGGCGGTAATTTAAGTCCGGGCTTTCCAGCCAGACGACTTTTAGGCCAAGCAGCCGAGCCGGAGCGGTGATAATCAGCTTTTCCCTTAAATCCAGGCAGGCGGCCAGGCCGACTTGATGTTTTAGCTTTAGCTTAGCCAAAGAAAAAAAACATTTAAGCTGGAGTAGCGGCGCCGCGATTAGAAAAAATAAAATTTTGAGCCAGTGATTCAAAGCCGGACCTAAAAAAATTTTTTTGGCCGGCCAGTTATTATTCCGGAATTGCTCTGGCCACGGCTTGGCCGACAACCAGAGCCTGAAGCTAAAATTTTTCCGCGCCAATTCTTTGAAGGCTTGCTTGAGCAGATGATTTTTTTCCGGCGAGGAGTTAATAATTAAGATTTTGTCCGGCATAGTTATAGTTAATAAAGCAAATCTTTAAAATCAGATTTGGTTACGGCCTTAAAGAAATAAAGGCAAATCAGATAAACCAAGGCGGCCAGGGAAATAATGATTAATAAATTAAAGCGGCCGATTAGCCAGTAAACGCTTAAGACCATAATTAAGGCCGCGGCCAGCGCTTTGAATAAAATGGAAAAATTAAATTGAAAGTGGCTGTGCTTTTTAATTAAGTACAGAGAAAACAGGGCAATGGCGGCTTCAGAGTAGACCGTGACCCAGGCGGCGCCGAAATAAGAATGGCTGGGAATAAAAATAAAATAGCCGAGCAACGAAGTCAGGGCGGTAAAAATATAGGCGCCAATGACTTTTTTCTGCTGGTCCAGGGCGATGACGGCGTGGGCCAGCAGGCAACCGACAAAAATAAAACCAATGGCTAAAATCAAGATTTTTAAAACTTGGCCGGCCGCGGCAAAATTTTGTCCCGCCACCAAGACCATTAGCGGTTTGGCGGTTAGTTGGGCGCCGGCGATTAGAGGAATGGCCAGGATTAACATGGCGTCAAGCGAACGCCCGAGCATTTTGTTAAACCTCTCGACATTGCGTTCGGCCCAGGCCGCGGTTAAGATGGGCAGAATCAAGCCAGCGAACATAAAAGGCAAAGTGGTTAAAACGTCAATTGCTTTGTAGGCGGCGCCGTAGATGCCGACGTCGCTCTGGCTTTTTAGCAATGATAAAATCAAGATGTCAGCGCGCAAGTAAATTAAATTAAAAAAAATAGTGATGCCAATGGGCCAAGCTTTATTAATGATTTGGCGCCAGACGGTTAAATCAATCTGCCAAGTTATTTTAATGGAGCGCCGGGAAAACCAATAGTGGATGAGAAAACTGATTAAGCTGGATAAAACCGTGACTACCATGATGCTTAAAAGGCCTAAATTCAGGCTGGCGGCCAAAACCACTCCGGCCAAAAGAACGAGGCGGCTCACCACTTCAGCGGCCGAGACCACGGCCATGGTCAGGTTTTTTTGAAACCAGCCCACCAAGATTTGGTTTAGGGCGGTAAAGAAAAAAGACAGGCTGGCGATAGCTACGCCCAACTTGATAATGGCGTCGTAGGGGAAAAATAAAACCGCCAGCGGCGCCAGGCCCAAAAAAATAACGGCCGAGACCAGGCGCAGGCTGAACAGGTTATTCATTACGGCCGCGCGGTCGGCTTCCGGGTCGCTCGTCATTTGCGCGGTCACCAAAGTTAAACCAAAGTCGGCCATGATGCCGAAAAAAGACAGAAAAGTTATGATGGTGGTGTATTGGCCAAAACCGGCCTGGTCCAGTAACCTCGTCATAACGGCGATGGCCGCCAGACCCAAGATGGTGGAAATAATTTTACCGATTATTTGGACAACGGTATTGCGCGCGACTTGAGCGGACAGGGTCATGTTTTTTGCTCAATTTAGTTAAATTAGGTATAATAAATCTATAATATAAATTATAGCAAAATAATATGCTTATGACTAAAAGAATTATTCACCCCGTGAAATTTGGCCATGCCAAAGCAAAGCTATTTAACGGGGTAAAGTATAGCTTAATGGTGACGCTTTTGTCCATGAGTTTGGCCTTCGCTCCGGCGGCTTCAAATTGCGCCCGGGCGGCGGATTGGTGGCAGCAGGCCAGCGACGGGGGGTTAAACGAGGTGGGCAAGGCTTACGGGCAAAGCGGTACGCCCACGGCCGATTATGACATCAGGCTGATGGTGGCCAGAATTATCAGGATTGTTCTGGAACTTTTGGGCATAATCTTTTTGGTGCTGATTATTTACGCCGGCTTTAAATGGATGACGGCCGGCGGGGACGAGGAGAAAGTCACCTCGGCCAAAAAGCTATTAACTAACAGCGTTATCGGTTTAATCATTATTTTCGCGGCTTTTGCCATTGCCACCTTTGTTTTTTATCAGCTCGAGTATGCCATCACCGGCATTAAGCCGATTACTTGGTCGTGGTAATTTATGTTTAAAACTTTTAAGCGCCTAAAAATATTTTTAGTTGTTTTGATTTTACTGATATTTTTCTTTTGGTTGGCCAGCCGGGGGCAGGTCTATAAACCGGCAGAGCTAGATTACGGCGTAACCTTTTCCAAAAGCCACGCTCAAAACCTGGGGCTTGATTGGCGGGAAATTTATTTATCTATTTTTGAAGATTTGGGCATGAAAAAAATCAGGTTGCCGGCCTACTGGAACGAAATTGAAAGTAAGCCTAACGAGTTTTGGTGGCAGGATTTGGATTGGCAGATTAAACAGGCTGAAGCACATGGGGCGGAAGTTATTTTGGCCGTGGGCGCGCGCCTGCCGCGCTGGCCCGAATGCCATTTTCCGTCCTGGACCCAAGGTAAGTTTAAAGCCCAAGTGGAAAGCGATACCCTGAATTATATTGCTAAAGTAATTGAGCGTTATGGGGGAAGCAGTAGTATCGTGGCTTGGCAGATAGAAAATGAGCCGTTTCTCTCCCATTTCGGCGATTGCCCGAAGTTTGATAAAAAATTTCTGGATCAGGAAATTGAACTGGCAAAAAGCCTGGACAGCCGGCCGATTATTATCACCGATTCGGGCGAGCTGTCTTTCTGGATAGGCGCGGCCAAGCGAGCCGACATTTTCGGCACCACCATGTATTTGGATACTTATTCCAAATTTTTTAAAAGCTATGTTCATTACCCCATCGGGCCGGGTTTTTTCCGCTTTAAAAAAAATTTGGCTTCCCTGTTTGCCAAGCCCAAAGACTGGCTGGTGATAGAACTGCAGGCCGAGCCTTGGTGCGACCAGCCCTATCAAAACGTTACCCAAGCCGAACGCGATCGCACCATGAATTTGGCGAAATTTAAAGAAGTGGTGGCTTTTAGCCGCCAGACCGGCTTTCGTGAATTCTATCTTTGGGGCGTGGAATGGTGGTATTGGGAACTTAAGCAAGGCCGGTCAGAAGTGTGGCAGTATGCCAGGACGCTGTTTACTAGGTAGTTGTCATTGCGAGCGACCGAAGGGAGCGAAGCAATCTCACGCACAAATATATACATTTATAGATAACCATTTTAATATATATTATTTCATTCGTGAGATTGCTTCGTCGCTACGCTCCTCGCAATGACAAACTAAATATGGCTAAATCAAATAAAAATCATGTTATCGGCGTTGACATCGGCGGCACTAAAATGAGCGCGGTTTTGTTTGACGGCAAGAAAGTTTTGGCCGACTATATGCTGGTCACGCCTAAGGATAATTTGGAGCATTTTATGATAATGCTTAAAGCTTTGGTTGAGCCGCTTGAGCAAAAAGCCAAAGCCGGCGGGCTGGTAATCAAAGGTATTGGCGTGGGCATTGCCGGCATGCTTGATTTTGAAGAAAAAAGGATTGCCGAAGCGCCCAATCTGCCGCTATTAAATGATTTAAAATTGCCGGCCAGTCTGGCTGGCCGCCTGGGAGTGGGAGAAATTAAAATTGATAACGACGCCAACTGCTTTTTGCGCGCGGAAATGAAGCTGGGCGCCGGCCGGAAATATAAAAACGCTTTTGGCATAACCGTGGGCACGGGCATTGGCGGCGCCTGGTGGCATAATGGAGAAATTTACCAGGGCGCGCACGGCGGCGCGGCCGAGTTCGGCTGGCTGACGGTTGATTTTAAAGAGGGCATCAGGCTGGAAGAAGCCTATCACCGCTTAACGCAAAGCAATCCGGCCACCTTGGCCGAAGAAGCTTACCGCGGCGATATTTTGGCGGAAAAAGCTTATGAAGAATTCGGCCATTATTTGGGCGTTAGCTTGGCTAACGTGGTAAATATTTTAGACCCGGAAATAATCATCGTGGGCGGCGGCGTCATAGAATCCAGCGACCTGTTTTTGTCCCGCACCAAAAAAATTATGCGCCAGTACATTAAATCGCCGGAGTCAAAAGTGGTGAAAATCGTCAAAGGCAAGTTAGGCGCCAACGCCGGAGCCATCGGAGCGGCGCTATTGGTAAATAATCAATAATCAAGATACAAGGAACAAACAAAATTCAATCAACAATAATCAAACAAATGCAAAAATTTGATTTAGAAGACAGGACAACGGAATTTGCCAAAAGGGTAATTAGATTATGCAAGGCTGTACCGAAAAATTCAATGAATAATAGGCTAATCGGCCAAGTCGTTGGGTCGGCTGGTTCGGTAGGAGCTAATTATCGCGAAGCCAACGACTCTTTAGGAAAGAAAGATTTTGTGCACCGATTAAAGATATCTAGAAAAGAATCTAAGGAAGCCATTCATTGGCTAGAATTGATAGCCGAAGCAAATCCTGAGCTTAAAACAAGAATGAACGATTTATTCAATGAAGCTAAAGAATTAAGAAATATTTTATCGGCCATAATTAAAAAGGTAGAAAAATAGTTTGAATATTTTAATTTGTTTGGTTATTGTTTCTTGATTATTGTATCTTGTCGTAGAATTTTAAAAACACGGCTTTCGCCGTGTTTTATGTTTTTGATATTTTTTATAAACTTTATCAACCGGCGCCTGTTACCGTAGTCAGCACAAACCTGACCAGCGCGTAGGCCGTAAAAATTATTACCAGGCCCAAGGTCGCCCAGATTAAAATGTTTTTTCCCTTAGTGACTTGCTCTTGATTGCCGGCCGACAGCATCCAGGTGGCGCCGCCGTAGATAAACATTACTAAGGCCAAAGAGCCTATTATGCCCAAGACCGAGTTGATGACATTGCCGAGCAGGGTTGGAATACCTTCACTTTTAGTGGTTCCGGTTAAGGGGTTGGTGAGACAGACACTACAACCAGCTGGATCAGCTGTACCAGTCGTACAACACGCCGCGTTAGCTAAAGTGTAAGGAGAAAGAATGAGTAAAATAAATGATAAAATTAATACGTATTTCATGATAATGAATATTTATTAACTTAGTTGATATTATTATAACAAAAAGAAAAGGGAATAACAAATGTGTTATTCCCTTTAAAGATCGTTTGTCGCAGACTAAATAAATCTCTGCGACTCTACAATTATAATTTGGTTAGTTGGTGCTTTGACTTTGAAATAATTGCCGCGTCCTCCGTTGTAGCGGTTGATTGTTTCAAAATGTCCTTGGTAGCTAACCCACCTTCCTCCTTCCCAAAGCTGAAATTCACCTCCATCGATGATCAGTTTATCTCCGTACGCCACGTCTTTATTGGCCTCTGCGATTTTGATGTAATCTTTATCATCTAAACCTTTGCCGGCGTAGCCACTCTTGAAAACTGTTTTCCATTTATTGTTTTGAGCCGTTTTAGAACTGAAAAAAATCGAGCTTATTTTGGAAACTAAGCCCTTTCCCTTGCTTATTGCCTCTTCTTCACGAAGAATTTTTGTTTCCTCATCGGTCAATTTTATTTTATTTTTAACTTTTTCCACAATTGGCCTGAGGCGGTTTAGTCTTTCGAGCTCAAGGTTGTTTTTTTGTAACTCGTTGGCCGTAAAAACTGCCTCGTCCGCTAGGGAAATTCTGTTCCAGGAGTAAGGGTCGAAACTTATTATCCTTTCCCAGGTTGTTCCGGAAAACATAGAACCTACCGCCCAGAGCATAACGCAGATCGTAAATAACCAGGCCAATCTTTTTCCGTATTTTGAATGAAATCCCCACTGGATGTCCATCAAGAATAGGATAAATATGGTCAAGTATATTACGAATACAGCGATAAAGTTTCTGCTAAAATCAATTGCCCCGGTGATTAAAAAAAACAGGGACATATATAGCAGAATGCTGGTAACGAAACTTGCGAAGATTTTTAAAACTTCTCCGCTATTTTTCCGTGGATGACTTGGCTCATCGATTACTCCTAAACCAATCAAGGTTAAAAGCCATCTAGGGTTAGTTGCAATCAATAACGCGATAAACGGGAAAATGCAACCGAGAATAATGTTCAGCCATTTAACCCCCCAGAAGTTAAAACCTACAGCCAAAAGCGATGACAGTAATGCGCAAATAGCGACCTTGAAAATTCTTCTTCGGATGATTCGATACGCACCTATAGAAGTTCGAAGTAGCATTTCCAATTCTGCTAACAAGTTCAACATGATATTTTTCCTCCTCTCACCAAAGCAATTTGGCCAAAAAACTTCTATTTTGTTTATCAACCCATTTTTGTAGCGGATTAGTGACCGTTTTTTTGAGCGCGTCTGCGGTTTTGTCCGCGCCCGTGTCGGTGAAAGCGATGGTTTTTTGAGCCACTTCTTTCCATGACACTGCTCTTAACGGTTCAAGTACATTGGTTTTTAACCACGCACAACCTTCACGCCATTTTCCCATCGCTTGTTTGGCGATTGGGCTATCTCCCATAATATTACCGACTTGGCACTGCCTCTTAGCCTCGTCAAGGCCTTTATCTTTAATGACATTGGCTAGATTCCTCAGAAAGAGCAGAGCATTGTTTTTACGGGAGATCGTTTCTTTGCGATCTTTATCTGCACCAGTAACAATCTTTTTCTCTTCATCGGATATTCCCACGACAACATAACGGAAATGATTTCTCTCGTAGTCATGGAGACCCTCTAAAAAGTTTGTTAGATTTAGTTGTTGTTCGGGATTTAACCTTGACCACAGCGCTGCCCAAATACTCTCATCTTCCGTAGATAAGCCGAGGAACATGGGTAATTTTGACTTTACATGATTGGCCGCTCCTTCTCCGACAGCGACTCCGATTGTGGAGATAATTTTTTTTAATATCTCCCCAAACACAAAGAATGTTCCAAATTCCGCAACTTCCTTTGCTATGGTTCCTGTCGTCTTTTTTTCCCCTTCTGTCGATGCTGTTGTTGTTCCTTTTGTCGCCATCTTCTTCACCCTTTCCCTTTCATTTATATGTTTTTTATTTTTGTTTATTTGACTTGTTAAGGTCCGACAATCGAACCTTTTTACCTCACCCTTGGCCTATCTAAAAATAAACAGGTCAAGAGGGAAGTATAAAGGTTCGATTATTCGTTCAATTTGGCATATAAATACCAAAAGAACTGATTTATTATAATAGCATAAAATTAAAAAAAAGTCAATCGTTTTAAATGGATTGGCTTTTTTATGGCTAAAATTGCTTAAAAATTACCTCAATTAAATTTTCCTTTAGGTATTTTTGATTGTTTAATTATTGCCAGCAATGTTCCGATGAAAATAGGTTTATTTTCAATTCTTCCAGCCATAATTCTAAAACTTCTTGCGCCTTTTTTTTGGTTTCTTCAAAAGTGCGTCCAAAAGTTACGCAGCCTGGAAATTGCGGAAATGAAACATTATATCCGCCTTCTTCGGCGGGCTCAAATACGGCATGATATTGTAATTTTTTCTTTGGCATATTAATTAAATTTTACTTTATAATCTATGTGATGTCAATGTGACGTCAAATTTTATTAAAATCCTCTAACCCCCGACGCTACGGTCGGGACAAGCCCCTTTGTTAAAGGGGGCGAATGTAAATTCCTTGACTTTTTTTTCAATCTGCTTTTTTACGGCTTTCCAACTTAATTTTTTATCAAAAATCTTTATCCGGCTGATTTCCGGGTCATCGTCCGCGTCTTTAAAATATAATAATCCTCTTAAACCGTTGTAGGCGTCAAAGTCAGGATATTTTTTTTCGGTTAATTTTAAAATTTGCCGCAAGTCAAAAATTTTTAACAAATAATAAAAATCAACAAAATCTCTCCGTTTGCCCCGTTGCGAGATGGCGACTAATTTCATAGCCGCGATATCTTCAAGGGAAAAAATGGCGGCATTTTCAATTTTGACGGCTTCTTTTAAAAGTTTGTAATAGTAAAAAAACAGGCTTAGCCTGACCCGGCTATTAATAACCGCTTCAAAGGTGTCATCGGTATCGCGAATAATTTTTATTTTTAATTCAGGGGAGGATTTTTTCGCGAGCTTAATCAGAACGCCTTTTTTGAAATGCTGTGGCGTATAGAAATCAAAATCAACGGAAGTTCGATGTCCAATCTGCAAAGCTAAGGCCGTGCCGCCAGCCAGATAAGCTTTTATGCCGCCTAAAAAAGAAAGTTTGGGCAAAACTTCTTTTTGCGCCTTATTTAAAATTTCCCAATAAATTTTATTTGGCATAAGGCGGCCACAAAGCTTTTAGGGCTTTGCTTTTAGGGATGCGAATATTAAAAATTTTTTCCCAATAATTTATTACGTCAGCCCGCCACATGCCGCGAGCAGGATTTTTTAGAACCTCTTTTATTTCTTTGGCCGAGTAATTTTGCAGTAGCCATTGCAGTTGACGCCAGTCGCCGAAATTTAATATTTGAGTAATGATGAGATTTTTATAGCGATTCTTGGTCATCTTTTTTAAGTCGTAGGACCAAAGCGCGGTTTGTAAAAAATTTGGCAGCATAAGAGTTATTTAATATTTTATATGATAATTTTATCATAAAACGCGGGGAAAATCAAGGCGATAAAATTTTTAAAATGTCTTTGTTGGAGTAAAGATGTGCGTGAGATTGCTTCGTCGCCTGATTACAGGCTCCTCGCAATGACAGAAGGAAGATGCTTGGATTTTTTAGAACGCCAGTCGGCTATTTTTTTATGGTTGCCGGACAAGAGAATTTTAGGGACGCGGTAAGATTTACCCCCCTTAAAATCCCCCTTACCCCCTTTGTTAAAGGGGGTAGTAAAAATTTCCGGGCGGGTGTATTGCGGGTGCTCTAAAACTCCGGGCGCGGAATGCGATTCGTTTTTGGCGCTGTCGGCATTACCTAAAGCCCCCGGGAGCAGGCGAGTAATGGAATCAATAATGGCCAGGGCGCCGATTTCGCCGCCGGTTAAAACATAATCGCCGATGGAGATTTCTTCGTCAATGAATTTAGTGATTCTTTCATCCACGCCTTCGTAGCGGCCGCAAATGAAAATGATATTCTTTAATTTAGAATATTTTTTTGCTAATTGCTGGTTCCAGGTTTTGCCTTTGGCGGAAAGTAGAATGGTTTTAGATACAACCCCCCTTGCCCCCCTTATCAGGGGGGAAGATAATGCTTTGTATAGTGGTTCAATTTTCATGACCATGCCGGCGCCGCCGCCAAAGGGCGCATCATCAACTGTTTTGTGCTTATCAGTCGTCCAATCGCGCAGGTTATGAACTTTTATTTTAATTAAATTTCTTTTCAGCGCGCGCTTAATAATGGACTCATTAAAATAGGAGTCAAAGATGCGGGGGAAGATGGTAATTATGTGGAATGTAGTCATACGTGAGATTGCTTCGTCGCTTGCGCTCCTCGCAATGACATACTGTTATTATAACAAAAAACCACAGTTTAGTGTGGTTTTTTGTTATATCTAATTTTTAAGGTTAGATTTTTAAATCATCAACGGATGAAGTGTCAATGCCGGCGCTTTCGTTTTCGCGTCTGGCCGGTCGGCGGGAACCTTCCGGTTCATAGATCTTTAAGTTGACGCGGGCATTATTTTTGGCGCCCACGATCTTTAACAAAGTTCTGATGGCTTGAGCGGTTTGACCTTTGCGGCCGATGATGTAGCCCATGTCAGCCGGGTCCAATTTTAGGGTTAACAGTACCCCCATTTCATCTACCGTTCTTTCCACCTGAACCGCGTCGGGGTTAGAAACAACGGACTTGGCAATGTACTCCAAGAATTCTTTGTCGGTTGCTGTAGCAGCCATAGTTTTCTTTTTCTTCCAAGGCTGACTTTCGCTTGTCGTAGTCAGAATTGAAAGATCTCTTAATAATTAATTCCCGTTTGGGATTATATGACTATAACATAATCTACTTATTTGTCAACGTTTCCGCCGCCGCCGGAGTTTCGGTTTTGGGCGCTTCGGCCGGCGCCTGGGCTGGAGCTTTTTTCGATTTTTTATCTTTTGAAGCTTTAACCTTTTTACCCTCAATAATTTTTTTCTCCAGCAAGAGGTTATTCACCGTGGCCGACATGCCCGCGCCTTTGCTCAACCAGTATTTGGTTTTTTCCGCGTTAATTTTTAAGTCTTTGGTGTGCGGATTATATGAACCTAAAATTTCCAAAGCTTTGCCATAAAGGTCTTTGTGCTTTTCGGAAATAACTAAGCGGTAAAGCGGCAGGTTCTTTTTGCCAACTCGCGATAATCTGATAGTTAACATAAAATGAAATTTTTAATTTTTAAACTTGCTTTATCTTAGCTTAATTTAATTAAATAGTCAAGATGAGCGGGTAGCGGGAATCGAACCCGCCTCTCGACCTTGGAAGGGTCGCATAAAAGCCACTATACTATACCCGCCAATTAACAATTAACAGTTAACCATTAACTATTAATAAAAACCAAATTAGTTAATTGTTAAAAGTCAAGAGTTAACTGTTAACAGTGTCGCAAT
>Ga0210015_1001850_pt1 | contig 20539 bp, 17 predicted proteins | sample CryGeymeta201522_FD_185471 | JGI IMG/M metagenome (GOLD analysis project Ga0210015, IMG submission 185471) | Groundwater microbial communities from Crystal Geyser aquifers in Utah, USA - Crystal Geyser metaG 2015-22 (SPAdes) (version 2) | ecosystem: Environmental > Aquatic > Deep subsurface >... | reverse complement strand
AACGCATCTTCGTTCAACCTGATCTGTGTACCGCCTGTAAAACGTGCGAGATTCAATGCGCCATCGAGCACTCACAGGCCAAAAATATCTTCGCCAGTCCATCTGAAAAGCCTCACCCGATGAACCGGGTCTATGTCGAGGCGGCGGACGGGCGCAAGATTCCCATCTTCTGCCGCCACTGTGATGAAGCCCCCTGCGTCGCTGCCTGCATCTCCGGCGCCATGTTCCGCGACCCAAAAACCGATGCGGTGATGTGCGACGCGAGTCGCTGCATCGGCTGCTGGACGTGTGTGATGGTCTGCCCGTACGGGGTCGTTGGCCGTCAACTCGAATTGGGCAAAGCGGTCAAGTGCGACCTTTGCCCAGAGCGAGAATCCCCGGCGTGCGTCGCCTCCTGTCCGACAAAGGCTCTGCTCTACGAGGAGGTGGAGGGTTTCAGCAAGAACAAGCGACGGGAATTCGCCTCGGCCGTCGCAGGAGGGTAACGCCATGGAATATGTGATCGTTGGCGCTTCGGCGGCAGGCATGGCGGCGGCTGAAGCCATCCGCAAACGCGACCCCACCGCCGAGATCGTCATGCTCTCTGATGAGGCCCATCCGCCGTATTACCGTCCGCTCATCCCGTATCTTATCCATCAAGGGAAAACGGGGGATGAGATCCTGCGTGAGCCGCGCCTGACGCCTGCGCATCTCGACCTGCGACTGAAGGCGCGCGCCACCGGCCTCGACCCGGCAAAGCATACTCTCGCCCTGACTGACGGCTCGACCATCGCTTACGACCGCCTGTTGTTGGCGACCGGCGCAAGCCCCATCCGCCCGAACATCGAAGGGCTGGATGGGCCAGGTGTTTTCACCCTGCGCACATGGGAGGACGCGCTCGGCATCGCCAAAGCCGCTCAAGGCGCGAAAAGCGCGATCATCCTCGGCGCGGGTCGCATTGGCATGAAATCGGCCTTTGCCCTGCGGCATCTGGGGTTGAGCGTTACTGTCGTCGAACTACTCGACCGCATCGTGCCGCAGCAACTGGACGCCGAAAGCGCAGCCATTTTTGCCGAGGCGGTGGCGAAGGCTGGCATCGAAACCATCCTGGGACACACAATCAAACAGGTCAACCGCCGAGGCAAAAAGGTCACCTCGGTCACCCTGGATGATGGCCGTGAACTCGAAGCCGATCTTATCGTCGTGGGCGTCGGCGTCCGCGCCAACCTAGACCTGGCTGCGGAAGGCGGCTTACAGACAGGGCGCGGCTTGATCGTGGACGAACATTTACTCACGAGCGACCCAAATATTTACGCCGCTGGAGATGTAGTGGAGACGAAAGACATCGTTTCGGGAGAACCCATCGTCAGCGGTATCTGGACCAACGCAGCAGCGATGGGTCAGATCGCCGGCGACAACATGGCGGGGGGAAATTCGACCTATGCGGGCGCTTTCAGCCTGCTCAACGCCATGGAACTGGGCGGCCTGCCGGTCATTTCCGTCGGTGAGGTCCACCGCACCACTGGCGCTGATATCGAAGTATTTGCCGAGCGGCATGGATCGAACTACCGCAAACTTGTCTTTCGCGGCGACCGGTTGATCGGCCTGATCCTGGTGGGTCAGATAGAACGGGCTGGCGTGTACCAGACGCTCATCCGCGAGAAAGCGAATGTTTCCACCCTGCGCCGCGAACTGCTCGGCTCCAGGTTCCATTACGGCCATTACATCCTTTTACAACCCAAGAAGATTGACCGCTACGTAATGGCCGGGTAACTGCTATCCCAGACCATAGACCTCCGAGGTCTTAAAGACCTTGGAGGTCTTTGTGCGAGTCACCCTGCTCTTTCGCCGCGCCTTCAAGGCATTGATGGATCAGAAAGGCTGGGATGTGCCGGATATTGTGATGGAGCAGCAAACTATCAACCTGCCGTAGTTCCCCTCCGCCACTGCTGGCCGGTATGGAAACCGGCCCTACGCTATAATAAGCGTAACTTTTCATCTGTAATGGCGTAAATATACATGAGGCTTTTCCCAATAAAACCAAGAGGAGAATGTTATGAACAGAAGAAACCGTACGCAATTGGCTCTCGGTCTGATCCTCATCCTGGTGGCGGCCTGGCTGGTGGTAGCCAAGTTCCGGCCCGACCTGGCCGCGTGGCTGACACTGACCTTCGAATGGCCGCTGTGGGTGGTCATCGCTGGAGGCATCCTCCTGCTCATTGGCCTGTTGACCGGCGCGGCGGGGATGGCTGTCCCGGCTTGCATCGTGGCCGGCATCGGCGGCATCCTTTACTACCAGAACGCCACCGGCAACTGGGAATCATGGGCTTACATGTGGGCATTGATCCCTGGCTTCGTAGGCATCGGCGTGCTGCTCTCCGGTCTGTTGGGCGGCAACTTCCGGCAGGAGGCGCGCGGCGGGCTGAACCTGCTGGTCATCAGCGCGGTGATGTTCCTCGTCTTTGCCGCCATCTTCGGCGGGATGAGCATCTTCGGCGCGTACCAGGAATACGCCCTGGCAGGATTGCTCTTCCTGTTTGGCCTGTGGTTCATCCTGCGCGGCCTGCTGCGCAAACGCTTATAGGAGGCTATTATGCGTCGCAATTACCTGTTCTGGGGTAGTGTTCTCATTTTGCTCAGCGCTTTATTCTTGCTGAAAGCCTTGGGCATCACCGACGACGTCTGGGGTTATTTTTGGCTGCTGGCGATGGGGTTGTTGGGAGTGTGGTTCATCATCCGGGCGATTTGGCGGCCCAAAGGCGAAGAAGGCGAGCAAGTCGCAATCGAATTGAAAGGCGCGCAGCAGGCCAGCCTGCGCCTCAAACATGGGGCCGGGCGGATGACCATCGGCTGCGGAGCCGGAGCGGGCCAACTCCTTTCGGGGACGTTCAGCTACGGGCTGGACTATAAGACCAAGATGGTCGGCGACAAGCTCGAGGTGCGCATGCGTTCGGCGTCTCATTTCGGCCCCTTTATCGGCGAGGGCTACGATTGGCACCTCAACCTGACACGCGATATCCCGCTATCCCTGTCCATCAACAGCGGGGCCAGCGAGTCCAGGATTGACTTGAGCGAGCTGCGCGTCCCGTACCTGAAGCTGGAAACCGGCGCCAGTTCCACCTCGCTGACAATGCCCGCTGCTGGTGGAAACACCCTGGCGGAGATCAACGCCGGTGTCGCTTCGGTGGATGTCCGTGTGCCCGAAGGCGTGGCCGCGCGCATCCGCATCAAAGAGGGACTCTCCGCCCGCAGCATCAACAGCGCCCGCTTCCCGCGCCTGGAGGGCAACATCTACCAATCGCCGGATTACGACCAGGCGGCCAACCGCGTCGAGTTGAACATCGAGGCCGGCGTCGGCTCGATCAGCATTCAATAGGAGAACACTAACGCAGACTTCCGAAGTCTTGAAGACTTCGGAAGTCTGGAGGGATAAACATGAAACGCATTGACTTTCGCATTGTGATCGGCGTCTTGCTCATTTTAGGCAGCGTGTTGGGATTTCTTGAAAAGTTTGGGATCATCCAGCGCGGCTGGGACCTGTTCTGGGGAACCATCCTGGGGCTGGCCGGTATTGCCTTCCTTTACGTATTCGTCACCAACCGCTCGCAATGGTGGGCAGCCATTCCGGGTTTCACCCTGCTTGGCATGTCCGCTTCTTCTTTCCTGCTGGATAAGCTTGGCTGGGGCGGATTGGCCTTCCTGGGCGCGATCGGCCTGGGTTTCTGGGCTATCTACCTGACCAGCCGCGAGCGCTGGTGGGCGATCATCCCCGGCGGCGTGTTGATCACGCTCGGCTGCGTCTCCGCCCTTTCGGATGTGTTTGGGATTCTCAACACCGGCGGCGTGTTCTTTATTGGCCTGGGGCTGACTTTCCTGCTGGTGGCGCTCCTGCCCGGCACAGGGAAATCGTCTTGGGCCTTCTTCCCGGCCACGGCTCTCATCATCCTGGGCATTCTGCTGGGTACGCCCTTCAAAGGCGTCATGGATTACGTCTGGATCGCGGCGCTCTTTGTGGGCGGCGCGGCCTTGATCTGGCAATACTTCCGCGCCAAGTAGTGATAAAAGGTAACTACTCAGCCGGAGTGTCATTCTGAGCCGCTGACGTTCTTCCAGCGGCGAAGAATCTCCCACAAGCGGCTCGGAGACCCTTCGGTCGCACAGAACGCTCCCTCAGGGTGACATGCCTGAGTAGTCACGATAAAAGTAATGTAACTGTTCAGCCGGGGTGTCATTCTGAGCCGCTGACGTTCTTCCAGCGGCGAAGAATCTCCCACAAGCGGCTCGGAGACCCTTCGGTCGCACAGAACGCTCCCTCAGGGTGACATGCCTGAGTAGTCACGATAAAAGTAATGTAACTGTTCAGCCGGAGTGTCATTCTGAGACGCTGGTGTTCTTCCAGCGGCGAAGAATCTCCTCCGACTGGCCTTGAGACCCTTCGGTCGCACAGACTTGTCCTGAGCTTGTCGAAGGAACGCTCCTTCAGGGTGACAGGCCTGAGCAGTTACTATTCATTCAGAATATTCGCGCCGATATACTCGACGAGCCGCCGGGATTCGGTTTCGATCTTATCAATCAGCGCGGCGGCATCCGTCACATCTCCTTGCTTAGTGCGCTGCTCCAACTCGGCTGCCAGGGAGGAGACGATATTGGCGCTGAAGTTGGCCGACAGCCCTTTCAGGCTGTGGGCATGGCGATTGAGGCTGATCACATCGCCAGCTTGCAAGGTGTTTTTCATGACCTCGATGCGCGTGGAGAGATGTTCGATGAACTCCTGGCACATCTCGGCTAAAAACTTACGGTCGTCGCTAAAGCGCGGTAAGGCATCTGCAATGTTCATAGGAAGCTCTTCGGTCTTTTCCCCGGCTGCTTGCTGCCCATGAGACGAAGGCGCGGAGGCGGCTGTGTCGCCGAACAGGATCACGTCGCGCCGTGTTTCGGCAGCGCGTTCCGTCTCTTCGTCTCTGGGCTGCACCCACCGGTCAATGGCGATGATCAATGCCTGCGGTTGAAGCGGCTTAGAGACGTAATCATCCATACCGGCTTCGATACACCGCTCCCGGTCACCTTTCAGGGCGTGAGCCGTCATCGCAATAATCGGAATATGCCCTCCCTTGCCGGCCTCCCATTGCCGGATACGGCGCGTGGCTTCAAAGCCATCCATCACAGGCATTTGCACGTCCATGAGTACAGCACTGTACTGTTCTTTCTGGATTTTCTCGAGGACTTGATTGCCATTCTCGACGGCATCAACCGAATAGCCAGCCTTCTGCAACAGAATGATGGCTAATTTCTGGTTGATGGCATTATCTTCAGCCAGCAAGATGCGCAAACCCTGGCGTTTCTGCTCTGCAAGTGTATGGCGCGTGATCAGCCGGCCGGTCCCGCCTTTTGGAGGTTTATGGCCCAGAACAGCCACAATGGCATCCGAGAGCATTTTCTGCTTGACAGGTTTGTGCAGATAGGCCGAGCAGCCCAGGGCTTCCAAACGTTTGGCGTCGCCGCGCTCGCCCATAGAGGTCAGGACAATGATCTTGATATCCTGGCTGACCGGGTCGCTTTTTATGGCACGCGCGGTCTGCTCGCCATCCATCCCTGGCATCTGCATATCTAAAAGGATCAGCCGGTAAGGGTCATTGGCGCGGTGCGCAGCGCGCAGCATCTCCAACCCTTCGGGGCCGCTTTCGGCGGTAGAAACCCGGCAACCGAAACCCGTCAGGACCTTGGTCAGGATCATGCGACTGGTGGCATTATCGTCCACGCAAAGGATATTCAGGTTGATCAAATCTACCGGAGTGGGCGGCTGCTCGACCTTTTCCTCTATCTGTTTTTCGAACGCCACCTCGAACCAAAATGTGCTTCCTTTTCCCGGTTCACTTTCTACGCCAATTTTGCCTCCCATGGCCTCGACCAACTGTTTGCAGATGGTCAGGCCGAGGCCCGTACCACCGTACCGGCGCGTGGTCGAGCCGTCCGCTTGGGTGAAGCGCTCGAAGATGGCCGCCTGTCGCTCGGGGGGAATGCCGATGCCGGTATCCTGGACTGAGAAACGTACAATTGCATGTGTTCGAGTGTCGGAGACGGGGTCAGCGTGGATGACGACCTCGCCCTGCTCGGTGAATTTGATGGCGTTCCCCACCAGGTTGACCAGGATCTGCCGCAGCCGGCCCGGGTCGCCGCGCAAATCGGAATAGACATCCGAGTGGATCAGGCAGGCCATTTCCAGACCCTTATCCTGGGCGCGCTTGGCCAGGGTGTAGGCCACATCCTCGACCGTGTTGCGCAAGTCGAAGTCAATGACTTCCAGGTCCAATCGCCTGGCTTCGATCTTCGAGAAATCCAGGATGTCGTTCAGGAGGACGAGCAGCGCTTCAGCGCTTTGGAGAGAGGTGTTGAGGTAATCACGCTGTTCAGGGGTGAGAGGGGTGTCCAGCGCTAATTCAAGCATCCCGATGACGCCGTTCATTGGCGTGCGGATTTCGTGGCTCATATTCGCCAGGAATTCGCTCTTGGCGCGGCTGGCCTCTTCCGACTCACGGCGGGCGCGCATTAAATCCGAGATATCATGGTAGATGCCTAACACCCCCACCCTCTCCCCTTCTACTATGACAGGCACGCCGAAGATTTCGACATCCACCAGCATGCCATCCTTGCGCCTTCTCTGCCCGATCCCGTGCACAAGGCCGACCAGCGCTTGGGCAGTATAGCGCGCAGCCTCATCCGCTGTCTCCTGCGTCGTAATTAGATCATCGATACTCAGCCCTAGAATCTCACCTGCAGAATAGCCAAACAATTTTTCAAAAGCCGGATTGCACGAAACTATTTTCTCCTTGCTGTCTAAAACTACAATGGCTGTCGGACTGTTTTGAACCAAAGCTTCAAAGTAATGTTTCTGGCGAAGGACTTCAGCTTCTGCCTGCTTGCGGGTGGTCAGATCATGGAACACGTATAACTGCCGCGAATTGACGCCGTCAATCTCGATCGGGGTCACGGAAACTTCATAATAGCCCTCCAAACACGGGAAAGTCATTTCACCGCTTTGCTTGTTCCAATCAACCTCAGCCGGGCTGGAATCGAATAAAATTAATGTGAGGGGTTGACCGATGAGTTCCTGAAACCGCCGGTGGAGTCGTTTCGCAGCAACCAGATTGCAGCGGGCAATCAAGCCTTTTCCGTCCGTCAGGATGATGGGGTTAGGAACCGCGTCGAATGTGGTTTCCCACTCTTTCTTCGCATGGCTGATGAGCGTTTCTGTCCGACGGCGTTCGTCCACTTCACGCTGAAGCTCCTCGTTGGTGCGGACCAGTTCCGAGGTCCGCTCTGCCACTGTCTGCTCTAGTTGGGCATTCAAACGGATGAGGCTTTCTTCGCGCGCGCCGTTAAATCCAAAGGTCAATCCCAGGAACAGCGGTACCGTGTCTATGATCCATAACAATGGATGGCTGCTCTGAGCGATGAGCATCGCCTCGAGATCGAGCGAGGCCTGATCAAGGAAAGTTTGCAGGATTGTGCCAAAGATAGGAAAAATCAAACCAATCATTGCACCGACGATAGTGAATTTGACTGTGGGGGAAAGGCCAGTAAATCTTTTCATCGGGGCCTCCACGAACATAAAACAACCAGTACAAGACGAGCACAGGTTTTGTACGCCATGTATATACTGAAAGCGGGCACAAATTGCGCTTTTGCTCAACGGGTTTCGGCGGATTAAAATCATTAAAATCCTGCCTCAGTTCATGCAAGTCGGTTCAAACCGACTCGTTGCGCCAGTCCGAAGGGACTTCCATGTACTGAGCAGGCGGCTTTAGCCCCAATACTGCTTAGATAAGGTCGCAGAGACGGCTCCTACGCCGTCGGGCATGGGAGCCCGACCTTCTTAACTAAACAGTATTGGCTTTAGCCCCGCGAACCGAGCAGCAGAAAACCGCAATTTGTGGTCGTGCGAGGTATAGTTTAGCACAAATCGGAGATTAAACTAAACAGCCTCGACGCGCTCGATACCCGGGAAAAACTGCCGCACCGTCCCCTCGACCCAGCCATGCAAGGTGGCAGGTGAAAGCGGACAACCCAGGCAAGCTCCCCCAAGCCTCACCTTCAGGACTTTCCCATTAAATGCAACGAATTCTACCGATCCGCCGTGGAAATGCTCGATATACGCGCTCAGTTGTTCGATCAAACCTTTCATCTGTGCTTCTTGTGAAAGGGGTTTCGTTTGTGCCATTCTTCCAACCTCCTTGAACCTATCCGGAAAGCCGGCCTGCTGACGGATACCTTTCGCCAGCAAGGATGTCACCTGCGTCCGCCTGCTCTGCCAGCGTTCAGCTATCACGTTCGCCAGGCGGTCGAGAATGACTTTCCCAACCCCGGGGTGCTTCTCACATATTGCGCGCAAATCTTCACCGCGCACCCGTAGAACTTCACAATCCGTGGTGCACATCGCACCGGAAGTATACGCCACATTACCCATTGCCGCCGACCAGCCGAAAACACCGCCTGGTTGGACGCGCGTCACGGTCATCATTGGCCCGTCATCCGGCTTGTAGCGGATAAGCACCTCGCCCTTCACCACGAGATAAAGAAATTCGGCGATATCTCCTTGCTCGAATATGATGGTGCTGGTAGGGTAGAATTGTGAGTTGAAATAAGGCATCAGCAGCCTTATCTCTGCCGTGCTCAAGCCTTCGAAGAAAGCCAATTCTTTCACTGTGTCAACTATCATTGCATGGATATTATTCTCACCCACCCACCCTTTCAAGTGGCGAACATCCTAAATTAAAAGACATTTGTCCCTCGTTTGAACTCAATATGTCATAGGCATCGGGTATACTCTAGCTTTGCAACTTTCGATACTGGAAAACATCTAATGAGTGAGAAAGTCCTGCCAGAACTTTCCCTTGACGCCCTCAAGTCCGGAGATCGAGATGAATTTGCCCGGCTTGTGGATGCCTACTCCGGGCCGATCTACCGGTTGGCGATGAAAATGCTCGGCGACGGACAAGATGCCGAGGATGTGCTCCAAAATACCTTCCTCAATGCGTTCAAGCACATCCGCAGTTTCGAGGGACGCTCCACACTCGCCACCTGGCTTTATCGTATCGCCGCCAACGAAGCCCTGATGATGATCCGCAAGCAGCGGCCCGAAACGACCCTGACGGATACCAGCCTGGAAGACGACGAAGGCGAGGATTATTCCCCGGTCCAATTCGTGGACTGGTGCTGTCTGCCCGAGGACGAATTACTCTCGTCCGAAGCCAGGAGCCGCCTCGACCGGGCCATTCAGCGCCTGCCGGAGAGACTGCGCATCGTTTTCATCCTGCGCGACCTCGAGGGCTTGTCCATCGAGGAAACCAGCCAGGCGCTCGATCTGAGCCAGACCGCCGTGAAGACCCGTCTGCTGCGTGCACGCCTGAACTTGCGTGAGCAACTCAGCAGCTATTACGGCGAACGCCTCCAGAACAGGAGTAAGGCGAAATGACGAAATCAGCGGAATGCAAATCTTTATTGGAATCGCTCTCCGACTACGTGGACGGAACGCTCAGCGAAGAGCTGTGCGAGGAAATCCAGCGGCACGTTGACAAGTGCCAGGATTGCCGCATCGTGGTGGACACGCTGCAAAAGACCGTCTATCTCTACCATGCCACCGCCAGTGAGCCGGCCGATGTCCCGCCAAACGTGCGCGAGCGTCTCTTCCGCAGCCTGAACCTGGAAGATTATCTCTGTAATTGACCGCAGCGGCGCCGTCCGCCTGGCGTGGATGGGAGAGGTCAGTCGTGAAATGTTGGAGAAGTATGTGACCCCGCTCGTGGAGGAACGATAATGGATGCAAAAGTGACCTGGCAGCAAGGATTGACATTCACCGGCACAGCCGACAGCGGCTTCAGCGTTCCGCTCGGCGCGGACCCGGGCGTGGGCGGCGCGGACGACGGCTTCCGCCCCCTCGAGCTGATGGCCGTCAGCCTGGCCGGATGCACGGCCATGGACGTCATCTCCATCCTGAAGAAAAAGCGGCAGGAGGTGACCGCCTTCGAGGTGCGCGTCCATGCCGAGCAGGCTCAAAAGCACCCACATGTCTTCACCCACATCGAGATCGAGTACCTCGTCACCGGCCACCACGTAGACCCGGCAGCCGTGGAACGCGCCATCGAACTATCCAAAACCAGGTACTGCCCGGCTCAGGCCATGCTCGCCAGGGTGGCTGAGATCGAGTTGAGTTACCAGATTATCGAAGCTGCTTTATTGAGGTAGCGGCGAGATAGTATCTCGCCCTACTTTTCAGCATTATTTGCCCGCCACCACCTGACTGGCCAGATCCGAACACCCGGGACAGGCCGTCACGGTGCGGTTATCGCGGGTCAACGTTCCCTGGTAGGCCGCGCTCCCATTGTGAGCGATCCAGCCTTCCAGGTTGAGCGCCAGCGGCCCATCCGCCGGGATCCACTCGCCATTATATTTGCGGGCGATATGAATGTGCGTACCGGTCGAGTGGTCCCCGCCCTCGCAAGAGGGATGCCCAATCGGGTCGCCAGCTTTTAGCGTCGCACCCAGCGGAGCGCGGCCCTCCGTGCCCACGTGCAAATAGAGGATCACCCAGCCGGTGCGTTCATCGCCATTGCCATCCAGGTCGAGGATGACAACGCCATTACCTGAACGGGAGACCACTCCGTCGGCGACGGCAGTCGCCCATTTATCCGTGGGGATACAACCACCGACCGAGGCCGGGGGGGCAAAGTCAACGGCGGCGAATGGCTCCCCCTTACCCCAGCCGGTGTGCGGGCCGCCGGTAAGGGTCCAGGCATCGCCATCCGGGAAGGGAAAAAGGAACGACGGCTGCTTCAGGCTGACCGGAATGTGGGGGGATTCCGCTGCCCAGGGGTCGCCAAATAACTTCTGAAATGTGTACGCCAGGCCATCCGGGCCAATGGCATGATCGTATGCATCTTTCGGCTGCAGGCGTGAGAAATAATATTGGATGCCAACCGTGGCAGCATTCTGCCAGGGATCGGGGCGTTCCAAACTGCTATCGGTATGCTCGAAGGAGGTCAGATGTCCTGTCCGCCAGCCATAGTAGCCGTTGTTGAGCGTATTCGCTGCCCAGATAAGCTGCATGTACACGCCGACGTGCGCAAGATCTTTATAACCGAGCGGATAAGGGGTGGAGGGCGGCTCCGGGTATGAAAGCGCGCTCGCCTGGTACTCGAGGATCGCCAGCAGCAAGCGCGGGCTGACGCTGAAGTTCATGGCAACGTAATCCACGATCTCTGCGCCAGAGCGCCAGTCGCCTGCCACGTAGTCGCGGAAATCCTTCAGCCAACCCGGCTGCTGGGCGACAAAAGCCGAGCTGTCGAACTCGACCGCCGAGGGGCCGTTCACGAACAGGTTGTCTGGAATGATCTTGAACGAAGTCCCCCACAGCGGCAGATAATAGATGGGGATTTTCATCGGCATGCCAGGCGGCATGGTGGTTGCATCCGCTGGGATCTGGGGATTGGCCTGGCGGATTTGATCTATCGTGGTGTTGAAATGGGCTGCCAGCGCCGGGAGCGTATCCCCCATCTGGGCAACGTAGTCCACCAGTTCGCCGGGGTTGTAGGCCGGGCGCGCCGGAATGGGGGTCGGCGAAGGCCCGGCGAACAGGGTCGGCGTCGCGGTAGCAGGCGCCAGGTCCGCGCTCGGCTCCTGCGGCAGGCAGGCGGACAGGATCAAGGAGGCGATAACAATAAACAGCAAATTGCGAAATGGGAGGTTATTCATCCGCTGTTCGGATAATCTTCGTCTCGGCTGAAACTTCTGACCTGGCAATGACGGTCTTATCACCCTTCGTCAGCGTGCCCTCGTAGGGCTTCTTTCCGGCGTGCGCCACCCAACCGCTCAGGGTAAAGGGGAGCGGCCCATCGGCCAGCACCCACTCGCCGTTGTATTTACGGGCGAAATGCAGGTGCGTGCCTGTGGCGATACCTCCCTCGCAGGAAGGATGGCCGATCAGGCCGCCAGCGTCCAACCAGACGCCGAGCGGGGCGCGATCCTTCGTAGCGATGTGCAAATAGAGCAAATCCCAGCCGGTCTGCTCGAAACCGTCGCCGTCCAGATCCAGGACGACCACCCCTGTCGTCGAGCGGACGACCTGCCCGGCGGCGGAGGCCACGATCCAACTATCCGAGGGGACGCAGCCGCCTTCGTCCGCGCCGGGGGCGAAATCCAATGCCGCCATCGCGCCCTGCAACTCCCAGGCTGCATGTGGCCCGCCGGTTAAGTTCCAAAGTTGTCCAATCAGAAAAGGCAAGTTCAGCGGCGGCTGGGTCAGCCCAGGCGGGAAGAGCGGCTCGACCGCTTGAGCGCGCCCCCATGCGTCGCCGAACATTTGCACATAGAGCGCCGGGAAGCCGACATTTGGGTCTATGGCCTGCGCCCATTCCATGAAGTTGCGCGTTTTAGAAAAGAAATACTGGATGGCAACGGTGCCGGCGTTCAGTTCCGGCGAGAGGCGGACGATCGTCCCATCCGGGAAGGTCAACTCGGTCAACGTCCCACCGCGCCAGCCATAGTAACCGTTCGATAGTTCCTGTACTGCCCACATCATCTGGCGGAAGAGGCCCCGGTAATTGTAATTCACGTAGCCGAGGGGATAATCCCCCTGGGCCAGGTTGGAGGGCTGGCCGTTCACCCAGCCGCTCTCGTACTCGATCAGGGCCAGCAGCAGGCGCGGGTTGATCGAGTTCTCAATGGCCATACGTTGAACCGCCTGCGCGCCGTTCGTCCAACCGGTGCTGACCAGGTACTCCCGGTAGGTGGCGCCCAGGTAGCCGCCAGCCTCGGCTACATAGGAATCAATATCGAAATCCATCGCCGAAGGTGAATAGACTACCTCGCTATCGGGCATGATCTGGACGGCGGGCGTGGTCTCGCCCAGGCGGTTTGGGATAATAAGGAGCGTATCCGGAACGAGCAGACCGGTTTCCGGCAATGTTTCCGAGGAGGTGATCTCGGAAGCCTCGACGCCGAAGTGCGCCGCCACGGCCGACAGGCTGTCGCCCGGTTGGGCATAGTACAGGAGCGGTGCACGCTGTGTGACTGAGACGGGGGTCGGGGTAGGCGTTGGGGGATACGGCGTCGCGGTTGGTGTGAAAGTTGGCTCTGGCGTCCAGGTCGGGATGGGCGTCGGCGGGTCGGCTGTCCAGAAAACGGGCTGCGTTGGCGTCGCGGTCAGGGTCGGCCCGGTCATCCCCCATAGCGGGCCGCAGGCGGAAAGCATAGCGGTAAGGAGGAGCATAATGGCGGCTTTGCGCGTGGAAAAAAAAGCTGGCTTCATCGTAAACGATTATAACGCTCTTATCGTTGGATCTGGTTGATGGGATTATTGCCGTCGAAGGCTTCGACGGTCACGCCGTTGCGCGTCAGGTAGCCATCGTATTCGACGCCCGTGCCAGAAGAACCCCAATCATCCAGGATGAACGGGACAGAACCATCCGCGGAAATCCACTCACCGTTGAAGCGGCGCGCCAGGTGGACGTGCGTGCCGTTGGCAATACCGCCCTCGCAGGAAGGGTGGCCGATACGCTCGCCAGCGTGGAGGTACGTACCCGCGCGGACGCGGTCGCGGCTCTCGATGTGCATGTACAGCACCGTCCAGCCGGTCTGCTCGTAGCCGTCGCCATCCAGGTCTTGCATCACCGCCCCATTCGCAGCGCGCAGGATGGGGCCATCGGCCACAGCCGTGACCCAGGCGTCGCTGGAAACGCAGCCGAGCGCCTCGCCGGGCGGGGCAAAATCCAGCGCCGCCCAGGCCGAGCCGGGATTCCATCCGGCGTGCGGGCCGCCGGTGAAGGCCCAAATCTCGCCGGTTGCAAAGGGCAGGTGCATTAGCGGTTGGATCAGGTCGCCCGGTACGAGCGGCTCGATCGCCAGATCGAAGGGATAACCAAAAAGCTGGGAATAGGCCGCAAATAAGCCATTCGGCGAGACATCCTTCAGCCAGGTCTGGTAATCGTCCAATTGAGCGAACAGGTTCTGGACGCCGGCCGTCCCAGCGTTGATGGATGGGTCTACCGGCACAACCGAGCCATCGGCCAGGACCCAGTCGGAGACAGCGCCCACCCGCCAGAGATAATATCCCTGGTTGAGGGCGTTGGCTGCCCAGGTCAACTGGCGATACAGGCCAATGTGCCAGTTGTCATTGAACCCCAGCGGCGCAGCCAGCGTGGCCGGATCGGGTGACAACGAATTTGGATTCGTCACCCAGCCCGAACGATATTCCAGCACCGCCAGCAGCAGGCGCGGGTTGACCGAATCATTTTGCGCCGCCCGCAGGATGATCTGGGCGGCATTCAAGGTCTCGCCGTCTACATCCTCCTGGTAGCTTGCCAGGTAACCGGCTTTGCTGCGGATGAAGGACTCGAGATCTAACGTGAGACTCATCGGCCCGTAGACAAGTTCGGAATCGGGGATGATCTTGAACGACGGCCCGGCCGGCTGGGGCGTGGGAACGGGGATTTGCAGCGTCTGGCCCACAGCCAGGGTATTTGGGTCGTACAGACCGTTGGCCTGCATCAAAGCCTCCACGCTGACGCCGTAACGCAGGCTGATGGCGCCGAGCGTATCGCCCGCTTGGACGATGTATGTCTCCGGGCCGCTGCGCGGGGTGGGCAAAAAACGAGTCGCATCCGGCGTCGGGGTCAGGATGGGCGAGCCGGGAACGCGCGTCGGCAGGAGGCGGAACGAGGCCGTGGCGGTGGAACCGGTCAACGAAACGGCCGGCAGGCCTGGGGTCGAGTCCGCACCGGAAGGGTTCCAGGGAGGGGAGTCTGGCGCAGGGCGTACACAGGCTGCCAGGATAAGAAGCAGAGTCACTATCCAGATTTTTTGCAGGCGCATAAGGCGATTGTAGCATAAGAATTTCTGCTACAATGAACCTGACAAGCCGCTGTGACAATCATGATTATCATCATGAATAATTCCGCTGCCCCTGTGCTAGACTCAGTAGATCACAGATTCTCCGTCGAGGGGGCTCCCATGTCCCCGAATCGCAGGCGTGGGAGCCTGCTCCACAGAAATCTGTGATTTACTGAGACTATGAGGAGAGCTTACCGGACCCGCGTCCTGACAAGTGAGGCCTTGTGACCAATCACAAAATCGTCTACAAACCCATCGCGCCGGAGGTGGTAGAACTGGCACAGCAGCATGGGAATCAGCGCGAATGTGTTCTCGAAATCCTGACCGAACTTGACGGGCGCGGCCACTTGAGCACCGAAACTATCACCGATACAGCACGCGCGCTGGGCATTCCGGAGCAGCAAGCCTATGGCATGGCGACGTTCTATTCCATGCTCTCGCTCCAGCCGCGCCAGAATGTATTGCGAGTCTGCGATGGGCCGGTGTGCTGGCTGAGAAGGGCCAGTAATCAGTTATCAGTGAATAGTGACCAGTTATCAGTGAACAGTGATCAGTCATCAGTTATCAGTGATCAGTTATCAGTGATCAGTGATCAGTCGCCTGTTGAAACGTGGGGGAAAGTAATATCCGGCCAGGGTTGGACAATCGAACGGACATCCTGCCTGGGCTTGTGCGACCGGGCGCCGGCGGTACTGGTCAACGCCGAGCAGGCCGGGCCGGTGACACCGGAAGAGGCCGACAAAGTCTGCGAAGGCTGGCGCGGCGTGCCAACAGATTACTCGACGCCGCGCAAGGGTGAAGTGCGCGTGATGCTGGCGAACGCTGGAAAGGTTGACCCGGATTCGATTGACTCGGCTCTCGAGCACGGCGCATATAGCGGACTGAAGTCCGCGATCCAGAAGTCCGCGACCCAGAGGAAGCCAGAGGAGGTAATCGCGGAGGTGGAGGCCAGCGGCTTGCAGGGGCGCGGCGGGGCGGGTTTCCCGGTGGGACGCAAGTGGAAGTTCGTCGCGCAGGCGAAAAAAACCCCCCGCTACATGATCTGCAACGCCGACGAGTCCGAGCCGCTTATCTTCAAAGACCGTGTGCTGATTGACACTAATCCGCATCAACTGCTCGAAGGCATGGCCATCGGGGGTTACGCTTGTGGGGCGAGCGAGGCCTGGATTTATATCCGCGGAGAGTACGAGTATCAGGCGCGACGGCTGGAAAAAGCGATCCAGCAGGCTGAAGCCAAAGGCTGCCTGGGAGAGGATATCTTCGGCAGCGGGTTCTCGTTCCATATCCACGTTCATCGCGGCGCGGGAGCCTACATCTGCGGCGAAGAGACTGCGCTCATCGAATCGCTAGAGGGTAAGCGCGGCGAACCGCGCATCCGCCCACCTTATCCGCCCACCTATGGTTATCGCGGTTATCCAACGGTAGTCAATAACGTGGAATCCTTCTCCGCGGTGCCGCACATCCTCAAGAACGGCGCGGAGTGGTGGAAAGCACTCTCGACCTATCCCATTCCCGGCACGAAACTATATATGCTGCTCGGTCATGTCGAGAACCCCGGCCTGTTCGAAGCACCCTTCGGCCTGACCCTGCGCCAGGTTATTGACGATTTCGGCGGCGGGATGCCCTCAGGCTCCAAATTCAAATTCGCGCTGACTGGCGGCGCGGCCGGGACCATCGTCGGCCCGGACCTGCTCGATGTTCCGCTGGATTACGCTTCGGCGCGGAAAGGCATCAGCCTCGGCGCGGGCGCGTTCCTGGCTTGCGACCAATCGGTTTCAGTCGTGGCATTTCTGCGCGAGCTGCTGCATTTCTTCGCGGCCGAATCGTGCGGCAAATGCACGCCCTGCCGCGTCGGGACGTGGCGCGCCTTCGAGATCCTATCTCACATGGCGGATGGTCAAGGCCAGAGAGGCAACGTGGTCGAACTCAAAGCGCTTTCCGAGAACCTGCTGCTGGCTTCCTTCTGCGGGCTGGGTCAGGCGGCGCCGATCCCGATGGATTCGGCGCTGAGCAATTTTGCGGAAGAGTTCGAGAAGGCCGAGAAATGAAAATCGGGAAGCGTGTGCCTCCCGATTTGGAGCTAAAGTCGGAATCCACTATGCAGCAAGCGGCGGCGTGATGAATTCCGCTTGCCATATCTCCTGCTGGACCATCCGCACATGCTTTTTCATGCGGATGTAGACAAGCGGAGCGTTGGCTGGCGGGTGGGGCATGTTTTTGGCGAGTTCAATGCTGTGGCGGTTGAATTCTTCGTCTTCTGGATCGAGAAGAACAAGGATAAACCGTTCCGGCATGGCATCGAGCATGTCAGGATTCTCGAATACAAGGTGATTGAATTGCTTGGTCAACTCGAACATCCTGTCATTGAAGGCAGCATCCTTGCGAGATAATGGTTTCATCGTTTGTACCTTTCAATATACCAATGATAGTTGGCCTGCAAGTCATCAATGGCAAAGTTCATTGCATCATCATACGAGGCGAAACCCATCAGCGGCGATTTGATTAGCTCGCCATTCGGGCGCAATTCGTCACGATGAACAAAGCCATGTGCTGTATCATAACGGGTAATGGCAGCCCATTCATCGCCAATCAGCGCTTCCAATTGCACCGAAAACCACAGGATGTGTCCCCGGTCTTTTTGGTAGCGAACCCGAATGACGGCCCAGCCTGCCAAAACTCGAAAGAACTCTCGCTCTTCCATAAACAAAAATGCTCACGATGCGACAGAAAAAGTATCCAATGCCACTTTGGGCAACCGAACAGGAGCGAACATTTGCTCCGGGAAAAGATAATCTTCACCCGATTCGTCAATCACCCGAATCATGCGATGTGACTCTGCTTCTGGATCGGGCAAAACCCTGTAGACCTTTCGCACTTCGAGTGAGGCAGGATAATCTTTGTTGGTGATGCAGAAAGCGTACTTGTTTTTCATGAGTGTACTGGAATGTTGAAGAGCATTTAAGCTGCAAGTGGGGCCGGTACAATGGATGGCGTCCACTCGATTTGTTGGACAACACGTACCTGCCGCTTCATTTGCACATATACGAGAGGTACATCTTCTGGGTAGCGCGAGGAATGAGCCAGTTCGATGTTAGCGCGATTGAATGCTTCATCCTGCGGGTCGAGCAGGACAAGCACCGCCCGTTCTGGCAACTCATCGAGAATATCAGGATGAGCGAAAACGTAGTGATTGAACTGTTCCATCAGTTCAAACACTTTGTCAGCCACAACTTCGGGTTTTAGCGTATCCATTTCTTATATCTTTCCACTTGGATCACGAACCAGAAAATGTGACCTCGTTCTTTGGCGTACCGAACTCGAACGCGAATCAGACTTGTTGGAAAGAGAAAATATTCTCGCTCGTTCATCTCAATGAGAATACTATCACAGGTTTGACAAAGATTCAAGCAAGGAGAAATCCAGCATGACCGTAAACCTGACCATCAACGGACAGGCAATTCAAGCCCGCCAAGGCCAAACCATCCTTGAAGCAGCGCGGGAGAACGGCATCCGCATCCCAACATTGTGCTATCACAAGGACCTCTCCCCCACCGGCAACTGCCGCATCTGCGTGGTTGAGGTCGCCAATCAGCGGTTCTTACAAGCCGCCTGTGTGATGCAGGTTTGGGAAAGGATGGAAATCTTTACTGACGGCGAGAAGACCAGGAAGTCACGCAAACTCACGCTCGAACTGATGCTCGCCAACCACCCGCAGGATTGCCTCACCTGCGACGTGAGCGGAGAGTGTGAATTGCAGGATCTGGCTTACGAGTATCAGGTCAGCGTGCCAGCCTGGGGGGCAAAGGGAACACGCTATCCGGTTGACAGCGACCCGAATCCCTTCATCCGCGTGGACATGAATCGCTGCATCCTGTGCCGCCGCTGTGTGCAGGCCTGCGCCGAGATCCAGGTGCGCAATGTCTGGGGCGTAGCGCAGCGCGGCTTCGGCGAGCAGATCGTCGCCGGGGCAGGCACGACCATGCTCGAGGCGCGCTGCGAGTCCTGCGGCCAGTGCGTGGCCTACTGTCCCACCGGCGCGCTCTCGAACAAGATGAATTATGGGCTGGCGCGGGCGCATCAAACGACTAAAGTCGTTACTACATGTTCGTATTGCGGTGTGGGCTGCCAGTTCGATCTATTGGTAAAAGATGATAAAGTGATTGGCGTTCAATCAAATCCAAATGCGCCTGTCAACGGCATGGCGCTGTGCGTCAAGGGTCGTTATGGCTATGATTACATCCATCATCCCGACCGCGTGCTCAAACCGCGCGTTCGCCGCTATCTTCTCGAAGGCAACAAGAAGCCAGAGAATAGAGATTCGAGAATAGAGAATAGTAAAGGCGTGACTAATCTCGACTCTCTAGTCTCTACTCTCTGGGACTGGGTCGAGACGGATTGGGACACCGCGCTGGACATCACTGCCAGACGCCTGGGCGAAATCCGCGACGCCACTGGCCCAGACAGCATCGGCATCCTGACCTCAGCCAAATGCCTGAATGAAGAAAACTACCTGATGAACAAGTTCGCCCGCCAGGTTATCGGGACGAACAACATAGACCACTGCGCCCGTCTCTGTCACTCCAGCACCGTGGCCGGTTTGACCGCCTCCTACGGCTCGGGCGCAATGTCCAACTCGATGGACGATGTTGCCAATCACGCCCAGGCGCTGTTCGTCATCGGCTCGAACACCACCGAGCAGCATCCCGTCTTCGGGACGATGCTGCGGCGGGCAGTACGCAGGCGCGGCGTCAAACTGATCGTCGCTGACCCGCGCCGCATTGATCTCGCTGATTTCGCCACGCTGCACATCCGTCACAGGCCCGGCAGCGACATCGCCCTGCTCAACGGCCTGATGCACATCCTCCTCGAAAAAGGCTGGGAGGACAAGAAATTCATCCAGGAACGCTGTGAAGGTTTTGATGAGTTCAAAGCGACGGTGATGCAGTATCCGCCCGAAAAGGTCGCTGAAATCACCGGCGTTCCAGTCGCGGACCTCGAGCGGGCCGCCGAGATCATGGGCACGACCAAGCCCATGGCCGTGATGTGGGCAATGGGCATTACCCAACACATCGTCGGCGTGCGCAACGTGATGGCGCTCGCCAACCTGCAAATGCTGCTCGGCAACATGGGCGTACCCGGCGGCGGCGTCAACCCGCTGCGCGGGCAGAACAATGTCCAGGGTGCGTGCGACATGGGCGGGCTGCCGAACGTGTACCCGGCGTATCAGCCGGTTACCAGCGCCGAGGCGCGCGAGAAGTTCGCCAAAGCCTGGGGATTAACGAAAAAGGATGAATTCGGAAGGATGAAGGATGAAAAAGGAGCGGATTTCATCCTTCATCCTTCATCCTTCATCCCTGAAAAAGTCGGCATGACCGTCACTGAGATGATCCCCAACATCCTGGAGGGCAAGATCCACGCCCTGTACATCCTCGGCGAAGACCCGGTCATGTCCGACCCGGACACGGCTCACATCCGCAAGTGTTTGGAGGCAGTTGATTTTCTGGTTTTGCACGAAATTTTCCCCTCCGAAACCTCGGTCTACGCCGACGTGCTGCTGCCCGGCGTCTCGTTTGCCGAGAAGAGCGGCACCTTCACCAACACTGAACGCCGCGTCCAAATGGTACATAAGGCCATCCAGCCGCTGGGCGAGGCGCTCCCCGATTGGCAGATCACCCGC
>Ga0210015_1001842_pt1 | contig 20576 bp, 23 predicted proteins | sample CryGeymeta201522_FD_185471 | JGI IMG/M metagenome (GOLD analysis project Ga0210015, IMG submission 185471) | Groundwater microbial communities from Crystal Geyser aquifers in Utah, USA - Crystal Geyser metaG 2015-22 (SPAdes) (version 2) | ecosystem: Environmental > Aquatic > Deep subsurface >... | reverse complement strand
CGTAAGCGAAAAATCGTGCGATTCGTATCCAGGGGTGTTCGCGGTAATCGACGATTTTTTGGACAAATACCAAAAGAAGAAGCACCCTGCTATGTACAAAAAGCATTTGCCTGCGTTGAATTTGTTGCGAACAGTCTTAGGCAACAAGCCTGTGAATGAACTTCGGCAGTCAGACCTCAATGAGTTTTTTGATATTGTGGGCAAACTGCCCCCGCGTTGGGCGATGGAGTGCAAGAAACGCGCTGTGTCTGCACGCCAATTAGCGAAGACGGACTTTCCGGTAACCATTGCACCCAAGACATTTGCCGACAACTATGTTGTGCCTGTGCGTATGCTATTGCAAGCGTCCATCAGAAATTGGGGCGATCAAGGCTTTCCTGTACAGCTGACAACCGATGGAACCATCTACGAGGGCGAGCGTGCAGAAGGTGAGAGTAAACAACGCGCCTTTTCAAAAGAGGAGTTGGAGCGACTGCTCAATGGCCCTGAACTGCAAAAATTTCGGGTCGATCCAAAATCAGATCACATGTGGTGGTTGCCGGTGATTGCATGTTTTACCGGCGCAAGGGTGAATGAAATCTGTCAACTCAATCCACAGACCGATATTCTTGAAGATTCAGAATGTAAGACCCCGTACTTCTGGATCACAAACGAAACGGAGGGCGACAAAGGTATCAAGAAAAGTGCAAAAAATCAATCCTCAAAGCGTAAAGTCCCTTTTCATTCTTGTCTGATTCAACTTGGATTGCCAGACTATCTTGCTGCTCTTAAAAAGCGAGGTGCGCAGCGAATTTTCCCTGCATGGGTGCCCGTTAACAAAAGGGCTAGTACACAAGCTGAAAAATGGTTTCGGGATTTCCTTATAGGGATTGGTTTGCGCGACGACACGCCTTTTGCAAAAATTACCGGAATGCATGCCTTCAGGCATACCTTACTCACTCGGGCTACAAATTCTTTGCCGAGCATCAATGCTGGGCCGCTTACCGGACATTCGCCCGCCATAGGAAAAAGCCCGAGTCAGAGTGGCTATGAGGGCGAGTTATCAGTTAAAAACAAAATACTGCTGCTGGAAGCCATCAATTTTGGCATCAATTTACGCGCACTCGGTTCGGTAGGCTCCGAAGCACTTCGCACAGCCCCGCCGGATTAATCCCGATTGTTAGCAATCAGCGAGACCGACCAACAGTTTGGCTGTTACGGGTTCGCGTGTAGTTGCAGGTCATTCATTTGAAGGTTGAGACTGCGATAGAAAATTGGTGGGTTTTCAATAGCTTGCGGCACGAGCCGTGTTGACAACTTTGCCGGTTGCATGGCCAGCACGGGCAATCAATGACCGCTACCATGCTGAAATGTGCAGCCACTACCAAGCCATCAAAGAAAGTGAGCGCTACCAGCGCCACTTCGGGGTTGAGCCGCCCGCTGACCCGGGTAAGCACGATATTTGGCCAGGCTATGTGGGCAGTTTCATCCGGCGCCATCCGCATGCTGATGTGGGTGACGATGCGGTTCCACAGCAAGAAGCACTCAATGGCTTGTTTGGCCTGGTGCCGCACTGGTCGCAGGACACAAAGATTGCACGACACACTTTCAACGCGCGTAGCGAAACGGTTGCCAGCAAGCCCGGCTTTCGCGATGCATGGAAGCACGGCCAACACTGCATCATTCCAGCCGATGCGATCTTTGAGCCCGATTGGCGCAGTGGCAAGGCAGTTCCCACCCGAATTGCGCGCACAGATGGCGCGCCGATGGGGATTGCTGGCTTATGGTCATCGTGGAAGCCACCCGCAGGTGAAATCGTTTACAGCTACACCATGTTGACGGTCAATGCCGATGACCATGCGCTGATGCGGCCGTTTCACAAGCCGACTGATGAAAAGCGCATGGTGGTGATCCTGTCGCCAGAACGCTATCAGGATTGGCTGCAGGCGCCTGCAGAGAGCAGTATGGCGTTCATGCGGGGGCCCCAAGCCGATTTAGATCATACTTCCTAGCCGTATATCAAAATTGCCGACCTAATCCCATGAAAACCGTTGCTGTCCTGTTTGTGTGCATGGGCAACATTTGCCGAAGTCCCACCGCGCATGGCGTGTTTCGTCACAAGGTCACCAAGCTGGGCCTGGCCAATGCTTTGCGGGTGGATTCTGCTGGCACCCACAACTTTCACCCCGATAGCCCACCAGATGCTCGTTCTCAAGCGCATGCTGCCAGACGTGGCTATGACCTGTCAGATTTGAGAGCAAGGCAAATCCAGGCTGATGACTTTGGTGCGTTTGACCTCATTTTGGTGATGGATTGGGACAACCTTGCACTGGTCCAGTTGGAGTGCCCACCGGAACATCAATACAAGGTGCGTCGGTTCACCGAGTTCTGCCTGCAACACGACAGCCCGGTGGTGCCTGACCCTTACTATGGCGGCACAGATGGCTTTGAGCAGGTGCTGGACCTGGTGGAAGATGCCAGCGATGGCTTGATCCGGTATCTCAGGTCTCAAGTCACCTGATGCAGAGTCATCAGACTTTGATGTGCTCAATTGAGCTTAGGAACGGGGGGGTAAGTAGATGGGTTTGATCGGCAACATACTGTGGTTTGGTTTTGGCGGCTTTGTGATGGGCCTGGGGTGGTGGCTGGCTGGGCTACTGGCCGCAATCACCATCGTGGGAATCCCCTGGGCCAAGGCTTGCTTTGTGATCGGTCAGTTCGCATTTCTGCCGTTTGGCAAGGTTGCCGTCAATCGTAAGAGCCTGACCAAAAAGGATGACATTGGCACGGGTAGTCTTGGCTTGTTGGGCAACATCATCTGGTTCATCTTTGCGGGCATCTGGCTGGCCATCGGCCACTTACTGTCGGCACTACTGTTTTTTGTCACCATCATCGGTATTCCTTTTGGCATCCAGCACATGAAGCTGGCGAGCATTGCACTAGCGCCAATTGGCAAGACCATCGTTGACAAGGACGTTGCTGCATCTGCTGGCTTTTCGGGAATTTGATGGCAGCCGTTTTGTTGTTTCGCGTAGTTCGTCAGGATGTGCAGACGGCGGCCCCCCCTATGACAGCAACGCAGCGTAAAGAGTCAGTCGCGAGTATCCGCTTCCCGGCAGTCCACTTGAATTCTTCCAATTTACAAGTTCAACATCCAAAACCTGGACAAAAAGAAGGATTCGGTTTGATAAGTGTCGGAATTCTTTACAGTCGATTTGGCTGTCAACAGTGCAGCGGGAGCCGACCGTCACTACACTGGGCCGTTGAGTACATGCAACGGCTTGGCTGTGCCGCCAGGCAAACAACAGGATGCAGTTCAATGTCAACCAATTTCACTAGCCAAGACCTATCTTTCTCTCCCGTGTCTGATGACGATTTTGAAGACTTACTTGCGATTCGAATTGCGGCAATGAAGGAGAGTCTTTCGCGTATCGGTCGCTTCGACCCATCGCGGGCGCGTGAGCGTTTCAAAAGTGGGTTTTCTCCTGAAAACACCCGTCACGTGGTCGTGTCCGGTAGTTGTGCAGGGTTTGTCACCGTCAAGCCCTTTGACGACGGCTTGCTACTTGACCACCTCTACGTTCTCCCCAGTTTTCAGGGGCATGGAATCGGTGCCTTGGTTCTCGCTTCGATTTTTAAGGTCGCTGATGCGGATAGGCAGCAAATTCGTGTCGGTGCGCTCAAGGAAAGCGACTCCAACCGTTTCTACGAACGCCATGGATTCAAATTGGTTTCGGAGGGTGAGTGGGATAACTACTATGTACGGTCATGTCAAACGCTAGCGTAGTACCGTTCTAGCCCTAGCCCATCTGTTTGAATGGGTAGCTTTTTGTTTGGCCTTGATGCTCTCGGTTATGACTGCAATGGAGCGGCGCGAAAGTCGGCAATGGGCCTGAAGCGGGTACTCACCAAGAAGCATTGGGCATCACAAAATTGCATTGGGAAATTTTTGCGAAACGCTAAATTTCACTCAGGCTTCAAAACAGCGTTACCAAGGCAACCTTCGGTGCATCAGAATCACACTGCTTGGCCCTATAAGCACCGTTCTGAAAATTCAGGAAAAATCTGGCACCAAGGGCATGTCCCCCACGTCATTTGGCCCAGGGGTATCAAGGTCTGCACCCGCTCTGATGCGGTTCTCTTCCAAGGCAGACGATGCGGTTTAAACCTGGTGTCAATCGGCAAAAATAATCGTTGTCACCAAGTTGAGTCGAAATGTTCTCGACTTGTCACGATCAAGAATGCGTGCCAATGCCAAACGCTCACATCAACTTCCAGGCAACCACGACGCAAGCAACGCATGGTCGATCGAATCGTAGAGGTCAACGCCCGGCAGCAAACAGTATTTGTCACTGTTGTATCGCATGAGCTTTTTTTCTCGGTCACGAAACTTGGACCCCACTGTTCTACAGTGACCTGCCTCGGCGTTGTAGCCGTAGCGTTCGTCGCACGCTTGAAATTGCCGTACCCACCAGAGCTCACACCCGTCCAGCTTGTGCGTCAAGTTTTCTCCAGGTTTGACCACGACTTCTTTAAGCGCAAAGTAGAAAAATAGGTCAGCACCATACTTTTCAACATCACGCCGAATTCGCAGGTTGCTTGCAATGCCTGCCCGTATCTGACTACGGTGCAGTTGGCACCTTTGGCGGATTTTCTTTGACTGTCCGATGTTCACGAGGCGTGTGACCCGGTTCAGCATGCAATAAATGCCCGGACCCTTGGGCAAGAAGTCAACGCCGTCTACCGGCGATTTCAGAAAGACATCTTCAAAACTTGAACTCACTGGTAGCCCCAAAAATCAAAATAGTAGTCAGCATTGATCAGAAAACCGGGCTTGTCAAATCACACAATCAGCAATGACTGCGTCGATCACGCGCCAATTTTCTCGCCCACCAATGCTGCTTCAGAGCCTGACTGCTCGTCTTTTGGGTTCCGACAAGCGCACGGCCGCGTATTCAGTCGTCCTTGCGCTGCAGTGCTGCTTCTGTCAGGGCGGCTTCCCGGTCTGCGATTGTGTTGAGCACGGGTTCAATGGCCGTCAAAAATGGTTGCGATTGCGCCAGGTTCACATCATGGCCCTGCAACTTCTGCCGAATGAAAGCCAGTAGCGTGACCTCGTTGGCTGTCACCAAGCGATCAGCCATGAGGCCAGAAATGGTGTCCCACAGCTCTGGGTCACTTTCTGCAACGACCTTGCCCAGAAGAAAAACAGGATCGATGGCCAACAAGTTGGCTGCAATCGCGGCTTTGCCTGGTGGCAGTCGCATCTTTCCTGCTCGCATCATCGCAATCACGTTGGGGTGGTTGTATCCCATCGCTTCTTGCATATCCAAGTTCTTGATTCCCAGGTCTTTCATCCGAATCTTCAAGACATCTTTGACCGGCAGCTTGGTCAGGTGATGTGGGCGTGTCCGAAAGTCGTTCGCTGACTGCTTGGTGGTCTTGGTCATAGAGTTTGTAGTGAGTTATGAGGAAAGCCTGGCATCAGACCGCCACCAACGCAATGACACCTTTTCCATCAAATACGATTGGTGTACCTGGCTGAGCGCCGGACAGCTTTCGCAGATGCTTGATCAGGTTGACCTCTGTGGCGCTCAAGTGCATGGGATTGAAGACTTCTTCGATTGCTTTTGCAAGCTCTGGGTCTGACTCAGTCAACGCTACGCGCATCAGATCTGCGGCATCGAGCTCCAGAGCCGTCGCAAGTGCCGGGATTTTGTTGAGCGGCATTTTCATGCTGCCCGCTTTAATGAGGCTCAGGACGATTTCGCGCTCAAGCCCCAGTGCATCACAGAGTTTCCGATCCGTGAGCTCCTGGGTGGCTTGTGCGGCCTCCAATTGGGCGATGAGGGTGTGGGGTGTGGTTGCGATGACGTTTGACATGGATTTCCCAGTTGATGGGGGTTGCGAAATGCTGACCCCGTACTTTCATGATAGAAATGGAAAATCGATGGCACAGTGGCAATGTGCTGTTGACGCTGTGGCAACTTTCACATGCGCGGCAATGATCAAAAGCCCCTTGGACGGGCGCCGTATGCCAATGAAAATCAGGGGTTGACCGCTTCCATTACCTCCAAAACGATGGCTTGCTGATACCCCGCTACCTTACTGCGGATAGCTGGGTGAATGTGTACTTCGTCAAGAACTGGGCGTGGCATGAAAACTCCAGAGGATTTGAGGCGTGTCAGTATCGCTTTTATTGAAAAGCGGGATGCTGTATCGGTGACGACGGCTCATGCATGGCGACGCTTGTACTTCAACTTTGTTTGCAGTTGGGTCACCACGCTTTGTTGACCATGAAGCACTTTTCTTTGCCGTACAACGCGCCTTTTATTCGTATCGCTACGAAGTGTCCTTCTTGACTCAATGAGATGCCACGGTTCCCCGCCTACGCGGGGGAACCCGGGCTGACAGCAGTCGCATGGGTTGGAATTACCACGGTTCCCCGCCTACGCGGGGGAACCTAGAGCGCTACGTTTTCACCCGCCGTGGCGTAGGGACCATCCCCGCCTACGCGGGGGAACCATCGGATCAGGAAACAGCACTACGACAGGTGCAGGACCATCCCCGCCTACGCGGGGGAACCCCATGCTCTCGCAATTGGGGTGTCCAACAGACGGGACCATCCCCGCCTACGCGGGGGAACCCTTTCCAGAGCCTGATCTTGTCGGGGTTAGCCGGGACCATCCCCGCCTACGCGGGGGAACCAGAATGACCTTGTTGCAATTTGTTTTGACGTAGGGACCATCCCCGCCTACGCGGGGGAACCCGCTGAAAAAATTGCAGTGGCTGCCCAGAGTAGGGACCATCCCCGCCTACGCGGGGGAACCATTCATCCAGCCATGATGCAAGTCTGCGGCCAAGGACCATCCCCGCCTACGCGGGGGAACCTGTAGTCAGGTACGGGCGAGCGATCATTACATGGGACCATCCCCGCCTACGCGGGGGAACCGACAAAGTGGAATCAATGCTACTCAAAGAAATGGGACCATCCCCGCCTACGCGGGGGAACCAGGCATAGCCGCCTCTAAACATAACCCGCATCGGGACCATCCCCGCCTACGCGGGGGAACCTCCAGCGATCCTTCGCAGATCACTGCTTTTTTGGGACCATCCCCGCCTACGCGGGGGAACCGTCGGTGGTGTCGGTGTCTTCGCCAATGACCAGGGACCATCCCCGCCTACGCGGGGGAACCAACGGTAAGACCCTTGATGGAGGATATGCCACAGGACCATCCCCGCCTACGCGGGGGAACCAGTGCTACGACAGGGCGCGCCGGGTCATTGTCGGGACCATCCCCGCCTACGCGGGGGAACCATACCGGCGAGCGGCATGTGCCGTGCTGGCAGAGGACCATCCCCGCCTACGCGGGGGAACCCCAGCTTCGCCTAGTGCGGTGATACGCATTAGGGGACCATCCCCGCCTACGCGGGGGAACCAAGGTTTTGGTCTGTGTGATGCTGTGCCCGCAGGGACCATCCCCGCCTGCGCGGGGGAACCGCCAATATAGATGCGACATCTCGTTCGAGCTTGGGACCATCCCCGCCTACGCGGGGGAACCCGCTGATCAAAGAGGCGATCAGGGTGAGGTTCAGGACCATCCCCGCCTACGCGGGGGAACCTGCCAGGCGGTCATCAACCGTTACGCCCGTTTGGGACCATCCCCGCCTACGCGGGGGAACCGCCGCAGCCAGTTCTTCCACTGTGGCTTCACCGGGACCATCCCCGCCTACGCGGGGGAACCAACGGTCGCTATAACTCGGGCGAGCATGCAAGGGGACCATCCCCGCCTACGCGGGGGAACCTCTAGGAGGTAAGCCTATGATTTTAATGAGCTCGGACAACAGGCGACCAAAAGGCCGTCCATGTCGCGGATGGCAATTGGCGGTTCGCCAACGACCTGACTGGAGATTAACCCAATGGCGGTCTTGTCTTGCCAAAGAATGATGGCTGAAGCATCTGTGTCAATCCACTGCGTCACTACCGCCCAGACTTTGTCGCGTACTGCCGGGCTCATGCTGGCAGCCACATAAACACCGGCGGCCATCTCCAGCATGGAAGAGGCGAGGAAGCCCCGGATTCTGTCACTTACGTTACGGGTCACCAGCACCGTCATGACCATCAAACAGCTCCTTGATCATGTCGATCATCTTCGGGATGACCTGCAGCTTGCGAAAATCCATTGCGGCTTCGCGTCTCACCTCGCGCTCCAGGTTAAGCGACGGGCGGTCAAGTACCCGCTTGGCCACTCTGAAAGCCAGCGGAAGCGTCACGTCAGCGCGAAACATATCTGCAATGTCCAGCGTAAAGGAGTTGCTTGAATCCTCATGGATGAAGCCTAGCGGCGGCAAGGCCCCCACCGCAGCAACCGCAATATCAGCAGCACTCTCCACAAAGGTTGCTGCGTGATTGATGGCCTGGTTGGCCATATCGGCTCCCATTGGATTGGCGCGGTCGTAATGTCTGCCGTTCCAGGCAACACCATAGCGCCCAGCGATAATCTTGTATGTCTCCTTCATTCGGGCGCCCTCAATGCCGCGCAAAACCGTGATGTCCCGGTGGGGCGGTATGGTGCCAAAACGTTTGGCGTACATCCGTCGGGCCAGCAACAGTCGGCTCTCGGTATCAGCCCACACGCGGGCGTGAATCCTGGCCAACCGGCTGCGGCCAGTGCCCATTTGGCCCAAAGGTGGTGCGGTGTAACACTTCACGCCGCCATCGCCAATGGCCACCAGCAGCGTGTCATGGCGTGCCATCAACCTCAATACGTCATGGCTCACCGTCGAGCCTGGTCCCAGAAGAATCATGGATACCTGCTGGTAGGGTATGGCATAGCTGCCTGCCTCAAGGTCGTTGGAGGCCGCACAGTCGAAGCGCAATGTGCCGTTCTCTACAAAAAGGTGTCCCCTGGCCAGTGACACCAGGCCATGTCTATCCGCATGATGAATACGTGTTTCTGCAAGCCCCAAGCGTCCAGGCAGGTCAGCGACAGATTGCATCATCAGTACCTCAACCCACGCAACTTGTCATAGGTCAACCTCATTACCCCCTGTGACCCGACGCTGTCGGCACACCCATTGCTCATGTTCAGCGTCTTCTGCCACGGCCCAACCTGAAGACTTGCAGCAGGCCCTGAGAGGATGGCAGATTTGCGAATCTGAAGGGTTGACTCGGCAATGCTTCCGTTGATGGGCTGGTCACCCTCACAGATCACCCACTCAGCAATAGAATCGCCCAGCCTGGTGGGTGCCACGGTGTCATCCCACATAGGAACGCCATCCGCCTGATAGGCAACATCAGGCTTGATCGCCGCCATAGAGCCCTGCGTTGCTCGGGCCATTTCCTGGCCAATAAATTTATCGGATTGTTTGCGAAGGCCGTCTGGAACCACCTTCAGATCATCGTCGTAGACACCCTCGACCAGTCGCCGTGAGTCTTGCGGCAGCTCGAACCCATCATCAACCAAGCGCATGGTGTTCCATAAAGCCGCATGGTCCTGATACACAAAGCTGGTTCCCTTGGACCAGTCCTTCACCCAGTCCGATGTCGGCTGGTCTGACCACATAGGGGCGTAGACCAGCAGTAGGGGCTCTCCTCGGTCACCACGGTGGTCATGGCGATGCAGGCGCCCCGCGCGCTGAATCAGCAAATCCACTGGGCACAGATCGGTGACCATAAAGTCGAAGTCAATGTCCAGGGATTGCTCGATCACCTGGGTTGCCACCAGCACCTTGCCAGCGCGTTGCACGGGCATCGATGGCTTGCCAAAGATGTCAATTATTCTGTCTTCAACTTCACGGCGGTCACCAGCCGTAAATCGTGAGTGAAACAGTTGCACGTCAACACCTGCAGCCAACAGGTTATCAAAAGCCTCGATAGCCTCACCCACCGTATTGCGTATCCAGGCAACGCACTTGCCAGAACCGGCTTCGGCCACGATCCGGTCAATGACCGCCGCAGCATCGTGCGCGTAATCAATCGACACCCTTCTGCCTGAGTGATGAATTGGACCAGGCTCGCAGCGGCTGCCCGTTTCATATCGCGACTTTAAATCTTCCCGCTCTTTTAGGCAGCCGCTGGCGTCCATGAAGGTAATCAAGGGAAAACCTGACATCATGAGGGTGGGGCTGGTGAGCCTGCGCCCTCGACTCCAAGCGGCTGCATAGTGCCGTCGATGCTGCAGTGGCAGCGTGGCCGAGAGCAGGATGACCGATCCGCCGGACTTGGCGTGCATTTCAATCAGCACCTCCAGAATGCGCTTCATGTAAACGTCGTAGGCATGGACCTCGTCGATGATCAGCGTCTTGGCCGCCAGACCCGCCAGCCGTAGTGTGCTATACCGGGCATACATGGCAGCGATCATGGCTTGGTCAATCGTTCCCACACCGATATCGGAGAGCAGTGACTTTCTGCCACTGTCATTGAGCCACGCGGTGGCCCGGTCCATGGCATCAGGCATCAACCAGCGTTTGCTGTGCAATAGTGACTGCTGGCCTTCGAGCACCTTCACCCGCCGCCACAATCCATTGGCGGTAGCCATGGTGGGCAGGCCAAAGAAAAACGAAGAGCCTGCAGCCGCAGCAAGTGCCGCCTCAGTCTTGCCGCCGCCGGTTGTCTCCTCAATCACCAGAAAAAAAGGTCGCTCCTGGGTGGGCAAGTCCAACACCGCCTGCTGGACGCTAGTCGGTGTGTAGCCTTTGAAAAGCTCATGGAAGGTCTTGCGCTCCGCAGGCATGACCACCCCCGATACATCAATGGCGAGATCAGCTTTGGCCAGTGCCTCCTGAAAATACACATCAACATCGACTTGACCTTGCTGAAAGGCAAACCAATCTGTGTTGGAACCCAACCAGTCGGCCAGGGTGATCACGCCCGCAATCCACCAGGAGGCTCGTTCTACTTTTTGCGTCTCCGGGAAGACGGGTGCAAAACGTACAAAGCTCCAGTCAATCAGCTCTTGGCCAGCTTCTATGTCAGCAGGTCCAAAGTAGCGCGTGCTTGAAACGTGGGTGCCATTTTTGAGGTTGGAAGGCGGTTTGCCGTGGTGGCCGGTAGCGCAGCGCATCACAGCATCCATGGCATCGCGCACCTCATCATCACAAAACTTGGAACCTGAAATGTCCTGCCAAAGCGACCAGCCCAGGCTGTCATGGCGGACATCGTAGTCATGAGCCACCCTGGTCACACCGAGCGTTTGGGCAATGACGGCGGTCGCCGGGCTCTGGTACTGAAAAGCCGGAGAGAGCTTGCCAAGATCATGCAGCGCCGTGGCCCACCCTATCAAATTTGCCAAACTGGCTCTGTCCATGCCCAGTGGCCCCATCAGCGTGGCCGCAAGACGGTCACTGCGCTCAATCAGGCGGATGGCACAGGCCGCAACATCCAGGTTGTGATACAGCAGCCGGTGATATTGGTCAGCATTAGTCTTGCCCCAATACGCGCTACATTTCATAGCTTGGACATTGCCTTGGCGGTTTCAATCATGTCATGCCGATGGAGTGTGGCGATGTTCCAGAAAATATCGCGAGCAGTTGTCCTCAGCGTCTTCTCCCACCCCGCCCAGTCTGTCGTCGAAACCCGCTGGTAGAAGTCAGTCTCCAACAACTGGTATAGCTTGACCGACTCACCTGCCAGGTACTTCTGAATGCCTTTCAAGTGACCAGCAAGGTTGGAGCGGACCTTCTCCGCCATGGAAATGGCTTCTTGTAGCTGGGCATGATCAACATTCTCGTAAAACGGTACAACGGTATCTACCCATGTACCTACTGCTGCAGCATCGCCCAGTGCCCACCCAAAGCATCGCAATCGAATGGGCTGGCCGCGCCATAGTCGATCTTGCAGGAAGCGGTTGACAACGGCTGGTACACGTGCTCTTTCATTCAGTCCAGCGGCAATACTGGCCCACTCCTTGAACCCGATGTGCGGATTCATCTTCATTTCGACCCATTCTTTTGTCGATGCGAAGAAGAACCCGGTTAGCGGGAACTCCCAACCGCTGTAGTTACGACCATTTCCCTCCTGAAAAACCTGGGTTACACCACCGTCATCATTGACAATAATGCGCCAGCGCCGGGGCGTTTGCCACAGCATCTCCAGGGAGTGCGAATTTGCCGGGGTTACAGCGGTGGCGGTGAGCGGTCGTTTCCACGGGAACTCGAATGTATTTCCACTTTTGTAACGCGCCTCCCAGCCGTCCTTGGGGAAGACGTTGAGCCAAACACGTTGCCAGAGGCTGGCATCGACATCCTGCGGCTCTACCATCGTGGTCATGGGGCTGCGCCCACGACAACCCTCTCGGTAGCCACGCCCGCCCGGTATGCCCCAGAACTGGTTGCTGATGACGGCGATCATGGTCTCTGGGTAGGACAGAGAGGAGAGGGCATGTTGATGCCAGGTCAGAATGTCCGAACTCTTTTTGAGTGCATTCTCACCAGGGGTTTCTGGAAGCAGAGACGCCACGGGGCACCTATCTTTAGCAGTGGCACATTGCCATGGTAGCGGTCCAGCATCCAGCCCGTCTATCCAAGTCAGCAAATCAGCAGGCGGGGTATCAAGCTGGCTGATCCACGCGCGGCGGTCCTGGCACCTGTTGTTGATCACCACCGCTGTCTGCATCAGCGCGTGCAAAAACAGTATCGTTGTGGCATTCCAGTCGCCACGCGGCCAAGCGAGTCGTTTGGCCCGTATCAGCGCATCGACAGGTGAGAGCGTGCCAACATCCGTTGGTATCCAGGCATCGCGAAAGATGTCCATCACCATCAGGCCACACACTCGTGGCGGATGCCAAAGGCCCGGCTGCCAACAAGCAAGTCGCGCCGCTCGGTAACCATCGCAAACGGCTTGTCCAGCGCAATGCGCTGGTCCCAGTGCGAGGCTGTCTGCACTTCCTCACGGGTGACGAGCTTGGCATCCAGGCGTCCGATGATGCAGGAGCGTCGTCCTGCGTAGAGCGGGTAAACGGGGGCACGTAAGGCATCAATAAGGGCCGTGAGAGCGATGGCTGGGCTGGGTGCCACCTGAACCACAAACAGCCTGTACTTGGCATCGTGAACGTACTCACGCCGAGTAATGGTGGTGTTGAGGTCGTCGATGTAATCCAACTCCTGCGCGCGTGATCGTGGCCGGATTGCTCGTGCCTGATTGGCTGATGGGGACTGCACCGTGTGATAGTCGGCATTTGTGACGCCTCGCTGGTCAACCCTGACCGCCAGCGCATAGTCATTGGCCAGGCCAGTCAATGCGGCATCGTCCCGCGCAATGCCCAAGGCCGCGCCCATGAGTCCCACAATGGCCGACCAGGTGGGTACCGTCATCGTCGGCACAATGGAATTGCCCCCGGTACCCCACGACACCATCGGCGTGATCAGGTCAAAGCCCAGCGCATTCACGCCGACTCCAATTCCTTGGCAACACAGCTCAAAACGGAGGTCAGCGTCTGAGCAGTCGTGAATTCAAATACTTTCTGATGAAGACTGAACGCCTGCGCTTCGGCACCCGCTACAACCTGAAGGGCTTGAACCGCTTTGGCAGTACCACTGATGGGCTCTTCAAAGGCTTTGCAAAACAGATTACCCGAGGGCTGGCCGACCTCCACTCGCAAGTAAGACGCGCGTACCTCATTGCCAAATGTTGTCTTGTGACCATTTGGCGAGACATTCGCAATGGCTTCGATCAGCTTCAGGATGACTTGCCTGGACAGTTCGGTGGCCTGGGGCAGTGCACTGGCATCACCAGCAGTCAGGTTGTCGATGAGGGCGGCCTGGTTGACCTGAACATAGGTGTAGTAGGTGCCGGAGCCAAACTCCACGTCGCCCATACCACCCGAACCGCCATCGGCATCTTCGTCTGCCTGCTTCAGGTCATCCACCGAGGTCCAAAAATCTGCGTCAATGGTGGCCTTGCCGGTAGTGAGTGAATGACTCACATAGACCGATGCGTCCACATTGAACTTGGTGGCAGCAGCTCGCATTCTTCCAAACAGGCTCACATCCACTGCGCCGGTGTCCCGCTGCAAGGATGCCAACTCGGCCTCGGTGGCATCGCGGTTTTCCCTGGTCAACACGGCAGCCAATGCAAGGGCAGCATCCCATTCTTCTTGACCTATGATCACCATTTCTGAGTGTTCGGGCGGCTTCTTCTTGCTGACAGAGCCGAATACTTCAGCGATCGCTGTGGCGCGTTTCTTGGCGACTTTGGCATCAGTACCACCTGCAACCAGTGATTTCTCGACTTCTGTACCGAGGCCACGTGTGCGGGTGGAGCGCACAAAGTCCTTCATCAAGTCGGAGAGTCGCCACGCGCGTTTGATGCACTGGGACGAGATGCGTTGGCGCGTTACCCCATTGACGATAGCCGTCTTGGGCTGGCCGTTCTCATCACGGTTCGGGTTGGACGGTGGGTACGCCGTCAGAACATGGATGCCAATTTGGTGTTTGCTCACAGTTGCTCTCCCTCAGTAAGTTGAATTCTTTTGCACAACAGAAGACCAAGGCCCCATGCCTTGCCACGCCCAATGCCGTTGAGCATGGCTTGTTTGAATTTCATGCAATCGGTAACTTTGACAATCGCCGAGTAAGCGATCGTGCCCAAGCGGATGGGCTTGCCTTCGTGGACAAACTCCAGTGTGTCGTAGTCTGCGGTGTCGATTTGCTTGATTTCAAAGCCATGGTTTGCCTGGCGCTTCTCCAGCCACGTGATGCCATGTTCAAGCCCCAGCTCTCTCCAAGATGCTTTTTTTCCGGAAGCGATCCAGGCTTGAACCACCGGGTCAATGCGTGGAGATCGACCACCGTCAACTGGCTTGCCATCTGCTTTTGAAATCTCGGCCAGGAGGTCAATTCGCAAACGTTGCCCGTTGGATGGAGATGGGTCGTATTCCTTGCTTGTGTGAATTTCAGACGGTGCATCGGCGATGACTATCGCGTGATCTGCATAACGCCGCCAAACGGGACGCCCGCCACCAGTGGCTTCATACACCGCTTTGTGGGCCAGATACGGGCCGTTGAGCTTGCGAATGGGTACTTTGATCAGGTACTTCATGGGCTGGGCGCAGTTTCTGTGGCAACATCATCAATACCAAAGTAGTCCATGGCGATGGTGCGAACGGTCCGATCGCCCCAAAAAATGGACGTGGCCACCAGTTCAGCAATGTTGACCTTCTTGCCCAGCAAACGAACGATCTTGGCCAACTGGTCGTCTATATCGGCCCGGTCCGCAGCCAGGAGCCGGCGAACGTGCCTTTCGCTGACTTTTGCAAGCCTGAGTGATTGACCCAGTGTGTACCCGGCTTCTTCTCTGACTAGCGCCACCACGGGCGCGAGCGCGATCAACCTCGACGGGTTGATTTGTTTACCTTTGAATCTGTGGTGTTTGGCGACTTGGTTGGCCCAGACGTATGCCTGGCGAACCTCAAACGGGTCGGTTCTACGCAGCAAGGCACGTGCCCTGGTGTCAAAAAGCAATTGTGAGTCGAGGTTTTCATCCATGCAATCGTTCCCCCTGCTATTCATGATACAGCTTACTCCGCATCTTTAGTTGTTACGGTGTTGCCATCTGGTTGATTTGTCGCCGATACAGTATGTTGCTATTTTTCGTATCGTCACCTCAGCATGCAACTTGTTCTTTTTTTAATGGCGGATAACAATGATCTGGCGGAAATTGCAGATTTCTTGTAGGCGACCCGTGGGGCAACTAGTCGCTGAGCTTCACCATAGGGCAGCGGTCATAACCTCATCATCATCGCATCTGATATATCAAATACCAATGTGCCAGAGATGAGTAATGTCAGGCAGACCGAAAGTGACCACAAACCTGGTTGAAGTCGCCTTAGGTTGTACATACATTTTTTTGAAAATCGCATCGTGTTTAAAGAGTCGAACCTCCTGAAATCCCCGAAAAACCTTATACAGCCACATTGGTCTCGTTCAGCCCACTACCGCCAACCGAAGGCTCCTGTTAATCAAGGTTTGATAAGGTACGCCCATTTCCTGCGCCTTTGCCCTGATAGCAGCGAGCACCACGCCCGGAATGCGTATGGTTATGGGTGTCGACCCAGATAGGCTTGTTTTTGATGACGCTGGTGCTGGTATGCGACGATCATCACATACAGCCGATGACTTTGCGTATGTCTCAGCCTCAAGATCAATGTCAATATCGATGTCATCATCAAAACCGAGGGCTGCCAGATCGATGTCGATGTCCTGGAAGGGTTGATCGACAAGGGCCTGTACTCTTTCCAGCGCGGCGAAAAAAAGTTCCAACTCGGTCAACGTTTTCATTTTTGACCTGTTCTGCCTGAAAGTCTTCATCACCCTCGCTGTGACCTTCGAGTATGCGATGGCGCTTGCGGTTGCTTCGTCCGGTGGTACGGATAATTTCATGGCTTTTGTCTTCCCCTGATCATTTCTTGGAATTTGTGTTCACAATTTTCTCAGCGATGGTCAAAGCTGTCCATATAAGCACATGAATTAAGGGAACAATGTGAGTCCCCCCTGAGAACCATCCTGCCAGACCTTGCTGAGGATCATTAAGGTTCAGGTTGGTAACATCACACAGAGATGGCTATTAACTTGCAAGAAACACTACCAACTCAGTCTCTCTCATTGGAGAAAATGGCAATTAGCGTTTTGGAATGTGCTTATCTCATCCGGCTTGAAAAGTACCTGTAAGCATCGGCCTCAAGCAGCCTTTCTTCAAGCACCAAGTGATAGCCTGTAGCCGTGAAGATCGCATCGCTGACCTCGGCGACGTTCAATTTGTTCCGAGAGGCGAACCCGTCATGCTGGACAAGGACGACATCATCAGGGAAGCTGTTGATCACGGCCTGCAGGGCCTTCGCCTCTACGCCCTGCAGTAGATGGGCCATTTGCTGCGCCTTTGAGGTTTCACCGGAAATGGACTTGCCAAAGGCATTCACCTTCCACCCTTTGGGTGAACTTGCACACCGTGAAAGAATGACATCACGCGCCTTTGCGATGTCCGCCGTCAACGCCTTGAACACCGGGGACAGGTAAAGCCGCTCGGCCGCCTCTGCTCCGATTTCTGTCGGTATTGCGTTTTCATGCCAAGAAGATGCCCTTGCTCCATACATCAGCGCCACCAAGCATGTCTTAGCTTTTCGCACGGAAATGCCCGCCTTCGTGGCAATGGCGCTTCGGGTGTCGTCCTTCCGGTCTAGGTAGTCAGCTATCGCAGGGCATTCATGGCCAGATTTTTTTGCCATTTGCGCGAAGATGGCGTAATGGCAGTTTGCGATGTCGTATTCCCAGTTGCCGGTCAACGCAGCATCTTTAACAACAGTCTGTGCTGACGCTAGGCTGATACCAATGGGGTACAACCGCCCGCTCGTCGCCTCTTCATAGTGATGCGCCATGCGGCCGCTCCCTGCGGCTTCTGTCATAGAGAGCCTGCTAACCTTGCCGATCATATTTACTACACGCTCGACGCTCGCAAGCACTGGGTAAGATGCAGCACTGGCAGTCACGTCACTTCGCCGCAATTCATCGCAAGCTGTCAGCAACTCCGTTTTCAACCTGTCCAACGCTTTCAGATCGACAGTCACCAGATTCAAGCCTTTGGCGTTGACCCATGCCCGCGTGGTGACCCCTGCCTTATCTTTTGATGCCACTGCCCTGGGAATGGATTTAAGCGACTTGCCGTCAGCCATCAGCAATCGAGTCGTTGAATCCCATGGCGCGCGGGCCAAGTATTCTTCGATCGACAACCGCACATGCTCAGAAAAAAAGTACCCCCTCGTATGTCCCCTATTTAACGACCACCCTGGGGTTCTGTTAAGAAAATTCAAGCGCGAGTTGATCTTGCTGAATTTTGAACGCCCAAAGGCCAAATTCAAATCTTTGTAAAAAAACGTCATTGCGTGCTCAACATGCGAGTGCTGGTTGGACTTGGTCATTCCAATCCATGCCATGCGTGACAGTTCAAACTGATGCTGGCGGCTTTCCCCGCTAAACCCGGGTATGGACGCAACCAGATGATTGAGGAAATCCTCCGGAATGCTCTCGAATCTCGATGCCATGGCTGTACTGTGTAATTGGTGTGTTGAGGTTTTTAGGGAACTGTCGCGGGCTTTTTGCCCCGCCTGCGCCCATGAGTAAAAAAAGGGGCAACACCAACGAGTTCCCCGATGTACCGGCTGAGTGGCCCCGTAATAATAGGTGACCGAGCAAGGGGTGGCCGTTACACCAAGATTTGCATCGCCTGCATAAGCAGTTTGTCGAAGAACTCAGGAAAAACGGTGCCAAGGGCTACTTGCAAGTCACAGGCTGCATAGAAGTGACATCGGGCGTCCGTTACGGTATGCCCTTACGAACATGCTGAAGTTAGCTTCAACCATGTCCGTTAGGATCGATAAACGATCTACGAACACCTTTTTAACGTACACCAACCTATCGGACACTATGGCCACCATTCTTTATGCGCGAGTCAGCACCGCAGAGCAAACTGTTGGTCACCAACGCACCCAGGCCGAGGCATCAGGGTTTGTTCTTGACGAGGTTGTCGTTGATGATGGGGTCAGCGGTGTCACAACCAAGCTTGCAGACCGTCTGGGAGGTCGCCGACTGTTCGACCTTCTGCGAGCAGGTGACACCTTGGTGGTGCGTTGGGTGGATCGTCTGGGGCGCAACTATGAAGACGTGTCAGACAATATCAGGGGCTTTATGCGTCGGGGCGTTGTCATCAAGACCATCATTAACGGCATGACGTTTGACGGTGCCGCCACGGACCCGATGCAGCAGGCCGTACGCGATGCTTTGATCGGTTTTATGGCCGCACTATCACAGGCGCAAGCCGAGGCCAACAAAGAGGCTCAGAAGGCCGGGATCGCTCACGCCAAGGCTGGCAGTAAAAAGGTTTACCTTGGACGCAAGCCCAGCTTTTCTGAAAGTCAGGTTTCGGAAGTGGTCACACTGACTGGCGTGGGAAAAGGCGTCAGTGAGGTCGCCAAGCTGCTTGGGTTGTCTCGTGCAGCCGTTTATCGGGTGCTGAAAAGTCCTGATGCGGCTTTTGCCAGCGTCAGGGTCTGGAACTGAGCATCACCCTTCATTGTCAAAGAACAATTGCTTTAAAAGCCGCCCGTCGATAGAATGAAAAACTGTATTCGATACACTCAGCATTGCAAATGGTTAATCCAATCACTGACGTAAGCCATTGGCATTGAACGCCGTGGTGACGCCTACTTCTTGCCCATATGCAGAACTTTTCCCTATTTGACGAACGCAAAGCAGCCCAGGCTGCCGCATGTCTGTTGCACCGTGCAGGCGGAAAGTTACCTTTGCTCAAATTGATGAAGCTCATGTATTTGGCCGAGAGGCTCTCGTTGAAGCGCTATGGTGACACTATCACTGGTGATGCCTTTGTATCCATGCCTCACGGTCCTGTGCTGTCAATGACTTACGACCACATGAACGGCGCCTTAGCTTCGGAAGATGGCGGATGGGACACCTGGGTGTCTGACCGTGCTGACAATGCTGTCGCACTGCGAGACGAGAGCATGATCCGGACGCCAGAAGATGATTTGACAGCACTGAGTGATACAGATCTGGAATGTCTGAATGATGTCTGGAATGAATTTGGCCATTGGGATAAGTTCAAACTTAGAGACTACACCCACTCATCTGCTTGCCCCGAATGGGAAGACCCAAAAGGATCTAGTCGCCCTATTCCGCACGGGCGCCTACTGAAGGCTGTTGGCTATGGTCCGAAACAGGTAGAAGTGCTAACGAGACGGCTTCACGAACAGCGCTATCTCAACGCAGCTTTTTGTTGAGATTTATGGCGAAATGGAGCTGCAAGAAGGGTAATACCCTCTTGGTTCCTTCTGGACCGCAAAGCGGACAGAAGCATTTGTTTGCACTCATGATTGATCCGGTAGTGTTGGATGGTTATGGGTCAAAACCTTGTGTGGTCCTAGCTTGCGTAACAAGCGTAAAGGATGGCGTACCGAGTGAAGATGCTTGTTTGCTCACACAAGGTGACCATCCGTTCATTGAACATGACAGCTATGTAGATTACCGATTCACGCGCATTGAGCAAGCAGATCATTTAGAAAAACGTCTTTTAGATGGCGCGTTCACAGCGAAAGAACCTTGCTCCCCCGAATTGATCAAGAGAATAGTCCAGGGAGCACTGAAGTCCAGACGCATCAGTCGGGAACATAAAAAGATTCTGGAATCGGTCATATTCGGTTGACTCTAAGAGGAGCCTTGTCTATAGGCGGATTTTTGGGGAACGTTGACTCCCAATCAATCAACGCGGAAGCCAAGAAAATGTTGCGTCGGTAGACGTGTTGCTACGTTAAGCCAAGCGATACGTTTACAGGTGGTAAAAAAGCGGTCTCCGTCCGTATTGATGTCCCAATGCCGTCATAGAATGTCACAGAGAGTTGCTACATAGAGACTTTCGGTGCTACAACAAAAGTCAATAAAATCAACGGGTTAGACGAAGAGGCGGTCGATCCTCATCCTCTCCACCACCAGATCATCAATTAAAAAGCCTCGGGCATTCCGAACTGTCTTGCACTTGCCCCCGGTTTGTCGGTACCGTACGCAGTCTCCTTTGCCGCCCGCCATCGCTCTGG
>Ga0210015_1001840_pt1 | contig 20591 bp, 10 predicted proteins | sample CryGeymeta201522_FD_185471 | JGI IMG/M metagenome (GOLD analysis project Ga0210015, IMG submission 185471) | Groundwater microbial communities from Crystal Geyser aquifers in Utah, USA - Crystal Geyser metaG 2015-22 (SPAdes) (version 2) | ecosystem: Environmental > Aquatic > Deep subsurface >... | reverse complement strand
AGAATTTACGAAAGGATGCACTGGGTTCCTTATGATACAACTCCAGGGAAGCTTAAACATTTCTTTTGATGAAGGGAGGGCTTCAGGTATAATACTTTCCGCCAGCTTCCCCGCAAACCACCGACGGAGCGTCGCCATGCGAATACTGAACCACCGCTCACAGATCATGGATTCCGTCCAACTTTTCGACCGGCAGATTCGCCGTCCGCAGGAGGCCCTTTCGATGCGCTTCATAGTAATCTGTTTCATCTACATGGCACTCGCCGTGGCCGCTCACGCCGTGCCCTCGCTCGTGCAGCCGATCAATGACCGCGTCACCATGGTGTACGATGACGCCGGCAATTGGGGTGGCAACAACTGGGGCGGCGATATGAGCACCAATATCACACACCAGTCGGCGAGTTCATACCAGGCCAGGAAGATTCTCGACCTGTCGGAGGTGCCGCCGCCTGTGTGGGACCAAGCTCAAACCGTTCGTCTGTCTGTCTTCATGATGGTGCACGACTACTCATTCATGATGCTGCCGAACATTAACGGACTGGACGAGGCCTTCCAGGTCGTCATCAACGGCCAGGTGCACGAGTACCCCACGAACGTCGGCGCGCCGGTTCTCCCTCCAAGCGGACCGCCCCCCATTGACTGGTACGACCTCGTGATTCCCAAGGCCGAGTTGAAGCGCGGCCCCAATGAGATCATTATCCGCAAGGCCCCCGGCAAGATCGGCAAGCCCGAGGCCACGCCCGACGACTACCTGTACCTCGGCATCGATACCAGCCGCAAACGCGGCAACAGCGCCGTGGCCTTTGACGGCACGACGTGGACCCAGGAGATGCTGACCGTCCCAGGCGGCAACGGCGAGTACATGGTTCGTATTTACCTGATCAGTGGCGACTCCACAGTGCAGGCTGTGTGGCGTCCCGGCCAAACCCCGCCTCTCGACGATCCGACAAAGCTGATCCTGTATGCCGGCGCTCACGGGATGAGTCCCTCGGCTGAGGGCTGCAAACTGGCCGCCGGGCAGTCTGCACGCCTGGAATGGGAACCGGGCGCTTTCGACATGCTCGCACCGATACGGATCAGCGTGCAGGCCCGAGGGCCGGTGCAACTCGAGTGGCTGGGGGCGCAGGGCACTCCGGCAAAAGATCCCGCCATCATTGGTCTCACAGCGGACCTTCCCGCCGGGCGCAGATTCAGGCCGTCCGGCGCTCGTATCACCGCGGCGGGAAACGCCACGGTGGAGTCCGTGACTATAGAGGGGTCGCGCTTCCATCCGTCACCACAACCCATCAACATGACCCCGCTCATCGCCGCCCCGCCGCGGGCACGGCCTCAGCGTCCCGAGTGTCGCGTACAGCCGCAGACCGTCACGCTCACCGGCGGCTTCACCCAGGCCGTGTTCGAGCGTGGTGGCAATCTTCGCCTGCGTTCCCTGAAGAACCTCATCACTAATTCCGAGATGCTGCGACACCCCGACGAGGTCGCGCTGTTTCTGATTGAGGTGAACGGGAAGCGCTATGCCGGAAGCAAAGACTTCAAGCTGATGAGCGTCAAGCCAGCGCCCAACGGCTTCGTCGCGGAACTGGAGGGGCCGAACGGGATGAACCCACACTTCCTCGCGACCATGAATGTTTCCGCGGACAAGGAAGGTCTGCGCATGGGGATGAACCTCGTCAACATCGGGGACGCGCCGGTGGACTTCAAGCTCGCCTTTCCGCACCTGTCGGGGTTGGCGGTCTCGGCGAATCCAGAGGAGGACTATTATTTCTATCCCTTCGGGGGCGGAATCATCGCCGACGTGCCGACGCTCATCCGCCACGGCTACGGCGACTACGAGGCGTTGTACCAGGTGATGGATGTCTTCAGCCCCGCGCTTGGCTGCGGACTGTCCATTCGCGCGGAGGATACCGAGGGGTGGCACAAAATCCTGACGCTGCGCAAGTACGTACCGGATCGCCCGGTGGTGAATGAGCGGAAGGTCTGGGTGGACTACTTCGTGCGTCAGGAATACCGCTGGGGCAACTCTCTGGATGCGGACGTCGAGGGCACTTCGTTCTCCTACGAATACCTGCGCCGTACACGCGCTCCGCTGGCGCAGGCCGCTGCGCCCGTGCCCGGAGATGCCGCGAGCCTGCAGCACACGGCGAGCTTCACGCCCGCCGCCGCGGTCATCGCCGTCCATCCCGGTGACTGGCATGTGGCCATGCAGAGCTACGCCGACTGGGCGCACCGCGTCTGGAAGTTCCGCCCTTACCCCTCGGCGCTACGAAGTGTCCGCAACATGATGCCCCCCGGATGGGGCCAGGACATTCTGTTCAAAGACGGTTCCTACCGCACCGATTTTATCGGGCCCATGACCGACTGCGTGGAGCTGATGAGCTGGTGGGAGTGGTCGCCGCTGGGGCCCTTCAACACGCCCCTCGATCAACTCGACAAGGTTCTGACCCCTGCGAAGATCAAGGCGCTGGAGCCGTATATTGTCAAAGACCCCGTCACCGGTCAGAAGATGTGGAACAACCAGCCCGGTGACTACAAAGGCTACAACGAGCGTTTCGGCGGCCTGCCCGCCTTCAGAAAAGCCGTTCGCACCTACCAGGACATGGGCGTGCTCGTGACGCTCTACACCGACCCCTTCCGCCTCGACGGCAACAACGAGATTGGGCGTAAGTTCGGCAAGGAATGGAGCGTCGTTGGCAGGGACGACAAGAAATGCACCGGCTACGAAGTCTGGAACCCCTGCCACGGACTGGCCGAGGTCCGTGAGTGGGTAGCCACGACGATGGGCCGCGTCATGCGGGAGACCGGCGCCGACGGCATTCGCCTCGATGAGTACGGCCATCGCGGCTGGGCCTGCTACGACAATACCCACCGTCACACCTACCAGGAGCCGGGCATCACCCAGTGGCAGAAGGGCGTGGCCGAGGCCGTGAAGCGGGCCCATGCCGAAATGGACAAGGTCAAGCCGGCCCTGATTCTGACCACTGAGTATCCCGGCTACGACTACATGATGCAATACCTCGACGGCTGCATCACTTACGATCTCACAGTGTTGAAGTCGCCCCTACGCCCACTGGAGTGCAACGCCCAGCGCTTCTACTTCCCGGAGTGCAAGGTCTACGAACTCGACCTGGGGCCCGACCCTCAATGCCGCAAGCGCTTCTGGAATGGAGAAGAATGCTTTGAGCGCATCTACCCGGTCAACATGAACAACATCCTCAACGAGAACGAAGACGTATACCAGGGCCGGGAAACGTACCCGCTTTCCCCCACCTTGCAGCCCCACCTTTATGCGAATCGCTTCCGCGGTGCGGGCAAGACCATGATCCACCTGTACAACACGACGGGGCACACCTTCGACGGCCCGGCGCTAACCCTCTCCCCTCTACCGCAACATGGGAGAGGAGTCGTGGGTGAGGGGACCGTGCATGCCATCGAACTCCTCCGCGGCGAAGAGCTGCCCATTGTTGGTGGCAATATCAGCGTCTACCTCGAACGCGATGACGTCGCTTGTGTGGCGATCTTGCCCCGGCTGCTACAAGTCAATCCCCAAGGACAAGTACAGATCAAAGATGGCAAGGGCGGGCAACTTGTCTTCGTCAACAAGAAGGGAGAGAACGTATCACCCCAAGGTGTCACCGGTAAGAGCGGCGCACTCGACCTCGGCAAATTGCCTGTCAACACAAAACTGACCTGCCTAAAGCTCCTGCGCACCGGGCGGATGGTGGACGCGGTGCAGTGGCGGTGACCCCGTAGCCCGTCTGTGGGATGGTGTCTCAGGCGCATTCAGTTCGCCGAGGATGGTTTGCGCGTACGAGGGCGTTTTAGAATTGAGCGCGGGAGGGTGACGACGGCCTGCATCCGAAGGAACGCGCATGGCCCAAGAGACGCTGGCTCCGCTCCGCCCCCCCCTCTCTTCAGCAGCCCTATCACACCAACGAGTAACCCCGACATTTTCACTTTCGCAAAACCGGACAATCTCACTTTGGGTTGACTTCGCTTTTGCCCGCCGCTTGACTGTGCTATCCATCTCGTAAAATCGTCCACTGTGAAACTGCGCACACGATTGCTTCTTCTGCTGGGTGCGGCCATCCTGTGTGGCGTGCTGTTCTCCACGGCGATTGTATACGTCGTCGCGCGTCAGGAACTGGAAACGCTGGCGAAGCGCGGGTTGGAAGATGCCGCTCGCGTTTTCAGTCATCACAGTGATGCCTGGGCGGCAAGTTTCAAGTCCGACTCAAGACTGTGGAGCGTAATACCTTCGGTGCGTGAAGTCGCCGACGGTCGCCGTGACCGGAAATCCCTCGAGGCGCTGAATCGGTTCTTCGGCCAATGCATCCAAGGCAAGGACAGGTATGAATCTGTCTCGCTGTTGTCCGGAGAGGGGGAGGTTCTGGCTTCCTCGTATTCCCGACCCAAAGAAGTTGAATTGCTGAGGGCGGATTCTCTCGCCCGGTATCCAAGCTTTGCCGCGGTCCTCGCAGGAGAGCAGATCGTCTCACCGGCGTACCTCGGTGACTCAGGGCAACGAGTCTGCGTCGCTCTGTACACCCCGGTCCCTTCCGAGAGACGGGGCGGGCCCGTGCTCCGGGCCGCTCTCGACCTCGGAAGGATCAACGACCGCCTGATGCAACCTCTGCCCATCGGGAAGGCCGGGAGAGCATACATTATTGACCCGGGTTTGACCTTGCAGCAACTGCACGGACAGGCGCCCCGGGGTTAACTCGTCAATCTGCCGAACATGCCCCACGATATTCCGGCGGTTGGCGAGATGCTCACGAAGGACCACGGGATTGTCAAATACCAGGCGCGGCGGGGAATCCGGATGGCTGCCTACCGGCGACTGCACGAGGCGGGGCTGGTGCTCGTTGTGGAGATGCCATTGCGGGAGGTCCTCGCTCCGATCACTGCTATCCAGCGCGTCACTTTTCTTGTCGCCGGCATTCTCCTCGTGCTTGTGTGGTGTGCCGTGTATCTCATTGCCAATCCGCTGGCGCGCCGCATTGAGGACTGTCAGAACCTTACCCGGAACCTTGAGGCCGGCCATTTCGATCGTCGCCTGCCCGTCGCGTCTCGCGACGAGATTGGCAGCCTTGCCCGGGGGCTCAACTCTCTGGCAGAAACTCTCGAACAGAATCGTCATGACCTTGAGCAAGCGGAGCAGGATCGGCGGCGCATGGAAGAAGCCGAGCGCCTGCTTGTGGAATCCCGTCTGCAGACGCTTCGTTACCAGATCAACCCGCATTTCCTGTTCAATGTCGTCAACTCCATTGATGCTCTCGCCCACGAGGCGCCGGAGCGCGTTCACCAACTTGTGAGGGAGCTTGCCCGATATCTGCGTTTCTCCCTGCAATGGCGGGAGGAATCGGTCGTTCCCCTGCAACTGGAGCTTGAGGCCATCGAGAGCTATCTCCAGGTTGAGAAGGTGCGGTTTGAAGACAACCTCGAGGTCCAAGTCGGAGCGTCCTCGGAAGCGCGAACGTGCGACGTTCCCATTCTCTTGTTGCAGCCACTGGTAGAGAACGCGATCAAGTACGGGATGGAAACCAGCGCGCGACCGTTGCGCCTGAAGATTTCGGCTGTGGTTGCGAACGACGAATTGCACCTCGAAGTGGCGAACAGCGGCAAATGGGTCGAACCGGGAACCGGCCCCTCAAAGAAACAAACCCGACTCGGACTCGAAAACCTGCGCAAACGCCTTGAGTTGCTCTACCCGGAACGGCACACCTTCAATGTCGGGGAAGTAGACAACTGGATCGTTGGAAGGATACACTTGCCCGCGGAAAACGCAGAAGGACGCAGAATTTGATTTGGGCCAGAGCAAAGGATTTTCTGCGTGATTCCGCGTCTTCTGCGGGAGAATAACTCGGGGGTGAAAGATGAGCGAGTTTCTGTATAAGGAAGAAACGTACCGAATCCTGGGGGCTTGTTTCGAGGTCTACAAGGAGAAGGGCTGTGGGTTTCTGGAGCCAGTCTACCAGGAATGTCTTGCGATGGAATTTGAACTGCAGGGCATCGTACACGTTCCCAAGAGGCCATTGAAACTTGAATACAAGGGACGCCCTTTGCAGAAAACCTACGAAGCGGACTTCGTGTGTTTTGAGAAGATCATCGTGGAGATCAAAGCGGTTTCCGAGTTGGTGGATGAACACCGGGCGCAGATTCTCAACTACCTTCACGCCACCGGGATGAAGGTCGGACTTCTGGTCAACTTCGGTCATCATCCCAAAGTCGAATACGAAAGATTTTCCATCTCAAAGAAGCTGGCGGAAAGGCCCGCAGAATACGCAGAAGAACGCAGAATTTGATTTGGGCCAGAGCGAAGGATTTTCTGCGTGATTCCGCGTTTTCTGCGGGAGGTAATCGGAAATGACCAAACTCAATGCGGTTATCGTAGACGACGAACGGCTGGCCCGCGAGAACCTGAAGCGGATGCTGGCGGCCTACCCGCAGGTGGAAGTCGTCGGTATGGCCAGAAATGCCCCCGAAGCCCGGAAGCGTCTTCAGGCGAAAAAAACGGACGTTGTTTTCCTGGACGTTCACATGCCGGGAGAGTCGGGGTTCGATCTCTTGGAGTCTCTGGAGAATCCGCCCCACGTCGTCTTTGTCACGGCCTACGATCAGTACGCCATCAGGGCGTTTGAAGTCAATGCGGTGGACTACCTCCTGAAACCGATCGAGGCTGCCAGGCTCGATATCACGATTCAACGGGTCCTCGGCCGCGTCGCACCCATACAACCCGGGCAGCTCACGTATTCGGATGTTGTCCTTCTCTCCACCAACGGTCGCTCCCTGTTTGCTCCCCTGGAGAGCATTGCCGTCATCATGTCAGACGGCAACTACACCGACGTTATCGACGTTGCTGGCAACTGTCAGACCGTCCGGAGATCCCTCGCGGAGTGGGGAGCGATCTTGCCCAAAGAGGACTTCGTGGAGCTTGACCGGCGCACCATCATCAACAGGCATCACGTCCGGCAGTGGCAAGCTCATCAACGAGAGACAGACCTGTTTCTCGGTGAGAACTCCCATCCCCTCCGCCTCGGCCGCAGCGCGTCGCAGCGGTTCAGGAAGATGGTGAATGGTGATCACTGATTACTGGTTTGGGGCCGATTCGTCCCTGAATCTGGCGGATTCGTCCCACTTGGCTCCGTTTCTCCTTGTGGGCTTTCCTGCATTGCACTAATATCATGCTCGTAGGATTCGCAAGGGAAGAAATGCCCCGGCCAGTCGTCTTCTCCACAAACCACGGAAAAGCGGACGAAAGGAAGGGAGTCCACGGCAACGTGAACGTTTGGGGAGCACACCGGAAGGGCGCTCTAACCCCGCGCTTGCGGGAATCCGGTCCCGCCGACCGAAACGGCGGGTAGAAAGAATCTGATAAGGAGAGAGAGAACAATGCGAACAAGAACAAGTTTTCCATTTCTGGCGGCGGCAGGAGCAGTCCTGCTGCTCATGCTAACGGGTGTCAGCCCGGCCGCGGCGGGCAACCGCTACGTAGACGCATCGGCCACTGGCGCGAACAACGGCAGCAGTTGGGCCGATGCCTTCACCACTTTGCAGTCCGCTCTGACCGCAGCCACCGACGGCGACACGATCCACGTCGCCCAGGGCACGTACAAGCCGACGACCGGCACCGACCGGATGGCGTTCTTCAAACTCGACGACGGACGGACGCTGCTGGGCGGCTATCCCAACGGTGGTGGTACGCGCGACCCGGCGGTGAACGAGACCATCCTGAGCGGCGACATCGGCGCCGCGGGCAGCAGCGACAACTCGTATCACGTGGTGGAGTCGCACGGCGCGCCGCTACTGGATGGCTTCACCATCACGGCTGGGAATGCCAACAGGCCGTCTGACGACCCGGACGACCCTGCAAAATGGTCCAATTACCGCCGGGGCAGCGGGATGTTCTGTGACCACGGCAATGTGACGGTGACCCACGTGACCTTTTCCGGCAACTCGGCGGATGACTCGGGCGGCGGGATGTTCGTCTTTGCCGACAGTCCGACGCTGACCGACGTCACCTTCTCCGGCAACTCGGCGCGTTTCGGCGGTGGGATGTCCATCGGGGACACGAGTAGTCCCACGCTGACCCAGGTCACCTTCTCCGGCAACTCGGCGAGCTACCGCGGCGGCGGGATGTCCGGCGGCGGCAGTCCGACGCTGACCGACGTCACCTTCTCCGGCAACACGGCAGACTACGACGGCGGCGGGATGTCCGGCGGCGGCAATCCGACGCTGACCAACGTCACTTTCTCCGGCAACTCGGCGGGGAGAGGCGGCGGAATGTACGCCGACTACGGCAGTCCGACGCTGACCAACGTCACCTTCTCCGGCAACTCGGCGGGGATAGGCGGCGGACTCATGCTGGACGATAAACCCTTCGCGACGCTGACCCACGTCACCTTCTCCGGCAACACGGCGAGTTTTTCCGGTGGTGGGCTCCACAATCAAAGTGCCACGGCGTATGTGCGCAACACGATCCTGTGGGGCAACACGCCGAACCAGTTGGATCATGCAACCATTAGTGACAGCGTCGTGCAGGGCGGCTATGACGGCTATGGCGGCACGAACATCATCACCGCGGACCCCAAACTCGGCACTCTCGGAAACTACGGCGGCTACACGCAGACGATTCCGATTCAAGCTGGCAGTTCGGCCATAGACGCCGCCAACCCCGCTTATGCGCCGAACACCGACCAGCGCGGCGTGGCGCGGCCTCAGTTGTTGGGGTACGACATCGGCGCGTATGAGCTTGAGTTGGGGCCGGACGTCACCCCACCGGAGTTGACCCCGCCGCCCGACGTGACGGTGGAGCAGACCAACGCCGACGGCACGCCGGTGGACCTGGGTACGCCGGTGGTCATCGACTTGGGCGACCTCAACCCGCTTGTCAGCAACGACGCGCCCGCGGTGTTCCCGCTGGGTGAGACACCCGTAACCTGGACAGCCACGGACTTCTCGGGGAACGTCTCGATCGCCATCCAGATCGTGACGGTCCTCGACACGACCCCGCCAACACTCGACCTTCCGATGGACACCATTGAGGTGGAGCAGACGTCCCTGGACGGCGCCGTGGTGGAATTCGCGGTGACAGCCGCCGACATCTGCGACGTTGCGCCACAGCTTACATCCGACCCGCCGTCCGCCTCGGTGTTCGCGCTCGGAACGAAGACGGTGACGGTCACGGCGACCGATGCCTCGGGCAACGTCTCCACGGGCACGTTCACGGTAAAGGTCGTGGACACCACCCCACCCGTCCTGACGGTTCCGATAGACGTGACGGCGCAAAAGACGGATGAAGCCGGCACACCGGTGGATATCGGTGAAGCGACCGCGACGGATACCTGCGACGCCGACGTGGCGATCACCAACGACGCCCCCGCGCTGTTCCCGCTGGGCGAGACGGTCGTAACCTGGACCGCGACCGATGATTCCGGGAACGTGTCCACCGCCACGCAGAAGGTGACGGTGACGGAGCAGGAGGAAGACACCACTCCACCTGAGTTGACCGTCCCCGCCGACGTGACGGCCGAGCAGACGAGCGCCGCCGGAACGGCGGTTGCCATCGGCGAAGCGACAGCCACGGACAATGTGGACGCCGACGTGACAATCACCAACGACGCACCGGCGGTCTTCCCGCTTGGCGAGACCGTGGTAACCTGGACTGCGACGGACGACGCCGGCAACGTGGCTACGGCCACGCAGAAGGTGACCGTCGTGGACACGACAGAACCTGAGCTGACTCTCCCGGCAGACGCGACGGCCGAACAGACCAGTGCCGCCGGGACGGCAGTCGAGATCGGCGCAGCCACTGCGACCGACCTCTGCGACGCCGACGTGGCGATCACCAACGACGCCCCGGCGGTCTTCCCGTTGGGCGAGACCGTAGTGACGTGGACAGCGACCGACGATGCCGGGAACGTGGCCACGGCCACGCAGAAGGTGACGGTGGTGAACAGCACCAAGCCGAGTCTGAGCGTGAAAGTGGACGCTGAGACCGTCGGTGATGGAGAGGAGGCCTCCAGTGAGCAAAGCACTGGAGCGGGGCACCTGTTCGCAATTGAAGCGAGCGCCTCGGACGTGTGCGATGCGGAGGTTGCCCTCACCGTGAAGATTGACGACGAACAACCGCAGACTCCGGCCGCATGGCCCATGCTGGTGGAACTCCAATTAGGAGAGCACACGCTGGTGGTCAGCGCGACGGATGATTCCGGCAATGTCGTCACGACACCGGTGACTCTCAAAGTGACGGACACTCGGTCGCCGACGATCACCGCTCCCGGGAACATCACGGCGGAACAAACCAACCGGGACGGCACTCCGGTCAATCTGGGCACTCCGGTGGTCAATGACGTCTGCGACGTCAACCCAACAGTAACCAACGACGCCCCGGCGGTCTTCCCGCTGGGAACGACGACGGTGACATGGACGGCGAAGGACGCCTCCGGCAACGTGGTGACCGCCACACAGAATGTCACCATCGTGGACACCACGGCGCCTGGGGTCAGCAGCGTCACGGCAAGCCCGAACCAACTCTGGCCGCCGAACCACCAGATGGTGGACGTCACGGTGACGGTGGGCGCAGCCGACGCGTGCGATGCCGCGCCGACGGCTCAAATCCTCAGCGTCACGAGCAACGAACCGATCAACGGTCTGGGCGATGGCGACACCGCCCCTGACTGGGTGATCACCGGTAACCTGACGGTGAAGCTGCGCTCCGAGCGGTCGGGCAAAGGCGCCGGTCGGATCTACACAATCACCGTTGCCTGCACGGACGCCTCCGGCAACCGCTCTACACGGACGGTAGCCGTGACCGTGCCGAAGAACCAGGGGGGCAAGTAACCCCCACGGCGGCGCCGCCGCGAGAGCAACGGCGACGACCAGCAAGACGAACGAAGAGCCGGCGCGCGAACCTCGCGCGCCGGCTCTTTCCTTCAGGAGGGAAATCATCCGTGCCGACCTCTCGGCACCATGGCGAACGGAAACCTCTGGAATCGCACAGTGTGTGGCGGGGAGAAGTGCTCACCCTTTCACCCCTTCACCCGCTCACCCATTCATTGTCGCAGGAGACAACCGTGCGCTGCTTTCCGCTATGCTCGTTACAGAGCAAAACTCCCTGTTGTGAGACAGTTGCACTGTCGAACTCTCCACGGTCGGTGTGTTCGACAGTGCAACTGTCTCACAACAGCAAAGGCGCATGTTCAGCCTTAATAAGTATAGCGCTGCCGCTTTGCTGGCTTCTCGCCTTTGCTGGGCAAGGCTGCCGATCCCACGCGCAGCCGCCCATGGAAGTCGAAGCCCTCGGAACACTGCGCGACGACTTCTCAGGCGAAAGGCTCAACCCAGACCTCTGGCGCGTCACCCGCAAGAACGACTTCCAGGAGAGCAAGATTGACGTGGTGGACGGACGACTCCGGCTGCGGGCGGCGACTATCGGCACAGACGACAAGACCGTCAAGTTCCACGGTGTGCGCACTGTGCAGCCGATCGGCCTGCTGCAGCCGTTCGAGCTGTCCTTCGAGGTAGACTGGAACAACCAGGCAAACGGCTGCTATCTGACGACCGGAATCTTCCTCTGCCCGACCGCGACAGACGGCAACCCCGCCGACGAGAAGGACTGGTGGAAGCTGGAATACGTAGGTGTGCCGCCAGGGAAGAACGCCCGGGCGTGGGTCTCGGCGCGGAGCAAAGGCGGCGAGCGCGTGCTCTACGACGAAGGCTGGCCGACGAAGCAGCGGACCGGTCGGAAGATTGGAAAGCAGGCAGTGACAATCCGGTGGCAGCACGACCGATTGACGATCGTCGAGAACGAGAAGACACTCTGGGAGACGGACTGGAGCGTCACCTGGCCGAATGCCTACCTCTACCTCCAGATGAGCAGCCACAGCAATTACCCGGCGCGGGAGGTGTTCTTTGATGGCGTTGTCGTGCGCCGTCCGGGCGCGCCGTAGGATAAAGCCAAAGCTTTGTCCCGCGGATGTGTCGCCTCGGAGACGCTGATCATTGACGCTGAGCACAACGAGTTCGATGGCGAGACGCCCCTGACGTTGAACGCAGCGACCGGTCTCTGGACCGCCACCAGCAACCTCCGTGCCGCACTATCAAGGGCAAAGGAACGGCAAGAAGTGACGCTGGCGGGACCGTCCGCGACAACTATGTGCGAATCCCCACACGCAGCGCCCGGGCCGCGTGCCCGGGTGCTGCGTGGCGCGTGTGGGGGGCCGACGAAGGCCGGTGCAGGACATGAAACGGCGGCATGACCGGCAACAGGGAAGTGGAAGTAGATCCGTGGGAATGGGGCACATCTCTAACATTGGATTCCGTTTCGATGAGGAAGCCCCGGAGGTGTTCCCGGAAGTGGCGTGGCTGAGGTGTATCAGGTCGCGGAAGAGGACTTACGGGTTCGGGGTCGAAAACTGAATCGAGCGCGCGATGTGGCGCTCCATCTTGTCCGGCAGGCCGAGCAACGGGCGCCGAAACTCACAAGAACAGAAGCCACGATTTGAGAGGTGACCGAGAATCCATGAAGACCGCGTACATTATCTGCGTGTTCGTGTGTTTGTCAGTAGTTTCTTCCGTCCGGTGCCTATTCGCCCAAGCACCTAAGAACATAGGCGTAACCTTCAATGGCGAGACGGACCCCATTGAGCCGTTAGCTGCAGACCGGTGGCTCACGGTCACCGCGCGATACCGGTATCCCGGCAACATCCACCTGCTGACCAACACATTCCTGGTCATCGCCAGGGGCGGTAACCTGCTCAGCGGTTGGGATATCGGATACAACCTTCCAGCGAACGAGCTGATGATCGTCAAGCATGGATTCTGGAACGCCACGGAAGCCACCGGGCATCCTGGCGATGTGGGGAAGATCATCGAGAACGACCAGGGATACCTGGACTGCGAGCACACGAGGGTTGAGAAGACCGCGGACGACATCTCTGTAGCCTACAGGCTCAAGTTCAAGCCGGGAGTTCTCAAGGGGATGCGCAATGTATTCCTGTATATCGAGGACAAGAACGTGAAGTATGAGGGGTTCACGCAGATGAGCACGATCGCCATCGAGGGAGACGCAGAAGCCAACCGGACCGACATGCCGAAGCAGTGGAGGAATTCGCTGCAGCCAAAAGGCAAGCCCTCGGCGGCCCTGGTCCTGGCATACGGTGGCAGAGCGAAGTACGTACTCGTGATCCCACAGAACGCGAAGCGAATAGAGAAGAAAGCAGCCACCGATCTCTGTCGGCATCTGAAGCTCATCAGCGGAGCCGATTTCCCGGTCGTCAGCGACAAGGATTCTTCAGCAGGAGGCAAGCCGTACATCAGTATCGGGCGCACGGCGTTGCTGGCAGGATCGGAGTGCAGATGGAAGAACGCTGACCTGGCAGTGGAAGGCTATGCGCTGGAAGTCGTCGGCAAGGACGTGTACCTCTACGGCGGCAGCGGTCGCGGGTTGATGCACGGAGTCTACTCAATGCTTGAGGAAGACCTGGGGTGTAGATGGTACTCCACAACCTCTGTAGATACCCCGGAAATGAGAAGGCTCTTTGTAAGTCTCGTGTCGCGGGAATACCTGCCGGTTCTCGAACTGAGAGATCCGTACATACTCAGAATGCACGATTCCACCTGGTCGTTGAGGAACAAGACGAACACGCCCCATGCCCGAATTCCGCTGGCTTGGGGCGGCAGCCTGCGCTACCACCTCATGGGGCACACCTATGGCTGGTACTTCCCGACAGAGCAGTACTTCAAGGAGCATCCTGAGTATTACGCGCTGGTGAACGGCAAGCGACAGCCCAGCCAGTTGTGCCACACGAATGAGGATGTCATCAGGCTGAGCATCGAGAAGACTTGCGAAATCTTCCGCAACCACCCCGAGATTACCATCACCGCGATCGGTCCCAATGACGGACGAGGATTCTGCGACTGTCCGAACTGCAAGAAGCTGGACGATGAGAATGGCGGAAGATCAGGCAGCTTCTTCTATCACGTCAACAGAATCGCCGAGGGTGTAAAGAAGGAGTTCCCCAACAATCATCTGATCTCGCTGGCCTACCTGGACTATGCCAAACCGCCCACGAAGCTGAAGGTTGATGATTACATCATCATCCAGCTCTGTACGGACTCGCACGCCTGGAAATACCAGTTCTGTTTCCTCTGGGAGTCGGAGCAGTTCCAGGAGATGATCGAGGCCTGGCATGCCGTTAAGGCCAAGGTGTCCATCTGGGACTACACAACAGACTATGTTCACTATCTGGTCCCCATGGCGAACTGGCCTGTGGTGGCTGACAACACGAGGTTCAACATCCGCAACGGCGCCACAGGCATCATGTACGAGTCCGAGGCGAACGACAGCGATGAGATGCGTGGCTGGGTATGGGCGAAGCAGCTCTGGAACCCCGAACTGGATACGAAAGCTCTCATGAAGGACTTCGTGTTCGGCTACTACAAGGAGGCGGCGCAGCCGATCTGGGACTTTCAGATGATGATGTGGGCCTACTGGGAGAAGTGGCACAAGCTGCCGCATAAGTGCGGCGAGCCGTCGGACAACCCGCTCCTGAACAACCTCCATTGCTCCTACGCGCCCGATGGCCCGATGTTCACCCCAGAGTTCATGGCGAACATGAGGAACTGCTTCACCGAAGCCGAACGCATGGCAAAGAGCGAGGAGATACTGGCGCGCGTAAAGCGGGCAAAGACGTCTTTGCTGTATCTGGAGCTATCTCAGAATGTAGGCTACTACACGGAATTTGGCGACTTCGTGTACGGCAGAAGCATCAGACAGTCGCGTGCTGCGAAACAGGTGTTCAAGCCGCCGCTCGATGAGTTTGCTGAGATCTGCAAGGATAATGAACTGACCACCCTGGGTATCGCCGGCACCGTGGAGAAGATAACCGCCAAGTGGCAGTCATGCATAGATGCGGAAAGCTCAGCCTTGCCCAAGGTCTATCTGCCCGCGGAATGGATCTTCACAACCGACCCGGAAGACAAAGGCGTAGGCGAGAAGTGGTATGCCAACCGGAAGTACTTTGACGCCGCTGCCAGATTACCCAACGAGGCTGGAGGCGGCGCAGCATCAGCCGTTGCTTTGGAAAAAGAACTTTCGAGACTGCATATCAACCGAGGTGTGGGTTGGGAACAGCAAGGCTTCCCGGGCTTTGATGGTTACGGCTGGTATTTCCAGAACCTCGAGATACCTGATGAGCTGGTCACCAGGAAGCACCTGTATCTGGATTTTCTTGGCGTGAACGAACAGGCGTGGATCTATATCAACGGTGAGTTCGCTTATGAAAGATCATACGCCTCGACAGGAAAAGGTGTCGGCGATCTGGCGGGAGCGGCTTTCAGCTTTGATGCAAAGAGATGGCTTAAGTCGGAAATCAAGAATGGTGTAGCGGTCAGGGTCACTCATTCATCGGGGCTGGGAGGAATCTGGTTACCCGCAATGCTCGTGGGGACAGACGAGGAATGCTCGACGGAGCAGTTGGCCAAGTACAGATACTAATACTACAATCGCAGATAAACGCAGATGGACACAGATATTGGGAATCGCGGTAACCGTTCAGCCGGTGCCGCGACAGACCGGAGTCTGGTATCAGTGTTGCAGGTTGAGAAGGCCGGGCAATGGTCAGGCTTTGTGTTCCAACGTACTCGGTTTCGAGTTCCCCTCCACAATTTCCTGAATCAGTCGCCGGTAGTAGATATAATCCTCGAACGGCACGTTGGCGCGAACGCGGCCGTCGGCCAGAGGCAGGTAGCCTCCGTCAGCGAGGAGAGGTGGAACTCTCTTCCAAAGCTCGCGACAGATCGCGTCTTTCCCTTGTGCCAGGATATCCAGATCAATCCCCCCGATGAGCCGCAGATCTCGCCCGAACTCTCTCCGCAGCGTCAGATAATCCATCGCATCCGTGTTGGCCTCACAGGCCCAGAGGCAATTGAACCCGGCACGGAGGATGCACGGCAGCAGGACACGGGCGTTGGCGTAAGTAACCAGGACGATGACATCCACGTTGTGCCGTCGGAGAACTTCGAGGATGGGCTGATAGCTCGACAGCACGAACTCCTGGTAAGTGCGCGGAGAGAGCAGAGGGCCTTCTTCGCCGCCGATAGGTTCAGAGAAGGAAACAAAATCCACGTCTACCTGCTTTAGAACGCGCTCGGCCATTCGTGCGGAGAATTCGCCATGGACCTCCATGATGCCAAGCACAAGGCCGGGGTCGTCATGGAGAAGCTGGATCACCTCATTGAACCGGTCCCAGCCATGAACACCCATCGAGAGGAAGAAACCGTGATGAATTCCGAGTTCGAGGACATGGTCGCGGGTCTTCCATGCTGCTGCCCTCTGTAACCAGTCGTCGGGAAAGCGAGCCGGATTCTCAGGATCGAGTCGCTTCCGAAGCGCCTTCAAGCCACGGCGGGATGCCGGCCACTTGTTAATGGGGGGCAATGGATCGATATTCACGGGGATGCGTTCACGCCGGTCGGTCTGAAACATACCTGAAAGGTCGGCGTCTTTCGTGAGCCCCTGTTCATGCCACCGATCCAATACGTCATCTCGAAGCCCTTCCTCGAAATACGGCACCCGGTCGGGGGTCTCGTAGCGCATGGTTTTCAGGAAACGGCGGCGGGAGTTCATTGCGCCTTTACCAGCACGACGCGCTCCACGTAGATGGCGTCCTTGTCTCCCTCTTTGGCGTGCGGGAAGCGTGGCCCCTCGAATTTAATGCGCGCCCACACATCGAACTTCTGGTCCGGCTTGCCGGCATCGTAGACGTTGTCCACGTCCACCTGGATGATCCAACTCCAGAAGAAGTACGCGTAGTATGACGGCTCGACGGCGAAGCTGCCCATCTTGTACCAGTGGTAGCCCGGCCCGGGGAAGTCTTCGACCTTGATGGCATTGCCGCCAATGAATTTCTTCTGCTGCACGCCGTACAGCCCCCACGGCATCGGCAGCACGTACTTCTCCTGGTCGGTGGTTTCCGGCGCCGTCAGGTCCAGCTTGTTGGTGATGCCGCTCTCGGCCCCGGGGTCCTTGATGACCTGGACCACGTCATTCCAGTTCCGAGTCATGTCTGCTGTGTAGTCGTGAACCGTGCCCTTGGGCAGGTCGCGAAATTTCTCGGGCAGCGGGACCGAGCTGGGCAGAGAAGTGTAGCGCCGCATCTCCCTTTCGGCGGCCTGCTTCTCTTTCTCCTGCTGGCTCTCAGGCAGGCGCAAGTTCGCCTCGGCCATCCAGGTGTTCATCGCCCGCTGCGCCATGAGGTCACGGCTGGGCGGCGCCTGACCCGCCGGCTGTCCCTGAGTCTGCCATTCGCTGTTCAGGCGCGTGTATGTCACCACGGTGGCCCTGTCCAGCGGCAGACGTGCATGTCGCACCCGCCGCAGGAGTGCCGCATCATCCCCCACGGCCTTTTCCGCCCCGTCGAAGATCCGCTGGGCCCGGTTGATGAAACCCAGGTTCAGGTACGTCAGCGACATCGGCGTCGAGCTCCAGTTGGCATAGCTCTTCTTCGCCTTCGCTTCGGTCTCCAAGGCGGTAAGGTACTCGCGTACCAACTTGCCCGCAGGGCCGTAGAACCCGTCGGTGAAGGTCTGCACGAGCTTGTTGTAGTCCGCACCTGGGTTCTCGAGCAATTTTATCATCATCCAGATCTTGAGATCGCGCATGTCGCCGATGATGCCGAACTCATGCTCGGTGAAGACACCCTCGACGTTGTGTTGGGAGTAGAACGTGAAGTCATCATCATAGGTCTGCATGGTTGGCAGGGGCATGCCCACGGGGTTGGCGTAGGTGACGGCGTAATCCCACACCCGCAGGTTCTTGGCGATGCGCGCCCAGCTCAACAGGTGCTCACGGAACTTCGTGTTCTCTTCCGAGGTGATGGGCTTGGTCGGGTCCGATTCCGTGTCACACAGCCGGACAATGACATTGTCCCGCGGTTTGATGGTTTTGGGCGCCTTCTGGGTGTACTGATAGGCCAGCGTGTCTATATACACCCACGGGTAATCGTCCTTGATGGCGCCGGCCATGAAGTTGACGAAATCCAGCAGCGGCCCGGCTTCGCTCTCCTCGGCCTTGGCGATCGCCTCGCAATTGTCGCACTGGCAATGGTTGTCCCAATCGTTCTGGGAGATGCTGAAGACATCCGGCGGCGGCGCTCCCTCCTCTTGTGCCTTGGCGGCGGTGGTTTCGATGAAGTTGGTGAGCTTGGCCAGAAATGCCTTGCGCAGTTCGGGATTGGTCAGACAGAGCTGTGAGGTGTCTACGACCCGTTTCCCGTTGATGAGCGAGTACCAATCCGGGTGCTGGGCGCCGTATTCCTTCGGCGGGAAGTACAGGTTGAATGTGTGGACATGGTAGGGCGGGCCGTAGTCGCGGCGGCCGCCAAATTCCGGGGAAATACGGGCGTCGCCGTCGCGGTTGAGGCGGTTGCGAGCCGCGAAGCGGCCGCCGTCATTGCCGTACAGCATGTAGATGTCGCGGTAAGGGGTGACCGGATTGCCGCGCAGGTTCACGTTTTCCAGTTTCAGTGTCGGCTTGTGCGGCACCGACTCTTCCCACGGATTCCACCAGTGAACGCCGAGCACATCCTCCAGCAAATGGTAGACGGCGTAGAGCGTGCCCCGGGGGCGGCCACCGGTCACGATCAGGTCCTTGCCGGATGCGCGGATGACCCACTCCTCGGGGCCGAGCTTGTCCGGCACCAACCGTAGCCGGATAGCGGGGCTCGTCAGGCCGACGAAGATGTGTGAATCCATCATTGTCGCCTCGCCTGGCTTGACGACTGCTACGGGGCTGCCGACGATCTTGCCCAGGTACTCGCCGAGCTCGGCGGCAGCGGTCTCTTCAGCCAGCGTGGCCTCGCCGGCGACGATGATGTCCACCTGCGGCTTGCCATCTTTGGCGATCGTCACCGCGCCACAGGGCGAGCCTCGTAACACGGATACGAACAGGGCCGCGGTCAGTAGAATTCGGTTGGTCTGAAACATCGTTTGCTTCCCTTTCCATCGGTTGGATTATTGGAGTGCCGTCGTCATGATGTCACGGTCACGGATCGCGGGCGAATGTACTTGTTTCATTGCACTTCGAACTTCCGCGCGATGTTCACTCCACTCGCCACGTCCGCTGCCACGATCGTCCACACTCCTTTCGGATCGTTCAAGGCGAGTCGGAAAGACCCCTGGCCTTTTCCGGCGGGAGCAGACAGGTTGCGTGTGTATTCCCGGTAGACGCTGCCATCCGGTCTCCGGATTTCCAGGTGGAAAACATGAGGCGTCGCAATGTCGGGACTGGACTTGACGCCGATCTGGTAGCTCACTCCCGTCCCGCGGTTGTATTGCTTCATGACTCCGGTCAGCTCAACGGCATTAATCGCGCACGGCAGCAGCGCGTAAAGTTTCACCACGGCAGGCTCAATCCCGGTCTGTAGGGAATCCGTGAACCCGAGATAGCGTTTGTCACGAACCGAGTAGACATGGTACTTCCCCGGCAACACAATTCGCACCGGCCGGGGCGCGTGGTCTTCCTTTTCTTTCGTAACAAACTCACGTCCCTGCAAAAGCCCGAGATACGTCGCCTTCCCATCGGCAAACTCAACGACCTCGCAACCGACCGGGTCCTTGCCGTCCTTCGGCACGAGCCTGAAGCGAGGCTGCACTCTGATCTTGGCAAGCAGCGAACTCATCTCTTTGCGATAGCTGCTGCCCAATGCGTCCGTTCGTACTTCCCGATATTTCCAGACCGGCTGAGCAGGTCGGGCAAGAGTCACCCCTTCGAGCATGTTTGTGGTGGCGGAACGGCAATGGCCGTCCATGGCGCCCGCCTCACCATCGGCGATGACTGTGCCCCCCTTGGCGGCGAACTCCCGGATCGCTTTCGCCTCACCTTCGCTGATCGCTCGCGAGTAGGGAAGAACAAGAACCTTGTAATCCTTGAGTTTGCCTTGCGCCATCTGCTCCTTTGACATGAAATCGTATTGCAGTCCGAGGTCTTCGAGGAGGTTGCAGAAGGCGCGGGGCGATTCGACGCGTTCCTTGCCTCCGAGGATGGTTTCGGTGTGGAAGCTCGCGGGCGAGTAGTGAATGGCGATGCCGTTCTGTTGGCGTCGGGCGGTAATCAGCAGATTGCCGACGCCGCCATTGATCTCCCGAATAGTCTCCGTGATTTGCTCTGCCCACGGGGTCGTCCGCAGGTCCCGCGAGTAGAAGGCGTACCAATTGGTGCCCATCGCGTCCCAGTAGTTCACACAGTTGAGCCCGTGGAACAGGTCGTACCAGGGAACGAAGCGGTTGACCTTCTCGTTCTGCCACTTGTCTTCGTAGTAGCCGTTGGGGTAGTCCTCGAAAGGCTGGGTGTAGCTAAAGAGAACGGAATCGGGAGAGGCGAAGGAGCGCAGGAACTCGATCTGCGGATAGTGTTGGAAATAGATTCCCCACATCTTTTGCTGAGGGATGATCCTCCCGAAGTCATATCCGACGGAGCTGTCTTCGCCGTTCTTCTGGTACATAAGTAGGTCGTCAAAAATACTGTCCCTGCTGAAACGAAGACGGACATACCCGATTGATTTGGTAATCCCCCCGAACTTGTTTCGGGGGAA
>Ga0210015_1001837_pt1 | contig 20617 bp, 12 predicted proteins | sample CryGeymeta201522_FD_185471 | JGI IMG/M metagenome (GOLD analysis project Ga0210015, IMG submission 185471) | Groundwater microbial communities from Crystal Geyser aquifers in Utah, USA - Crystal Geyser metaG 2015-22 (SPAdes) (version 2) | ecosystem: Environmental > Aquatic > Deep subsurface >... | reverse complement strand
GTCTCCATCGCTCCAGAAGGTCAGCAGCACCGGCTGAACGCCCGCGTCTAATGCCAACTGGGATATGCGCTTCAGGCGCAGGATCGCCATCGCCGGGCGGTAAAGGGATGTTTCGCTGTAATTGTCGCTCCGTTCCCACAGGGCGACGTCGTTGATCCCGATGAGAATGAGCACGAGATCGGCCCCTCGCCCGTCGTCGAACTTTGCTTCCAACACCGCTTCCCGGAAACTTTTGCCCCCTTGGCTGTCGAGGTTCGCCGGCACGCCTTTGCTCACGTCTTCCGGCTGCAGGACGTGCAGCTTCATGGTTGGCGCGCTCGGCTTTCCTACGAAGGTTACCGTTGCCTTGTCTCCCAGCCGTTGGCCCAGAACGGTCGGATAGGGCACCGCCTGTTGATCGGAGGATAGCCCGCTGGTAATGCTGTCACCAAGCGCCACGATGTTGAGATGCTGCGCCACCGGAGCGGGCTGAGTGCCGCCGTCCCCGCATCCTTGCGTGCAGAACAGCAGCAATAATCCGTGTACCAATTCCCCAGAAACTCGTTTGGTAGTTCTCATGATTTTCTCCTTGTGTCAGATTTCTCCCCGCCGCGCCGCCTGCAGGAATTGGATGGCGATATCAGCAGCATTCTGGGGAGGAGGCGGCGGGCCCGAGCTTTTGATAAACTTCTCGATGGTCGGCTGAAATGACTCCTTCTGGAGTTTCGAGCGAACCTCGTCCGGCGGGAGTCCCTTGTCTCCCCGAGCGAGACGAGCGCGACATGCCTCCAGATACGCTTCGGTCATCGGTCGATAGATGTCTCGGATCATTTCATACCGGTCGCTGCGCGCGTAGTCGTAAATCTTGTCACCGCCCCAGGTGACGTAGTAGAGGTGGTGCCGAATCTCCTCCGGAGTGTAGCGCAGCGGCGCGTCCTCAAAATCCTGGATCATCGCATTGACGCCGAACTCCCACCGGTCAGCCACCGTGCCGATGGCCAGCAGGAGGTAGTCGAACAATCTTATCACCCTGGCCTGGTGTTTTGTAAACTCCGCACTGTCTCCCTTCCTGGCGGACTCTATGGCCCGCCAGATCGCTTCGTTCATGCAAACGTGAATGTACGAACGCATTAGATCCACCAGGTCGCGCTGGTAGGCTCGATTGCCCGTTTCCCACTTTGCCACCGCCAGAGCATCGGCGAGCGCTTGTTGCAGGATCGGCGGCCAGTGTTTCCGCAGCAGCACCGTGCGTTCCTGCAAGCTGTCGAAGGGCACCCAGTTGGCGGCGAGCTCGTACCAGTAGACGGGGTTCTGGAGCAGCACGGTGCGGAACCCGTCCTTCAGGTGAGTGTCGCTCTGCGGGCCGTAGACGGTTTTCAGCATCTTCTGATGGCAGGCCACCATGGCAGACACCGACCGAGGGTCGTACCGCCGTTGGCAGTAATCCGCCGTGAACTCGTCGAGGTCTCGCAGCGGATTCCATGCGAGGTGCAGCACAAGGTCTTTGAAGAACGGAACGTAGTCACGCGCCTCAGTGTAGTACCCGAAACCGGCCAGGTTCTTTGCCCGCTGATCGCACAGCACGCGGTAGACCTCGCCCATCAGTCGGTTCACGTCGCCGTGCACGGCGGCGTTGCCGTTCATGGAGTTGAAGGCGATGAACGCCCAGGGGCGGCCGTACCAGTAGTTGTTGAAAACGTAGCTGGGTTCATCCTCCGCCGGGTAATCCCACATGACGAAGTTGAGCTTTGGAGGCAGCGCGTTGAACAGCCGCTCCACACGGTACGGCTGCCAGTATTCATGGTTCGCGAAGGCCCAGCCGTCCATCATCCACTCCGCGCCCGGATGAGTCTTTTCGGCCCAATCCGCCAACCGCCCAACAGATTCAGCATACGACCGGGTGTATTCCTCTTGCTCTTCCGGGGTGTTCCCCGGAGACCGTTCGGCGGGTGGCGAAGGGAGGTAGTAGACTTTGGTATCCCCAAAGAGATCAATGTAGTGCTCCAGATACGTCTGGTTCAGCCGGAGCCACATCGGGTCCGCGGGGTGAACGTACACATTCGTCTCGCTGTTGCGGGTGTCCGTGATGGTGCGCGCGCCCGGATATCGCTGCTGAAACTGCTCCCGCACCTCCGCTGGCAGCCGTCCCTTCGAGGTAATCAGCGGAGCATGAACGCCAAACTGCGCCGCATACTTCGCTAATCGCTGCACTATTGCGAAAGCCTCACCCGGTTCTTTCTCGCGCGGCTCCGATCCTGCGGAACGCTCGATGCCCAATCGCTTCCACAGGGGTGCCTCCGCCATCGACAGCACCGGAGGACCGGGAATGTAATTCTGGCGATTGATCCGGTACTTGGCGTGCCACTGGAGGTCTTCCTGCCACTGGGCTTCGCTGTAGAAGTGGATGCCGTAGTAGTGATACTGCCCACCGTGCATGCGGACGCGGAAGAAGGGACGCTCCCGGATATCGCACGAGGGAATCGCGAAGGTGCTTCGTTTCGGAACGTGCTCCTCGTATCGAAAGAAGCCGACGCGGCCGTACCGCTCCAGGAGATCGAAGACGGCATACACGGCGCCCACAGCGCCTGTGCCAGCGAGGGCGAGGCACGGCTGGCCGCGCCACTCGGTAGTCTTCATCGCGAAGCCTTCCCCAGTCAGTTCCTGGTCGCTGACACGAAGCTTCCCCTCCTTGGCAAGCTGGGCGAGGCTTTCATGGGTTTCCAGCGTTCCGATCAGCACGGGTAAGCCGGGAGGAAGCTGGCGATCGCTGGAAGCGTCGTGAAGCGGAAGAGTCGCTCCCGTCATCTGCCGGACGTACCGCTGCAGTTCCGCCGCGGCAAATCGATCCTGCCAGGACGCTTTCTGTCCAAGATGAATGACTGCCTGCGCTTTGCCGCGGTGAACCAGTGTGAACTCACGTGCCTCCGCCGATGCGGAGAGGAATGTCACCACAAAGCAGCCGATAGCAACTACGGCCTTGCGTAGACGCGCTCCGTCAATGTCATTGCGACGACCGGAGGGAGGAAGCAATCCCCTCCGAGAGACGCGGTTAGTCCTAGGGACTGCTTCCTCGCTCCGGTCATCGCAGTGACATCTCTGCACTTACTTACCTCCCGATCACGGCGATCCATCCCCACTGATTCGGGCGGAGCCGCAATTCTTGTGCTATATCGGTCACCATGGCGTTAGAGCCGCTCCAGTAGGTCTTGAGCACATTGGTTCGTCCCACCCGATCGCTGAAGTTCACGGCAAAGTCCGCCTGCGCCACCAGATTGGCTGGATTGACTCCAAAGTAATTCCACGGCAGAGCGGCCTCCAAGATATAGCCGCTGCCGTCTTTCCGCCGGCTGACTGCCATCCGCGCGTCGGGGATTTCTTCCACCCGATCCAGCCGCGTCCGTCCGCCGCCGGATGCGACGTACACCGGCTGCTGCCCCGTAATGACGGCTCGAAAAGCGGCGATCACAGGTTTGGTGTTCTCCAAGTAGGTCATCAGGACTCGGTAGTCTCCCGCGGTCGGTTCATCACGCCGGGCGTCGTCCTTGGGATTGGTGGAGAGGAAAACCTCCACGGTATCGCCGGTTTTGAACGCGGTGCGGATGTCCCCGCCTACGTTCTTCATCGGGCTGGAATCGTTCACCTCAAATGCCACGTACAAATGGTCGGCGGAGTGAGCCGTGCGCACTCGCGCCTGGAATTCCTTCGACTCCTTGTCCGTCTCAATCAGTGCCACGTCAGTCGTTCCCCACTCCTTCAGGTCACCGTCGATGTTGATGTCGCTTCCGGCGGGCATGACGGCCATCGCATGATTCGCAGTGGAGGGGAGCAATACTGCCGGAGCGTATTGGTCGGGTATGGTGAAGAACTGACCGCCCCCCCAGAAGGCGTTGTGCGTCGGCGAGTACTCATTGGGTATCGGCCCGTTCCAGTTCATCTGCAGGCCACAGCGAAACCTCGCACCTGCCGCCGGTGTAAACTGCTTATCCAACTCGGCCCACGGGATCGAGGCTTCCAGCGTGTAGCCTTTTCCTGCCGCATCCCGTTTGGTCGCGACCTTCGCAGGCGCGAAGTCTGGGACAATCGTGGAGTAGCCCTTGGGGCCCCCGGAGCCTTTCCAGGCGAAGTGACGGCCGATTTTGGAATCGTAGTACAATCCCAGTTGCACCGCATCCGTTGGCATGCGCAATCGCACCTGCAGCGAGTCCCAATACCACCATCGCTCCGTGAGGTGTCCCTCGTTGCGCAGCGGAGTGAGGTCATTCACGTGTGCGGCGATATAGAAGTTCTGCGCGTCATACGATCCGAAGACGGTAGCCCCCTGAATAGCCGTCATCTGAGCGTCAGTCGGATCCGGGGTGATGGGGCCAGCGCCCAAGCGCAGATTCCACTCGGACAGATCGCCGTCCACGCGGACTGACTTGTCCGCAGATTGGACGAAGAAAATTTCTGCCTTGGAGCCAAGAGTAGTCACACCGTCCGCGGAGTCCGCGGACACTGCCGTTGCCGGAGCCGCCATCTGCTGCAGCTTCACGGTTCCTCCGAGCCGCTGCGCCTCTTCCAGACCGAGGATCCGGTAGTAGTTCACTCCGTCGTAGCCGCCGATGAGCCAGGTCTCTCGAGTATTGGGATCAGTAATGACCAGGTGGGCAAAGTTCTCGGCGGTAATGAAATACTCATCCAGGATGTCCCCGCGGTGCTGATCCTTCAGCAGACTTCCGGCGTAGAGACCATCGGTGGTGTAAATTCTTTCCGGCCCGGCGACGTCAGTGGCAAAGACGAATCCCTTCTCGACGCCAGAAAGGTAGGTCATGCGGTAGTTCTCCCCGGGCTTGGCGAATCCCGTCGCCTTCTTGCCGACGCGCCAGAGCAGCTTGCCGCTGGAGTCCCACTTGGTCATCGCAGAGCGATGGATGCCCGCCGCCCATCCCAATCCCTTACTCGGACCTTGCGTCGTCTGCACGGCGTAGATGCTGCCCGACGCGTCCGTTCTCATGTAGAAGTCGTAGTTGCTGTAGTTGTCGTTCTTCCCGGGGATCATCTCCATCGGCAGGAAACCGTTTTTGACGACGGTGGTCATCTTCGCCAGATCGTATTGCGGAACCCCGTTCTGGTCAAAGCCCTTGCACGGCAGGAGGTAAATGCTGCCACGGGCCGACTCCGGCGACCCGAGTAGGTTGATGAGGTAGAGATTGAAGCTTCCGTCAAGGTACTCGGAGAAGGAGGAGAACGCACCACCTTTGTCCGGGGTCTGCCCGTAAGCGATCTCCCCCGGCTGCGTGTGGCCGTCGTTGTTCTTGTCCTGCCAAAGGAACAGTTTCTCACCGCCAGCTCCCGGAAAACCGGGTTTCGTTCTCACGAACTGGTGGCCTTTCAGGTAGGGTTCCCAGCCCTTCTCGAAATCTTCAGGCAGCCAGCTTCCCAACACCACAACGGGAGTCAGCGCGTCGCCGTCCACACGGAAGAGGGACACGTTTAGCCCCGGCAGGAAGACGTAGGTTTTTCCCTGTCGCACGCGCGCTATCGCCTTCTGTCCCTTGGGCACTGCAAGCGTGTGCGGGTCCCAGAAGATGCCATGCCAGCTTGTCGGATGCCAGTAGTGCGTCCATTGCCAGCGTTTGTTGGGCAAATCCACTTTGCAGCGGTACAGCCCGCCGTAACCGGTGAAGAGCTGTGTCGGGTCCTCGGCGGGAACGCCGATGTTGTTCTCGGTCATGCCGACAACAAACCACTGACGCACCGGTTTGCCTTGCCGGTCGAAAATGAGGTGTCTTGCACCGCTGCCGTAGGAGAACCCTGGCACACCGCTGTCGGCGACACAGATTTCCCCGTAGCGGTTGACGGCCAGCCCCAGAGGGAAGTGCAGAACGTCGGGCGGCATGGGACCGCGGAACTGCAGGTCGCCTCCTTTCTTGCCGACGGTGAGCAGGGGTTTGCCCTCCGGAGAGAACTGCTTAATCTGCTGACTCGCGCCGAGGTCCGTCACGTAGATGTTGCCGGCGCCGTCAGTGGCGAGACCCCAGGGAAATTCCAGACCAGAGGTGACGAGCGGCTTGCTTTGTTTTGTGCCCGGATCGATGAGCAGGATCTGCTTCCCCGAGGCTGCCAGCAGTTGGCCGTCTCTGGTCAGCGCGACACTGTTCGGCTTGCTGACGCCGGGGATTTCGTCGATGCGACTGCCGGAGTCATCGTAGACCGCGATATTGTTCTCAAAGCAGAGGGGGACGTAGATGCGATTCGCCGAGACCGCCAGGCCGCGCACGCCCGTCAGCGGATAGGGATCGGTGTAGTTGCCCTGCCGCAGTTTCGCCCAAATCGCCCCCAGGCCCATGTAAAGTTGCGTCTCTTCCCCGCCGGTGCGGGTTTCGGTCAGCCACAGCACCAGCTTGCCGCCCGGCCACGGCACGTGCGAACCGTCCTCCCTGTTGACACGCCATAGACCTTCCCGAGTAGGAGTGAAACGTTTGGGATCGTAGGAGTCTTCGGTTCCTGCGATGTAAACATACTTCTCGCCACAGGCTATCGCCACGGCGCCACCCACGATGTCTGATCCGTAGACCTCGGACGGAACGCGCGTCTTCCAAAGGGATTTGCCTGCTCGGTCTACTTTGATCAGACAAGGCTGACCTTCCTCCATTCGGAAGAGCAAATACCAGTTCTCGCCATCGCTGGCAGCGGTGCTCGGGTTCCAACCACCCCAACTGCCTTTCCCGTCCGACGTCCAGTAGGGAGGCTGACCCGTGTTGCCAACCGTCATGTGGTACTGGACGCGGATGTTGGCGCACACGCCTTTCCACTGGTAGTTCCCCGCCGGCACCGGCTGTCCCTGACTGTCGAGTCCGTCCCAGGTAGTCGCATGGGCCCCAGCGGGTTGAGTCACACCAGTGAGCAACTCGCGCACCATGACGCCTTGAGCGTCGTAGACAGCAAGTGAGACGGTGCCGCGGTTATTGAGCTGGTAACGGACTTTCAGCGGAGCGCCGTTGGCCTCAGCCATGGCGATGGTGGGAACCAGGATGCATAGGAGCCATCCTTTGAGACCCATAATGTGCACGTTATTCCTCCAGAGATAACTTGTAGTAGCGAATTCATTCGCTCGCGCAACGGGAGCTCAAAAGTCAGAGCGAATGAATTCGCGACTACAGGACGAGCCGTACCAGACGAGTGTCAAGGAACGCGTAGACCTGTCCCTCGACAACACGCCAATCGCGGGGTGGGACCTCGAGTCTTGCCACGGGTTCCAGCGCCCAATCGGCAGGGCTCAGCTTGCAGACGCAGCCGTCGTGGTAGAGCAACAATGATTCATCCGGCAATGTGAGCAGGCGGCACGCCGAGTGTCCCGGGAAACGCCGCATACTCTCGATCTCCTGCGAGGCAACGTCGAGAAGGAAGAACACCGTCTCGTTTCCCTCGCAGCTCAGTCGTCCGACCGCTTTGCCGGGCTTCCACTCGACAACGACGCCTCCAGCGGCGGCATCTCTGGCAGGGCAGAGGTCGCCGATAACCTTGCTTTCCAAAACGTCATACGTCACCACTCGATCCGGCACCCCACTCGTTTCCGGGTCGATGGCGCGCGACCACCAGGCTGTGGTGGCTGTCACCACGTATCGCCCTTCACAGGCCAATGTCGCCGCGCAACCGCGGTGATAGAGGAAGCCCTCGCGAATCATTCCAATCTCACGCGTCTCCGGATTAAACCAGCCGAGTCCACCCCCCGAGGCGACCGGCCCCGTCATTTCGGCGGAGCAGGGAAGGTAGAGACGGCCGTCGGCGGCCAGCAACACGTCGCAGGCGCGGCGCATGTTTGGCATCCGCGCTACGAGCCGAGGATTGGAGCTTTCCTCTTCCGGCAGCGGCGTCTGTTTGTCGGGAACCGGTGACTGGTAAGTCCACGGGCGAGATGGGTCGTACTCAAACAGCGGAGAGCCGGTGTACCCGGCGAAGTACATCATCTCGCCCACTTCGGCAAAGCCGTAAGCATGTGTGTAGTACGGCGAATGCCCCAAGATTTCGGCCTTTGCCAACTTGGGATCGTAGACAAAGATGGTGTAGGGGTCGTCGGTCGCGCAGAGCAACCGGCCATCGTTCGTACAGCCCATGCGGAACAGATAGCTCCGGTAGTCGCCCAGGTCGTAGGAAATCGACCGCCATTCCCGGCCTGCCGGTCGATAATGCACCGTAGCCGTTCCGTCCGCATCACACATCCCGGTACCGTGGTAATCCGGAACAGCCATGCGAAGCGGTTTGGCCAACTCGGGCAGTGGCACGCCGTTGAGCGGTACGCTTCCGTAGGGACACGTCGGACGAGGCTTCTCCGGCAGCGGAGGGAGGGATTCAACCCGAGCCGCGCCGTGCAAACTCAGTTGATACGTCTCCCGTCCCGAGGGTCGCTCGACCACCGCGTAGCAGGCGTCATCCCGTTGTGACAGATTCATCCTGTCCGGGTCCACCACGCACAGGAGTTGTCTCTGCTCGCGAGTCTGCAAGTCCAGCGCCCACAAGGCTCGCGGCAACTGTCCGGTCACCAGGTAGAGACAGCGGGCATCCACTGCCAGGGGTGTAAGCACCTCTCCCTCAGCGGTGATCTCCCCATATTCCCACATCCGGGCGAGTATCCGTCCCTGGTCGTGCCCCACGGGGCCGTAGTCTGTGAAGGTATCCTGCCGGTAATCCAACCGTAGCGCCCGACGCGTGCTGGACCCGCAGAGATACACGCCGCCGTCCTGACCGGGCCTCCAGTACCAGTAGTCACTGACCGGCACGGGCAGCGGATCAAATTCTCCCGTCTCGGGATTCAGCCGATGCAAAGCAGACGCCGTGGGGACGTAGATGCGGCCGTCCGGCAAGGAAAAGATCTGCTGAGGCTCTTCGTCCACTCCGTAGTGAGCCGTGATTTCCTCGGTTTGCAGATTCACTTCATGCACACTCCAGGGACCGCGCTTCACGATGTGATCCCGGTAGAGGATATACAGGCTCCAGCCATCACCTGTCGTACGACTCGTATGAGCAACGCTGGGCGCGACAGCTTCCCCCCAGAAACTGCGGCCGCGAATGGTCACTGCGGAGTCTTCAAAGCTCAATGGCGGAAGAGGTGTACGGTCTGTGCTCATGCTGCTCCTTTGATCGTTGAATCGGGAAAACGCCGACTCCGGTTTGGGACGTTCCCAGTGAGGCAGACTCCCATCGGAATGCGGAACCCCTGGCGGAATGATGAGGAGCGTGCCTGTGGGGAGCGTCAGAATTTGGTTGCCAATCCACAGATCCGCTTCCCCTTCCAGCACGTAGCCCATCTGGATGAACCGCATTGCGACCAGACCCAGTTTGGGCCACCGGCTCACGTCGACCAGGGATCTTCCTTTGCGTGATCCCCGAGGCAACGCGGGGCCTGTGCGCAAGAGCTTAACACCCGGCGGCAGATAGGCCGGGTGCGGGGACAGGAGCAATCGACCCACCCCCCCACTCTTGAGCGAGGGAAGGATGTGATCTCCCAACGCGTTCAGGTAGTATTCGGCGAGTGGATCAGATTCCGTGATCTTGCACGAGTGTGTCGATCAGCGCCACGGCGTTTTCCAGCGGGACCCCCGGCAGGATCGGTTTCGCCGGCGCGCAGATGTAGCCGCCTCCCTTCGCCATGATGTCGAGGCATTTGCGCACCTCATCAACCACGTCCTGCGGTGTTCCGTAGGGCAGCGTTCGCTGAGTGCCGATGCCGCCAACGAGACAGAGGTCCCGACCGAAGCGGCGCTTCAGATCGAAGATGTCCATCGATTCGGGCTGCAGAGGCTGGAGCATGTCGACGCCGATCTCGATGAGGTCTGGAATGATCGGCGTCCCATGGCCGCACGTGTGCAGGTACATCTTCTTCCCACCGTGGTGAATTCGCTCGTACATGCGCTGAAGGTGAGGCTTCATGAACTTCCGCCACGTTGCCGGACTGATTATCATCGCATCCTGCGCGCCGTAATCGTCGCTGAATCCGATGGCGTCGATCCGGTCGCCAAAGCGCCCGATAAGACTGTCGATGATGGAACAGCACACGCCCTCCAACTCGTCCAGCAGTTGCACGACAAATGCTGGATTCTCGTGGAAGTCCATCAGCAGATTCTCGAACCCGCGCAGACACCAGGCGCGCTCGAAGAACATCAGACCAATCTGCACAATGCGGAAGCGATCGTGATATTTGTCGATCCAAGCGGGGATGTGGTCGAAATGGTCTGCGGTGGTGAGGTCGGGGCACTGATAGCCTTTCAGGTCGGCATTCCTTAATGGCGCGTTTTCCACGTGGAAGATGTTTCCATGCTGCCACGTAACGCCGAATTCGTCGACGAATGTTCCGTCCGTTTGCTCTACCTTCTTCGGGAGCACCTCGATCATGACGGAGTGGTCACAGATGATGCTCTCCTTCACATCGGTAACGCCGTAGTGCCGTGAGATCGGCTCCATCATGTCGGCGTGAACCCAGATGTAGTAGGGACAGATGTCCGGCGTCTGGAACTGAAGAGCGCTCAGAACTCGGTCACGGGGAGAGGCAACCATGGCAAATCCTTTCCGTCGGCTTACGCGACAATCCACGCTCTCGGATTCTCGTAGTAAACGACCGGCACGTCCACATCCTTCTGCATCTTCTCCTCGAAGGCTTTGATACCGAAGTTCTCGCTGACCTCGTGGCTGGTCTCAATCATGATGATTCCTGCGTCGGAGGCGAAGATGAATCCGTAACAATCGGACTCGCCGGCGATAAAGACTTCCGGTTTCAGCTCGATGAGTTGCTGCTGGAACTGCACGTTCACAAACAGTCCGGTGCCGCCCCACGGTAACGCAACACGGCTGACCTCTCGATCGAGATCGCACGGCGTGATGCGCACGTGATCCATCCCCGCCGCGCTCTTGACCCTCGCGATAAGCCGTCGCACCGGCTGCCGGGGGACCTCGAAGACACGGGCAAACTGCCCGTCATCATAAGCCGGTTCACCGAGCCCCAACGCCGTCACAAAGGCATCGTGGATACAGATGCGATCCATCGTTCCGTGGAATCGCATGGCGGCGACGTGGTGTTGCGACAGCAACTCGATGCGCTTGCGATTGGTGTCCCAGGTCATCCAGTCGGACGGGTGAACGCCGGAACGGATTCCTGGGTACGGGTAAAACAGCGATTCATGGGCGATGATGGCATTCGCCCCGACACGCGCCGCGTTTTCGATGGCAGCGACTGTGGCCATCCAGCAGAGCTGGACGCCAGTAACCGCCTGGTTGGGGTTGCCAAACTGAAGTCCTTCATCGGGGTTCAGTTGTCCCGTCAAACTGCGGAGATACTGCTCCAGGCTGCGGACACTGCCCATTGATTCCATTTCGTTAATCTCCTCCTTGTTCGAAACCGAACCTGCCCACTTGGGCGCATGCCGTTTGTTCTACAGATACGCCTTCAGAACGTACTGCTGAACCATTCTCTGCGTGTTGAAGAAGGACCCGTTCAGAGCGATCGCCTGTCGCATCACGTCCATGTATCCCTGCCGGTACCGGTAGTAGAGTGGAAGTATTTCCTTCTCCAGTTTCTCGTACAGGCTGTCGGCATCCTGCGATCGGTCCCCACGTTCACCGATAGCCCAACCGGTGACACCCTCCAGGTGCCCCTCCATCCACCAACCGTCGAGGACGCTCAAGCTGGGAACTCCGTTGATGGCCGCTTTCATCCCGCTTGTGCCGGAAGCTTCATTGGGTGGTTCGGGAGTGTTGAGCCAGACGTCGACTCCGGCGGTAATCAACTTCCCCAGGTCCATGTCGTAATCCTCGAGATACACCACCGGTATCTGCTGCCGCAACATCTCCATGGATTGGTGTATCATCTGAATCAGTTCCTTGCCCAGACGGTCACGCGGGTGCGCCTTGCCGGCATAGACGACTTGAAAGCGTCCGACCGAATCAGAGATCGACCGCAGACGATCCAAATCGGTGAACAGCAGGTCGGCCCGTTTGTAGGTCGCGGCGCGTCGGGCAAATCCGATGGTCAGCACGTCCGCCTTCATGTAAGTCTTCGTCTTCTTCTCGATGTAGTCCAGGAGCGACTTCTTGGCCAGAGCGTGCGCATCCCAGATCGCACGATTCGGGATGCTCATCGCGTAACGCAAGCCGAAGTTATCGTGTTCCCAGTCGGGGATGTATTTGTCAAAGAGGTTCCGTATGGGCGGGGAGACCCATCTGCCGACGTGGACACCGTTCGTGATCGAGTCGACGGTAGCGAGACTGAGCATGTTCCGGGACACGTCGCGATGCTTCTTTGCCACACCGTTCACGTACCGACTCAGATGGAGGGCAAGAGCGGTCATGTTCAGACGACCACCGTGGCAGATGCCCTTCTCCATTTCACACAGAGAATCCACCGAACCCAGCACCTGCTTAACGAGTTCCTTGGGAAACGTGTCGTGTCCTGCGGGAACGGGGGTATGCGTGGTAAAAACGCACTGCGAACGAACCGCCTTGATATCCTCAGGTACAGGCACGTCCCGTCCCTTGTCTCTCAGGACGCGATTCAGCAATTCCGTAGTCAGCAAACTGGCATGACCTTCGTTCATGTGATAGCGCTTAAGGTTACTGTAGCCCAGCGTCTCGAGCATCCGCACGCCGCCGATTCCCAGCAGGGCTTCCTGACACAACCGATAACGCTCGTCACCTCCATAGAGACAGTCTGTCAGTACGCGATCCTCCGCGGCATTCTCAGGCAGGTCCGTCTCCAGAAAATACACGGGTATGAAGTGTCCATCCACCCCTTCGACGCGGTATTCCCAGGACCGCACATGAACCTCACGTCCCTCGATGTTCACGCTGACCTGTGGATTCATTTCCTTCAGGAACTTCTCAACCTCCCACACGCGTGGAGACTCCTGTTGCCAGCCCGATGCGTCGATGCTCTGCCGGAAATATCCCTTCCGGTACAGTAATGTCACGGCCACCATCGGCACTCCCAGGTCCGCGGCGGATTGGATGGTATCTCCTGCGAGCACCCCCAATCCACCGCTGTAGGTTGGCATTTCGGCTTTGATTCCAATCTCCATCGAGAAGTAAGCGATGGTTCGTTCCTGCATGTTGGCTACGTCCTCCATTACACATTTGTTGCTGTGAAGCATTGTTCGGGCGTGGTTTATCTCTCTGCACTGTGGTGATGACTGCCAGAGGGGGCAGGCAGTGTGCCATTGATTGCGCGACTTCAGGCTCAGACCTCTGGGAACACGTTACACCCCTCCGGAGCGGTCCATCGGTCGGCTTCGGTTTCCCATTCGCTGTCCGGTGCCCGAACGCGCCGATGCCACTCGCGCATGAGCGGCAAATTCCGGGCTTGTTTTTCCATCGCGCCTGCGATCGTTTCTCCGGACCACCCATCGCGAACTCGCGCATGAAGCTTATCGCGAATGCCCGCGAAGTTTGGGTCGGCGGCCACGTCGTGAACCTCATTGGGGTCTTCCACGACATTGAAGAGTTGGGGCGCGTCATGACCGTGATAGTGATGGAGTTTCCACGGTCCGCTGCGTATCATGCGAGCGGGGGGATCGCCCTGGAGTCCGCAGTACTCGGAGAATACCTCATCGCGTTCGGCAAAATGCTCATCCTTCCCCGACAGCCATCGCATGAGGCCGCGCCCGGAAATATCGGGCAGCGCCTCCGCGCCGGCCAATTCCAGCAGGGTCGGGCCGACATCCAGCAGGCTGACATTGTGATGAACCCGACGCCCGTCGGGAAAGTGCCCGGGCCAGGAGAAGATCAGTGGAACGCGCACAGAGCCTTCATAGAAGCTGGACTTCCACCAGAGGCCGTGTTCCCCCGCCATGTCGCCATGATCCGAGGTGTAGACGACGGCGGCATCCTGCCCCAGCCCCGTTCCCTCGAGTGTTTCCATGAGCAAACCCAGTTGCTCATCCATGAAAGTGACGAGTCCGTAGTAGGCCGCGCGCGCGACTCGCACCTGTTCCTCCGTCAGAGCATCGACGCCACGGTGTTCGCGCCACGCCTTCATCGCGGGGTGCAACTGGTTTAAGTAGCCGTCTGGGATGCGAGGGATTTCAATCCTGTCATAGTACTCATCAAAGAGTCGTTTGGGGGCAATGTAGGGACAGTGCGGAAGCACCCATCCCACCACGAGACAGAACGGTCGATCACCACCGGCTGCCGCGCGTGCGTCTAACCACTCGCCGCAGCGCCGTGTCACAGCTTCATCGTACGCGCTGTAGGCGGTCCTTCCCGGACCGGCCACCTCCACGCACTCCTTCGACTGGCCGGTGGTGAACATAGGGATGCGATCCAGCCGTGCGTGAACGTCCCCGATGATTCGCGTCTCAAACCCGTGCCGCTGGTCGGGCCCGTTGAAGTGCATGCGACCTCCGAGAACAGTCTCGTAACCCGCGGCAGTCAGCATGTGGGCAAAAGTAAGCTCGTCTGATCCCAGGATGCACCCGTTCGACCACACATCAATGTCGGAGCAGTGCTTCCCCGTCAGGAAGGTCATGCGGGAAGGGACGCACAGAGGTGAACCGCAATACGCATTGTCAAACTGTACACCCCGGGACGCAAGAGCGTCCAGATTCGGGGTGCGGATATTCTCATCTCCTCCGGTTCCCATCACATGCGGGTTGTGCTGGTCGGACATGATAAGGACAATGTTGGGCGTGTCGGGCAAACGGGTCTCCTACTGGCTTCACATGCAGTTATACTCGTTACGGATGAATACACCCCCTCACCCGTAACGAGTATACATGCGTTGAGTATAGGACAGTTGTCACGGTTTGCCAATGCCGGGAGTCGATGCGAGAGGACAAGGTGATCCTTGGAGGGTGACGCCGCGATGTCGAGCCGCACTTCAGGAAACGGAGCTAAGCAAATCATCAATTATATTGCCCCCCGCAGAAAGCGCAAAGCGTGCGAAGATTTTCCTTCTTTCTTGTGTTCTCCGTGATCTCTGTGGTGAGAAAACGGGGACAGAATCTATGACGATATACTTACAGCACCCGCGGGCCCTTCCGTCGGAAGGTGTCGATTCAGGGAAAGGTACCCCAATTCGGTGGGCAGGAAGACTACTGCCCACTCGGGGCTGGTTGCGTCCCATCAGGACATCCTTGGGCGGTGGAGATGAATCAACTCCCCTCGTCACCGCGGCCGTTGTGTTGATTCTAAGGGCCCACCCACGGTAGTGTACCGGGTCCATACGTCCGGGTTGGTTGGACGACATTAGCAGAAACCCACTTCACGTGTCCGTCGCAGAAGGCAGCGTTCATTCCTCCGTTGTGGAGGGTTTCATTGGTCTTCCCGTACCCCCAAGTGGTCCCGGCGTAAAACCGGCTGTACCTCACGACAGAGTTGCCGAAACTGTAGGCGTCGTATGCCAGGAATATCTCCGAGGGATACTGCACTTCGGCGAGAGTTGCAGCTCCCCAAGCAGTGCTTGTTCCGCCGGAAGCTTTCCCATGGTAGTACACCCGGTAGTAACCGTTGTAACCGTAGCTTGGCGCGGCAGAGGGAATAGCGCTCGGGCAGGTAAGGATTTGGGAATTCCTGAGATAGGGTTCCACATTGGTGCTCCAGTTAGAAGAGCTTCCGTACCAGACGGCCACGGGGTAGGTTTCATCAAAATCCTGGGCGTACATGTGGAACGCCAAGGCAATCTGTTTGAGGTTGGACTGACATGACGCGGTGCGAGCCTTCTCCCTGGCGCGGGCAAAGACCGGAAATAGTATCGCCGCCAATATCGCGATGATCGCGATCACCACCAATAGCTCAATGAGTGAACCCTTTTGACTTCATGTATTTCCTCCTTTTGGAATTGGGTGCCGGACACGCTTCGCCAGGCTAATGTGAAGTGTATGATACCCCAACCAGCGAAAAACCAAACATCGTGTGTCGTCAAACCTGTGGGAAAAGCGCGGCGCCATCTCCTGTATGACATGACGCTACACTGCCTCCCAGTCGAGGACAACGGCCAGTTGGTCGGAACGTGTGTGCAGTAGATTCTGGTAAACCTGTTGCGCGTCGTGGGGTGACGCGGCCTCGTACAGCCCTTCGATGGACACGCTGCCTTCCGCCAGCCACTTCAGAGCGGCGGCGAAGTTGCCGTGGATACTGCCTGTCTGGAAATCGAGGGGGAACCGCGGCACTTCCCATTCCCAACCGCTGCGAAGGACCACGTAGTTGTGGAAGATGCTATACAGAAGCTCATGGGCGGGCAGGTTGGTCTTGCGACTCCACGGCACGCCGACCATCGCCACCTCACCGCGCTTCATCACCACGTTGCAGGCGTCCAGCAACGCTTGCTCATGACCGGAACACTCGACCACAAGGGCGACCTGCTTGGCGATGCTCGAGTCGTCGAGAGGCACGCGCGGGAAGACTCGCTCAATGCCCGAATTCTTGAGCAGCGCGCGCCGTGAGTCGATCGGATCGACCGCGATGACTTCGTACCCGCACCGATGAAATATCTTCGCCGCCAAATGGCCCACCGGCCCGAGACCGCTCACAAGCACGATCGCCGGAGGGCGCGCCGTGGTCGTTGTGAGTGTGCTCATGCTGACTCCCATCAGACGCGCGAAAACGGCAACTTCGGGTGGAAGTCCGGGAGGCAGTTGCAGCGCGTCCTGTTGAGCCGCTCGCTGGAACGATCGGTGCGGACCCATGCAAAACGCGAGGTCGCCCGGCTTGAACGCGGTTACATCGCCGCCAATTTCTTTAATCTGGAAGACCGCCGCATATCCTGGCTGCATGGGAAAAGTGGTGTTGCAGAGCTGGCCCTGATAGCACGCCAGTTCTGTGCCGGAGCTGATGAGGGTCTTCAGCGTTCGTCCCGTCACTTCCTGAGCATCCAATGGACGATCGTCGGCTTGCACCTCGACGAGTTGCGCTGTCTCAAGAGCTGTGAACTGAACTGCTTGTTGCTTTATCCTTGTCATCACAGCCGCACTCCCACCTCTCCCGCAACCAACCGCAAAAAGTCTGCTGCCCGGTCGTATTCTTCCTCTGAAGGCAAATGCTCCAGCATGAGCGGGATGTCGGGCGACAGTTTGCCCAGTTCTTCAAGGTAAACGTGGTAGTCCAGTCCACCGGTACCGGGGCGCACTTCGTCCAAGTGCAATGTCAGCCTCGCGTGCAGCAAAATGTCTTTGCCGTGGCAACTCCCGATCCAGGGGCTGAGTTTCTGGAAGCATTCACGCAGGAAGTCGCCGGAGTGGTAGTACCGCTTGGGACAGTTGATCATGTTTGCTGGATCCAGGTGAACCCCAAAACCCTCGCGGTCGATGGCGTGAATCAGACGGAGGTACGAGTCGGGCGAATCGGGAAGCGCCCACGGCATAGTCTCGAGGGAGTAAACGGTTCGCGTGGGGTTGACGGTGTCGATGATCTCCCGAACCGACTCCACGATCAAATCGCGAGTCTCATCCGACAGATTGTCCGGGTGCGGCCCGTCCCATTTCTGCCCTCGGGAGCCGGCGATGTTGACACAGCACCGCGCGCCCACCTTCTCCGCCAGCGCGAGCTGGGTCTTGCATTTCTCCATCGCCTCTTTGCGAGTGGCTTCATCGGGGCTAATGGGGTTGCTCCACGCGCCCACCTCCGCGATGACGATGTTTGCGTCGGCAGCAGCTCGAACAAAAGCCTGAATGTCCTCCTCGCTCTGCCCGGCATTTATCGGACAAAACGCAGCGGAGTAGCCTTTGCGCCTGACCTCACCAATCCATTTCTCCGGGGTGCTGCAATCACCGAACAACGGTCCGCCAAGACGCATCACGCACATCCTCTCAGTTCATTCAGAATCCCGGCTCTGTGTACCTGCCGACACCCCCAGCGCCTCAGCGACTTCCTCCAACTGGTCCATGATGGAGATTTTGTGGGGGCAATTGGGTTCACAGGTGCCGCACTTGACACAGGCCTCAGCGCGTTTCGCGGGGTCCATTCTCTGGTACTGAAGGCGCGCCCAGTCCTCAAGTCCATAGACCTTCGCGTAGTTGTACAGCCGGAAGATACCGGGGATGTCCACGCCTTCGGGGCAGTCCATGCAGTAGCCGCAGGCGGTGCAGAAGCGGTCGCCGACGGTGGCAAATTGGTCGAGAACGCCGTTCATGCGCAACCAGTCTTCGTCGTGCATGCCCGAGAAGGAAGCGACCGTGGCCACGTTCTCTTCAACCATCTGGAGGGTATTCATCCCGGAACACGCGCAGCTTACGCCAAGGTTCGCCAACACAAACTGCAAAGCGGCGGCGGCGGTGGTTTGCGAGCCGCCGGGAATCAGCTCCTGCAACTGGGGAGCGGGCGCTGCCAGCATCCCGCCGGCCACGGGACACATCACAACCACTCCCACACCAAGCTCAGCGGCGCGGCGGATGGCCGGCGCATACGACCGATTCACCATGTTGTACGCAAGCGTTACGCTGTCGAAAATGCCAGTCTCTACCAGTTTGACCACGTTCTCCGGCTGATCGTGTCCGGTGAATCCAATATGACTGATGATGCCTTCGCTGCGCGCCTTGTCCAAAGCCGTCAGCGCCCCATCGTCTTTCGTCAGCAGCGGCAGTTTTTCCAAGCTGAACCAGCCGACCTGGAAGAACTCCAGATAGTCAACGCCGAGAATCTGCATCTGCAGGTCGATCTCTTGTCGGTAGCTGTCGGCGGTGGTTTCCTCGTTTACTCCTGCCTTGCCGGAGACAATCAGACCGCGGCTGCGTCCCTTGAGTCCGGGCGCCACCAGATGCTGGCACTTGCCGTTGATGTAACCACGCGTCGTCTCGAAGTAGTTGATCCCCGCTTCAACGGCCGCGTCGACCACTGCCGCGGCGAGATCGGAATCGTTCTCCGGAAGCCGCATACATCCCATCGCAAGTGCGGAAACCTTAAGACCGGTTTTGCCTAACGCACGGTATTGCATGGCTGCCATTGCATTCAGTCCTTCCCAACGAAACAGTGTCACTCCGCGATCTGCAACCTCCATGCCAACTCGCCGTAGACGAGCCTGCGGGAATCCAGTATCATCGCGGTGCACACATTCTATCACGCGGAGACTAACTGCCAAGGACCATGAGAGATCGCATCTTGACGGCAGCGCGTGGAGGGGTTCCAGACCGGGTTCCCTTCACAGCCTACACAGGGGTCTTTGGAGACCCCGTTAGACAACGGGAGTTGCAGTCCCGCGGGCTGGGTCTCGTCAACATCCGGCGGTCATACACCACGGTAACCCCACACGTTGAAACAACCTCTGAACAGGTGGTGGAGGACGGTGTCGTCTACACGCTCACGACCACGAGCACTCCGGTTGGGTCGCTCACCCGGAGGACCCGTGTGGACTCCGGCTACGGAAGCACGTGGACCGTGGAGCACCTGGTCAAGCGCCATGAGGACTACGACATCGTTGACTTCATTCTGCAGGACGAGGTCTACCAGCCCGACTATGGCAGCTACTCCGAAGCCGAGGTCGCGATGGGCGATGCGGGTGTCGTGTTCGATGCCGTTCCCCGCGTGCCGATCCAACGCCTCTGGATCGAGTTCACCGGACTGGAGCGACTGAGTGGACACCTCCTCGATTGCCCGGAGCAGGTGCAGAAAGTGCTCGCGACGATGAAGCAACGCAACGAGGAGATATGGAGAATCGTTGCGGACTCTCCGGCAGAGCTGGTCTGGTGCCCGGACAACATCTCCGGCGACGTGATCGGCCCGCCGTGGTTCGCGAAATACTGCGCTCCTCACTATCGGGCGCTTGCTGCGGTTGTGCATGCACGGGGGAAGCGCATCGTCGTTCACATGGATGGGATGTTGCGGCGGCTGGTGGAGCAGATCGGGGCGACCCCTATCGATATCGTTGAGGCCTTCACGCCATCTCCCGATAGCGACCTGACGCTCGCCGAAGGGCGACAAGCGTGGCAGGGCAAGGTGCTCTGGATCAACTTCCCCTCCTCTGTTCACATTGCTTCGGCGGAGAAGGTGCGGAAACAGACGCTGAACATCCTTCGTGACGCGGCCCCTGGGGACGGTTTCCTCATTGGGATTACGGAGAACGTGCCGGAGTTTGCGCAAGAACAGAGCCTGACCACCATCGCGGAAATGGTGGGGGAATATGGGCACACACCGATTGACTCCGCGGTCTTGCCGGATGGCTGAGTGGTTTCTTCTGGCCCACCACTGTCGCCGCATTGTCGATATCAAGAATCAAAGATGAGCCCCGGATGCCCCGGCTGTCCACCACTTCTTCGCCTTGCCGATAGACCGCGCGCGTTCCAGGGTGAGGTCTACAATTCCTTCTGCCATCACGGTCCCATAGTATAACCACCGCGGCCTCACTTTCCAAGTCTCTCCGCCAAACTCTTCCCCTTGCAAGACACATTTGCTATAATTCGACACAACGCAGCGAGTGTGTACGTCAACCCCTCCTGAGTCGTTATACTCGTTACGGGTGAAAACACCCCCTCACCCTCGAACCCTTTGGGTTCGCGCCCTCTCCCCATCGCGCTGACTCTCAGACACACTTAACACCGTGAGCTACATCCGGTAAACTAGTGCATCGTTTTGGAAGTTCCCCCACAAAAGGACACCGGATCGCTTCAGCGTCCGGTAGCTCACACAGGCAGCTACACGATGGAGGCTACCCTTCTTTTCTCCCCTTTCAACCCGTGTTCGTGCC
>Ga0210015_1001830_pt1 | contig 20650 bp, 18 predicted proteins | sample CryGeymeta201522_FD_185471 | JGI IMG/M metagenome (GOLD analysis project Ga0210015, IMG submission 185471) | Groundwater microbial communities from Crystal Geyser aquifers in Utah, USA - Crystal Geyser metaG 2015-22 (SPAdes) (version 2) | ecosystem: Environmental > Aquatic > Deep subsurface >... | reverse complement strand
GACGGAGGGTAACTTCGTCAAGAAGTAGAATTGTTGCCACCTGAGAATACTCGTGACCTGAATTCAAAGACAAGATGGCCTTTATTCTATCGGCTAACTTTTTATCTTTAATGGTTCTGTGTGTCAATTTTAAAACCTTAACCTGCTCTTCTGTTAAAAAATCTCCCATTACTATTATGAGACTATATTTTCAGGAGAAAGTCAAATCAGATGAGTTGCAAACTGGTTGAAGAGGGGTATAGATATCATATCCACTTTTATTTTTCTGCCCTGTCTTTTTGTATTCAAGAAGCACTGAATCTTGCCGTATCAATGTAAAGGGCTTCTTGACAGCTATCGTTTTGGTGTGCTCGGTATCAAGAGTTACTGTGTTTGCGATTTTACTTTTATCAATGAACATATAGGGGTTATCCCAATCGTCAGATGGATAGTTGCCAGTCTTGTCATTGGGATCGTCAAGAAGATAGGAGCTGTAATCTTTTGTTGCCAAGATGAATTGAAGACTCGGGCCTGGCCCTTCCGCAGGACGAATGGCCAAGATACGAGTATAGTCTTTATACTCACCTCTCAAATACGTGCCAGCTTCATAATATGCAATTGAATCAGGAACGCCATTTTCTTTATCGACGTCAGTGATTTTAAATAATCCCAGGTCTTTGTTTATTTTTTTTACCGTTCCAGAAAAAAGGGGTTCTGCGGGCTTTGTTGCTTTTTGTGCACTCGAGGTAGGAATCACAGGGGCATTCTTTTTGGGGAACGATATTTGAATCTCAGGAAGTGTATTTTTCGTACCCAAATAATAAGCTCCTCCGCCAACACCGATTAAAGCAATAACTGAAAGAAGTAATATGAGTATACTAAATCCTTTTTTCATAGGATGGCGAGGAAATTGCTAATAAAATCAGTATAGCAAACTAACGTGTGAATCCGACAGGACTCGAACCTGTGACCTTTGCAATGTGAATGCAACGTTCTACCAACTGAACTACGGATTCTCCTCCTTTATTCTACTTTCAAGCCTTGCTTTTTACAACTCAATTGACTAGAATCATATGATATGGACATTGACTTTCTTGAGGTGGGAAAGAGTATTTTGAACTTCGTCATGGACATATTGGAAACCATCGTATTTGTCGGTTCTCTTTTTATTGTCGTGTACCTCTTTGTTGCACAACCAAATCAAGTAAAAGGGGCATCTATGGACCCTACTTTTGGGACGGGGGATTATATATTTACCAGTAAAATTACGTATAAAATGCGTTCCTATCACCGGGGGGATGTGGTGGTATTCAAGTCGCCTAGCAACCCCGATATAGAATATATCAAACGTATTATCGGTGTCCCGGGGGATGTCGTTATGATAAAAGATAATGAAGTGTATGTGAATGGGCGGCAGCTTAACGAACCCTATATTGCCGCTAAAACAAACCTGTGGGAAGGTGGATTTTCTAAAAATGGTGAGGGAACCAAGATAGCTGATGGAATGCTCTTTGTCATGGGAGACAATAGGCCACGGTCTTCTGATTCACGAGAGTTTGGACCAGTTACTGAAGAAAGTGTCATTGGGCAAGTATTTTATCGCTATTTCCCACCCAGTAAGGCCGGCTCTATCCCGAATCCTTTTCCTTCCGATTTTCAATCACTCGGAAGAATGATTCCACACCTTTCTTTCTCGCTTCCCGCGGACCCTTCCACTCAATAATTATTTTTGTTTTTATGCGAGTTTGAACTATTTTTGTCTCTGCTCCGAAATTCTCCTTTAATTTGAATTTAGAGTTTTGAATTTTACCGTTGTCTATATATTCTCCCCCTGGTTTAACCCCATGTAATTTTTCCCTCACCAACTCCTCTGTGTGGAGTACTGTTAGCCCCTCACGAAGTACAATCTCATACACATTCATTATATCCTCCTGAGATTTGAGAAGCGATAGTACGAATAAATGGCTCATGGTGATGAGTTTTGAATAATACCCATCCATAATTATTTCAGAAAGTTTGTTGAGCCGCATGATATGACAAAGATAGGAAGGTTTCAAACCAAGCGCGGCCGCTAAATCCTTTACTTTAATGTTTTTTTGATGGATAAGGAAGTTGACCAATTTTGTTTTCCCAAAATAATCAGTCTCCCGTTTAATTTGCTCAATATAATCAAGTATGTCCTGCTCCATGAAGTCATTTTAACACACAAGGAAGTTCTTAAACTACGCAGATATAGGTCTTTCCGAGGTTTTTCACAAACTCCACTTTCCCTGGTTTGAGAGCCATGATGGTAAAATCATTGGTGAGCATTGTTCCCTCTCCAGCCCAAAAACGTGTTCCCTTTTGGCGCATAATGATGTTTCCTGCTACAACAACTTCTCCCCCATATTTTTTTACTCCCAGTCTTCTCGCACGGGAGTCACGATTTCCCTTTACTGCGCGTTGCGCTTTTGTATGTGCCATATGATATTAGGAAATACTGACTATTTGTACTTTTGTATATTTTGGTCTGAATCCAGTTACTTTTCTATAGCGTGATTTAGCCTTGAATTTTGCAATCCGTATCTTGTCCCCTAAAACATGTTCGATAATTTTCGCTTTTACCTTTGTTTCAAGAAGAGGTGTCCCAACTTCGACATCACCTTCTGGATCAAATGTCGCTACTGCATCAAATTCAAAATCTGCATCTTTTTCTGCTTTAAGCAAATCAACAACCAAGAAGTCGTTTTCATGCGCGATATACTGTTTTCCACCTGTTTTAATGACCGCTATTCTACTCATAAGTAGTAAGTATACCCTACATTCTCCTCATTTTCAAATGGGATTTATGTCTTCAACAGAGCAAACCCAATGCAGAGAGCAACAAAGAACGAGCCTCCATAAGAAATAAACGGAAGAGCAATGCCAGCTATAGGAAGTAAGCCCACATTCATACCAATGTTGACCCCCGTTTGAATAAAAAGGAGAAAGACAAGTCCCATACTATACAAATATTTAAAACGTGTATCAGAGTCAGCTCCACTGATAAACTTGTGTGCACGTATCAACAGCATGACGATGAGGATAAATTCCAAGAGTATCACAAAAAATCCTCCAACAAATCCAAACTGTTCGACAAGAGATGAGAAGGCAAAATCGGTATTATTCTCTGGAAGGAAAAAGAGTCTTGACTGAGTTCCCAATCCAAGCCCCTTGCCAAGAAATTGTCCGGATCCAACGGTGATAATGGCCTGAATCATATTATATGCATCCCCCTGTGTGTCAGAATGCGGCTGAACGAAGCTGAGAATGCGAGCTTGTTGATAGTCGTGTAATAAAAACCAGCTGAATGGCAGTAAGATTAACAGAGCTACCCCCGATACCACAAGATATTTTTTGGGCAAGTCGGAAACCAAAAGCATATTAATAAGAACACCGATAAATACGGATGCATTCCCCAAGTCGGGTTGGCGAAGGACTATGAATGCGGGGATAAGACACATAAAAAGAATGCTGACAAAAAAGAATGGAGTCATTTCATAACGAGATCTGCTGCTTAATAATTTTGCGATATACATGATATAAAAAATCTTCAGGAACTCCGAGGATTGAAAATTAACAAAACCAAAATCTATCCACCGTCGAGAACCCTTTACTTCAAGACCGATGACAAATGTAATAATGAGAAGTGCAAAAAAAGCCCAGTAAATTGTTTGAATATTGGCGACAAAAAAGCGCCTTCCTATCTTTTTTATGATGAAAAAGGCGATTAGACCAGCCAATACATAGCCTATTTGAGTGAATCCAAACCTGCTTTTTATGCCAAATTGATTGAAAATGGAAAAAATCCACAGGAAAAATGAAGGAATGAGAAGAGAAATCATAAAATTTGAAAAATCATAAGGTGCTTCTGTTGTCATCCCCGCGAAGGCGGGGATCCAGTCTATAAATTTCAATTCAAAAATGGTAATTTTCGTCTAGATTCCCGCCTTCGCGGGAATGACACATATTACTCACTAATTTGCATTTCGCCCTCTTTTATCTCACTCGCCAATACTCGTTTTGCAATATACTCTTTCCACTGCATAAACTCGCTCGGAATAGTCAATTTAATTTTTTGGTCCTGTTTCACCTGTTTTATTTTTCGCTGTTCTTGGATGCTGCGAATTAAATCTCTCATTTTCCCTTCCCGCGCAAGTTCTTCCGTAAGGACCGTATCAAAGGAAACTTCATGCTGTTCTGTCTCTCCTATCGATTGTATTACTTTTTTGACATTAAGCTCTGCCTTGAGAATATCAAGATAATCCTCTCCAACGAGCGATGTATCTTTCGCAAGTTTTATGGTGACTAATGCAAGTGGTTGGCGCACCTTTAATTTGTTTTCTTTGCGAACCCGGTGACCTGCTTCCGCAAGCGATCGAACAACCATCATGGTTTCAAGAATAGTCACATCTTTTGGTGCTTCCAAATCAATCCATTGAGTGAGATGTACTGATTTCTCTCCGGTCAGGTTCGTAAAAATCTCATCGGTTGCAAATGGCATGATGGGTGATAATGTCACCGAGAATACGACAAGAACCGCATGAAGTGTTTTATAAAATGACAGTTTATCTGCTTCATTATCTGAATTCACCCATACTCTGTCACGGCTTCTTCGAATAAACCAGGTCGAAACGTCATTCATAAATGACTCTGAGCCAAGTGCAACTGTTTGAACATTATATTTGATATATGCTTCCTTGGATTCGGAAACATACGTACTGAGTCGAGTCATAATCCAGGTATCCAGTACATTGACCCTCTCCAAATCGAGTGAGGGTTTCCCTTTCATCTCGATCTTTTCCATGGTTGCATAGTCAACGAAATATTTGTAGACATTCCAAACCATGAGGTAAAATTGGCGTCGCACTTCATCCGCTTTTTTATATCCGAACAAAAGATTATCGGTTGGGTTTTGGCGAGCATACATCCATCTCATAACATCAACTCCTATCTTCTCTGCCCCCTCATTAAACTCAATGGCATTGCCCCAACTTTTATGCATTGGGCGCCCATCCTCTCCCGTGCATGTTGCAAATCCGAGAACTGTCTTGAATGCTGGCTTATCCTCCATGACCGTAGACATGGCGATGAGGGAATAGAACCAGTTTTTGAACTGACCAGGGAATGACTCGGTTATGAAATCGGCAGGAAACCATTCTTCCCATTGTTTTTTTCGCCCAGAGGGCGATCCACCTTTGGTGGAGTCCCCCAGATAAAGTGGTTCCCCTTTATTGTCTTTTTTAATTGTCGAATACGCCACAATACCTGCATCTAACCATGGATTTCCCACGTCGTCAATACGATGCATTTCTTTTTTACAGTCTTTGCACTCAATGGTTACTTCATCGATAAACGGCTTGTGCGGAGAATGCCCTTCGAAATCCTTCCAACCATTCATCGCTTTTTTTTGAAGGTCTTCTTTTGATTCCACGACATCGAATTTTTTACACGATTCGCATTCATAAATAGGAAGGGCGAGACCCCAATATCTATTTTTTTTGCTGATAAGCCAATCATGCATGTTCTTGAGCCAATCAAGCTCTCTTTCAAGCCCAAATCCAGGAATCCAATTGATTTTCTTGGCAACCTCAATCATGCGACTCCGAAGTGTCCTTCCATCTGTTCCTTTGACATCCATCGCGATATACCATTCGTCCGCAACCTTCCAAACCAGTTCTGCCTTGCATCGCCAACATGCCGGATATCGATGCTTGTACCGCAACGTTGAGAAAAGAAATTCTCCCCCTTTATATGTCTTCAGGAAATCGATTATGAGTTCTGGGTGCTTCTTCGCATTTTTTCCAGAGAGCTCTCCAAAACCCTCCATATAGCTTGCATCGTCGTTGATGACGGGAATCATGGGTAAGCCGCGCTTTTTTCCCAACATAAAATCTTCAGTTCCCGCACTCACTGCAGTGTGAACTAAACCAGTGCCTTCCGTTGTTGTTATGGGCATTATCATTTTATCAGTAGCGATAACGGTATGAAATTTGTCACTGCTTTTCTTTACTGCCTCAACTGCAGGAAGATGATCGAAGGGACCTGTATATTTCAGTCCCACAAGTTCATTTCCTAACACCGTTTTCATTACTTTGAAGCCTTGAGCTTTTAGCTTTAAGCTTTTTGCTTCCTTGTCTTCAAATAGAGACTCCACTAATTCTTTTGCAATCCAAAATAACTTCCCTGTCATTCCCTTTACTAGTGAATATTCGATTTTTTCGTCAACTGCGACTGCTATATTCGCGGGAATAGTCCAGGGTGTCGTTGTCCAAACCAATAAATATTCATCCTTCCTTCCGACAACAGGAAGTTTGATGAAAACTGATTCATGTACTACTTCCTTGTAATCTTCCGTAAGCATTTCATGTTGAGAAATAGCAGTTTCACATCTCGGACACCAGGGAACAGACCCATGCCCCTTGTATACCCACCCATTTTTATGACACTTGCTTATAAACTGCCAGATCATGTAGTTGTTTTCGTCGTTCATGGTGAAATAGGAGTTGTCCCAATCCATGAAGTAGCCTAAACGCTTCGATTGCTCTGTCTGAACTTTGGAAAATTTGTAAACTCTTTCTCGACAGAGGTCTACAAATTTTGCAATGGAAGCTTTTTTATCCCCAGGAACCAAATTTTCAATATCCTTTTTATTATGGAGTTTTAATTCTTTTTCAACCTCAACTTCTACCCAGAGACCTTGGCAGTCAAAGCCACTTTGGAATCGTTGTCGATATCCCAATAGATTATAAAATTTTTGCCATAAATCCTTATACGTCCTTCCCCATGCATGATGAACTCCCATAGGATTATTGGCTGTGATGGGACCATCCAAAAATGAAAAGGTCTTTTTTTCTGCATTATTTTTATGAAGATAGCCATCAATAATTCCCGTTGAGTACCATTTATCAAGAAGGGTCCGTTCCATTTCTGGAAATTGCTGTGTGGCTGGTACGGGAGTAAACATATCCAACAATTATATAATAAAAATTCTCTAGCCACTCAGGATTTTCAGGAATGAGTAATATACCGCTCAAGCATAAGCTATCTGACATGTTTAAACTAGGATTAGTTATTAAAAATTAACTAAAATACGTATGAATGCATTTGAGCTGTATACTATCATTTCCACAGTTTCCCTCCTCGTCTTTGCTTCTATTTCTCTTTAATGAAGTTGTTGTTCTTGGGGAAGGAGGAGAAACGTTCCATTGAAATATGCTCCTAATACATCCTCTTCTGACAATTCTGATCTTTTCTTTCTGAGCTGATGTGCAAGTGTTTTTACTTGTTGGGACATGCGCTTCGCTGCTCCTCTGCTAGTAGTTTCTCCTACTATCACTGCATCAGTATCGCAAAGCTGTGGAGTTGACATCATTGGTATACCAGTACAAAGCAGAGTCATTAATTTGGCTGTATTACCAAATGCCGCTTGTTGAAAATTACGATGCGTATTGGTAAGCTCATCAGTAAAATCTTCCTGATACGGAGAGAGTTTAAATATTTCCATCAATTGAGTTCTCTCTCTAAGAATTTCCTTTGGCCCAATCAAATCTCTCTGCCTTTCACAGAGAACATCAACCGTCTCTATTATCGGACGCATGAGTGGGCTGTCTTTAAACCGATTCCAAGACATTCTTGAATATACAGACTCCACAGGTTTATGTAAAGGCATTCCAGCAAGATACCGTATTTCGGTCATCCGAGAGGGAATCGGTAAAGACAATCAAAAGAATTTACATAGTGATTTTGATTTTTTGGTAGTCGCACCAAAAAAACCAGGAGGATATTCTATGATAACAAGTTATGAACAAATCGTCAGAAGTTTAAATAATGATAGTTATAGAAGAGATAACTACGGTCGGGCTGAGGTAAAAACAAGCGACAGACGTCCAGGTTTTAAAAGAGTTGAGCTGAGCACTATAAATATGAGAAGAAGGGAATATTTAGGACATATATTTGGTCCTGCTTTCAAAGGAACCTATGCTCCAGAAAACCGTCTTCTCCCTTTTTTAATGGAAAGCGCCCGCGCAGATATTCCTGTTTTACTCATCCCCTATCATCATAAAGGAGACGGTGGTTGGATGTTCTGGGGACTGGCAGTTGATTTTTTTGGTGGTTACCAAGATGTGGCTAGACATAGATTAGAACAACAATCCTGGTTGAATCGTGAATATTCGATTGCATTGTATCCCTTTCCGAAAATAACATTTCCTCTTGATTCGCCACAAGAGTTATTATTTAATCTTGGATACGCATTTCGTACATGGGCATGGGGTGATAAACAACCCATTATGAGATTGCCACATAAACCCCCAATAACCGAAGACCAATTGGATAAGGTGGAGAACCTGGACTATTTGAGTAGAGAAACCCAACAATTCATGACAGAACAGGTTATTTATCCTCTCAGTAAATGCTGCGCGAAAATAACCATCGTCTTGGTACGGGAAACCAAAGGGTAGAGTTTGGTATGTCACTCATTGAAGATATTGTCGTTGGCTTGAATGGGGATCCAATTGCAACGATCTTAAGAATGTTACCTCCAGGAGTACTTGGTAAAAGTGATCATACTTATTTTGACGAAAAAACAAATATTTATGGTTTCGGTATATTCGATGAAAAGGGACTATTTCCCGAATTGGGAAGACTATTGACAGATAGAACTATATTGAATAAGTTAAAAAAGGAAATTTTTGAACATGATGAAAACCTGGAGAGAGTTAAAGATGGATGGGGAAACAAAGCCTCAGGAAAAAGCTTATTATTCAATTTTCTCTTTGAACAAGCAGAAGGTGATAGCTTAAAGGCTCCTGATCTGCTTCGCCCAGTTTGGTGTAATGCTGAAGAATGGAAAACTATGATGGACAAAAATTTTACGAGGTTAACTGCGCTTGATGAAAGATTTGGCATTAAGGTTGACAAAGTGTCTGCATCCGAACAAGTTTTAAAGGCAGTGATGACTCTACAATCACCAATAACTGCAGCAGAAATATCTGCCCAATCAGGAAAACCGATAGGAACAGTTTTTCGTGTACTGAGTGATTTAGCAGATCGTGGGGAATTAGTTCGCTTAGGAGGACAAAAAACAAAGAATGAGATAGAACAGGGCGGTTTAGGTACGGGCGGATTTAAATCTTGGTTTTGTACGCCAGTGGTAAACAAAAAACTAGTAGAGAGTGGGGATATTTTTCCCTATCTGAGTCCTCGAGAGAAAGTGGTTTATGTATTGGGTAAAACCTCTGGATATACTGTTAAGGAATTAATGGAAACTACTTTATTAAGTGTTAGCGTTATATATGCCGTATTAAAAATACTAGAGGAAGAAGGAAAAGCGGAAAGGACTGGATTCATTAATAGAAATGATCTTTGGGCAATTAAGAGGGATTTGAAAAGCTAAATCCACGCTTTTTTAAGGTTACGAGTTGTTCTGAAGGAAATCCTAAAACATCCAGTTTTTTTCTGAGAACGGAGATGGTTTTATCAATCGACCAATCAGAGTATTTTTCATGGGAGAGTCTTCCCCAGATTGCATCAGCCACCTGATCTCTCGAAATTAACTCATTTTCATGGGTTACAAAATATACTAATAGTTTAAATTCCTGATAGGTAAATTTATCCTCACAACTAGTCTGACCATAATATAATTTTGTTGTTTCAGCGTTGTATGTTAATGTATGCTTTGGTAACTTATTTTTGACAAATTCTTCAAAAAGCGTGCCAAATACGTAGTATTTTTTTTCTTTCATTATTTTTACAAGTCCCAATTTTAATAAATAATCAATTTCTTCCTGTTGTGAAGACAAAATAGCTCCAGTGGTGACGATGGAGTTCGTTGTATTTTTTTCTTTATCGGTAAAGAAGTTCCAGATATCCGCACAAATAATTTTGAGTTGATAATGATTAAGCAAAAAGATTCTGATCTTATCATCATCGTTCAAACCTAATTTGAATTCCTCGTGTATAAGATGTAGGGAATATTTCAATAATTGTGGATGCCCACCACATATTTCATATAAAATAGATTTTATCATGTTCGATGCTTTAAATTTAAGTTTTTTGCATGTTTGATCAATCAAATAATTCGCTTCAGCTTCTTTAAATAATGGAAAATATCTGACCTTCCGCGAAACAGCGTATTTAAGATTGTGAAGGTTTCCAAGAATTTTTTCGTCGAAAAGATTAATCGTTGATAAAAATAGATACACTATTTTCGACTTATCAACGGACATAATCGCCTCCAAGTTCAAATAAATACTGGTAGGAAGGGATATGGTAAACTCGAAATCATTAAGGATAAAAACTGCATGCAAATCTTTTACGATTAGATTTTCTAGGTTTTTCTTGATAATCTCTAATGGGTTACCAGATATCTCGGGTAACACCTCAATTTTATGTTCCTTCATTGTACGAGTCATACAATGAAGTATGAGGGCAAGATAGGCTTCTGTTGAAACATTCAAGATTTCATTAGGATCGATGTAAATGAAGAGAGTTTTCTTGTAAAGATCGCCAAAAACTTTTTTTAGGATGTTTTCCTCTGAAAGGAGAAAATGGAGGATTGTCCTTTTTCCCCCTCCCGCGGCAAACATGCAAGAGACGCATTCGCCATTCTTCAACGGCCCAAACACCTCGTCAGCAAACGTGACTAAATACTTTTGCGGTAATGTTACCCCATTCTGATGTTTCATTCAGGATTTTCAGGATTTAGTAAGGTTACTGGTATTCTAATACCATACAAACTGAAAATCAAGTCGTGATTTGTCTCATTTCTTAACCCCTCAGGATCTTCAGAATTGGGTCATACACCACTCAAGCAGGAATATTGTGTTCATCATATAGTGAGTATATGGAAAAAATATATATACTTTTAGTCGCAGTCCAGCCCTACTTGTCCCAGGCGTTTTTCATTCTTGACTTATTTATATAAGAAATGGTTACTTCTTACGTAAGAAAGCGGGGATGTCGAATTCGTTGTCCTCTTCCATGATTTCGTCTGAAGTCGTGAGATCGACCGCTTCGGACTTTGCTTCTTCTTTTATCGCGCTCTCCTGCGCTGCTTTCGCAAATGAAGGTTCTTTGTCTTCCAACAATTCAGTGGATTTTTTGAAATTAAACAGTTTTAAACGATGTTCATCAAATTTGGTCGCGACAAGCGTTACCTTTATCTGGTCAATCATCTGTTCGTCTATAACGGCTCCAAAAATGATATCCGCATCCGGGTCGACGCTTTTCGTAATGATAGAGGCTGCCTCATCAATCTCGGCCATTGTTAAGTCCGGTCCTCCCATAACATTAAAAAGAACGCCACGCGCACCTTCAATCGAAGTATCCAAAAGAGGAGATGAAATTGCCATCTTTATTGCTGCAATTGCGCGCTTGTCTCCACTTCCCGTTCCCACTCCCATGAGAGCGGTTCCTGCGTTTGACATGATGGTTCGCACATCGGCAAAATCGACATTAATAAGCCCAGGAACCGTGATAAGCTCCGCAATACCCCTCACTCCCTGGTGAAGAACCGAGTCTATTTTTCGGAATGCCTCAAGAATAGGGGTTTTTCTTTCAATTACCTGTAAAATTTTTTGATTGGGAACGACAATTAAAGTATCCACTTTCTCTTTAAGACGAAGAATGCCATCCTCCGCCGCAGTTCGTCTTCGGGAACCCTCAAAATCAAATGGTTTCGTTACAACGGCGATGGTGAGCGCTCCCGTTTCTTTTGCTATTTCCGCGACAATGGGTGCTGCTCCAGTGCCAGTACCCCCGCCTTCTCCACAGGTTATAAAAACCATGTCGCACCCCGCAATTTCTTCTTTGAGTCGTTCTCTTGATTCTTCCGCTGCATTTCTTCCCATTTCGGCATCTCCCCCACTTCCCAACCCACGTGTCACATTTTCTCCTATTTGCACTTTAATAGCAGCCTTACTATGAAGAAGCGCCTGAGCATCCGTATTTATTGCCACAAATTCAACCCCAGCTATCCCTCCTTCGCTTATCATGGAAGAAAGAGCGTTTCCTCCACCTCCCCCGACACCGATAACTTTAATTCGAGCGGGTTGTCCTGCACTCGGTTTTATTAACATAGGGTTACGGTATAAACTGTTTAAAAAAATTCTTAAGCTTATCAACCGACATATGTACAGAAACTCCTTTAAACATTGATCCAAAATCTCCAAATGAACTCTCCTTGATTTTACCACTTTGTCTACTTCCATACAGAATGAGTCCTACTGTTGCTGCAAATTGGGGGTCTAGAATTTCATCTATGAGCCCTGTCACTCCTCCCGGAATACCGACTCGAACAGGAAGTCCAATTACTTTTTTTCCCATCTCAACAACCCCTATCGTGAGAGCTCCCCCTCCCGTAACAACAAGGCCTGAGGGTATTTGATCATAATAAGTGCTTTTCATTATTTCGTCCCCCACCAATTTAAAGAGTTCTTCCAATCGTGGCCCAATGATACCATCCACAATCGTTTTTACAGAAACTGTATCAAGCGATTCCTGGATGTTGAGTTCATGAAGAGGAAGTTGTTCTGGGGTTTTTTTGTGTTTATCGGCAGATTTAAGATGCTTACTCAAGAATAACTTAATTTTTTCCGCTGAATCAAGCGATACGCGTGTACCCACCGCTATGTCATTGGTAATGTGCCGCGCTCCCACAGGAAGTGAGCTAGAGTACGACAAAGCCCCATCAACATACAGAGCAATATCCGTCTTTCCTCCCCCAATATCCACACAGGCGACACCCAGTTCTTTTTCCGTATCGGTAAGTACCGACTCGGCAGATGCAAGACCTGCATATAAAAATCCATCATTGTGTACTCCCAAATCTTCAATACATCGTTCAATGTTTTTTAAATTTATTTGTGAAGCGGTAATGATATGGGTGTCCACTTCAAGGCGAACACCGCTCATGCCAATGGGGTTTCGAATTCCTTCTTGCCCATCGACAATAAAGTCTCTCGGGGTAACTTCAATTATTTGTTTTGTGGAAGAAAGAGAAATTGCGCGAGCAGCCTCAACTACTCGATTAATGTCTTCGCGAGTTATTTCCCCTTGGGTGTTTGCCACCGCGACAACACCGCGAGAGTTAAGTGAGGCGATATGAGGACCTCCGACCGATACATACGCGTGAGTTATTTTTTGGCCAGCCATGCGCTCTGCCCGTTCCAAACTTTCCTCAATTGCGCTCGTTACTTTATCTATATCGACGATAAGTCCCTTTTTGACACCCTTCGAAGGAGTGCTGTTAAACCCTACAATACGAAGTTCATCGCTTTCTTTCGCATCAAGTCCAACTATGGTAGCTATTTTTGAACTCCCGATGTCGATTGCAGTAATTGCTCGTTCATTCATGTCGTTATTTTGGCGGTAATTGTACAACCGGTTTATCAAATCGCAAATCTAGACGTTCAATTCGTAACGCACCCGCTTTTATTTGCCTTATTATTTGCCGTACTTCGTGCTGCTGCAATTCCACGGGTCGTGTCTGTGAAAATGCGACTTCAAACCCCTTTGTCTTACATGCTATCATATCAACGCTATCAATAGCAACAGTTTCCACTGTATAACCTTCCCCGCCTAAAAGGGTGATGAATCCAAGCGCTTTCATGATGGTAGAAAATCCTATTTTTTGGCCCATTTGATATTCGGATTGATGGGGAGTTTGGTAGAACGTGATAAAGGGAGCGGGTTTATCATCTAATCGTTCTTTTTTTAGAATTGTCCCTTTTTTTGAGAGAATAAAATAACCATGATCAGTACGTAAAAAGGCAAGTGGTTTTTCTTTTACCACACTTAACACAATAGTTGAAGGGAGTTGTATGTGAACTTCTTTTACCTCAATATACGGCAATCGTGTCATGACGATTTTTTTTATCTGGGGAAGTTGTGTCGTAAAAATCGATTTTTGCTTGAGTAGTTTAGTTATTATCGTTCTCTCCTCCTGGTTGACCCCAAATATCTCAACGTTCGTTATGCGAAATACCTGTGTCATAGACGTAAGAAGCAACACGCCTAAACAACCGCCAACAATAAATAAGAGGCTAGAAATGAAGTATTTTTTCAACAAGTGTTTGTGTTGCATCGCTCTTTAACTGAAGTGGTAATGATCGAAATGAATTCGTGTAACGTGTAACGTTTTCATGAAACCTTTTGATGGTGGCAAGGAGAATGCTCCTGTCATTTTTTTGATCAAATACTTCTCCGATATGATGTTCTTTAAAAAAATCCGCATGCGCTTTCTGTTCCCCATTTGCCGACCATGGGAGGGGGATGAATACCGCGGGTTTTTGCAGGGCTATTAACTCAAAGAAGGTATTTGCACCCGATCTTCCTACAACAAATTCCGCCCTGTGATATACTCCCCCAATATCATCTTCCGAAATATGCGCTAATGGTATATATCTATTTGGGTATTTTTTTTTGAACTCTCGCTTCAATTTTATGGACCGTTCAAAATCTCCATATTCCTTTACGTCCCCCGTTTGATGGACAACTGTGAATGAGGAAAGTAAGTCGGGAAGTAGTGCAAATACATGTTGATTGATGCTGTGAGATCCAAGCGATCCACCAGTGATATATATAATCGGGACAGAAGTATCCATCTCAAACGGAGGCGGGGTTTGCGTAAAAACAACCTCTCTTACCGGATTGCCAATCCACTGAGTTTTATGCGCAGGAAAATAGGACAGAACCGACTCAAAGGCGACAAATATCCGTTGAGAAAAAAAACCGATAAGTTTATTTGCCGATCCAGGCTTCATGGTCTGTTCATGCGTGAAGACAGGTTTTTGGAGAATCCATGACCAGAATACTACAGGGAGGGCGATATACCCACCAAAAGAAATAACATGGCTCGGGTTCTCTTGAAGAAGAATGATAAGAGCCTGAAAAAAACCATAAGGAACACGGAGTATGTTGAGCGCGCTTGATTTAGTTATCAGCCGTGTCAATCTCCCTGCTTGGAGTTCCCGAAATGACACTTTCCGTTCAAGGCACCCCTTAAATTCGTACGACAATGTACGCTCTGACTCGATTGCATATTTTCTGCCCACAAAGACAATGTCTATTTCCGCATGATTTTTTCTTAGTTCGTCAACAACGGCTAATGCAGGCGTTGGGTGACCGCCACAAATTAAAATCTTCATAATCATATTCTACTATGTGTTTCATGTAACATGTAGCATATAACATATAACATTTTGGCTTGAATGTTACATGTTGCGTGTTACATGTTATATAGATCAATTATCATTCTATTCTCGTCTGTCTTGCGATATTTAATATGATTCCCATTAACGCAAAACAAAGTAATAAATTAGAACCTCCATAGGATACAAATGGGAGAGGTACGCCTGTAAGAGGTATTACGTGCACCATACTTCCCAAATTAACCAACGTCTGTATTCCAAAAAAAGCGAAGATGCTTCCTGCCAATAAACGTCCATACCTATCGGGAGCTTTTTCCGCTATGCGGAATATATAGAGAATAAGCATGACGAATGCTCCGATGAATAAAACGCTTCCGATAAATCCAACTTCTTCCCCTACAATGGCAAATATTGAATCGGTGTGCGCCTCCGGAAGATAGAGGTGTTTTTGTTTTGATGCGCCAAACCCCCGCCCAAATATACCCCCGTTCGAGAGGGAGATGAGGATTTGATTAATGTGGTAAGTTATCCCTAGGGGGTCGACGGTTGGATCAAAGAACGCCGTGATTCTTTTTAGTCGATAAGGAGCGACTTGCGCCAATACGACAAACCCGAGGACTGAAGTAGGAATAAGAAATAGGAGATATTTTAACTCTACGCCAGCCAAAAAATAAACGGCAATGCTTATGCTAAAGATAATCGTTGCAGTACCCATATCCGGTTGGAGCATGATAAGAAACATCAAAAGACCCAGAAGGAGAATAAAGGAAAAAAACCGTTTTCTCTCTTTCGTGAGAAACCACGAAGACAGATAAATAATGGTTGATATTTTCGCTGCTTCTGACGGCTGAAAGCCGAATATCCACCTCCGCGCTCCGCCAACCTTCGTGCCAATGCCAGGGATAAGGACCAAAAAAAGTAAAGCGAGTGAACCAAGCATCGCAGTGAAAGCAAGGTAATACCATTTGTGATAGTCAAACAATGAGAGAAGAAACATCAGACACCCTCCCAATACGATCCACATCGCTTGGACCTTTAAATAGTGGAAGCTATCGCCATAATCGGCAAAAGCGCGAACGTATGACGCCTCGAAAACAAAAAAAAGCCCACTAATGGCCAATATAAAAGGTACTGTTATAAGAGTGGTAAGAATTTTATTTCTTTTTGTCTGATGTGGTTCGTGGATAATTTGTTTTTTCATTATGTACCAAGAGTTCGGGCAAATTTCTGAAACAGGTCGCCTTTTTCCTCAAAATTTTTCCAAATGGAATAACTGGGAGATGCAGTTGATAACAAACAGATATGCCCACTCCCGGTATTCTCATAGGCAAATGTTATCGCTTCCTCCATATTGGAAGTAACTAATACATCAGGATTATAGTCATTCATTTTAAGCAATTCTTGCTTGATCCTGTATCCCGTTTCTGGAAATAATACCAGTGACCGTATTTGCTTTTCCTCTAATACTTTCATAAGATGTGAAAAATCATAGCCCCTATCCTGTCCGCCCAAAAACAAAGTGTCCACGTTTGCAAGACTGTTCAACGCCGCGATTGTTGACTCTGGTGTCGTTGAAATTGCATCATCATAAAACGTAATCCCTTTAAAGGTCCCCACATTTTGAAGACGATGAGGAAGGGGAACAAATGAATATACCGCCCTTTGGGCCGCCTCATCAGTGACATCAAATAACCGTGCTACGGTAAGTGCGCCTTGGATATTCTTTTTATTGTGATTCCCTATCAAAGGAACTTTCTCTGGCTCAAAAGGAAAATCGGCGGTATAGGGGAGCGGATTTGCCTTCGTTAATGGCACCCATCCAACAACTTCCTTTTCCTCCGAATCAAAAATAAAATAATCCTTATCTGTTTGGAAATAAATGCTGTTTTGTTTTGCTTTTTTGTATGCATCAAATGAACCGTGGAAATCACTGTGTTCAGGATACCAATTTACAACCAACGTAATGTGGGGGGAAAAATATAAGTCGGAAAGTTGATAACTTGAAAGCTCTATGACGGCCACTGTATTCTTTGTAGAGGTCGTCAACTCATCAAGCATAGGATTCCCGATATTGCCTACTAAACGAATATCTCCCCCTTTTGTCCGCAGCATTGCTGCAACCAAACTAGCGGTGGTACTTTTCCCTTTTGTTCCTGTTATGCCAATTGTCGTACCGAGAAAGTTACTAAAAAATATATTGGTTGCTGTCGTCCATTTTTTAAACACGAGTTCCACTTTCACTCCGGGAGAACGAATGACTAAATCTGCATCCTTCTGACGGAGCAGATAATCTTCCCCGTCATTTTTATCAGCAATCAAAATTTCGGATGTAGGAACATTCATTTTTAAATACCGCTCTACAGCCTTTCCCTCTTTCCCGTATCCTAGGATGAGTATTTTTTTGTATGTTTGCAGTTCTGATATTTTCATAAAATATTTTTATTTAATTTTCTCTGTTTTCTGTGTTGTCCCAGCCTTCTTTATGTCATTCCTACATTCTTTGTGTCATCCCCGCGCAGGCGGGGATCCAGACTATAAATTTCAATTTAAAAATGGTAATTATCGACTAGATTCCCGCCTTCGCGGGAATGACAATACTTATATTTTAATTTCTTCAGGAATCTTAAACTCACCCTTTTTTATAATCATTTTCATCGCTTCTCTTGATTCCTCAAACGTCCCCACACATTCGAATGGTTTTAGCCCTCCCATCCCGATTAAGTCCTTAAAAGTGCCTAGTAATGTCGCATCGTCAAACAAATTTTTTACAAACATTTTTATGACTTCTTCTTTTGGAAGATGAGCTGCAAACAACAGGAATGCAAAGGCACATTTGGGACACTGCCCACACCAGCGCTTTCCCTGGAGCGGACTCGTTACCGAAAAATTTCGATTACAACTGGAAACGACAGGAAAGTACTGTGGATACGCAATAAATTCTTTGACTATCTCCAGTTCTGTTAACTGGCGAAGGGGGGAATAATAGGTAAGGCTGGGAGAAACATAAGTATTGAGGTAAAAGGAAAGGGCAACTTCAAACTCTTCGCTCTTGCTCCATTGATGATTCACCTTCATTCCAAAATGTTCCGTATTTCCTTCATCTGCGCTTTTTTCGTTTGAAACCACAAATGCACTATAATCAAAGAGAATACACCCTAATAATCCAATCCATGCATATATCATAGAAATGGGAACGTGCCCATTATAGAGTGTCTTATCATTTTTTAGGTCAATGAGTTTTGTATCCATTTCTCGACGAATTCTTATTACAGGGATTGACCCAACGGTAAGAAGCTCATCTATCATAAAATATTTTTTTTGAGTTTCTATTATAAGTCCCATAGCCTGAACTCCTTCTTTTTTCAATCGTTCCCAAGTTACCACAGAGTCTTTACCCCCTCCAATTCCTACAAGTTGTCTTTTTCGCAGAACTAATTCTTTAGCTTGTATAGGCGCATTCTCCATAAACGGAAACGAAACTAATGTTCTAAAATCGATATTCTTGCGGAAATAAAACTCCCCTAACCCTTTTGTATATACCAATTCCCAAAACAGTGACTGCTCCTTAGTAAGCTTACCGCTTTTGATTTCTATTACAGGGGAGCAATGCATCTTCCAGTAGGAAATACCCAACGCAAGGTGCAGATTGAAAAGAAGCTGTTTGAGCACTCCCCTATCAACACCATGGGGAATGGGTTTTGGAAGATACAACTTCTCCTCAAATCGTGCCGGACCGACAAAGTAAACAAAGGAAAGCACGGTCTTTGAGGCGTCAATATGGTATGAATCAAAGATGAACGATTCCATACCTCTATTATACAGCTAATAAGGTTTGACTGTGCTCACTATCGGAGTAGGCGACACCCTATCATCATCGTTCAGCTCATAACCACATTTATAAGATGCTCCAGGCGTTGGAGTCGGTCCAAAATTATTTATTCTGCATTCAAACTCAACTAGCTCGCTGCTCCCTGTCCGTAACGGGGCTCCAATAAATGTGCCTTTATTGGGGTCAAATGTACTAATGACTCCGCACTTCTCTTCTTCATATTTACTAATAGTACAAACATCTTTTGTTGTATTTTTTATATATTGTCCCATCCAATCAACATATGCAGAGACCCGAGTAAATGTGCTTGGCGATCGTGCTTCCCCACAATATCCCCATATTAAGCTTGATATACCAATTTGAACCCATTTCTTTCCATTCCATGTGATAAGTGGTCCTCCAGAATCCCCGTCACAACCCCCAACTCCCCCTAACGGATATCCCGATGTAATGTGCGTGCTGTTCAAAGTAAAATTGTCATATTCAGCCCTCCCGAGCCAATTAGTCTTATTTGCTCGAATATTTAAGAGTATGGGAGCAACTCCTTGATATAATTTTTCGTTCCAGTCGTCAATTTCAGTATTTCCATAACCAAGTTGTACCCCATATCTATAATCTCCGCTAAGTGTCATTTCTCGTTCTTCTAATAGATCGCTATTAATCGAAATTGTTCCTCTCGTATTTTCCAGGTTCTTCACTGGCCTATCTAATTCATATAATGCTATGTCGTTATCGAGATAATTTGGCTTACTAAATAAGGGGTGTCTATGTATTTCACCTTTTATTTTGTAAATATCATTTATATCTGTTTCAGCAAGGGTTTTGGTTCCAATCACTACCATAATCTCGTCATTCAAATACACGTCGGTATCAGGTTTAATGGCACAATGACCTGCTGTTAATACCCAATTGGGGGAAATAAGCGTACCGCTGCATAACGAATCAGTCAATTGAATTCCGCCTAAAGTGTATTTGTGATATAAATGTACCATAAACGGCCATTTCTTAGAATCTGTTACTTCCACACCTCCAATGATTTTGTTTGGAGCTTTTGGTGAAGCCGCTTTTGACTGGTAATTCATCTTAGATGAGGAGATTTTGTTTGTAACGAAGATTGAAAATACAACTAAAATAAGAACAAAGAAAATCAATAATAATTGTTTTTTATCAATGCAAACTCTATTGTGGAGCATATAAAAGTATACAAAAAAAATCTAGCTCTCCACACTGATGATTAGTGTCTCTCCGTCATTCCCGCAAAGGCGGGAATCCAGACGATAATTCAAATTTCATTTTCTAATGCTATATAATAATCGGATATGATAGGTTTTTCAGAAACACCAGTGCACCCAGCAAGGGAGATTAAAAAGCTTTCCCCTATATTACTATCATCCTCAGAAGTTTTACGAAGGCAAAAATCGACTTTATCAACCAGCCGCAACTCGAAAGCCCAGAGTTTGAGGCATTTGTAAAGGATCATGTCAGGATAGTACGTATGGGAAATACGGATGTAACCATCATTGACCAAGAACATGATGAGCATAAAGGAGAGTTGAATCCACTATTGACTGCTTACCTCACGCATCAGCGAACTAAAACAGCAGTGGTGGAATATTTCATGCCTGAGCTTCAAAGAAATGCACCAAAGACACCTGAGTTTGTCAAAAAAAAC
>Ga0210015_1001821_pt1 | contig 20677 bp, 18 predicted proteins | sample CryGeymeta201522_FD_185471 | JGI IMG/M metagenome (GOLD analysis project Ga0210015, IMG submission 185471) | Groundwater microbial communities from Crystal Geyser aquifers in Utah, USA - Crystal Geyser metaG 2015-22 (SPAdes) (version 2) | ecosystem: Environmental > Aquatic > Deep subsurface >... | reverse complement strand
TCATTACCTATGACAGGCACGGAGAGATCGAAGCTGTCGAAGCCTTTGTCGGCTCTCTTAAAAGGGCAACGGAGGAATTTATAGACGACCCTGTAGGAATTCCCATGTTACCTGCCTGGACGAGAGTTACTGCCGCAATTCCTGATTTTCCGGAGAGGATTACCAGGTACGTAGAGCTGGATAATCTGTAGTGGCACTCTTCTTCAGTGCGAAGGGGATGAATGATCCTGTGGATTTTTTAACGGCGGTCGTCTTAGGTATCGTTGAGAGGATTTCTGAATTCCTTCCTATATCATCCACAGGGCATCTCATTCTGACCTCTCGTATTCTGGATCTTACCCCTACAGAATTTCTGAAGATTGAGTCGTTTGCATAATTTCGAATAATAGGCTTATAATATGAAAAGAGTTATTTCTAACATTCAGCGTTTTAGCCAAAATAAAAAGTTGGCTTTTCTACTAATGCTTCTTGGAGTTGGATTTCTTACCGTTATTGTCCTTTTCTTTTTATATCTTTTAAATAACGTAGAATCCCGCTATATACCTGAGAAAAAATTGAAATCGTCTAAGAAAACTAAGTTTGCCTCTAACGAGGAAACCCTGTCTTCAGAAAGCGAGACAAAAACCGTTAAACATATACTTATTAAAGATAATACCCTTTACGATGTTCTTAGAGAGGACAATATAACCCTAGAGGAAATTTTCAGTCTCTTGATTGCTTCAAAAAAGGTATATAATTTGAGCAGGATAAGACCTGGAAATACGCTAGAGTTAGAGATGAATATGGAGGATAATACTGTAAACTGTCTTAGATACGAAATTGATGAAGATAGTATCTTAATATTAGAGAGATTGAATAATGTTTTTTACGCAAGGAAAGAAAAAATAGAATATGAAACAAGGTTATCCGTTAAAGTAGGAGTAATACAAAATTCTCTTTTTGAAACCATTGTCGAGGTAGGGTTGGACCCACAGATGGCTATTAACTTAGCGGACATCTTCGCATGGGATATAGATTTTTATGTGGATATACGGGAAGGGGATGAGTTCAAAATACTATTTGAACAGAAGTACAAGGATGGAGACTTTGTCAGGAATGGTAGGATTCTATGTGCAGAGTTTATAAACCAGGGAAAGGTTTTCTCTGCCCTCTTTTTTAAGGATAAAGACGGTCATGGCGATTATTATGATCCTAAAGGGAACTCTCTACAAAAGAAGTTTCTAAAGTCTCCCTTGCGATACAGCTATATAAGCTCTCGTTACTCCAGGAGTCGCTTTCATCCCATTCTAAAGATATACCGTCCACACCTGGGGATAGACTACGCTGCCCCTAAAGGTACCCCAGTAGTTGCAATTGGTAATGGAAGGATAGTATTTAGCGGACGGGAAGGGGGTTACGGGAAGATTGTAAAAATCAAGCATAATGGTATTTACACCAGTATGTATGGACATCTTTCTCGCTTCGCTAAGGGTATTAAACGTAAAAAATATGTTAAACAGGGAATGGTAATTGGATATGTAGGTTCCACGGGGTTAGCCACGGGTCCCCATCTGGATTATAGGCTTGTTAAAAACGGCAGGTTCATTAATCCATTGACTTATAATCCCCCCTCTGCAGGTCCTGTAAAAAAGAAATATATGGGAGATTTTGAGATGGTAAAAAGGGATATGGTTTCCAAATTAATCCGCTTAGATCCTACGACTGTTGATAAACATTTTGCTGAAGGTAGAAATTTGAGATGATATTCAAGTTAGTTGGTTTGCAGCATCCCTCCCTTTAACTGTGGACTGACTGACCAGCTCATTGAACCTCTTATCCACATCTCTCTGTATCTCTGCTATCTGTTCCGATGTAAGGTGTGAGAACCTTCCCTGTTTCGAGAGATACTCCTCGATGGGTTTTCTCTTTTTTGGTATCCGATTTATAGTTCTCTTTCCGTTTTCATATTCATAGAGGACAAGTGAGCCGGTCTCAACGGCAAGACGGGCGATCTCTATGGTTAGCGATGCATCGAACTCCCACCCTGTGGGACAGGGCCCAATAACGTATACAAAGGATGGCCCTTTATGTTCTCTTGCCTTCTTGACTTTACGCAGGAAATCCTGGGGATAGGCAGGAGAGGCTGTAGCAGTATATACATTTTCATGGGCCTCTACTATCTTCATTATATCCTTCTTGCGAGATTTTTTTCCTGATGGTGTTGTTTTTGTACGTGCCAGATAAGGGGTAGCGCTGCTCCTTTGAACGCCTGTATTCATGTATGCCTCGTTATCATAGAGGAGATAGGTTATATTATGACCCCTCTCCAATGCCCCGGACAGGGTCTGAAGACCTATGTCGAGAATGCCCCCATCCCCTCCATAGAGGAAAACATCCGTATCCATCCCCTTTCTCTTCAGGGCCACCTCTACCCCGCTTGCCGCTGCTCCAGCGCTGCTGAAGCTGAAGAAGGCAGAAGGAACCTTGAGACATGTCTGAGGGAAGGCTGCAGGTATTACCCCCATACAGCCGGCGTTAGCCGTAACGAAGGTGTTTTTGTCAAATACGCTCAAGGCCAATTTAACGCAGATTAAACTACCACACCCAGGGCAGAAAGGATTCCCCAGTGCTTGTATATCCTCGCCTTCCTTGATCTGTCTGTCAACTACCTCAGACCTTCTAAGTCTCTCATAGTTATCATACCCGATAACCTGGAGGACCTCTTCTTTAAATTCCTGATTATACCATTCAACGAATTCATCATCTCTATTTAAAGTGGTATCCAGAATAGCTGCAAGATCCCTTTGAAGTATATCCTGGCTCCCTATAATGTAGTTCGATACAATAGCATGGGAACGCTGCAGGGCTGCCTTGATTTCCATGTACGTTATGCCATCAGAACCAGGGGAAGTAGCTCTATCCAAAACCAGAATCTTTTTAACACCCTTGAGACCCTCCATTATTTCCTCTTTTGGGAATGGTCTGAAACATCTGAGTTTTAACATCCCTATCTTTTGACCTTTCTCTCTGTATTCATCCACCATCTCTCTTACTAAACCTGTTACAGAGCCCATAACCACTACCACCAATTCTGCATCATCTATCTTATAGGATTCAGTCAAACCATGGTAGTCTCTGCCAAAGAGGTTGGCAAACTCCCTGCAGGTTTCTTTGATGATTCCCTTTGCCCTCTGCAGCGCCATATACTGCTGGTACTTCAAGCTATCGAAAAGAGATGCCGAAAGGGCTGGTCCACCCTGCATTATAGGGTACTTGGGATCTATGAAGGCGTGTTTTGGGTTATACTTGGGCAGGAACCGGTCTACCGTCTCTTGATCAGGAACATCTACAAGTTCATAGGTATGGGATAAACGAAATCCCTCTATAACTACAAAGCTGGGAAGGAGGACTCTCTCATCCTCGCTTATCTTATAGGCCATAATTGTAGAATCAAGGGCCTCTTGAGCGTTTTCACAGTAAAACTGAAGGAAACTTGCGTCCCTTTCAGAGAGGGAATCAGAAAAGTCTGATGCAAAGGTTTGAGGAGAACCAATGGCACGACTGGTAACAGCTACAACTACAGGCAATGCCATCCCCGAAGCCATCCATAGCACTTCTTTCATATATGCTAAACCCTGGGAACATGTGCATGTAAAAGACCTGACCCCGGCTGCAGTTGCCCCGGCACAAATGTTCATAGAACCTATCTCTGATTCTGCATTTACAGACTCGGCATCCAACTCTCCATTGTCTATCATATTCGCTAATGTCTGCAAAACAAATACATTAGGGGTAATAGGGTAAGCAGATATGACCTCTGTTCTTGATAGTCTTACACCATGGGCTATACTTTCAGAACCTGACAAATACATTTTCATAGTTTTTCTCTCTCCATTTGAATTGCATCTGATGGGCATTCATGCGCACAAATACCACAGCCTTTACAGTAATCATAGTTTATGGCAACATTATCCTTTTCCCATATGACAGAACTATCAGGACAATACCAATAACAGAGCTTACAGCTGTTACACTTGGATTGGTCGATAATGGGTTTAAAGACTCTCCATCCGCCGGTTTTATAAACCACGGAATTTCCTGAGTTGTGGATAACTCCTCCTCTTATATACTCTCTTTCCATCACTTTACCTCATTGAATGCAGCCCTGACGGCTTCTATATTGTTATTAATAACCTTTTCTGAAAATTTCTTCCCAAGTATCTTCCTGACGCCTCTTTCTACAGAATCCAGGCATACCAAACCCGTTGCTCTTACAAAAGCTCCCAGCATTGCAGTATTTGTAATAGGGGCATTCAGTTTGTCAAGGGCAATAGATGTAGCATCGATGCAGAAAGATTGATGTTTGAACTTAAGGCCAACATGGGAATTGACGATAACCTTTCCATCATCCTTCATCCCTGCCTCCAGGTTCACTGCGCCTACTATAGTTGGGTCTAACACAACCACATAATCGGGCTCAGTTATAAAACCCCTCTCTGATATGGATTTGTCTCCTATCCTGGCATATCCTTCCATGGGGGTTCCCCTTCTATCCCAACTCTGTCCCTGGGAAGACTGCCCAAATTTACCTTCTTCAGTGGCTGATAGACATAGCATATGGGCAAAAGTAACGGCCCCCTGTCCACCTCTTCCATGTATTCTTATTCTAATCATAATTCTCCTTTTGTGTATAGTAAGAGCTTTTAAAAACTGTGTTTCTTTTGAAAAGTTGCCCCTCAAGAGCGAATTACATAATTTTTTTGGGGACCCACCTTACCGAGTATTGAACAGTGGTTTTCTGCCCCCCGGTTTTACACAAAAAATGGTGGAGTAGAAAGAATCCTACCCCACCTTAAAATATATGATACTGTGTCCCGCTGGTCTCGCCATGTGGTTATGAAATGACCTTCTCCTCTTTTAATTTGGCAATGTCGGCATCACTTAGATTAAGCATGGAACCTAGTATCTCCCTGGTGTGCTGACCAAGGAGCGGAGCGGGCTGGATTTTTATCTCTGATTTTGATAACTTAATGGGTGACCCAAGGACAGCAACTTTACCCCTCGTAGGATGCTCAATCTCGGTAACCATACCCCTCTCTCTGAGGTGAGGGTTATTCAAAAGCTCTGTCATGTCCAGAATGGCACCGCAAGGGACTCCTCTCTCAGCCAGGTATGACATAGCCTCCATCTTCGGCCTCTTTGATGTCCATTCCTCGAGCATGCTATCCACCGCATCACAATTCGCACCACGGATCATTGGATCGGAAAACCTTGGATCTGGAAGGGCATCTTCCCTCCCGATAGCCTTTAAGAGATTTTCCCACAGGGGATTTGTTAAAATTCCTACAACTACGTACCCATCTGTAGTCTTGTAACTGTTCCACGGTGCTATCATCTTTGTCTTGTTGCCAGTTCGTTCTATGGGTTTACTGCCGGTGACATAATAAAAGTTGTAAACCGGTCTTAAGGTATTGAATATACCATCCTGCATAGCAACTTCCACCTCTTGACCTTCACCCGTTTTCTCCCTTTGATACAACGCACCCAGTATCCCCACTGCCAGGTTAATAGCACCGATACTGTCTCCAAGACCTGTCCCGACCTTGGTAGGAGGATTCTCAGGGTATCCTGTTACACCCATCAGTCCACCGGTGGCCTGGGCAACTATGTCAAAGCACGGATAATCCCTATAAGGTCCGTAGGTTCCAAATCCAGTAATGGATGCATATATAATCTTGGGATTTACTTCCTTTAGCACCTTATAACCGAGACCGAGATTTTCCATTGTTCCGACGGTAAAATTGTTGACTACTATGTCCGCTTTCTTGACCATCTCCTTGAATATCTCTTTCCCTTTCTTGCTCTTTAAATCCAGGGTTACGCTTTTCTTATTTAGGTTTAAAAGGATAAAGTAAAATGAATCAATCCCCTCGGCTCGCTTTTCTGAGAAGGCAAATCTACCCATATCACCTGTAGCCGGGTTTTCAACCTTTATTACATCCGCTCCCAGGAATGCCAGTAATAGTGTGCATGTAGTCCCTGCCTCAAATTGGGTTAAATCCAATACCTTTACACCTTCTAATGCCATTTTCATACCCTTCCCCCCCTTTTTAATTACTCTTTTGATTAAAATTTAGATACTATCCTGATGTATCGAACAGACTTTATTTAGATACTAAAAATAATACATATTTCGCTCTCTACCGTCAAGAAAAAAACAATTTATTGACAATGGTTGATCGATAAAATAAAATTGTACTACCTCAGGTAGATAGACTGAAGGCTGAAGACCATTAGTCCGCCTCTGGCGGATTCAGCCTTCGGTCTTCAGCCTAAACACCTGAGTAATTACTCTTAATGGAGACCTGGTATGAATTTCTTTTTAACAGAAGAACAGAAGGCTGTAAGAAGACTGGCACGAGATTTCGCTGAAAAGGAGATCATGCCTATAGTGGCTGAAGATGATCACACCCACAGGTTTCAGAGGGAGATTATCCTGAAGATGGCAGGTCAGGGTTTTTTTGGAGCAGCATTCCCTGAGAAGTACGGGGGTTCCAACATTGGTTTTGTAGCTCATGCCATAATAGTAGAGGAGATTTCCAGGGCAGAGTCCTCCCTAAGGCACTTCTTTAACATGCAGGCACTTACCTGTCCTTTGACTATCCTCAACTGGGGCACAGAAAAACAAAGAGAGAAATATGTACAAAAGCTGATCCGATGCGAGCTGTTTGGTGCAAATGCCATGACAGAGCCAAATGCAGGCTCTGACGTTGCATCTATCCAGACAACTGCCATAGAGGATGGTGATTCTTTTGTCATCAACGGCTCCAAGATGTGGATCAGTAATGCCCCTATAATGGATGCAGGGGTTGTTTATGTGAAGACTGATCCCAGGATTGTACCCAAACACAAGGGGATCTCGTGTTTTATTGTTGAAAAGGAGATGGCCGGCCTCACAAGAAAAGAGATAAAGGATAAACTGGGGCATCACTGTGCACCTACAGGTGAGCTTATATTCGAAAACTGCATGGTTCCAAGAGATAACCTGGTGGGAGAGTTGGGGCAGGGGTTTAAGATAGCAATGAATGCCCTGGATTACGGGCGCATAAGTGTAGCGGCAGGCGCTGTTGGAGTTGCCCAGGCATGTATAGATGAGAGTATCAGATACTGCAATGAAAGAGAGGCATTTGGCAAGAAGATCGGTGAGTTTCAGATGAATCAGCAAAAGATTGCCGATATGATAGCCGGCACAGAGGCGTCCAGGATACTCCTATACAAGGCTGCCTTTCTTGCGGATAAGAATGTCAGGAATACCCTTGAGAGTACTATAGCAAAGCATGTGGCGTCAGAGACCTGCGTAAGGGCCGCCCGGTTTGCAGTAGAGATATTTGGTGGTTACGGATATTCAGAGGAGTATCCGGTAGCCAGACTCTACCGTGATGCTATTCTGTACCAGACAGGAGAAGGGTCATCCAACATTACAAGTATGATCATTGCTTTAGACGGGCTGGGCTGGAAAAGGGTAAGGGTGGATTATTAGATTAGAAAGGACATTGGTTTATGATACCCATAGTCTCAATAGTAGGTAAGTCAGATAGTGGAAAAACGACTCTAATAGAGAAGATAATCCCTGAGTTAAACAGGCGGGGATATAAGGTTGCCACCGTTAAGCATGATGTTCATGGTTTTGATATCGATAGAGAGGGCAAGGATAGCTGGCGGCATAAAAGAGCAGGTGCTCATACTGCTATAGTATCCTCACCGCAAAAGATAGCCATAGTCAGGGATGTGGAACGGGATTTGCCACTGGACGAACTGAAGGGAAGATTCATCAGTGATGTGGACATAATAATAACAGAAGGGTATAAGAACGATAAACACCCAAAAATAGAGGTTTGTCGAAAGGATACCCATGAGGAACTTCTGTGCTCAAAGAAGGATATCCTGGTAGCCGTGGTAAGTGATAAGGAGTTCGATGTCGGTGTTCCATGTGTAGATATAGACGATGTAAAGTGTATAGTAAATATAATAGAGGATCGGTTTCTTAAAAAGAAAAGGAAATCTTCCATCATTCTCAGGGTCAATGGGAATAATATAACCCTTAAACCCTTTATTAAGGACATGATGATTCGGTCAATAACAGGGATGATCTCTGCTCTTAAGGACTGCGAGGACACAAAGGAGCTAGAAATAAGAATATCCTTATAACCTTTAGCTTTCAGGAGAAACTATTGACAGGGGTTATTTTAGCCGGTGGTAAGAGTAAAAGAATGGGAACAAACAAGGCGTTCCTGGAGATCAACGGTCAAAGGATGATCGATCAGATAGTTGATATTTTCAAGAATACCTTTGAGGAGGTAATTCTTGTTACCAATTCCCCCATTGAATATTTACACTTAGACCTTCGAATAGTAACCGACCTTGTTCCTAACAAGGGTGCTTTAGGGGGGATTTTTACCGGGCTTTTTTACGCCTCTTTCCATCATATCTTTGTGACAGCCTGCGATATGCCATTTCTGAACAAAGGGTTTATTGATTACATGGTATCAAAGGCAGGCAACTTTGACGCTGTGGTTCCCCTTTCCAGTGATGGTCTTGAACCCCTCCATGCCATTTATTCAAAAAGGTGCATAAGACATATAGAGACACAACTTGAGTCAGATGATTTAAAAATCACCAACTTTTATCCCAAGGTAAGGGTAAAAGAGATCAGCCACCATGAAATACTCTCCTTCGATCCAAAGTCCTCTCTTTTTTTCAATATAAATACAACTGAGGATATGGAGAAGGTTAGGGGGGAAAAGATTTAAAATTAACTTTAAAAGATAACAATGGCAAAAATTAAAGACCTGCCTAAACATAAGAGACCCAGAGAGAAGCTGTCTGAAAAGGGGGCGAAGAATGTAAGTGATGCCGAACTTTTGGCGATTCTTATTCGTACTGGCCGGGCAGGTAAGAGCGCTTTGGATATTGCCAGGGAAACTTTAAAAAAATACCCCCTATCAAAACTTTTAACTGTCACTAAAGATGAACTGACAGGCATCAAGGGATTGGAAGATACCAAAGCCATTACTATTAAGGCAGCTTTGGAGCTTGGCAGCCGTGCGGTTGGTTCATTTAATGATTCTATCCCCATCCTTGATTCCGTTAGAGACACTGTTGCTCAGCTTGCTGATTTGCGAGGCAAGCAAAAAGAATATTTTATGGTGCTGTATCTCAACGCCCGCAAACAACTCATTCATAAAGAAACCATATCTATCGGCACATTAACCGAAACGTTGGTGCATCCGCGCGAAGTTTTTGAACCGGCCATACGCCATCTATCCTCTTCAATCATATTGGCGCACAATCATCCGTCAAAAAACATGGAAGTGTCTGGTGAAGATATCAGTCTCACCGAAAAACTGATTCAATCAGGCACGATTCTCGACATTGAAGTGCTTGACCATATCATCATCACCGATGACGGTTATATCAGTTTTAAGGAAAAAGGATTAATTTTTTAGTAACTGTTCGGCTAACCGCAGAGACGCGGAGGCATAGAGAACATGGAAATTAATCAAATAACAGAAAAGATTATTGGGGCGGCAATTGAAATACACAAGACGATTGGCCCGGGTCTTTTAGAATCCGCATATGAGGAGTGCTTGTGTTATGAATTGTCAAGAGCAAGAATAAGCTTTAAAAGACAGGTTGATTTACCAGTAAAATATAAAGAGGTTAAATTAGATTGTGGCTATCGCATCGATCTCCTTGTTGAGGAAGAAGTCATTATAGAACTAAAGACAGTAGAAAAGCTTCTGCCAATTCATGAGGCTCAACTTCTGACCTATCTGAAAATGATGGATAAAAGACTTGGCTTATTGATCAATTTTAATGTTCCTGTTCTACGAGATGGAATCAAACGCATTGCAAATAGACTTTAAATATTCTCTGCGTCTGTGCGCCTCTGCGGTGTTGCCTTTTTAGGGAGTTATTTTATGCCGCAACTTGAAAACATTGAAGCAATCGAGAAAAGACTCTGGAGCGCGGCGGATACTCTTCGGGCAAACTCTAATTATGCCAGTAATGAATATTTTATGCCGGTCATGGGTCTGGTATTCCTGCGCCATGCTTACAGCCGGTATCTGAAGGTTAAAGATGATATTGAAGCCAATTTGCCTACAAGAGGCGGTGTCAAAAGAGCTTTAACCAAAGAAGATTTCAGCAAAAAATCAGCTATTTTTTTACACCCCAAAGCTCAATTTGATTATCTTGTGGGATTAAAAGACGGCGATGACCGCGCAAAAGCAATTATTGATGCAATGGAGTATATTGAGACTGATTATGAAACATTGCACGGTGTTCTGCCGAAGCAGGAATTCCGCGAGCTCGATAATGAAATACTCGGCCAACTGCTTCGGGCTTTAAATCCTGAGGAGCTTAAAAAAGTTGACGGAGATGTATTCGGAAGGATTTACGAATATTTTCTCACACAGTTTGCCGATCTAAAAGCCCATGATGGCGGAGAGTTCTTCACGCCGGTTTCACTGGTGTCGCTGATTGCAAATGTTTTAGAGCCGAAAAACGGCACTGTGCTTGATCCTGCCTGCGGAAGCGGCGGAATGTTTGTTCAAAGCGCCCGTTTTGTGGAAAATCTTCACGAAAATCCGAATGACAAATTGAGTTTCTACGGTTTGGAGAAAAACGCCACAACAATCAACCTGGCAAAAATGAATTTAGCTGTTCATGGCCTTGTGGGTGATATCAAGAAAGCGATTACTTATTACGATGACCCTCATAATCTGTTTAAAAAAGCCGATTTTGTTATGGCAAATCCCCGTTTAATGTGGATGAGATTGACGCTGATAAAATCAAAAACGATCCGCGTTTGCCCTTTGGTCTGCCCGGCGTGAACAAGAAAGGAAAGGTTTCAAACGGCAACTATATCTGGATCAGCTTTTTTTACAGCTACCTTGCTGATAATGGCAGGGCAGGATTTGTCATGTCATCCCAGGCATCAAGCGCGGGAAAGACAGAGGCTGAAGTAAGACGGAAGCTGATTGAATCAGGCCATGTGGAGATTATGATCGCCATCCGCTCCAATTTTTTCTACACGCGAACGGTTCCCTGTGAATTATGGTTTTTGAATAAAGCGAAAAGCAAAGAACATAAAGATAAAGTTCTGATGATAGATGCGCGCAATGTCTACCGCAAAGTGACGCGCAAGATCTATGATTTCAGCCCTGAGCAATTACAAAATATTCTTTCCATCATATGGCTTTATCGGGGTGAAGCAAAGCGTTTTCACAACCTGGTAATAAACTATATTTCCACCACGCTCAATGAAGCCGTGCAAAGCATTTCTCCCGCACAAGACTATGCAACCGTTTTTAATAAATTAAATAAAGATCTTCAGCCGTTTCTGATTTCACTTCCCAAGGACGGAAAACAGGTGGAAACCGTCAAAGAATTAGCCGATTGTCTCAAGGCGTACACGAGCGGAAGTCAGGCGTTTTCTAAACTGGCTCAGGAAAAAAGCAAATGGTGGAAAAAGCAAAACAAAGATTCCGTTAAACTTCCGGAGGCGGTGAAAGAGTTGGAACCACTTGCAGAGGAAAACAATAAGCTCATCAAAGAAGCCGAACTGATGTACCGGCTCGCCAGCCGTTTAATTGATATATGTCTGAATACCTGCAACGCCAAAGATAGCGATAAGTGGAATACAAGAGAGATTTCTAATCTGAAAAAACAGACCGAAGAGGCGTGCGACAAGGCGTTGAATCAATTGAAACTCGCCCGCTATTTTCATCACCAGGCGCAGTAGCTGGTTGAGCGATTTCCTGAAGGGAAACTGCGGGATGTGGAGGGTTTGGTCAAGCTGGTGGATAAAGCGGAGCTCAAAGAAAACGACTGGAGCCTGACCCCGGGCAGGTATGTGGGTGTTGCTCTGGAGGAGGAAGACCCGGACTTTGATTTTGGTGAGGCAATGCGGACAATTCATACCGAACTGGAAGGTCTGAATGCCCAGGCCGGAGATTTGGCGAAAAAAATTAGTGAGAATTTTAAGAAGTTGGGGATATGAACTTGAATAAGATAAAATTCAATAAGTTTGTTACACTTCAAAGAGGTTTTGATTTGCCGGTTTCAGAAATGAAAGATGGTGAGATCCCGGTATTGGGATCGACAGGAATTATCGGTTATCATAATAAGGCAAAAGTAAATCCTCCCGGTGTTATTACAGGTAGATCGGGAACCATAGGTGTAATTCAATATGTTGATAAACCATACTGGCCTCATAATACTTCCCTTTGGGTTAAAGATTTCAAATCAAATCATCCAAAATTTGTTTATTTCAAAATGAAAACATTAAATTTTGAACGATTTAATGGCGGGGCATCAGTTCCTACACTCAATCGAAATAATCTTGATAATATTATTGTCCAAGTTCCTGATATTCCAACGCAAGAAAGAATTTCCTCAATTCTCTCCGTCTACGACGACCTCATTGACACCAACCGCCAGCGGATACAGCTTTTGGAAGAATCAGCGCGGCTATTATTCCGCGAGTGGTTTGTGTATTTCCGTTTTCCCGGGCATGAAAAAGTGAAGATAGTCGATGGTGTGCCGGAGGGGTGGGGTAAAATAAATTTCATGGATATCATAAGCGCTATTGAATCAGGCGGAAGACCCAAGGGCGGCGCAATTGGTGATGGTGTCCCCTCTATAGGGGCTGAAAATGTAAACGGAATTGGAAATTATAATTATTCTAATGAAAAGTATGTCCCTGAAGAATATTATCAAAAAATGAATAAAGGGAAGGTGATTTCCAAAGATGTCCTATTATACAAAGATGGGGCGAATATTGGACGGACAACTATAGTGGGTTATGGTTTTCCTCATAACAAATGTTGTGTTAACGAACATGTATTTATTCTGCGAACAAAAAATAATATTCAAAACTGGCTTTATTTTTTCCTTTCACAAGATTTTATTCAGCAAGCGATAGCAAACCTTAATTCAAATTCTGCTCAACCTGGCATTTCTCAAGATAAATTATCTAGTTTGAAAATCATCTTCCCAAAACAAGGAATTGTGAGATTGTTTGATGATGTTGCAGAAAGCACTGTAAAGCAAATATTTATGTTATCGATCCAAAACCAAAAACTTGCTCAAGCCCGTGATTTACTTTTGCCGCGGCTGATGATCGGCACAATTGAAGTATAAAATTATGAAAAAGCTACCAGACAATCAAATCACTTTTTATCAATCACCGGACGGCTCGGTGAATATTGAAGTGTTATATGCCGAAGAAAATATCTGGCTTACCCAAAAGAAAATGGCAGAACTTTTTGACACAACGCCTCAAAATATAACCCAGCATATCAAAAACATCTATGCAGAAAGCGAAGCTGACATAGAATCAACTTGTAAGGATTTCTTACAAGTTCAAAAAGAAGGGGAAAGAGAAGTCAAAAGAAATATATCCTTTTATTCATTGGAAGCTATTATTGCCGTTGGTTATCGGGTAAATTCCGAACGGGGCACCCAATTTAGACAATGGGCGACAGAGATTCTCAAAAGCTACATCCACAAAGGCTATGTGTTAGATAGCAACAGGTTTAAATACGGTTCCCGTTTCAGCGCCAGATATTTTGATGAACTTTACGAAGAAATCAAAGACATCCGCTCCAGCGAACGGATGCTTTACCAGAAAATTACCGATATTTATGCCACAGCCATAGACTATTCACCCAAAGCGTACGAGAGTAAGCAATTTTTCGCTACAGTACAAAACAAACTTCATTTTGCCATTACCGGAAAAACAGCGGCAGAAATTATTCAAAACCGTGTCAATAGCAAGAAAGATAAGATGGGGCTTACGTCATGGAGAAGATCTCCTAATGGTAAAATTATGCCAAGCGATGTCGTTATTGCTAAAAATTATTTGGACAAAAAAGAACTTACTGGACTCAATAGAATTGTAAATATGTATTTGGATTATGCCGAAATGCAGGCTGCGCGAGGTCGGGCAATGACTATGAAAGACTGGATAGAAAAGCTCAATGCCTTTTTGAAGTTCAGTGAACACGAGATTTTGACAAATACTGGCAAGATTAGTCATGAAGTTGCAGAAGAGCTTGCTTTAAAAGAATATGAAAAATATCGCTCAATACAGGACAAAAACTATATTTCTGACTTTGACCGTGAAGTCAAAAAATTGCTTAATTCAAAAAAGAAAAAAACATGACCCATCTCAACGAAGACACATTAGCCCAACAAACCACCACCGATTACCTGCGAGATGAACTCTGCTGGGAAACGATCTATGCCTATAATCAGGAAACTTTTGGTCCTGATGGACTATTGGGCAGAAATTCCGACAGGGAGGTCGTGCTCACTCGCTACCTCAGAGAAGCACTAAAGAAAATAAATCCTAATTTTCCCGAAACTGCCTACGATGAAGCCGTGCGCCAAGTGGTGGATTACTCCCAGAGCCAGTCTATGCTCTCTTCCAACTATGATAAATACAAATTGTTCAAAGACGGTGTGCTGGTTTCTTTTCAGGGAGAACATGGCGAGATCAAAAAGGAACGGCTGAAGACTTTTGATTTTAATGAAGCAGGCAATAATCACTTTTTAGCAGTGAGAGAATTGTGGGTGCAGGGCGATTTATACCGCCGCCGGATGGACATTGTTGGGTTTGTAAACGGCATTCCGCTTTTGTTTGTGGAGTGCAAAAAATATCCATAAAGATCTCAAACATGCTTACGAAAGAAACTTTGCCGATTACAAAGATACTATCCCGCATTTTTTTCATCACAACGCAATCGTTATGCTAGCCAATGGCCATAAAGCAAAAATCGGCACCATCACTGCCGGTTATGAACATTTTCATGAATGGAAGCGCTTGTCGGAATCCGATCCGGGCGTGGTGGATATGGAAACGCTTTTAAAGGGAGTTTGCGACAAGAAAAATTTCATGGATATTTTTGAAAATTTCATTATCTATGATGATTCCAGCGGTAAACAGATAAAAGTGCTGGCCAAAAATCACCAGTATCTGGGCGTTAATCAGGTCATAAAAGCCTTGAATGATCCCAATAGAGTCAAAGGGAAGCTCGGCGTTTTCTGGCATACGCAAAGCGGGGGCAAAAGTTATTCCATGGTGTTTTTCACCACCAAGGTACATCGTAAAATCGGTGGTAATTATACATTTCTAATATGCACCGATCGTGATGATCTGGATACCCAAATATACAAGACCTTTGCCGGATGCGGTGTTGCTGATAACGATAAAAATCCCTGCCGACCCAGTAGTGGCAGACATTTGGCGGAACTCATGGGCCAACAAAAGGCGTATGTTTTTACTACCATTCAGAAATTCAATCAGGAAATAGATCCGGATGAAGGTTATACCAAACGCAATGACATTATTGTAATCACCGACGAAGCGCACCGCACTCAATACGGCACTCTTGCCCTTAACATGCGCAATGCCTTACCAAACGCCGACTTTATCGGGTTTACGGGTACCCCGTTATTTAAAGACGATCAAATTACCATGCAGGTATTTGGCGTTTATGTGTCCACTTTTGATTTTCAGCGGGCGGTAGAAGATAAAGTGACAGTGCCTCTCTATTATGATTCGCGGGGCGATACTTTGGGTGTATCCACCACTGATATTAATGAGCGGATTGCCGAAAAGCTGGAACAAATTGAAATTAGTGATGTCGATGTTAGCGAACGCCTGGAAAAAGAACTCAAGCGTGACTATCACATTATCGCTGCTAAAAAACGGCTTAACCAAATTGCCAAAGACTTTGTCGATCACTACACCATTTCATGGGAGGCCGGCAAGGCGATGTTTGTGTGCATCGATAAATTAACCTGTGTGCGGATGTATGAATTGATAAGGCAATACTGGGATCAGAAGACAGAGGAGGTAGAAGAATCCTGGAAAATGGCAGCAGGGGAAGAGAAGGGTCGTCTTTCCAATCAGCTTATCTGGATGAAAGAGACAAAGATGGCGGTTATTGTGAGTGAAGAGCAAGGCGAGATTGAGAAGTTCAGAAAATGGGGTTTCGATATCACACCTCATCGGCGACTTATTAAAAACGGCTTTGAACTCTCTGATGGAAAGCGAATTGATATAGATTCTGCTTTTAAGAAAGAAGAACACCCGTTTAGAATTGCGATAGTCTGCGCGATGTGGATGACCGGGTTTGATGTGCCGAGTTTGGCTAACCTTTATTTGGACAAGCCGCTCAAAGCCCATACGCTGATGCAGGCGATTGCCCGCGCCAACAGGGTCAACGGTGATAAAAATAACGGTCTTATTGTTGATTATTGCGGTATCCTCAAGAATTTACGTAAAGCACTCGCTACCTTTACCGGTACAGGCGATACCGGCAGACCTGGCGGACTAGGGCCGGATGAACTGGATCCAACCAGGACCAAAGAAGAATTACTTGAAGACTTAAAACAAGCGATTGGCTTGGTAAGTGATTTTCTCCATGAACGAAAAGCCTCACTTGATGCAATCATCAATGCAAGCGGATTTGAGAGAAACAAGGCGATTGTTGCGGCCAAAGAAGCGGTTAACGAAAATGATGAAACCAGAAAGAAGTTTGAGGTGATGTGCCGGGAAGTTTTTATTAAATTCAAAGCCTGCCTGACAATTACCGGGGTAAATGCTTATCGTAACCAATACAATGCTATCAATATTATTTATAAAAGCCTGCAAAAAGACCGCGACCTGGCCGATATCAGCGATATCATTAAACAGCTGCACGAAGTTATTGATGAGTCTATTACCGTTACGTCCGACAAAAGCAAAGAACCTAACAAACCGTATGATATCAGCAAAATCGACTTTGACAGATTGCGGGCAGAGTTTGAACATGCCAAAACCAAAAATACTACCGTGCAAAGCCTTAAAAGCGTGATTGAGAAAAAACTGCAACGGCTCATCCAGAGAAATCCGCTCCGGACAGATTTTCAAGAACATTATGAAAAGATAATTGATGAGTATAATGAAGAAAAAGACCGCCAAAATATTGAAGCTATCTTAGAAGCATTATTGAAATTTGTTCAAGATTTGGATGAAGAAGAAAGCCGAGCTATGCGGGAGGGGCTGGATGAGGAGACTCTGGCTATTTATGACCTTCTGGTAAAACCAACCTTGAAACCCCAAGAAATCCAAAAGATAAAGAAGGTAGCTAAAGAACTATTGGAAACACTGAAAGGAAAATTGAAGGATCTGTATAGGTGGCAAGACAAAGAGCCTACAAGAGATGGTGTGAAAGTATTAATACAAAATTTCTTGTGGGACGAAAAAACCGGATTACCTGTAGATTGTTACACCCAAAACGATGTATATAAAAGAACCGAAGCTGTTTTTTATCATGTCTATCGGGCATATCCTACAGTGCCATCGCCGTATTATGCATAGGAGTCTTGGCTACTTAGCATTCCTTTCTGCCTCTTCACCAAGAAAAAATTAAATTTGTTCTTATAAGAGAAAAGTGGTTCCGCTAAGGCGTAACAAATAGAAAGGCATACATTATATAACAGCGTGTATACGGTTACGGCTCCCCTAATGGTGAGCCCCCGTCCATTATTGCTAACGCAACATAGGATACACACAAACGTTATACGCTGCCTGCTATAGGAAAGGAAATTTGTCAATGGAGGCGGCACCCGGATTCGAACCGGGGAATAAAGGTTTTGCAGACCTCTGCCTTACCACTTGGCTATGCCGCCTGTATATATTGGAGCGGGAAACGGGATTTGAACCCGCGACTCCAACCTTGGCAAGGTTGTACTCTACCACTGAGTTATTCCCGCTAAAAGGCTCTTTTAATTTTTTGTAAAATTATAACAAATCCTTCGACCTTGTCAAATAAAAAACAAGTTTATGTCAGTAACACGTGATATGTCCGGTTTGTAGCACACAATCTGTCCGGTTTGTTATAGTCACCGATGGAGGTGACGGATGAGACGGACAGAGATGCTACAGGAGATCCGGGAGATGCGATTTGAAGAAGTTTATTTTGGATGGAACGAGAGTCGGCTGAGTCAGGAAGAAGCGGCGCGGGTTTTAGGGGTAAGTGATCGGACATTTAGGAGATACATTAATCGTTATGAAGAGATGGGGTTAGAAGGTTTATTGGACAAGCGGTTGACACAGGCCTCATTTCGTCGTGCGCCGGTTGATGAGGTAATGGCAGTTAGCGCCAGGTATGAGGGTCGTTACCGTGGGTGGAACGTTAAGCATTTTTATTCCTGGTATCAAAGAGATGGGGGACAGCGGAGTTACAGTTGGGTCAAGAACACGCTCCAGGCAAGGGGATTGGTTCCCAAGGTTAAAAAGCGAGGTGTTCATCGTAAGCATAGGGAGAGAGCCCCGTTTCCCGGCATGATGCTGCACCAGGATGGGAGCACGCATGAATGGGTGTCTGGGAAGAAATGGGATTTGATCGTGACGATGGACGATTCAACAAGCGAGCATTATTCTATGTTTTTTGTGGACGAGGAAGGGACTGATAGCAGTTTTCAGGGTGTTCGGGACGTGATTATTCAGCGGGGTTTATTTAGTTCTCTATACACGGACAGAGGAAGCCACTACTGGTACACGCCCAAAGAAGGGGGTAAAGTGAGCAAGACACAGCTCACCCAGTTCGGACGCGCCATGAAACACTTGGGGATTCAGATGATCGCGGCCTATTCTCCAGAAGCCCGTGGGCGAAGCGAACGGGCCTTTTCGACCCACCAGGACCGACTTCCCAAGGAGTTGGCTCTTAATGGGATCACCGGTATGGATGCCGCAAACCGGTATCTGGCAAAGGAGTATAAACCAAGTTTCAACGCTGAGTTCATGCAGCCAGCCCCTGAAGAAGGATCAGCGTTCATTCCTTGGATTGGGGAGAATCTTGATGATATCCTCTGCCAACAAGAGGAACGAACCGTCAGTGCCGACAACTGTGTCAGCGTTGACGGGCATAAACTGCAAATCCCGCCGAACAAATATCGTTGTCATTACGTCAGAGTGAGGGTAATGGTCCATTACTATCGGGATGGTTCTATTGCCATCTTCCACGGCCCTCGAAAACTGGCCGATTATGACAAACACGGGAAACTGGTGGAAGTAACAATCATTAAGGCGGCGTAACGCAACGGAGTTATCCACAACCATATTTCCCGCCATGCTCCGCATGGGCTGCGGGAAAATGGCTATGGATAACTCATGCACAAGGAATAACTGGCGAGGAAAGCGAACATCCGCCGCTCACCTCCTGTTCTCAAATAGCACTCCTTGAAGAACAGAAAAAGCGGACAATTCATTTGCTATAAAAGCGGACATTTCTATTTACTCTTGACAGATGTAATTTCTAAATTCTACTGAGTCTGTAGAAAAAACCCCTTTGGCAGAGAATTAGTTTCTCGATCAGCTTAGACTTTTTCAGGCTGTTAATTTGATTAAAGGAATACTCAAAGGTGCCTGGTAGGAGTTGTCTCTCAAAAAAGATAGGGGTGAACTATTGGAGAAATCCAGGGTTTTTCTATAGGTTCAACGCAAAGCTTAGCGAGAGACCGCAGTATGGCCGATTCGCTGCACCGAAACCTGGTAGAATTGCCAGCTGCGGAACAGTTACCAAGGGACTTGAAAGGAGATTTTATAGAACGTTCATAAGGAGAAGCTAAATCTTTACTTGACTCTCTTTGCCTAAAGGTAATGATTTGTTATATTTTGTTCTTTGATAATTGAATATAGGTTGGAATTAGGACAAGAAGGTTGTGTTTATATCCCAATAAGTAGACACTAATTTTTCTATAGAAGGGTATGTTGGATTATCTATACATTCTGTAATGAGTGGAATCAGTGTAGAATTAATATTCTTGTATAGTTCGATTGGTATACCTTGATTGTCATATTCTAATTCAATAGATTTGAAAATAGAAATCATGCTGAAATATAGAAGAGGTGATTCTTTAAAGTGAACTGTGCAATACTTCACTATGTCTGTTAGATTGTCTTGATAGAGACCTTTCACTATTAAATTTTTTAGAGTGGGCATCTAACATCTCCTGTAGTTCTATTAATGCCTCATATTCAACGCCTTCTTTTAAAATATTTTCTTTGCCACCCTCTTGCCTATCCACTAAGACATATACTTTTACGACAATTAGTCCAAACTCTTTTGCTCTTTGTATAGCCTCAACAGTAGAAGATCCTGTAGTAACAACATCATCTATAATTACTACTTTATCACCTTTTTTAACATCGCCTTCTATTACTTTTTTAAGTCCGTGATCTTTAGCCATTTTTCTTACAATAAAGGTATTTATGGGATTACCCTTTAATGCACTGGTGTAAGATACAGCACTTGCAATTGGATCAGCACCTAGGGTAAGTCCACCGATTGCAGCTACTCCAATATTTTTAATTTTATCATAAATAAGATTACCAATAATCAGTTTGCCATTGGCGTTGCAGGTTGTTTTTTTACAATCTATATAAATTTTGCTGTATCCACCAAAAGCAAGTTTAAAAATTGGCTCATCCGCCACTTCTAATGACCTATTAACAATTAAATCAAGTAATTGTTCTTTCATGTTATTAATTGTGGCTGTCATGCTAACCTCCTTATTCCTCTGGAAAATGAGGTTCCTAGTTGTAATAACCAAGATGGGCTGTTTTGATAATTTTATCAGG
>Ga0210015_1001820_pt1 | contig 20694 bp, 24 predicted proteins | sample CryGeymeta201522_FD_185471 | JGI IMG/M metagenome (GOLD analysis project Ga0210015, IMG submission 185471) | Groundwater microbial communities from Crystal Geyser aquifers in Utah, USA - Crystal Geyser metaG 2015-22 (SPAdes) (version 2) | ecosystem: Environmental > Aquatic > Deep subsurface >... | reverse complement strand
ATGATTTTAATAAGGAGCAAAAATCCTCAGGCACCAGACCAGACTTTGTCATCTATTTACCCAATAAAATAAAAATAAATGTTGATGTTAAATTTCCATATCAAAATTTACAGAAGATGGCTGAAACCAACGATAAAGCCACTAAAAATGAATTAGAAAAAATCTTCGAGAGAGATGTCAGAGAAAAAATAAAACAAGTAACCAGCCGTGAGTATATTAATCCTGAAGGAGACACAGTTGATTTTGTAGTGATGTTTATCCCTAATGAAATGATCTTTTCTTATATTTATGAAAAAATGAATGACCTTTGGGTTGAAGCGATGAAACAAAAAGTAGTGTTGGCGGGACCCTTCAGTTTTACAGCAATACTTCGTTTGGTTCGTCAGGCATATGATAATTTTAAATATCAAAAAAACGTTCAAAAAATTATCGGCTATATCAAAAATTTCGAAGTTGAGTTTGACAAATATAATGAAGAATTCTTAAAAATTGGAGAGAGAATAGAGTCTTTGTCAAAACAATATAACGTCGTTAACTCTACTAGAACTAATCAGCTGACTCGATCGATTGATAAAATAAAAATAGAAGATTCTTCATCGAACAATCTTCTTACTTAAATCAATCCTCCACCTTTGAAGATTTTTGGTTTAAGCCAGTCTTGAGGAGAACGGAGTTCTTTTTGAACCTCTTTTTCTACTGCTTCAATCGGTTTTATCGGATGATATTCTGGACCTTGAGCTGGAGTAGGATTGATCATTGGCTGGGGTTTTCTTATTATTTTTTTTACTGCTCCTAGTCGAAGCAGTGTTGAGACATTCTGAAAAGTATCGGCATTGACCGAATAAGAGGTAAAATTATTAGTTGCAGCAGCAATACCGGCGTAAAGATTGGTAGCCATATCGCGGTTGGTCTCGATTTTTAGATTTTGGAAAATAGCTAAAATTAGTTCGGAAACAGAAGAAATAGTTTTATTGACAAAGTTAACCGTGCCAAAAAAAGCATTAGTTAAATGACGATCAATATTAATAATGTCTTTGCCGGTAAATTGATTTTGGTTGTCTGTATAAACCGAGCCCAAGCTTTGAAGAGTAGGTGAGTCAATCACGATAAGAAAGTCAACGATGCCTCCAGTATAAGAGTAGTTCACTTGACTGGGAGAGAGTTTTTGGTAGCCAGGTCGAGGAGTAATAATTAAGTTAAAGTATTCTCCTTGAATATTATAATCAACTTTATCAATTGAGCCGTCAGTATAAGGGAAAGAAACCAAGAGACTGTCACCGCCAGCGCCAATATTGCTTTGGATTTTGTCAACAGCGATTAAGTCAGATTGAGGTTTTGAAGCACAGACTAAAGAAACAGTTTTGCCCATTTTCAATAGTCCTAGATATAAGCTAGTTGCGGCTGCGACGGCATCAACTGAAGGATTGGGAGGGATAATAATCGCTCCAGAGCTTCCCTTACTGAAAATTTCACTAATTCTCGCCAAGGTATTTTGCTGGTTATTCATAATTCTATAGGATAGATTTTATCATATCACCTATAGTAATGTCAAGTTTCGGCGAGAAGATCATCCCGGCTTCATCTCCTTTTTTCACTTCATTAACAGCTTTAGCGCGAATCTTCAAAGAAACGAGTTTAGTCTTTCCGAAAGATTGATTGTTTTTAAAAGCCTGCAGTTCGTCAGAGAGATTAATTTTTCCTTTGGTGACTTTGACTCCATAGACCTTTTCTCCCTCAATAATAAAGTTGGCTAAGATTTTTGCCTCGCCTTTGAGGTTTTTTTGTTGTTCTTCTTTTTCTTTTAATAGTCCAGTCACTTCAGTTAGTTCTTCAAGAAGCTCATAAATAATTTGATAAGTCTTAATAATTACTTTTTCTTGTTTAGCCAGTTCTTTAGCTTCAGCAGTCGGATTAACGCCAAAACCAATAATAATTGCCTTAGTGGTTTTGGCTAAAAAAACATCTGATTGGTTAACTTCGCCGACTGCCTTTAAGACAACTTCAATATTGTCATTTTCAGTCAAAGATTGGTTGATCGCTTCGAGGCTACCTTGCGAGTCAGCTTTAATGATAATTAAGAGTTTTTTTTCTTCAGTCGGCTTTAATAAAGACTCTAAATCAAGTTTTTTTCCTATTGTTTTAGTCGCTAGAGGTTGGTGACTGGTTTTTTTTGGTTGAGATTCAAGAACCGTGCCAACCTCCGGCAGGTCAGAGAAACCTAAAAGTTCAAATGGAGTTGAAGGTAACGCTTTTTCTATATTTACTCCTTGATCGTTTATCATTGATTTCACCTTAATTTTTTTTTCACCATAATAAACAGAATCACCGATTTTAATTGATCCGTCTTTAATAATAACAGAAGCCACAACCCCTCCCTTATCTTTTTTTGTTTCAATTAGATAGGCTTTTAAAGGTTGAGTTGGTTGATAGCTAAGATTGAGATCTTCACTAATAAGAAGGATAGCCTCCAAAAGTTCTTTGACGCCTTTACCGGTTTTAGCAGAAAGAGGGATAACCGGAATATTACCACCTTTACCTTCTACTAAGACTTCATATTTAAGCAGATCTGCCTTGACTTTTTCCACATTGATTTCTGGTAGATCGATTTTATTGATAACGACGATAAAAGGAATGCCAGCGTTTTTAATATGGGAGATTGATTCGATTGTCTGAGGCATAAGCGAATCTTTTCCGTCGATTAAAAGAATGGCTAAATCAGATACATTTGCTCCTCGGGCGCGCAGTCGAGAAAAAGCCTCGTGACCTGGCGTATCAATAAAGGTAATTTTATTGGTTTTGTAGTCCTTAAAGTTGGTAGTAATTTCATAGGCGCCGATTTTTTGAGTGATACCACCGTGTTCTTTTTGAGTAATATTGCTTTTGCGAATGTAATCTAATAAGGTAGTTTTACCGTGGTCAACATGACCCAATATGGTTACAATTGGTGGACGAGGGAACATAATTTTCAATTTTCAATTTTTAATTTATTTTATCTTTAGAAGTAACATTATTAGTAGTTTCTGCCTCTTGAGACTTGATCTGCACAATATCAATCTCATACTCTGTCAGTCTTGAAGCAAGATTAACATTGATCCCTCCACGGCCTATAGCTAAAGGCGCTTCTTTTTCTTCAACGGTTACTTTGGCCCTATGACTGTCTTTATCAATCTCGACGTTGGTAATTTTTGCTGGAGAGAGAGCGGCAATAAGGAATAACTTTTCTTCCTTGTTCCACTGGATAATATCAATCTTTTCCTGGCCGCCAAGTTCGTCGGTGACAGTCTGGACCCTGATTCCTTTTTGACCGACACAGGCGCCAACCGGATCAACTCCGCCTTGAGAAGAGGTAACAGCGATTTTCGCTCTTTCTCCTGGTTCGCGGACGACTTTTTTTATCTTGACTGTGCCATTGGCGATTTCCGGTACTTCGCGTTTAAAAAGTTCTTCAATCAGACGGGGATCAATACGAGAGACAATAATTCGCGGATTACCAAATTTATCTTCAGTAATTTCTTTTAAATAAACTATTGAGTTAGTGTTGATCTCATAACGTTCAGACTTAATCTGTTCCTCTTTCGGGAGGATTGCCTCGGCCTTACCAAGGTCTAAATAGGCGTTATAACCATCAAAACGGATGACGCGGCCTCTTAAGATGCTACCAATTTGCGATCGGTAGTGAGAAGCCATCGTCTTTTTTTCCGCTTCCCGGATTTTTTGCAAAATCACTTGTTTGGCGGTTTGAGCAGCGATTCGACCAAAACCAGGAGGAGTGATGTTTTTTCCTTCCTTGATAATTTTAGTTTCACCGGTCTCTTTATTGACTTTAGCGGTAATTTCTTGTTCATTAGTCTCTATATACTCTCTTTTATAAGCGGCAATAATCGCCGCCTCAATTGAAGCGATGACATCGTCAGGAGAGATACCTCTTTCGGTGGCTACCTGGTTTAAAGCCAAAGAAAATTCCGTTTTAATAATCGTCATAGATTTTTAATTATAACACAGGGAGGTTATTTTTTTGTCTCTTTAGTTTTTTCTGGAGGAGGGGTAGGTTTTGCTTCAGTTGGTTTAGCTGTTTCTTCTTCAGCCTCAACTGGTACTTCTCCTTCTTTCTCAGTTAATATTTCCGGAGCGGCTACCGTAGTTTCCGGAGTGACACTTTCTTCTTTATGAGCAATAACAGAGACAACGACTTTTTCCAACGGGGTTTTTATCTGATACTTTTCTGATTTCTTAAGATCGCTAACCTTTATTTCCTGACCGATTTCTTTTATCTGGCTGATATCAATCTCAAAATGAGAAGGAATGTCTTCAGGCAGCGCTTCCACTAAAAGAGTTTCTGATTGGAGAAGGAGGACGCCGGCCTTTTGGGTGACTGCCTCAGAGACCCCAGTTACTTTAACAGGTACCTCTGTCTCAACTTTTTTCTTCAAGTCAATTTTTCTAAAGTCAACATGAAGTAGTTTATCGGTCACTGGATGTTTTTGTAAACTCTTAATCAGAGTAGGGACTTCTTTTTCTTTTAAACTAAAATAGACGATACCGGTTTCTCCAGAGACTTTATAGACATTAATGAAATCTTTAAGATTAAAGCTGACGGCAGTAGATTTAAAATCCTGGCCATAGATATTGCCTGGAATAATTCCTTGTTTTCTGATTTTTTTTAATTTTTTTCCAAAGATATTTCTTGTTTCGGCCTTAAGAGTTAATTTATTCATTTTTATTGAGTTCCATTAAAAAAATTTTATCGGTTGATAAAGAAGTATTATAAACAATTTCCGAGTCTTTGACAATAGATGAAAAATTATGATTGGTCAAAGTGATATTTTTAGCTAAAGAAAATTGTAAAACAAGATCTGAATTACTGGAGCCAATTTGTTTTTGGACAACTAATTGATAGAGTTTATCGCCAGTCAATTTTTCCTGCAATTGGTAGGCAATTTTTATTTCTACGGTTTTTTTAGGCGGAACTTCAAAATAAAGACCAATAGTTTTATAAAGATCGTCTTTCTGATCAACATCTTCTACTAAAACACCATCTTTAGTAATGGTTTTTATCGTTGAATTTAAAGGAAGGAGAAGCTGTAAGTAGTTGCGGTAGTAGCCGGTAGGAAAAGTTTCTCCCGGCGAGCTGTTAATGTAAGAGAGAGAAAATAGATGGTTAATATTTCCTTGAGAATCAATCGTAGTTTTTAGATTAAAGAAACGATTAATAAAAAGATTAGCCTTGTTGGCACCAACATTGGCATCATAAGGAAAAAGATAATCGATTAAACAGCTTTCTTGAGGTAAGGTGCATTTTGGTTCGATGACCCGACCCGACCAGTAAGACGAGTCAATCAAAGACTGAATCTTATCATCGTCAAGATAAACTACTATCTGTTTTTCATCAAGCGATTTTTTAATTGCTAACCCTAATTTTGCCAAAGAAATATCCTCGGCTTTTATAAATATTTGGTTTATTAAAGACGAGAGAAAAACTTTTTTTTGGATCGAACCAGGAAAAAAATTTTTTTCCACGTAGAGTTGGGTTTTCAAATAAAAATTCTTATCGTTAATATATTCCTTATAATCAGGGAGATATAAGTTACCAAAAACCGAGAGAATATTTTCTATAGCCGACGTAGTAATAACCATTCCTCCGGAAAAATCAGTCATTCCTATCTCTTTATCTAAAAAGAATAAAGCCTGATTATAATCTTCTAGAAAATCAGGTGAGAAGTTAGAGTCTCTTAAAAACCAGTGAGGTAGTTGTAAATATTTTTCTATCGGTTTTGGAGGAGGAATATGAGCGGTTAGTTGGCCATCAGCATCATAGACGTCATAGATCTTTAAGTCATCTAAAGTAAAGTATTTAGTCGTCAAAATACCAAAAGAGCCAATAAACCCGCCACCGGGTCGCAGTTCCATATTATTGACAAAGAGGATGAGATATTTTTTTGGTTCGTAAGTTGAGAGAACTAATTCTAAATAGCTGACAACTTTATCAGCTTTGCCGACTAAGTCTGAGAGCTCTAATAATTGCTGGTTTAATTTTTTAAAAAATATTAGAGGAAAGTTTATTTTTTGAGCAAGAAACAATGATTGGTTAACCATGGTTTTTAAACCTTGATGTAATTTGACAAAGCGAAGTTTAAGCTCTGATATCTCTTCTTCAGTTTTGTTTTTTTGAAATATTACTTTCTGAATTTCTTTACAATTTTTCAATAAAATAATTGCTTGGTTAATAATCAACTGACTTTTTTGGTTGATGTCGATAAGATTGTCAGGAAAAAGAGCAAGATTAAAAAAAAGCAAACTTGGTCTCGAAAAAGAATAAAGTTTTTTTGTTGTGAGGTGAAAGGTGGTGGCTTTATTTAAGCTTGATTGTGATGATTCAACCTGTTCTTTTTTTAAAGCTTGAAAAGATAGATAAGTAAAAAAAGAGGAAGTAAGTAAAAAAGGAATAAATAAAAAATGAAGGAATAAGACAACTAACAGACTGAAAATAATAAGGTTTTTTTTGGTTGATAACTGCTTAATTTTTAATTGGAGAGAATTAAGTGTCTTAATTTTTTTTAATCGAGGAAATGACGTCTCAATTTTTAAGGTTTTTTCCTGGGTTTGCGAAAAAATAAACCAGAGAATTCGATCAACTTCCTGAGTTTTTAAATCTTCACTATTAACTTTAATTACTTTATACTTTTTTAACTCTTTTAACAAAGAAGAGGAGAGATTTTTTTTATTGAGAAGAAAAAAAATAAAGTAAGTTTGTGATTTCTTTAATTTAGCAAGAGAGGGAACTTCGTCAATAAAAAAACAATAATCAAAAATATGGAAATTACCAGGGGAAGAGGGAGAAATAAAAATATCAACCGCATATTTCTTTAAACATTTTTTAAAATAATCCAAAAAGCGATATGACTTTTTTGAGACAATAAGAACTTTTTGTTTTTCTTCCAAAACTTCAGTCAAAAGGGGCATATCTTTATTGTATAATTTTAAGGTGAGAAAAAAGGCATTAATTGTTTCCTTTAATAAGATTAGACTTTATCAACCTGTTTTTCAAGGAAAAAAAATCGTTTTAGTCGGCGGCTGTTTTGATTTACTTCATTATGGTCACTTACAATTTATAAAAAAAGCGAAAAAAACAGGTGAATTTCTTGTAGTTGCTTTAGAATCGGACGAATTTATTAAAAAGAATAAACGAGCAGCCCCGATTCATAATCAAAAGGAAAGAGCCGAAATTTTGTCTTCGTTGAATATTGTTGATTTAATAATTCTTCTTCCTTATTTTTCCAGTAATAAAGAATATTTTCAGATGGTAAGAACTATTAGTCCAAAGATTGTTGCTGTCACCGAAGGCGATCCGCAGTTGGAAAATAAAAGAAAGCAGATTAAGCAAATCGGCGGCCAATTAAAAGTTGTTACCCCTCTCCTAAAAAAATTCTCAACCAGAAAAATTATCAGTGAATTTAATTAAATTATGAGATTATTTTTGGCGGTTGACTTGCCTGTAAAAGTCAAAAAACAACTGAACGAACAACTTGCTGATTTTAAAAAAGAATACCCGCAGTTTAACTGGGTGAGCACAGAAAACTTTCATATCACCATTCACTTTTTTGGAGAAACTAATAAAGTTGAGCAAATAAAAAAAAGAGTTAAAGAAATTATCTGGGATCAGACAGGTTTTTATTTATATTCTTTTAATGCTGATGTTTTTGTCAATCATAAACTAGTTGTTTATTTGAATTTCCGAAGAGAAAAGAGAATCGAAGAATTATCTAAAAGAATAAAATCTAATTTTGACATTAATTCTGTCAACGGAAGGAAATTTGTTCCTCATCTAACTTTAGCTAGAGGCAAAAGATCCTCAAAACAACAATATTTTGTTTTAAAGAAAAGGCTAGAAAAAATCAATATTGACATTTCTTTTCCTGTCAAACGAGTAGTTCTTTTTGAAAGCATCTTAACTGGGAAAAAACCTTTATATAAAAAGGTTGATAGTTTTAATCTTCTTAATTAAAGAAACCCCGCACCACTAAGGATGCGGGGTTATAAAAATGAAATATCTTATTTAAATAAAATATTATGCCGTGCCGATTCTATACATACCAGTTCCACAATCTGGACATTTGGCTTTCATCGCCGGTTTACCATTCTTCATCGTTACTTTTTGAGGATTAGCCACTTCTTTTTTAGCTCGACATTTTACACAGTACATTGATGCCATATATTCGTGTCACCCCCTCTCGTTAACAAAATAAACAAATAATCAAATAAACCAATAAACAAATGTCTACTGTATCAGCTTAGCAAAATATAAACCAATTTCAAGAGCAATTATAAAACCAATAATAAAAAGACTTTTTTTAAAATCTTGAAAGAAATAAGTTAATAATTTATTATCGTTGGTTGATTGGTCGTTTAATCGAGATTTAATTATTGTTGGTATTTTTATCTGAGGAGCAGGAACGACCAGCGATTGATTAAGTTGTTTTATTTTTTTTCGATATTCAGCCAAGATTTTTTCTTTTTTGGTCTTTTTAGGCATAACGTACTTATTATAACTAATTTTAAATAATTTCAAGCGATTTTTACGATATCTTATTGACAGAGGTTGAGAAAGTGATTAAAATGTTTGTACAATGATCGCTTTAATTTTGGAAGCAATTTTTTTTATTTGGTTAATTGTTATTACAGCGATTATTCTTAGATTAAGAAGTCATTATTATAATTTAACATCAAGAACAAAAAAAGATAAGATTGATGATATTTTAGATTCTCTTCTCGACCATGAAAAAAAAATCGAGACAGAAATAGAAAAGTTAAAAAAAGAAATTAAAGACGAAATCGCCAACTCAAGACTGCATGTTCAAAAAATCGGGTTAGTAAGATTTAATCCATTTGAAAGAATCGGAGGAGAGCAGAGCTTTATTGTCGCTTTTCTTGACAAGGACAATAACGGGATAACTTTGAATTTTATCTATACGAGAGAAGGAATTAGAGTTTATACCAAGAGAGTTAAACAAGGCAAAGGAGTGGAATACGAACTGTCAGAAGAAGAAAAAAAAGCGATTGAAAAAAGCAGTTAAAAATTTATTTTTTTATGATTAGTAAAAAATTGGCTTGGCTTGTTATTTTGGCTATTTTTTTTCTTTCAGCTTTTAGTTCTTATTCTTTTTTCTCCGGAAAAGGAGAAGAAATTCTTTTATCACCTCTATCAATCTATAAACCGCCGAAGTCCAATGGTAATGGCAATGGAGGAACTGTTACTAATGAACCAAAAACCGAAGAATGTCCTTTAAATGGAGAGTATTTTTCTAAAACTCAAAAAGCCAAATGGGAAGGTAGGCGACCTTTGGGAGTTATGATAGAAAATCATACACTATCTCGGCCTCAATCAGGCTTATCTTCAGCCGATATTGTTTATGAGGCAGTGGCTGAAGGAGGGATCACAAGATTTTTGTCAATTTTTTACTGCCAAGACGCTTCTTATATTGGGCCAGTCCGTTCGGCAAGAATCTATTTTATTAAATTACTTGAAGGATATGGCGATAATCCTTTATATGCTCATGTTGGTGGTGCCAATACTTCTGGACCAGCTGATGCTTTGGGATATATCAGTGACTTAGAATGGTCGTCTTATAACGATTTGAATCAGTTTTCTGTTACCTTTCCTAATTACTGGAGAGATTGTGATAGATTACCAGGAATATCTTGTGGGGGGGGAATAAATGAACATACGGTTTATTCATCGAGTGCCAAACTTTGGCAGTATGCCAAAGACAAGCGAGGATTAACTAACGTTGATGATAAAGGAAAAAGCTGGGATAAAAATTATTCTTCGTGGAAATTTCAGGATGATGCCAAGTTGGAAAATCGAGGAGAAGCGACAAAAATAGATTTTGGTTTTTGGGACATGAATGTTTCTGACTATAGCGTTGTTTGGACATATGACAAAAACAACAATCTTTATTTAAGAGAAAACGGTGGTGCTCCTCACCTTGATAAAAACAGCGGAAAACAGCTGTCAGCAAAAAATGTCCTGATTATGTTCGCTAAGGAATCACCGGCTAATGATGGTTATGAAGGCGGACATTTGCTTTACAAAGTGGTCGGTAGCGGCGAAGCGCTAATTTTCCAAAATGGTCATGCGATTAAAGGAACTTGGCAAAGAGATGATGAAACCACTCAGGTAAAGTTTTATGACAACGCAGGCAAAGAAATTGAGATAGTAAAAGGAAAGGTTTGGATTGAGGTATTGCCTGTAGGTAATAAGGTTAATTATTAAATAACGTGTTTTATGTTAGAACATATTATTCCTTCTAAAACGAGGAGGAAAATTTTGGAGTTTTTTTTCCATCGCTCAGGAGAAAGTTATTATTTACGAAGGATTGTTCGCGAGGTAGATGAAGAAGTAAATGCGGTGAAAAGGGAATTGGATATTCTTTCCGATGCTAAGTTGCTTTTAAAAGAAAGAAGACTCAATAAAGTTTACTATAATCTCAATAAAAATTATATTTACTATGATGAATTCTTAAGAATATTTACTAAGACTGGTTATTTAGCTTTGGCGATTCATAAAAACTTATCAAAAATAGGTAAGATTAAGTTTGTCGCCTTATCTACAAAATTCTCAAAAAATACTGTCATTAGAGAAGATGAGATCTATCTTCTGGTTGTTGGCGTGGTGGTTATTCCCGAAGTTGAATCGATCATAAAAGAAGGTGAAAAGATTTTTGGCCGAGCGATTAATTATACCGTGATGACCGAGGATGAATTTGTCTTTCGTAAGAAAAATAACGATCCCTTCATCTGGCGCTTTTTAAAACAGCCAAAAGTTATGTTAGTTGGCTTTGAGGAAGATTTGGTAAAATAATCCCTTATGAAGATCTTTAAGGTTTTTCTTCTTCTTTTGATTACAGTTCTTATTGTTTGGATTGATCTTCCTGAAAATTATAAAATAGGAAAATTTTCCATTAATCCTTTATCTTTAGACTTCACTGTTTTTGGAATAAAAGTGAAAAAAGAGTTTAAAACTCACTTAGGACTAGATTTAAAAGGCGGCAGTCACTTGGTATTTCAGACCAATACGATAAAAGTAAATCCCACTGACCTTAAGGATGCTTTAAGCTCAGCCCGTAATATTATTGAGAAGCGGGTTAATTTTTTTGGTGTCTCTGAACCGACAGTGCAGACTTTAAAATCGGGCAACAATTATCGGATAAGCATTGATCTGCCTGGAATTGAAAAAGTTGACGAAGCCATTGCCTTAATCGGAAGAACAGCTCAACTATCTTTCCAGGAAGAAAAAATTATTGATGAAAAAGTTGCCAGTCCGGCACCGGTACTTGTGGAAACAGGATTAACAGGAAAACACATAAAAAAAGCCAGCGTTGATTTTAATCAGCAAGATGGTAAACCGCGAGTGGCTTTATCTTTTAACAACGAAGGAGCTAGGTTATTTGGCGACATTACTAAAAGAAATATTGGTAAACCACTCGCTATTGTTGTTGATAATTTTCTTATCTCGGCTCCGACTGTTCAGCAGGCGATTTCAGAAGGCAACGCGGTCATTACCGGTAATTTTACCGTCGACGAAGCCAAAAAATTGACGATTGCTATTAACTCCGGAGCTCTACCCTTGTCGATAAAGCTTGTTGAACAAAAAAATATTGGTCCTACTTTGGGTGCGGATGAGGTCAAAAAAAGCGTCTATGCAGGAGTGATCGGGCTTATAGCTGTACTGCTTTTTATGATTATTTATTACGGCCGTTTGGGGATGATTGCTTCGTTGGCACTGATAATCTATGGATTAATTTCCTTTGCTATTTTCCGGATTATTCCGGTGGTTTTGACTTTACCAGGAGTAGCGGGATTTATTCTTTCTATTGGAATGGCGGTTGATTCTAATATCTTGATTTTTGAAAGGATTAAAGAAGAATTGAGAAAGGGGAAAGAATTTAATATTGCTGTCAAACTAGGATTTGGTCGCGCCATCGATGCCATTAAAGACGCCAATATTACGACTCTGACCGTTGCCTTTATTTTATTCAACCCTTTAAACTGGGAGTTCTTGCCGCAGTTTGGCATGGTCAGGGGATTTGCCTTGACTTTGGCAATTGGAGTAGCAACCAGTTTGTTTACGGGAGTGGTGATAACAAAAAGATTAATAGAAATTTTCTATAAGAAAAATGGTTAACTTTTTGAAATACAGACTAATATATTTTCTAATTTCTTTACTGGTCATCGGAGCCGGGTTGTTTTCCGTCTTCAAGTGGAGCTATTGTTATTCTATAGATTTTGTCGGAGGCAGCAATTTGGAATACCGATTCGATAAAATCGTAGCGGAAAAATCAATTAATAAAATTCTTCAAAACAACAAGATTCAGTCGGTTTATTTAGAAATTAAAAATCAAAACTTAAGTTTGAGAACTAAACCATTAGAACAAGTTCAAGAAAATAATTTAAAAAATTCTTTAGAGAAAAACCTTAAAGTGAAAATTACGGTTTTAAAATCAGAGACAGTCGGGCCAACTTTAGGTCGAGAAACGATGATAAAAACCGGCGTCGCTTCGATTTTGGCGATATTGGGAATATTGATTTACATGAGTTTTGCATTCAAAGGTTTTAATTATGCGATGGCGGCAATACTGGCGATAGTTCATGATTTATTGGTTGTTATTGGTTGTTATTCACTTCTTTCCCATTTCTATCAAGCTGAAGTCGATACGATGTTTGTGACAGCGGTGCTGACTACGATGTCGTTTTCGGTTCATGACACGATTGTTATTTTCGACAAGATCAGAGAGTATTTCCAAACAGAGGGAAAAGAAGACATTGAATATTTTGCCAATAAAGCGCTAACCGAAACTATGGTCAGATCTCTAAATAATTCGATGACGATTGTTTTTATGCTTTTATCTCTGACGCTTCTTGGCGGAACGTCGATTAGATTTTTTATCATTACTCTTCTTGTCGGAACGATTACCGGTACTTATTCTTCACCTTTTATAGCGACGCCAATTTTGGTATGGTTAGAGAAAAGGAAGAAGCAAAAAGTTAATTAAGTAGGGGACAGGCATGCCTGTCCCGTACAATATAAATTATTATTTTTAATATATGGATGACAAAAAATCAGAAAAAGGCTCGGAAGCCTGTCCAAAATGTGGGGCAGCGTTAGGCGAAGTTTTTGAGACTAAGTCCGGTCGCAAATTACAGAGATGCTCAAAGGGTAGCTGGAATCCTGAAACCCATACTATCGATGGATGCACTTATGTAAAATGGTTTGCGGTTGAGCCAGTTGCATTAGACGAAAAGTGTCCGAAGTGTGGAGCGCCGTTGTTGTCAGTCGTAACACGATTTGGAAAAAAAATGAAGAAATGTTCGACCGCCACCTGGGATCCAGGGACAAAAACAGCCGGAGGATGTGATTATGTGGAATGGTTAAAAGGAACCACCGAAAAGCTGGATGAAGATTGTCCAAAATGCGGATCCAAATTAGTGTTGTTCACAACAGTTGCCGGTAAAAAACTAAAAAAATGCTCAACAAATCAATGGGATCCTCAACAGAAAATGGCAACCGGATGTGACTATGTCGAGTGGCTAAAATCATAATAATGAAAATTGTTAAATATTCTTTAGGACAGCTGCAGGCTAATTGTTATTTATTGGTTGAGGACGATAAGTGTTTGATTATTGATCCTGGCGATGAAGCCTCGTTCATTCTTGAAGAACTGCAAAGAAGAAGATTAAAATTAATCGGAATGTTGGCGACCCATGGGCATTTTGATCATATAATGGCAACAGGTGAAATACAGTTATCGGTTAATGTTCCCCTGTATCTTAATAAAAAAGATCAGTTTTTAACTGATAGAACAAAAGAAACCGCCGAACATTTTTTAGATTTTAAACAGACAATTTTGCCAATTAGAAATATTAAAAATTTAGACATTAAAAATTCATTGAACCTGCCTGCCGGCAGGCAGGAATTGGAAAATTTCAAATTAAAAATTATCCATACTCCGGGTCACACGCCAGGGAGCGTTTGTTTCTACTTTAAAGAAGAAAATGCTCTTTTTACCGGCGACACATTATTTAAAGGAGCGGTTGGCAGATTTGATTTTTCTTACTGTAGTAAAGAAGATCTTAAAAAATCATTAGAAATATTATTTAAGTTCCCAAAAGATGTAGTTGTTTATCCAGGACATGGAGAAAAAACACTAATAGAAAAAGAGAAAAATTTACTATTACAACTTTGATCACGATCGTGGTAAAAGTTGTATTATTTTAGATGTTTGATTTCTTTCAAAAGTATTTCTCTTTCATTTTTTAATTTTTTTTCTACTACTTTATCAAAGATCTTTTTTAGGACTTCTCCAACTTTTGGTCCGGGTTTTATTTTTAAAACTTTCATAACGTCGTTGCCATTGATCTTTAGGTCTTTGATTTGAAACGGCTGTTTTTGCACTTTTTCTAATCTTTTTCTAAAAAGATCAAATCGCCAGGAAGTTGGTCTGGCTCCTGATCCAATTCTATCTCCGAATCTCAAATCAACAATATCATTAAGATACTCTTTACCAACATTTCTAATGAACCTTCTCACGGCTTTATCTGTTTGAATTTCAGATACGGTGAATTGGTGAAATTCGACTAATTTAACTAGTTTATCTTTTTCTTTATTAGAGAGTTTAAAACGGTCGGCAATCTGCTCTGCTAGTTTTTTGCCAACGACTTCGTGATTGTAAAAAGTAATCAGGCCGGTTTTATCGTCGCGTCTGAAAGTTTGCGCTTTACCTGTGTCATGAATTAAAGTGGCGAATCTTGTCACAGCATCTTTTGACGGACAGTGTTTGAGAGACATTACCAAATGGGTGCCGACATCATAAACATGATGACGCTTAGGACTTTTTTGGGGAATGGTAAAGCAAATATCAACTTCGGGAAGAATAAAGGTCAGAAGACCGGTGTTTTTTAAAAATAAGAGTCCTTCTGAAGGATGATCGCTGCCTAAAATTTTTAAAAATTCGTCTCGAATTCTTTCCCAAGAGATTTTTGTAATCAATTCGGAGTTTTTTTCAATTGAAACGCGAGTTTTTTCGTCAATAAAAAAACCAAGCTGAGAAGCAAATCTTATTGCCCGGATTAATCTTAGAGAATCTTCATTAAATCTTTTGTCTGGATCGCCGACAGCCTTGATTAATTTATTTTTTAAATCCTCCTGTCCTTTATAAGGGTCAACGATTTTTTTTCCGTCATAAGCCATGGCATTAATAGTAAAATCACGGCGGGAAAGATCTTCTTCAACGGTCTTTGCCCAGGTAATTTTTTCCGGATGACGAAAGTCCTTATATTCTCCTTCTTTTCTGAATGGAGTCACTTCAAATATTAAATCGCCAACTGGAATCGACACTGTTCCGTAACTGTTGTTATAAAAAGCGTCTTTAAATAGTTTTAGAATTTGTTCAGGAGTTGCGTCGGTTGTGAAATCCCAGTTTGTTACTCCTTTATTTAATAGCAAATTACGGACGGCACCGCCGACGATATAAATCTGGAAATGGTTTTTCCTGAACTTTTCTAAAAATTTAATTACTGGTTTTGGGAGAATGATCATGAAGTAATTATAATATCTTTGTTAGTCCTCTGACAATCAGATTATATTGAGGAGTTTTTATTTTGTTGAAAGTTGTTTCATCGAGTTGATGCCAATAGGCATTGTAAAATTCTTTTTTCAAATAGTTAAAGTTGATTTTTGGAACTTCGACCAAATACCAAAAATCAAAGTGAAGCTTGCAAGGTGAACGAGGATTGTTGCTGACATCTTTAATTGATAAATTAAATAGTTCGATTTGATTTGGAGAGATTTTGTGGTTAAGTTCTTCTTGAAATTCTCGAATTACAGTCTCGATTGGATGTTCGCCAAATTTAATATGTCCTCCGGGCGGAATCCAGTCGTCAGCTTTGATGTGATGAGCGAGATAGACAGACTTAGTTTTTTTATTTACAGGAACAAAAAAAGCGCAAATGTGTTCGTCGATGTTTAATTCTTTAGTTAGCTTATCTGTTGAAGAAAATTTCTTTAAAAATTCATCGATGATTTTTCTATCGACATTTTTTTTCTTAAATTTTAAGACTTCTTTTTTAAGTTCAATAATGTAGTTCCTTTTCATCAAAGAATTATACCTTAACTAAAGATTTTAGGATGTCGAGATTTTTTTTGTCAGGTCCTTCGTCATTGAAGCCGGGAGTTTCGATAATAAAGGGATAGTTCTTTGTTTTCGGATGATTAAGGAGCGTTTTGAATTCGTTAAGGCCGATTGTTCCCTGACCGATATTGTCGTGACGGTCGTGGCCCGAATTAAATGAGTCACGGCTGTCGTTGACGTGCCAAATCTCAAGTCTATCAAGCAGATCAAGTTCGTCAAGTTTATCAAGAAAAAGATCAAGTTCTTTATTATTGCTAAATCGATAACCGTTGGAAAATAGATGACAGGTATCGAGACAGAGACGAACCCGCTTATCATTGGCGTCTTTTATAATTTGCGAAATTTCTTCTAAGGTCTGACCGATTTTTCTATTTCCGGCGTTTTCAATGATAAAAAACGATTTTTTTGGCGTTTTTTCAAGAATTTCTTTAATGTTTTTAATTAATACTTGATACTTAATACTAGATACTTGATTCTTATAAGAGCCAAGGTGAACGATGCTGCCTTTGATTTGTAAAAGGGGAGCGATTGACATTTCTGCGATTAACGACTGTTTTGATAAATGACCAATTCTACTTTCGTCGGCTAAATTAACGAGGTAAGAAGCATGAAAATAAATAGGATCAATTGAGAGTTTAGATTTAAGAGGCAAGAATTTTTTTATTTCTGCTTCATCAATTTTAGCAAAAGTCCAACCGCGAGGGGAAGAAGAAAAGATCTGTAAGCAGTTGCCTCCAATATTTGAGACTCGCTCGATTGCCTTTGAGTAACCACCGGCGATAGATAAATGCGCGCCCAATCTGGTCATAATATTTCTAGAATTCTTTTTTTGATGTTAACAGGGAACTGGAATTTTTTTATTTCTGTTTTTTTTAACCAATGATGGTCAACCAGATTTTTTTCCAGTCTAACGCTAGAGTTTATAGGTTGACAGAGAAAGTGTTGGGCATGGTAAAAAAAGCCGGAACTTTCAAAAACATCTTCACCAATCCATTTGATTAATTTTACTTTAAGATTAACTTCTTCCAGTATTTCCCTTTTTAGACCTTTAATAATTGGCTCGTTTGGTTCTATTTTTCCTCCGGGGATCGTCCAGAAACCGCCGTCGATTCTTTCTTTTGGAGATTTTTTTACAATTAGAATTTCTTTTTTATCGTTAATAATGAAAGCGCCAACTGCCAAGATGACGTGGTATTTTTGTAGCATAGATATATTATAGCATTGTTGCGGGCCTGTCTTTTCTCATAATTTAGGCCTTGACCCCGAAGAACTCTTACCTCGTCGCGTGGTCTACGTCCACGCCTCCGAGGGGCGAGTCTACGGGGTCTTCGGGCATTTTAAATAAATAATTGTTGATATTAAAAATGGGCGATTGGGTAGGCGTGTAACGTACGTGCCTGTTTCAATTTCCATAAAATTATAAGTTCACTAAAGTATTACTCAACAAAGACTTAACAACCACTTGACAAAAAGTGTTATACTGTATATACAAATACTGTTGTCAACCTGAATAATCATTGGTATAATTAGGTTGTTATAAGGCTTTATTTGAGAAATATGATGGATCAAAAACAAGAAACACAGGTGAAAATTTTTCCATATCGTAAAGAAGATAAACCAAGACAATACGCTAATTATGTAAGGGTAAATTCTAGCCGTTTTGAGGTTACAATACAATTTTCTGACGTAAAACCAGCTTCAGATGATGCAGAACAAGCAAAAATAAAAAGGGAAGGAGCAATAAGAACACCTATTGATATTGAGATAATTCTGCCCGTTCCTATTGCAGAAGAGTTTGCAAAGTTATTACAACAGCAACTAACGCTATTAAAAGTTAATAAAAAAGATAAAAATGGAAATTAACATTCTACAAACGGGTTCAACAGAAGACCTACTTCGGAGGACAGGATATTCAGCAATAAATACGCCTGATGAGCTATATGTGCCTAAAATGACAACTGCAGAGCTTGATGATTTGGCTTCTAAAGAATTTCGTTTACGATCTTCATTTAAAATTATCATTGTTAATGAAGATCGTGACTATTATATTGCCCAACACCCTTTTTTAGGATTGTGGGCAGAAAGTAAAAGTTTGTCTACTGCTAAAAGAGTTCTTAAGCAAAAAATCTTACAACTATATAAAAAGTTAAAAGCTCTTCCTGAAGATAAATTAGGTCCATTCCCCTCAGATTGCTTAATATACTTAGAAAATCACATTTCCTAAGATTTTAATGAAAACGAAGCAATTTAAAAAAATCATTAAGAAACTTCAAGAGAGATTTGAAATAAAAGAGGATGTTAATAGACACTATAATTATGACATCATATATAAAGGTAAAATTGTCCGATGGGTTGCGAGATCTCATTCTCTAAAAGATAGACATGATAAATATATTGCGGATAATTTAGATTTGAACTTGGGACAATTGAGAAATTTTATTTGTTGTACCTTATCATGCGAAGAATATATGAAATTGCTTGTGCAAAAAGGTCATATAAGTTAGGTTAATATGAAAACCGCAAAACAGAAAAGACAATCATTTGTAAAAGAAGCAAAGAAAAGAAAAAATAGAGAAAATAAGAGCTTCTTTTATGATTTCCTTCGTAGAGCTACACTCGCTTCACGTTAACTACTCTATTTAAGACAAGTGCAAACATATCCTCTGACTTTCTATTATTATATCTAAACGTGAACTCATCAACGTAGGCTTGTAAATGTTTCTTTGATACGTGGTGATAAACTCCTAAAAATGCCCTTGACACATTAGCAGACTTAATGTATGATTGCTAAATATGGAAGATCTGACACAAAGACAGGTTGATATTTTAAAAACCATTATTAAAGAATATTCAGAAACAGGTAATGCCGTAGGTAGTGAGATTCTTGAGAAAAAATATAAATTAGGAGTTTCGCCGGCGACCATAAGAAACGAAATGGTCGAACTGGCTAAAAAAGGCTATCTTAAAAAGGCACATTTTTCTTCCGGAAGAATGCCTTCGGCCAAAGGCTTTCGATTCTATATCAAACACTTGATGAAACAGAAAGAACTATCAACAACAGACGAAGTCGCTTACAAAAACAGTATTTGGGATGAAAGAGCCGAAAAGCATCGTCTGCTTTCACAAGCGGCCAAGGTTCTTTCCCAACGGACAGGACTTTTATCATTAGTGACTACTAACAATGGAGATTTATATTATTCAGGAATTGCCAACTTATTGACTCAACCAGAATTTTTAGACCTAAATTTATCAAGGAATTTGTTTAGCAGATTAGACGAAGTCAATTTTTGGGAAAGAATCTTAGAAGACTTTGTCGGCGTTGAGGATGAAATCAGGTGCATACTGGGAGAAGAAGATTTTCACGACCCAACTTTTGACGACTGTGCCAGTGTCTGGGGAGAATTTGAGGGCAAAAAAATTAAAGGAATAATTGGCGTGGTTGGTCCAAAAAGAATGTACTATGATTTAATTATCCCTCAGATAAAATATTTTTCTAATTTAATTGAAGAGATCGTTAAAGAACAAAATTTATGAAAAAAGTAACAAAAAATCTAGAAATAGAGAAACTTAAAAAAGAGGTAGAGGAATATAAGAACAAATATTTACGAGCACTGGCAGATTATCAGAACTTTGAAAAAAGAGTCAAAGAAGAGAGAAATCAATTGGTGAGAACGGCCAACTTGAATTTAATCATGAAATTACTGCCGTTTTTGGACAGTCTAGAAAAAGCAGAAGTATTTATTAAAGACCAAGGATTGAAGATAGCCAAGGACCATTTGTTTCAGTCGTTAAAAGAGATCGGTATTGAAGAGATCGATGTTGTCAATAAACCGTTTAATCCGAAAGTAGCTGAAGCTATAGATATTGTTCAAGGAGACAAGGACGATGTTGTCGTTGAGGTTTTGAGAAAAGGTTATCGAATAGAAGACAAAATATTACGAGTGGCTCAAGTTAAAGTGAGTAAAAAAGTTACGAGTTAAAAGTTATTAGTTAATTAAAACAAATATGGCTAAAATTATAGGGATTGATTTAGGAACAACTAATTCATGCGTAGCGGTGATGGAGGGAGGAAAACCAAAAGTCATTTTTTCGGCTGAGGGAAGAAATGTTTTTCCTTCAGTGGTTGACCCGGTTAAACATGTGATAGGTGATGTGGCTAAAAGACAGATGGTAGTCAATGTTACTTCAACTATCTTTTCTATTAAGAGATTAATGGGAAGAAGATATTCTGATGAGCCGGTTAAATATGATATGAAGTGGTTACCTTATAAGATCGTTGAAGGTCGGGATGAAATGGCGGTAGTTGAAGTGGAAGGAAAAAAATATACTCCTCAAGAAATCTCGGCGATGGTTTTACAAAAGATAAAGACCGATGCTGAAGCCTATTTAGGAGAAAAAGTCGAAAAAGCAGTCATTACTGTTCCTGCTTATTTCGACGATTCACAAAGACAAGCAACTAAACAAGCCGGAGAAATCGCCGGGCTTGAAGTGGCCAGAATCATTAACGAAC